>Ga0187770_10000989_pt1 | contig 14675 bp, 18 predicted proteins | sample 0116_SJ02_MP02_2_FD_133154 | JGI IMG/M metagenome (GOLD analysis project Ga0187770, IMG submission 133154) | Tropical peat soil microbial communities from peatlands in Department of Meta, Colombia - 0116_SJ02_MP02_20_MG | ecosystem: Environmental > Terrestrial > Soil > Wetlands > Peat | place...
AGGAGAAGGTATTGCCAAAGTCGAGGGATTCATCGTCTTTGTCCCTGGCACGAAGGTCGGCCAGAACGTGAGGATAAAGGTCACCCAAGTCTCCGAGAGGTTCGCATCTGGACAGGTCGTGGAGAGTCCAGCAGGACCAACCTCCGAATCCGGTGCACGTACGAACTAGTCAGCGGCATACGCCGTCGAACAAAGGTCGGTCGATTCAGAGTCGACCGCTCCCCCTGTTTCATCGTTCTACGTGTTTACTGACCAACCTTGAAGAGTTGAAGGTGCCGCGGGTCGGATTTGAGCCGACGACACTCCGGTCTTTAGCCCGACTCTTGTGAGTCGATCAGCCGGATGCTCTTGGGATTGTTCTCCCAGGCTGAGCTACCGCGGCATCAAACGCGCTCCGTTTTGCATCCAAGATAAGAGTTTCAGTTTCCTTGAAACCTCCAATTAACTTCTAATGGGGTTTCATAACAACCAACGCTTGATCGATGCGCCCCGAGTCGGCTTGGGGCATGTGCTTGCAGGAAAGGCTGTCCTCCTTGTAATTCTTACAACATAGCCACGTCCAAGTCTCCGGTTCCCCGTTCAAATCCTATTGTTTAATTGGCATCGGAAGTCTCCGGAATAACGCTCTTGGGTAAAAGCGGAGGTAGATGACCATGTTCTCGATACCAAGTTCATTGGTCCCGGCAATGGCCCACGTCCCAGCGGACCTGCTGTTCCTCGCCCTGCTGGCGGTATCACTGGCGTTAATTTTCGCGGGAGGCACTCTGGCAAAGATCCTCGCCTTCATAGTTGTGGGGTTGGTGGGGGCAGTTTTCGGAGGAGTCTTGGTTGCACAATATATCTCGCCCCAATGGGATGTGGTAGGAGTCCTTCTCGGCTTCATTATCGGAGGCTTGCTGGGGATGGCACTTCTGTCCCTAGGCGTAGGCTTGGTTGTTGGCTACGCAGGGTACATTCTTGCCGGGGGCTTTGGGCTAAGCTCGACCCTGGCCCTTGTCGCAGGGTTCATCTTCTTCATAATCGGGCTCGTCCTATCAAGTAAGATCCTCAAGATTGTAACGGCGGTCGCCGGCGGGGTTCTGCTCTTCAACGTCCTTGTCTACTTCGGCCTCGGCGTGCCAGTTTCAACCCTTGTCGCCGTAGCACTGACCTTGATCGGTCTCTGGGTTCAACTGACCTCCGGCAGACGAATGCCGAAGCCGACTGCCACAAACGTGGGTCAGACAAGTACCAGCTCGAAACAACGACGAGGTGCCTTTTCCTGGGGAGTGAAAGAAGATGAGGATTAGGTTCTTGGTAGCAGGAGAGGAGGGCATCTTCAAGCGGCTACAAGCCCTCGCCGACATGGCGCGCAACGAGACGCCTCTTGCCATTAGGCTGTTTCAGGAGCGCCTCGCTGACCGTAGCGTGTTGGAGGGTATGAAGGCGCTAGAGAAGCAGAGCGACGAGCTCACCTTCAAGCTCAGCGAAGACATCATGAATGGCGCCATCAACCCGGCTGTTCTCAGAGACCTTCTCCACGTCAGCGATCTGATGGACACCGTTTTTGACGACTACTACTTCCTCGCCCGTGAAGTGAACAGGACTGTGGCCAGCGAGATTAGGCTCCCCATGCTTGACAAGATGACCAAGACTTTCATCGCGCAGGTCAACCTCGCAGACAAGCAGCTGGAGTCACTCGGGAAACTCCTAGAAGCGAACACCATGGATGAGGTCAATCATCAAAGGAGGGAAATCGAGAAGTTGGAGGAGAGTGGCGACGAACTCAAGGACTCAGCCTTCGACGACCTATATGAGAACCACAGACTTTTCGATTACTTCTCATTCCAGCATTACATCGAAGTACTGAGGAAGCTGGACGACATTCAAGACGGCGCAGAAGACATGTCGGATCTCATCCTGGCCATCGCAAACACACTTTCAAGGTGACTAGTTGGACTTCATAGGGCCGCTCCTGCTGGCGGTTGCGACCCTCCTGATACTCCTTGTTTCAGGAAACAACGCCCAGGCATGCATAGGTAATCTGGTTGGTGCCCGAGTTGTCAGAACGAGGACTGCACTTCTGATTGAAATCGCAGGGGTTTCATTGGGTTTGCTCTTTCAGGGGACCAGCATGACTACGGCGGCTGGGCACCTGGCAAGCAGTTTGTCTTCCCAGACCGTCTTGATCGTGCTCACGATAACGCTTACACTCTTTGTCGTCGCGCACTTCGCCAGGCTTCCTCTCTCTCTGACTCACATTCTGCCGGCGCTGCTCGCGGGGGTCGCTCTGGCCTTCACTTCCTATTTTTTCCTCATGATATTGTCATGGATGGCCGCTCCAGTAGCCGCACTGGTTGCCACCCCTCTCATCACTCGTCTCATAGGCAGGAGCGGGACTAGCGACTTCTGGGCCAAGGTAGAAGTGTACAAGGTCCTCCTGATCTTGGTGTCTTTCCTGTTCGCATTCACCCTTGGTGCGAACACGATAGGGCTCATAGTCGCGGTGGAGGGGTTCGGAGGGCTCGCGGTCCCTCTCGCAATCGTTGGCGTCGTTGTCGGCACTTTCTTCCTAAGCGCCGGGGAGATTAGAAGGGTGTCGGCGGATATGTTCGAGCTTGGGTATTCGAACGCGCTGTCGTCAATGCTGACATCAGCGATACTGGTGGAGGCATCCACCCTGGCTGGCATCCCCATGGCCAACACGATGGTCCAGAACACAGCAGTATTCGGAGCGGGCCTGTCCTACAAGACGAGGTTATTTTCGGCGAAGCCATTCTTCTTAGTGGCCCTAAGTTGGATTGCCTTTCCAGCGGCGGGCGTGGCAGCTGGGGTACTCATCGCACTGGTGTAGTGAGATGGAGACCAACGGCAGGCTTATGGCGGATGTCCTCTCTTCCGATAATGGTTCCTCCGCCGTGGCTCTGGCCCCTATCATAGAAGGTCGTCTGTGGGATACCTACGGTGAATTAGGGCCTGCGCCAATAAATAAGAGGCCGGCCGGTCTGCCGCGAGGAGACTAAGGGTGGCCTTCTGCGCGAAGTGCGGGAAGGAGCTTCCCGTCGGAGCGACATTTTGTCCCGCCTGCGGCGCTCCCGTTCAGGCGCAAGCCACGACTGCTTCGGCATCTACCGGCTCTTCGGCGCCATTGAGCGGGATTGATTCTCTGATGAAGGATTCCAAGGCCCAGGAGTACTGGCTGTGGAGGCTGGTGGCTTTCATAATCGATGTCGTCATCATAGCGGTTGTCCTGACCATCATCGCTGTAGCCGTCACAGTCCCCTTCTTCCTATCGGGTGGAGCAGTGGCTTTCACCGGCTTCTTTTTCGGTGGATTCGCGGTCCTTGCAGGAATCATCCTGATATTCTACTTCCCGGTTATGGAGTCCTCATCCGGGGCAAGCATTGGTAAGCACGCGGTGCACCTCAAAGTAGTGTCGAAGACTGGCTCAAATCCGACTTTCGTTGAGGCATTCGTCAGGAACATTAGCAAGATCTACTGGCTTCTGCTTCTCCTCGACGTAATCGTCGGTCTGGCTGTCACAAAAGGATACCAGCAGAAGTACAGCGACAGCCTGATGGGCACATCCGTCATTCGAGCATAGAAAACCAGACAAAGCAACCGTTTTACGTGGGATTCGGCGCGGGGCGTTTGATTCTGAGAATGAAGACTGAAAATGGGGATAGGGCAATTGTGGTCACCTATCCTGACGAGTTCGACAAACGCGAGATAGTCGAGCTCGCCAAGGCGGCCGGCTACGAGGTCACAGACGTGGTCACCCAGAGGGAAATCATCAGGTCGGAGTACGGCGTGGGGGTAGGCAAGGCACAGGAACTGGAAGGGATGGTGGAGGACACACATTCCGACACAATCATCATTGACGAGAGTGTCACGTCAGCACAGGCGAACAAGCTCTCCGCAAAGACGCACGCCCAGGTCATCGACAGAGAGCGACTGATTCTGAACATATTCGCAAGGAGGGCGACGACCACAGAGGCCAAACTCCAGGTACAGCTCGCGGAGCTTCGCTACGCCCTGCCGAGGGCGCGGGACGAGGTGCGCTACTCCGTAAAGGGGGAGCAGGCCGGTTTCATGGGCATGGGAGAGTACGCGGTCGACGTGAAGTTCAGGGCGTTGCGGAAGCAGATGTCCTTCATCAAAGAAAAACTCGAAAAGAGCAGGACGGTCAGGGACCTACACATGGTCGAAAGGAGGAAGCTCGGAGTTCCATTCGTGTCCCTTGCAGGCTACACGAGCAGCGGAAAGACCACCCTATTCAACCGGATGACGTCGGAGTCCAAGGAGGCCTCCCCGAACCTCTTCACGACTCTCTCCACCACCACCAGGATGGTCACCTTCCCGAACCCTAGGAGTAGAATCCTCCTTTCCGACACCGTCGGCTTCATCTCACGGCTCCCAGCCTATCTCGTGGAGTCATTCAAGTCGACACTTGACGAGCTCCGCTACGCTGACCTGGTCCTCCTGATGGTGGACGCCAGCGAGCCTCTGGACAGCATCAGAACGAAACTCTTCAGTTGTAGGGAGACTCTCTCCGAGCTGGAGGTAGACCCGGGGAGAATCCTGCTCGTGCTGAACAAGATCGACTTGCTCCCCGACAGGGGACGCTCCTACATGGAAGGAGACCCGCTCTTCAGAGACTTCGATTCCATCAACATTTCTGCGACCGAAGGTTACGGTCTGCGCCAGTTGAGAAACCACATCCTCCGGCGCGTCACTTTGCCACGGAAGCCGACGGCGAGGTCCTCCCTCTAGGCGTCGAGGAGAGTCTTCGGAGAAAGTTAAATCGAGTGGAAGGCCGCTCCCCGCCCATGGTGGTGGACCTTCACGAGGACATTGGGTACTACTACCTCATGGGCGGCGCCACCGATATCATGCCCTTCCACGAGGACGTGAAGGGGAGGCAGGCGGACATCCCAAAGTACCGGAAGGTAGGCATGAAGCTCGTCCTTGGCTCAATCTTTCCTCTCGTGGGGAGCCTCAACCGCCGGAAGATCGAAGCCATGCAGAAGATGTACGGCGTCTGGTCCCCTTCCTCCGCCCTCGCATCGCCAAGAGACATCGCCATCGAGCTGGTCAAAATCTACTACACCCTCGAAGAGCTGTACCCCAAGGCGTTGAAAATCGTCAGGACCATGGAAGACATCGAAAGCCTAGGAAAGGCAACGGGCATCGTCATGCATATCGAGGGGTGCGAGGCACTCGGCGAGCCGGAGGATCTCCGGGTCTTCTACAACCTCGGTGTGCGGTCCATTGGGCTCACCTGGAACTACGACAACAAGTACGCAGCCTCCTGCCTATCTGTCAAGGACTACGGTCTGACGGGCGAAGGAGAGGCGCTGGTCGCCTCAGCCAACAGGCTGGGGGTCATGGTGGACCTCTCGCACTCTTCGCCGAAGACGTCGTCAGACACCCTGGGGGCCTCCGAGTCACCGCCGTTCTTCAGCCACTCCAACTCTCTTGCAGTTCAGACCAGCAAGAGGAACGTCTCCGACTCGCTGATCAGGCGGGCGGCGAAGCGCGGCGGAATCGTAGGTTTGACTTTCATCAGGAGCTGCATCGGGAGCCCCTTTACGCCGGAGAGGCTGGCCGTGCACGCAAAGCACATGGTCGAGCTCGGAGGGGAGTCGCTCCCCGCCCTCGGCACTGACTACCTCGGAATGCAGACCACACCTGTGAGGCTTGAGGACCTCTCGAGGCTCGCTCGTTTCAGGAAAGCATTGAAGGCAGCGGGTGTCTCGCCCACACAAATCGAAGGGATCCTGAACGACAACGCCTACAACTTCATACTGAAGCACTCTGAGCGATGGTAGAGCACCCGACCATGCGAAGGAGGGGACGAAGAAGGGTTCGCAGAGCGGCAATCTACATTGCCGTAGCCGTCGTCCTCGCCGCCCTGTTCGTCTTCTTGCTCTTCCAATCCCAGAATGGTCAAGAGAAACCCATCATACTGTACGTGAACCAAGGAAACGGCCTCGTCAACGAATCAAACTTCGGCACGATGCTGAGCTTCGCCTCCTACCACGGCTTCAACACGGTGTTCTTCCAGGTCTACAGGGCAGGGGATCTCCTCTTCACCGGAAACGAACTGAGTTACTTTGCGAACCAGTCCCACGCCCAGGGCTTGAAGATTTTCTTCGCGCTCTATTTCACCAATTCGTCACAACCCGTGCCTAGCAACATTTTCGGTCTGGGAGAAGACGGCATAAGCCTGGACGTGTCCACTCTAAGCATTTCAGTACAGGAGAGCCTGCTTGCAGACTTGACTCCATGCCACTGCCAGACAGCGGTTACCACAACTGACATGAACTCTCCGTTGGAGCCTGACCTGCTGGTCCTTGAAACATATGGTCCAGCATTCCAGCAGTACATCAGGCACGGCATCATCGCCTCCGTGGGCGTGTTCGCCACTTCCAGTTTGGCTGACTATCAGTCCCAGTTCCAGTATGCGTTAAGCAACAGTGACGGAGTCATGGTGTTCGACTACGCTGGGCTGCTCAAGAACGGTTACTGAGCCCAATCTGTCCCAAGCTCTCAACGGGCCAACGAATCAGACAATGAGGGTGAGCATGAGCCAGTTGCCCAGAGCGCTTTTAACAACTCGACCTAGACAAGCGACCTATGGCCGGCTTTGACTCCACAAGATTCGATGACATCGCCTTCAGCAAACTGAGCGAGACCAAGCTCCCCAGCATCGCAGTCTCCATTATCGAGGACGGAGAGGTTGTGCACGCGAGAGGCTTCGGATACAAGAATGTCTCGGCCGCGCTCCCCGCGACGGAGCACACTCTCTACGGTGTCGGCTCGATCACCAAATCCTTCGTGGCTCTCTCGATCGCCAAGCTGGTAGAGGCGGGGAAGATGGACTTCCACGACCCCGTCACCAAGTTCCTCCCGCTGAAGCCGAAAGCCTTCCAGGAGGTGGAGATTCACCACCTGCTGAGCCATACCAGCGGAATACCCGGCCTGGGCTCGCTTGAGGTGCTTCTCTTTAGCGCCTTCGGGGAATACCACCACTGGCTCCCCATATCCAGCCTCGGCGACATACAGTCGTTCATGAGCGACGTCGACGACTGGGCCGAGGCGAAGCCGGGCGAGAAGCTCTTCTACCTTAACGAGGGGTTCGTCCTCCTCGGGGACGTTATCGCCAAGGTCAGCGGGAGATCTTGGTTCGACTACGCCAAGGGGGAGATACTGAAGCCTCTACGGATGAACAGGACGTTCCTCGAGAAGGCAGACATCGACCTGGATGCAAACGTCGCGACGCCCTATCTGATCAGGGGCGCGAAGGCGATCCCGACAGCCATCCCCTACGGCAGCGGAGGTGCGGGCGGGATTGTAAGCAACGCCATGGATCTGTCCAACTACGTCAGAATGTACATCAACGACGGCGAGTTCGAAGGCAAGAAAGTCGTTGGCAAAGACACCCTCGCCAAGATGGAGACCCCATACGGGAAGTGGCCCGCCGAAGACTACGGCGGGGACTCCTACGGTTACGGGCTCCAGATACTCCCTATCTTTCATGGCCACAAGGTTGTCGGACACGGAGGATCAGTCGACTGCTACACTGCCAGAATGAACTACATCAGGGACCTGAAGTCAGGCGTCGTGCTGCTCGCCAACGGCACGGGATACAACATGGGGAGGCTCGCCATGATTGCCCAGTCGCTGCTCGTCGGGGTCGATCCAGCCGAGTTGCGCGCAGTCAAGCTGGAGACACTCCTGAAGAAGCTGGAAGGGCAGTACAGGGCATACAAGGACACGATCTACGCCGAGGTCAAGGTTAACGGGAGCTTCCTCATGCTCTCCGGCGAGGACATCGGGAAGGACATCGTCCTAGTCCCAGAGGGAGAAGAAGACGGCATGGCCCGGTTCTACACCCTCGATGCCGGCGCGAAGATGGAGGTGACCTTCAGGTTCAACAAGTATGGCGTCGAGCTGATGTACGAGCGGTACAGGTACAGGAGGGCCGGCCCTCTGCCGCAACAGTCCGGCGTCTAGGTGCCTTTCAAATCCCTGTTTCCTCATCAGGCGAACATGTTGTGATGCTCTAAATGGTGACCTCTGCGCCGTTTACGAACAGTTTTCTTTCTATCTTTGCGGCCTTCGCCAGAGTGGCTGTCATGGGAGATCGTCGATGTGTGAGCTTCAGTAGTTCGACGATTTCCTGCGGAGTTGCCTCTGTCTCAACCCTTGTTTCGATTAGTAGCTGGGTGATTGCAGGGTCCGCGTCTCCTATACCGAATATTCCCTTTCTGTCCCACAGGCCATCGATCTTCGTCTCGTAAGAATCGAAGCCTACTCCCTTGAGGGCCGCTTGTCTGGCGAAGATTACGTTCTCGGCGAAACCGATGGAGGCGACGAAGAGAGACGATGGGGGAGGAGCAGTGTCCATGCCCCCAATTGACTTCGGCTCATCGGAGACAACAGCGTAATTCGGCCACTTCACCTCCGATGTCTAAGGACCAATCAGTCTCGTTACGGCGGTGGTCGGCCCCACAGTTTTTGCTCCGGGAGAAGACCAGGTTTCAAGCAACTTCTGGGCACCCTCCCTCAGTTCAGCAGAGACTAACGTCATGAGCCTTCAGCTGTACAACGCATCTTAACCATATGCCACCGACGGAACCGCTGACCATTTCTACACTGCAGACTTATACCGGCCATCGCTCAGGTGTCATCGGTAATGTCAACATTCGTCTTGGTACCGGGAGCTTGGCTCGGCGCTTGGGCCTGGAAGAAGGTCGTCCCCGAGCTTGAGAGCGGAGGGCATTCAGCCTATCCGGTCACACTCACTGGCATGGGGGAGAGAGTACATCTCGCCACGAAGGAGGTGGGCTTGGAGACAGCGGTTCTAGACGTTCTCAATGTGATAAAGTACAACGAGATAGACAACTTCGTCCTCGTGGGGCACAGCTTTGCGGGTAAGGTCGCCGCTGTGGTGGCCGACCGGGCGCACGACAGGGTGAAGAAGGTCATTTACCTCGACTCGTTCCGACCAGAGAGGGTGAGAACCCCCCAGGGATCATTTGACCCCACAGAGGAATTCGGAGCCCAGCCTCCAGGCGCGTTCACAGTCCCCCTTAGCGAACACACTGTGGACCGCATCGGGAAGGATGTCAAAGGAAAAGCTAGGACCTGGATGATGGCCATGGCCACCCCCTGGCCCATGAAGATGGCCAGGGACCCTGTCGTCCTGTCAAAGAACTACGACGGAGTGAAGGAGGCATACGTCTTCTGCACCTTGGCGGGTGATCCCGTGGACGAGATAATCGCCGGAAAGTGGGGGAAGCTTCGGGGCCCATACAAGGTCATGGAAACCGGCCACTGGCCGATGATCACAAAGCCGAAGGAACTGGCCGATTCGTTAGTCGCGCTCTCTCGAGGGTAGTCTTGGCATCAGAAGCCTAGCTTCTCGTTCACGAATATTACCCGGACGTTCCTCTGCCTCTCCCCTTCGTAAATGAAGATCTTGGACAAGTACGTCCCTGGGAACCCGAGGCTCTTCATCCTCTGATTCTCAAGAGGGGTGGAGTGCTCCCGCAGCCTTAGCAGGGCTTCGTCGAGGTCCTCGGTGATCTTGTTTGTCCCAGCGACTATGATTAGGTTCTTGCCTCCGAACGCATACGCCGCAAGCTGGCTCCCACCTGCGCTCCCCGCTACCATCTGCCCCTTGGTGGTAATGGCATGGACGCTTCCAAGGAAGTAATCCGCGAACGTCGCCATCCGTCTTAGTTTCATTTGTTTCTCCCAATCCTTCTCAGCCACAATCTGCGCCTTCAGGTTGTTCCATGGGTGGTCCCCCGTGCTCAGGGCGTGAACCAGCCCGATTTCCTCTAGCGTAGTTGAGCTCCCGGTCATCACTTCCGCTCCGGCGGGGATGAGTGAACGTATTCTGTCCAGCGCTGCCCTCTTGTCAGGAACAAGCTCTGCCTTGAATCCGCGGGCATTAAGGGCACGGATGGTTTCATCTACAATCTCTCGGTCGGGCAGCCTCTCCCACAGCTTCAACTGCGAGGTGGTAATCGTCATGGGTGACTTCACAGACGGCGTTCAGGGCACCCGGATTTAAGACTAGTAGTAAGATTTGACTGAGTTAGTAAATCCGACTAGCTCCATATTCAGAACTATGGCTGCGGGAGCCCAGAGCACAGGGTACGATCTGTCATGCTCTTCCCACAGTAGTGACGTTGGCACAGGTCTCGAGATGAGTTGCGAGCCCAACTCCCGGGAACGACCTAAGTAGTCGGTTCATCCCGGCGGCGCCATGACTGATGCGGGAATGGAGCATATGCGGAGACCCGAGGGCATTGGTTGGAGGGTGGGCGTGTCTATTTTTTCCTTCTTCGCCGCCATAATCGCCACGATTCTTTGGCTCTTCTTCTACGCCGGGAGCTACAACGCCTATCAGAACCTCGCCATAATCGTCGTTATCTTCCTCGCCTTTGTAGCCGTCATGGGAGCCATCTGGGCCTCCTGGGGCTTGAAACAGAGAAACTGGTGGAACGGCTAGAGACACGGCTTCAGCCTGTCCACGCCAGATACGGGGCGGCTCAGCGCCTAGGCTGGAATCTCGCCTCTCAGCACCGCTGGGATTCCAGAGTGCGGGACAGGGATCTGAATGCCTGTGCCCAGGGAGTAGTAGGAGAAGTACGCACTGTTGACACCAGTCAAGCAGTATCCTTGCCGGTCATCACGCACGTCCCATCGACAGGTATCTTCGATACGTGCCGACGGCCCATTAGCCCTTTAAGCAGAGTCCGAGCCGTTTAGGCCAATGACAAGCGAAGAGAACGGCGAAGCCGCCGACAAGCTGCTCGACGACATGGTACGGGATGCAGACGAGTACTACGACCGTCTCAACCTGCAGCAACTCAACCAGACGCGAGTTTACGCCGCTGTAATGGGGGCAGTCATATGGTTCGCTGTATTTGCCGGCCTAGGAATCGCCCTCTACCTCAATGTCAAAGGTTCGGAGATCTCTCTGGACCTCCTGTGGGCGTTTCTTACGGCCGTCGCGAGCGGCGTTATCACAGGAGCGGTAGTGTATGCGATCAGGCGGCAGAGGGCATCTAAATTCGCCGATCTTGGCGCCCTGCTGACGAAGATGAAAACAGGCAGGGTCTCCTCCGAGGACGGCCTGCGCCTGATGGACCTCATGCACCAGGCGGCCCTCACCATGAGGAAACAGAGGCTCGACACCGCCTTCGCCTACGGCGTCAGCGCGTTCATCCTGGTGAGTTTCGTAGGTCTAAACCCCGGTTTCGGGGGGATAGCCGGCGTCGTGACCTATCTCTACTTCAGATTCGAGGCGCTCAGGGAGTACGAAAAAGAGGACGAGAGATACGAGGTTGCAAAGAAGGACATCATTCTTAGCCTGTGAAGATCTTGGAACGCCCCGACCTTTATGTCCTCGCCCGCTTCTTGGACATACTCTACGAGAACGGCCATCCCATGAAGAAGACCAACCTTCAGATGAGGACGGGGCTCAACTATGTCCGGTTCTCGGAGTATTTCGATTGGATGATCTCTCATGGATTCCTTCAGAAGAAGGTGGAAGATGACGTGGACCTCTACTCGCTGTCACCCCAGGGCCTCGACGCCTACCACCGCCTGGTGGCTTGGATACGGGAGACGATGAAAGGGATGAGAATCTGACCATGGGGGCTAGCTTGGAAGCAAGCTCTGACTGGAGAGCCTTCTTCAGAAGGCACTGGGGTGCGGTCACAGTGTTCGCAGTCGCGGCCGCCTCGGCCGTGGCGTGGGCAATCTACGTCTTCTGGTGGTTTGCGGCCAACGCCCAATCGACTGGCCTGGTCCCTTCAAATTTGGGCTCCTGGACAATGGGGAACCTAGTAAATTTCATCATCTACTCCGTCCTTTGGGAACTCCTACTCGTCGGAATCCCAGTCGCAGTGGCGGCGATTGTAGCCTGGATTTGGTGGAGGAGTCTCCCCTACGAAGAGAGGGTGGGATATCGGTGGGGCAAGCGTTCGCGGTCGGCAGGGGGCGGTGGCGGGTTTGGGTTCCTGTTCTTTGTCGCTTTCGCCATCAAAGTCTTTGTTGACGGAAACTGGAACTTCCCCATCTCGAGCTACACCCTCAACTACGTCGTGGGCTCAATGATTACGATACTGGAATGGATCGCTGTGATCTTTGGCGTCCCCGCCGCCGTCGGACTGGCTTGGTGGCTGCACCGTGAATCGAAGGAGCCCTAACTCTGATTAGGGTGCGAACGTAAAAGAAAGACAACTCTCTGACTGCCGATGAGCGGGCAGGCCCAGCTCGAGGTGGGGAACACCCCCATGGTCAGGGTCGACGGGGTCTACGCCAAGCTCGAGTGCGTCAACCCGACAGGCAGCATCAAGGACCGCATGGTCAAGTTCATCCTCGACGAAAGCGAGAAACGCGGGCTGCTAAAGAGAGGAATGGTCATCGTGGAGGCGACCAGCGGGAACACAGGGATCGCGCTCGCCTACTTCGGAAGGCAGAAGGGGTACGACGTGAAGATAATAATGCCAGACAACATGACCGAGGAGCGCAAGGAACTTATCCGGGGCTTCGGCGCGGAACTCATCCTCTCCCCTTCGAAGCAAGGGTTCCTACAAGCTCTCTGGATAAGAGACAACATGGTGAGGGAAGGGAAATGCTTCACCACCGATCAGTTCTCTAACGAGCTGAACACCCTGTGCCACTACACGACCACAGGGCAGGAGATGGTAAGGCAGCTGGACGCCATGTCGGTATCCCCTCACGCCTTTGTGGCCGGCGTTGGGACCGGGGGAACGCTCATGGGGATTGCCAAGGCGTTGCGCGAAGTCAATCCCAACATCTTCGTTGCGGCCGTAGAGCCGACCGAATCTGCAGTCATGAGCGGAGGGGAGCCGGGCCGTCACGAAATCGGCGGGATTGGGGATGGCTTCGTTCCGGCGCTTGTCAAGGACGAAGAAGGAACTCTCAGCCCCGTCATCGAGGAAGTGTTGCAAGTCACGAGCGACGAAGCAATCTCCGAGTCGAAGAGACTGGCCAAGAACTTCGGGTTCTGCGCCGGGGTGTCTTCAGGGGCGAATTTCCTGGCAGCAAAGAGGCTCAAGAGTCGGTTCGAGAACGTTGTCACGGTGTTCCCTGACGGCTTCACGAGATACGAGTCACTCGGTCTGGGCCCCTCTGGAAGGTGCGGCTTCCATGGCTCCGCATGCCGTCGGCACAACGACATTGTGGCGAGCCTCAGGAAGTCCGCTTAGGTCCTAGTCCCCGTCTCCAGCTGCCCGAGCTACCCGCTCCTCCTTGTCAGTGCGATTACCGGAATGGTCATTCCACCTTCTTACAAAACAGCTCTGTCCTTCAAACTAGGACCTGGCGGCAGCGCCACTCGTGAGAATCGTGTCCCCGCCTTAAGAGGGACGACGGAAATGGTTTGCTGAAGCGCGATGAGAGTTCTCGTTGCTTACGGCAGCAAGGCCGGCTCAACCAAGGGGATAGCCGAGTTCATAGGCGAGAGGCTCCGGGATCGGGGGATGCCGACAGACGTCTGCGATGTAAGCTCGGTCCAAAGACCTGAGGGCTACGACGCATTCATAGTGGGAAGCGCGGTGTACATGTTCCATTGGATGAAGGAGGCGAAGCAGTTCGTCCTCAGGAACCGTGCTACCCTCGAAGGTCGACCTGTCTGGCTGTTCAGTAGCGGGCCGGTGGGGCTTCAAAAGACGAACTCCAAGGGCCAAGACCTGAAGGACGTCTCCGTCTCAGGGCCCAAAGAGATTGACGAGCTCACCGAGGCTGCCAGGCCTCGCGACCACCGGGTCTTCTTCGGTGCCCTCGACGGCGACAAGCTCGGGGGAGCAATGGGGCTGACGTACAGATTCATGCGCCGCAGCAAGGCGATACGCGAATCGATGCCTGACGGTGACTACAGAGACTGGAAGGAGATCGAGGCTTGGACCAACGGCATAGCCGAAGCGCTTTCCATCCCCACGGCGACCGCCCCCGCCCAACAGTGACAACCAAGGTCAAAACGCCTGGTACAATCCTCGCCGTCGAAACCCCAGGAAATCTTGAGGCTATTCTGCGCCTATCCTTCTACTGCTGATGCATGCCGTCGTGGAACCATTCCACCAGCGAGACCTCGTTCGTATTCCCTCGCTTCTCAGCGCGAACGATTCCTCTCTCAGAGAGCGCAGCTATCACCCTGTGGGTTTTCAGCCTCGACAGGCCTGCCTCCTTCGTGATGTACTTCTGCAAGTAAGACCCGCCGTGGGCGTCCAGCACGCCGACCACCTTTCTCTCGTCCGGCTTCAGGGTCCTCAGGACGACGGAAGCTGCATCCTTCCCGCCTCCCGTCGCGGAAACATAGTTCTTCATCTCCGGGAGTACGAGGAAGTAGATTATCCCCACCACGCTCGCGAGCAGTGTGAAGAGGAAGAGGAGGGTAGATAGCGGGATGAGAATCGCCAGGTTTGGCGAGAAGCCGCCAGTCATCAGCTCGCTAAGCACATTGAGCGGGGACTCGTTGGGAGCGACGCTCAGTGCAAGGATGAACATGGAGAGCGCAAGCCCTGCCGCTGCAGTCAAAAGTACTATGAGCAGGACCTTGAGCTTCTCCATCTCCCGCCGCTATCCAACACTCCGGAGTTAACCCCTATCCCTTAACCCTGAGCGGACCTAGGAGGCAGGCGGCTTCC
>Ga0187770_10000991_pt1 | contig 14659 bp, 12 predicted proteins | sample 0116_SJ02_MP02_2_FD_133154 | JGI IMG/M metagenome (GOLD analysis project Ga0187770, IMG submission 133154) | Tropical peat soil microbial communities from peatlands in Department of Meta, Colombia - 0116_SJ02_MP02_20_MG | ecosystem: Environmental > Terrestrial > Soil > Wetlands > Peat | place...
ATAGTGACGAACAAGGCCGTCTTCATCGCGATACTTAGCGTCATCATCTTCTCGCTCCAGCCACTGATATACCCCAAGTTCGTCGGCCAAGCCCTTTCGATTGATTCGCTCACAGCGAGCGGTCCCATGGTTTCGGTCTTTTATGAGACGACCTGGATAGGGGGGGCACTCCTCGCTGGCATGTTGGCCGTGTACTTATCGGTGGTCGTACGCCAGAAAGGACCTCCGCTTGGGTGACCTCGACTTGATAGAAGTTTTCATCGACGGGCTGGCGGAGCCGAGGAACCCGGGGACGGGCACCTATGGATTCGTCGTCTACAAGGAAGGCATGAAACTCAAAGAGGGGTGCGGCCTAGCAGGTAGGTTGGTCACCAACAACTTCGCAGAGTACGAAGCGCTGATTCAGGGGCTACTTGCCGTGCGGGAGTATTCAGCAGGAAGTGTGAACGTAATGTCCGATTCACAGCTGCTGGTGAACCAGATGGCCGGCAAATGGAAGGTCAAGAAGGGGGCGTATCTGGAGAAGTACAAAGAGGCTAGGAAGTTGGCCGAGACGTTCAAGTCTCTTGACTTCGTCTGGATCCCACGTGAAATGAACCAGGAAGCTGACAAGCTAACCCGGGTTGCCTACGCCAGATATGCGAGCGAACCCATGTAGCATGGTTAAGGGCGCCCTCCTCTCCATTAGACGGGAACAGCGAGTTCGTTCCCTTCGGTAATTCCCATCCTTCTCCAATGAAGTCGTTCCTGCTGTGGGTAAGGACATTTCGAAAAAAATATATTTTTGTGGCGTTACGGAGGAGCGGAGATCTTTCATGGCCGTCGACGAAAGAGGCGCGAAACTGACTGAGCTGATGACTGCGGCGCTTGAGCAGAAGGGTATCACCCAGACGCCCCGTGAGCTTGTGGAGACAACCCTGAACAATATCAAGATGATAGACGGAGTCCTAGCCGAGTACCAGAAGAGCAAGGGAGAAGACTTCGTAAATAGACAGATACAGCTTGCATATGGGAAGGGCGCCCTGGAGTACCTCCTCATATTCCTCTAGGTTGGAATGGCGACCCGACCAAGACGTCCGCGCGAAGTGACTGGGGCCGTCGGCACGGCAAATGAGGCGGCTGCCCAGTGGCATCGTAGCGCCAGCGCCTTCAGCTCTGAAGGGGGACAACGGATATAGCTATGCTGAATTGCAATCTAGCGGCCTTGCCGAGGGGAGTCCTTTGTCAGTAGCCTACTTCGTAATGGAGATTGGGCTGGAAAGCGACATTCCTACTTACGCGGGAGGCCTGGGTGTGCTGGCCGGGGATACTGCATACACGTTTGCAGACCTCGGCATCCCATCGGTCTTCGTCACGCTACTATACAAAGCCGGGTACACGAAGCAGAAGATCGGCCCTGGCGGCCAGCAGCAGGACTTGGATTTCCACTGGCAGTTCAAGGAGAAGCTGACGCCCCTACCTCAGACCGTACAGCTCGAAGTCGGAAGCCAAGTGATGAAGGTGAAGCTCTGGCAATACACCGTCCGGGGTGAGAGGGATGTGCCGGTCCTCTTTCTGGACACCGACCTTCCTGAGAACTCTCCTGCCTTTCGGGCGGCGACCGACAAGCTCTACCAAAGCGTAGGGGCAGAGAGGCTGCTACAGGAGATCCTCCTTGGCGTAGGCGGCTATCGGGCCCTTAAGGCCCTCGGCTACGCCGCGGACCTCTATATGATGAATGAGAGTCACGCGGCACTCCTCATCGTAGAGATGTTGAAGGAGTTCAAGTCGCTCAAGGAGGTTCGGAGGCGCTGCATGTTCACTACGCACACGCCAGTGGCGGGTGGCCACGATGCCTTCCCCCTCGCGCTGGTCCAAGATATGATGAAGAAGTACGACTGGATTGACTGGCGGAGCGAAGTCGCTGATGGCGTCCTCAACCTGTCCAAGCTGGCGTACAAGTATAGCTGCCTCACCAATGCTGTCTCCCTGAAGCACGAGTATGTTTCGAAGGCAATCCTGATGAAAAGCGACGTGGATCATGTAACGAATGGCGTGTATCATAGGAGATGGGTCGGCGAAGACATGAAACGCCTCTTTGACAGGTATCTGCCACTCTGGAGCTCGGACCCATCGCTCTTGGCCAACGCCTACGAAATTCCTTCGTCCGAACTGGCCAAGGCCCATGATGCTGCCAAGGGCAGGTTGATCTACTTGGCTAATGCTAGTAGCAAAGCAGGCTTCACCCAAGAACCACTTACGATAGGCATCGCAAAGAGGATCACGTCGTACAAGAGAAACGGCCTGGTGTTGGGAGATCCGGCCAAACTGGCCACCATTTGCGACACCGTCGGGAGCTTGCAGATCGTCTTCGCCGGAAAGGCCCATCCGGACGACGATGTGGGGAAGAGAGACCTGGCGCAGATACTCGAACAGGCGTCCATCGTCATGAAGAGGACGGGCAAAGTGAAGGTGGCCTTCATGGAGGACTACAGCATCGATTTGGCGAAGGTGCTGGTTTCGGGCTGTGACCTTTGGCTGAACAACCCCAGGCGGCCCCTGGAGGCGAGCGGCACCAGCGGAATGAAGGCGGCCATGAACGGAGTTCTCAACCTGAGCACGTGGGATGGTTGGTGGCTGGAGGGGGGAGTAGACCGCGTCAACGGATGGGGGATAGGGAAGAGGCCCGCTTGGGACGACCTTTCAGAGTCCGACGACGCCGAAGATTCAAAGGACCTCTACGTTCGCCTAGCCCGCGATGTATTGCCGCTCTATTATAGCAACAAGGAGGGTTGGCTCAGGATGTGCAAGGCCTCCATAGCGACGGTTGGGCCAAGGTTCAACACATACAGGATGGCCAGAGAGTATCTTGCCAAATGGTACGCCAGGGCCTCCTGAGCCCTGTCCTTTGGGTTAAGTCGGCGGTCGCACTGGACGATGGCTTGGGCCTATCTTCTCAAACCTGCATGCCCTCGGTGACAGATCCTACCCCTGGAGCCATTCCCAAAACTTCGTCCACTACGCTCTTCCCGTCAGGGTAATTGGGGTTGTTCGGCTTGCAGACATAAAGCATCTTAGCGAACGCCGAAACTAGGTCGGACTGCGAAACCTCCGTCGCCAGCTGGGCCGCCCGGATGGCGTACGCAATGACCTGCTTCGACTCGATGCGTGAAATGTCTTCGAAGAACCAAGCACAGCTCGTGTACATGAGTTGAGCTAGATGCTCCATCTGGAGCAGCTTGACGACAGTTGGCCGGGCCTTTCCTTGCCCTGGTTTCATGTGCTCGTTCAGGAAGCGTTCGAAGCCTACACCGTCCGCGAAGAAGGTCGAAGCGTAATCGTCCACCGCTCGCCACGGATCCGACATGTAACGTGGGCCCTCTTCGGCATAGAGCAGGGCCAGCCTGTCCCTGAGCCAATCCATGCTGGATCGGAGAGTGGTCCTCCACTCTGAGCTCCAGGAGGGACTCCCCGACGAGCCACAGGAGCAGCCCCCCTTCCACCTATCCACCCCATGGGGGCAACTCCAAGAGCTGGGGTCAATTATTTCGACGTAGTCCCTTGGATGGTTTCGGGCCAGGTATTCGCTATAATTCGTCAGGTGCACCTCGTCTCCCTCCTGTATGTGTCTTAGACAGTAGGCGAGGGCCATCTCCCCGAACTTGTGGTGGTGCCCGTATGTTTCCCCGTCCGTCGCGACGCTGACCAGCTGCGGGCCCTCGTCCTTGGAGAACGCCGACCGAAGTGCGTCCACAAGGGACTGGCCATCGTCTAGGAGCTGGCCGAACGCTATGCCATGCGAGATGGTGCCGTCGTAGAAGAAGACGGTAAACTCCCTTCCCGAAGGAAGGGGGACGATGTAGGGTTTCTTGGTGTCAATCTTTCCGCCGACTACATCGACCCAGCCGTAGGAGCCTTCGGATCGCGTCCTTCGGGCCTGGAAGGGCGATAGCACTGTGTACTTGACACCTTCGTCGGCGAGCGCCTCCAACGTCATGGTATCGGCGGCCGTCTCAGGGAGCCACATCCCTTCCGCCGCCCTCCGGAAGCGCCTTTCGAAGTCGGTCATCCCCCAGGTGATCTGGGTTTTCCTCGTCCTCGCGTCGGCCAAGGGAATGATGACGTGGTTGTAAGCTTGGGCCATGGCAGAGCCATGGCCGGAGAACCGAGCGGCGCTCATCCTATCCGCTTTCAGGACGTCCAGATACGTGTTGAGCGCCGCCTCCTTCATCCAGCTGAGCAGGGTCGGGCCGAAGTCGAAGCTGATGAGGGAGTAGTTGTCGATTGTCTCCCCTACAGCGCCCGAGGGCCCTAGCACCCTGGCGGACGCGTTTGGAGCATAGCACTCGCTCGTGATTCGTTGATTCCAATCGTGGAAGGGGCTAGCAGACGGCTGAATGTCGATCTTACCCGTCCATGGGTTCTCCCTTGGGGGCTGGTAGAAGTGACCATGAATGCAGACAAAGTGGTGAGGACTAGCCAAGCTCTCTCAGTCCTGCAAGTCCCTCCTTAAATCGGAAATGGCGAAATGACGTCGCCTCCTACGCCTCGCCGCCTTTCAAGAGGAGTATGCCCAGTGGCGGGAGCGTAAGCTTGGCAGCGTATCCGGTCCTAGACGAGCTATGCCTAGTGGCCTTGACCCGACCCAAATTCCCCACCCCGCTGCCACCGTACTCCTTCCCGTCACTGTTGAGGAGTTCTCTCCACACGCCTGCTCGGGGCGCAGGCATCGCGTAGTTGAATCTGGGCACAGGCGTGAAGTTGCATGCAACGAGGATGTCATCATGTTCGTTCCCTGATCTCCTGAGGAAGCTGATTATGCTACTGCTTCGGTCCGCTAGGTCCATCCATTCGAACCCACCCGCCGAGAAGTCGAGTAGGTAAAGAGACGGCTCCCTGGAGCAGAGGTGATTGAGGTCCTTTACCCAGCGTCTAACGCCATCATTGAAGGGCTTCTTCGTGAGGCCCCATTCAAGCTGCGAGTCGTGGTTCCACTCAGCGCCCTGCGCGAACTCGTCTCCCATGAAAAGGAGCTTCTTGCCCGGATGAGAGAACATATAGCCGAAGAGAAGCCGGAGGTTGGCGAAACGCTGCCACTCGTCACCAGGCATCTTGTTGATCAACGAGCCCTTTCCGTGCACCACCTCATCATGGGAAAGAGGAAGGATGAAGTTCTCTGCGAATGCGTACCAGATGCTGAAGGTCACCTTGTCGTGCAGGTGCTTCCTATGGACCGGGTCCTTCGAGAGGTACTCGAGCGTGTCGTGCATCCACCCTAAGTTCCATTTCATACCGAAGCCAAGCCCCCCCACGTCGGTGGGGCGCGAGACCATCGGCCACGCTGTGGATTCTTCGGCGATCGTCTGGGCTCCGGGGAAGGAGGCATAGACCATCTTGTTCAGGTCCTTGAGGAAGGACACGGCTTCAAGGTTCTCCCTACCACCATTGACGTTGGGTGCCCACTCTCCCGGCTTCCGAGAGTAGTCCAAGTAGAGCATCGATGCAACCGCGTCAACACGAAGGGCATCGGCGTGATAGTTCCTCAACCAAAAGGCCGCACTGCTGAGCAGGAAGGAGCGGACCTCCGTCCTCCCATAGTCGAACACGAAGCTGGCCCAGTCGGGGTGCACCATCTTCCTGGGGTCCCCGTATTCGTATAGGTGAGTGCCGTCGAAGTAGCCCATTCCATGTTCGTCCCTCGGGAAGTGGGAGGGAACCCAGTCGAAGATGACGCCTATGCCCCGCTGGTGCATGCGATCAACGAAGGCCATCAGGTCCTGCGGAGTTCCGTATCGGCTTGTCGGAGCGAAGTACCCCAAAGCCTGATACCCCCAAGAGGCATAGAATGGATGCTCCATTATGGGGAGCAGCTCGACGTGCGTGAAGCCCATGTCGGAGACGTAACTGGAGAGGTCGTCGGCGATCGAAGCATAGTTAGGCAGCACATTGGGGCCAGAAGGCCTTCTCCAGGAGCCAAGGTGGACTTCGTAGATCGATAGAGGACAGGAAAGAAGGTCCCTGCCGCCTCGCGCGTTCATCCAGGCGCCGTCCTTCCATTCATAGTCGAGTTTCCACACCACAGAGGCCGTCCTGGGGGGGAGTTCCCATCTAGCGCAGTAAGGGTCCCCCTTCGCGGCCCTGTAGCCGCTGTTAGAGACGATGTAATACTTGTACAGGTCCCCAACCTTCACGCCAGCGACGAAGCCTTCCCATATCCCGGAGCCGTCGGTCCTGGGAAGGAGCATGAGCTCCTCTCTCCTCCAGTCGTTAAAGTCGCCCATGACGGAGACGCTGGCAGCAGAAGGCGCCCACACCGAAAAGTAGACTCCTGGCTCGCCCTGCAGCTCGAGCGGATGTGAGCCGAACTTCTCCCAGATGGAGGTATGCTTCCCCTCCCTGTACAGGTAGACGTCATAATCCGTGAGTAGGGTGTGCCTGAAGACGCGCATTCGCGGAGGCCCCATCCCCGTCATGACCTTCTCCCACCAGCCCATTCATATGCAGCCTTCAATGCTTATGACCTCTCCTCTTCCTGTTGGCGCGCCTGTGGCGGATGCCTCCTTCTCGTCGGGATCGATGTCCCATGGGGCCGAGAGCTTGGGCCAGGCTTTCGGGCCATCGAGTATAGAGCGTATGCGTGGGGGCCGAGGGAAAGTCCGAGCGAGCGCCGACCCAATGCCTCCAGAGTAATCCCTCTGGAGATCTCTGTCCGAATCGCTCCTTTGTGATTATCAAGAGCGACCCGCACTTCCTCGGGACGATGCGATAGGCTGGCCATAGCGACGACGAGCTCGCTTCTGGAATACCGGATGAAGGAGAGCACTCTAGTGTTAGGCTGTTCGAGAAACTGGAAGCGCCCTGTTCTCAGGACTGGTAACCGCGACGCAGTTCCGATGAGCCGCCTTGTCCACTCGAAGAGGGATGACTCGTCATGTCTCTGGCTCAGCGCGTTGACCGTCCTGCAATCGTATGGAGGATCGGAGATCACCGGCAAGTACAATCTAGAAGGATTCGCGACTGAGAATCCGGCGTTCAGCCCGGAGCTCCACTGCATGGGGGTCCTGACTCCGCCCCTATCTGGGAGACGACAGTTATCCCCCATGCCGATCTCGTCTCCGTAGTAGAGAACGGGGGTCCCGGGGAGCGTGAACAGCAGGAAGTTCATCAGCTCGATTTTCGACCTGTCGTTCCCTAGGAGGGGTGCCAGTCGGCGCCTGATCCCTCGGTTGAGCCTGCAATTCTCGTCCTTTGCGTATGCAAGGTACATCCGATCCCTCTGCTCCTCTGGGACCATCTCCAAGGACAGCTGATCGTGGTTCCTAAGGAAGGTCGCCCACTGGCAGGTCTTCGGTATAGGGGGGGTTTCTTCGTACACGCTCCTTATGACGGATCCATCCTCCAGCTCTAGTGCCTCGAACAGGCTCAGAGTAAGCGGGAACTGGAAGGCCATGTTGCATTCGTTTCCCGAACCGAAATAAGCGACCTCCTCTGGCGGCAGCTGGTCGGCCTCGGCGAGCAGCATCTTGTCCTTGAACTTGTCGTCCACGTGCAAACGCAACTTCTTCAGGAACTCATGGGTCTCAGGGAGGTTCTCGCATGGCGTCCCCTCTCTTTCGAAGAGGTAGGGAACAGCGTCGAGACGCATTCCGTCGACTCCCAGGCCAAACCAGAAGTCGACGACGTCGAGCAGGGCCTCCTGCACATCTTGCGAATCCAAGTTAAGGTCGGGCTGATGAGAGAAGAATCGGTGCCAGTAGTAGGCATTGGCCACAGGGTCCCAAGCCCAGTTCGACTTCTCGAAGTCGCTGAAGATCACTCTCACCCCCCTGTATCTGTCGGGCGTGTCGCTCCACACGTAGAACTCCCTCCACTTTGTGCCAGGCTTCGCGGTCCTCGACCTCTGAAACCATTGATGTCGAACAGAGGTGTGGTTCAAGACCAGCTCGGTGATGACCCGTAGGCCCAGCCCGTGGGCGGTCTTTAGGAACTCCTTGAAGTCGTCGAGGCTTCCGTATGAGGGGTGAACGTCCTTGTAGTCGGCCACGTCGTATCCTTCATCCTTGAGAGGGGAAGGATAGAAAGGAAGTAGCCATAGGGCTGTGACGCCCAGCTCGGCCAGATACGGGAGCTTTTGCGTGAGGCCTTGAAAGTCGCCGACCCCGTCGCCATTGGAATCGTAAAATCCCCGGACATGGACTTCGTAGATGATGGCCTCCTTGTACCAGGGGAGGTTGCCCATGCCCGATTTGTTTGACATCTACTTCTCACATCACTGGGATGGACGGGCGACGCATGCCCCAGTCAGTGGAGTGACGTAGGTTCGTTCACACTCGAGGTGCGTCGCACCATCACCGAGCGGATGGCGACAGCCACCTCTATTAAACTTGGGACGGCGAAGTCCTATGGCTCCTTCGTCGTACGGCCCCGACCGCCATCTGATCGTCTTCCTGCGTCGCAGATGAGTTCGATAAGTTGAGGGTCGGTGGCTTGGGTTCTGATGAGACCGGACGACACCCGGAATCAGGGGAGTCGATGTCTGCAGGTTAGCCGGCCTGCAGGCGCAAGAGAGGCAACGTTAATGCTAATTAGAGGCTCTCCTGACCTCAAGTCGTGCGCCTCACCGTTCCGCTTCCTGCCTGCAAATTCTACAGGAGGTCTGACGGTTGAGGATCTTGATGCTTACATGGGAGTATCCTCCCCGTATAATCGGCGGGATAGCCCGCCATGTGGAGGGCCTGGCTAGGGAGCTATCCTTCAGAAATGAGGTGCACATTGTGACGCTGGATTTCCCTGGCTCTCCCCCTCTTGAGCAGAAGGGCTCCCTCTACATCCATCGGGTTCCCGTGGAGATTCCATCGCCCACCTTTCACACTTGGGTCCTGATGTTCAACCATTTCTTTGAGAAGCGTGTGGGGCAAATCGCACATGCCTATGGCCCTCCCGATGTCGTGCATACCCACGATTGGCTGACGGTGACATCCGGCGTCGCAACCAAGCACCTACTGAGGCGGCCGCTAGTGATGACCTTCCACAGCACGGAGGCGAAGAGGTCCTCAGGATCTACCTCCCCCGAATCGAACTTGGTGAACGGCCTTGAGTGGTGGGGCGCGTTCGAATCGACCAGGGTGATCACCATCAGCAGGTCCATGGTGGCGCATCTGGAGACCCAATTTCAAATCCCAGCCTCGAAGATCGCTTCCATCTACAACGCGGTGGATATGGAGAAGTTCAGCGGGTCCGTCGACAGAGAAGCGGTTAGGAGAAGGTGGAGGGTTGAACCTGGAGAGAAGCTAATCGCGGCAGTGGGGCGACTTACTGCCCAAAAAGGGTTCGACAACCTGGTGAGGGCCTTCCCCCTTGTGCTTCAGAAGGTTCCACGATGTAGGCTTCTCATAATGGGCGAGGGTTACATGAGGACGGAGTTGCAGGCGCTCGCCCGAGAGCGAGGCGTCGCCGATAGGACCATATTGGGGGGATTCGTCGGCGACCGCGATCTTTCTGATGCATTAAAGTCTTCTGATGTGGTGGTGATTCCGTCTCGCTTCGAGCCATTTGGAATCACGGCGTTGGAGGCCATGGCAGCCGGGGCCCCATTGGCCGTGTCGAAAGTCGACGGGCTGGCAGAAATAGTCCAGAACGAGGTGGACGGGCTTCAGTTTGTTCCAGAGGACATTGGCGGAATGGCGGACGCAATCGTTCGTTTGCTCATGGACGGCCCGTTGGCGAGCAGGCTCGCCTCTAACGGTATGGAAAAGGCAAAAAGGTACAGTTGGTCTAGCGTCGCTGAGAGGACGGAGGAGGTCTACGAAGCGGCGATGAGGGATGCCAAGTATGAGTGAATTGGGCAAGAAAGTCCTTTCGGCCCTCCTTATTGTGGGCGCGCAGTCACGTGAGATGTCTGAATCTGCAGCCCACTTGGCGAGCAGGCTCGAACTGCAAGCAGGCTCGCTAGAGAAGGACCTTAGAGACCTCCAGGCAAAGGGATACGTCACCCTATTCGAGAAGGATGGGACCCTTATGGTGTACCTGACCACCATCGGCATCGTAACTGCCTCATCGACTTACTCATAGATCGCAGCTCGCGACGATGGTGAACGTTCTTATGCGACGAAAGATGCCACTAGGGTGACTGACGACTCGGTTGTTCATGTTGGCGGCCCCTAACCTAGCCCCCCCGACTAGCCCTCAGGAGGGACCCGACTGATGAAGGTCACCGACGCTTGGCGCCTTAGCAGGGTTCCTTACGGGGAAGTGGCGTACAGGTCGCTGGCCCAGACCCGCAGTGGAATGTGGTGGGGCTCCTTCGGCAGAGGCGACCAAGACAAGGCGATGCAAGACGATGCCGAGTTCGTCCTGAGGGCTTTGCGAATCGCTAGGTTCGACAAAGTTATAGTGGCGGCGATCAGCGTCATAGCGTCGCTCATCCCGTTCTGGTCCTTTCACTTTGCTAGTAACGGAGTTGCCTTGGCTGGGGCCGTGACCCTGGGCCTCGCGGCCTCTTTTGCCTTCGTGATGCTCTATTCAGTTCAAACACTTTCCTCGTTCCTCAAGGCCGAGTCATGGTCTCTTCTTTCAAGCCTTCCAATAGAGAGGGGAGACCTGTCGGCCATAACCCTGTTCTCCTTCGTTAGGACGGTCGACTATATGGTGGTGGGAGCGATTATCAGCCAGGTGGTCATCGTCGCCTTGCTCACTCGCTCTATGCTCGGAGTCCTCGTCATGCTCTTCGCGTCGGCGGTCAACATGGCGATTGCGGTGACCCTATCCCTCTGGTTCTCGAAGCTCTTCTACGGCAGCCTTGGGAGAGGGGGACGATCCCGCCGATGGACGGCACTTAGGGCGATATTCCTCGGCCTGTGGGGGCTTCTGGTCGTCTCCCTTGGGTTCATGTTCAGCGGCACAAGTTACCTGATGCCCTACTTAAACGACGCACTTCTCGAAGGGGGGAAGGGGCTCTCAACTTGGCTCGCCACGGTGTATCCTTTCTCTCTTTCCATAGTCGTCGCGGCAGGCACTGGAGGCACCCTTGGTGCGCAGCCAATCACATTGGCCGCCGTCGCTTCCTTATTCTATGCCGTGCTTGCGCTTCTCCTCTTGAGATGGGGGGCCGCCGCCATCAGGGAGATGTCCTTGGCAGCGGGCTCCGCTCAGCCAACAATCAAAGTGGAGGACTTCGATCTTAACGTGAGGGGGCCTCTGGCAGGGTACATCTGGAAGGACGTCAGGGCTTCGTCCAGGAACCCGGCAACGGCCTTCTTCTATGTGCTTCCCGCCTTTGAAACGGTGATAGTCCTAATCTCTACGTTGACTCTCCCCTTCCTTAGGGCTGCCGTCGTGATGGTGGCGGCGGCGATGGGAGGCTCTTTTGCTCTATTCATTCCTCTCGGCCTGCTGACCGCGGAGGGTTCCGGCATATCGTACACCAAGGGTCTGCCGTTGAAGGTATGGACCATAGTTTCCGCGAAGGCTTCGATCGCGGTCCTCGGGTTCCTACCGGTGCCGGTCGCTTTGATTGCTCTGACCTTGGTCAAGCCAGCGACCTCGCCCTTGGTGCTTTTCCTTCCCCTTGAGCTCGTGGCCTCGGTCGCCGCAGGCAGCCTTGTGGAGGTATGGCTCTTTTTAGGGCTGTCTGCTCAGACGAGGACATCAGCGGTCCTCCATGATCTAGTTCGGCTCCTGGCCGGAGTCTCACTCTTGTTGCTACCTGAGGTGGCGTATTTGGGCGCCTACTTCCTAACGTATGGCCATGCGCCGGCCGTGATAGCCGGCGGGGCGGCGGCTGTGGTCGAGCTGCTAGCCGTCGTCGCATTCCTAAGGCGCTCCTGACTTCGCGAATATCGTTCGCCTCCTCCGAAGACGCTGCGACGACACATAAATACCGGGAGGCCTCAATCGAAACTGACATGCGCCTAGGGATGTTCCTCGCGGGGATGATTCTGTTGCTCATCGGCGGGTTCGCTGGCGTGACCGGCTACCAGTACCTGTCATCGGTTGGGGCGACTCTTGAGAATCTCCTGACCTCCATGCCTAACCTTAACACGGTATTAGGCCAGATGACCGTTGCCGCCGTGGGAGGGGCGTTGGTCGCGCTTTTAGGCATCGGGCTCATCATTGGAGGAGCTGCAAGCAGGATCACAATAAGATCGGCGGATCCGCTGGTGTTGCGTTCGATGACCGAGAAGGAGCCCGTCCCCTCGCCCAACGGCTACCCCGAAAACGTGGTGTTTTGCCCGAGTTGCGGGCGCCCTGTGAGTATGAGAGACGATTTTTGCTCTGTATGCGGAGCTAAGGTCCGCTAGCTCCACGAATGCCTGAGGGTTACAGAGCCGGGAAGCGAACTAGTTGCCGCGCAAGACGCCACGGCCGACGCTCCACCTCAAGACATTCAACGTTGTGCGCTGCCCACGCTGCAAGTTCGTCCAAGGCATACGAAAGAATGGAGCATGTAAGTCCTGTGGCGGTAAGCTCGATGCCTCCAAGCTGCAGATACTCGGATCCACCAATAAGGTCACTGAAGTACCCGCGCTAGTGCGGCGGCTAAAGGAGTCTTTGTCCACGAAATAGGCCGCCCAGGGATTGAATGGGAGCAATACGCTTATCTCCGCTGGAAGGAATGGAGAACTGTATCATGTGAAACCCGAACGGCTCACTAGAAGAAAGCTGGGGGAGGGTGCAAGGGCCGCCTCGGAGGCCTCTGCCTACGATGTCTACAGCAGAAGCTACGACGCCCTGTATCGAAAAGAGCAGGAGGCCAAGCTCAAGGCAGCGCTCAGCGCGGGATGGTCGACGGGAGACAGGCTGGTGGACTTCGGATGTGGGACGGCGCTGCTGACCAACAGCCTTGCCGGAGGCTGCGATATGGCGGTAGGTCTAGATGTGTCCGAGGGGATGCTTGGAAGGGCGAAACGGAGAACCCGGGTGGAGCTCGTATTGGCAGATGCCGCATTTGTGCCCTTCCGCAATTCGGCCTTCACCGCCGGTTGTTGCTTCACTTCGTTTCACAACTTCCGCATGAAGAAGAAGGCAATCGATGGTATGGTGGCCTCGGTACACGAAGGAGGCTCGATGCTCTTCTCTTTGCTTGCCCGTGGAAGGGCGTCGAAGGATGAATGGCGGGTCACGAGTGAAAGGAGACTGGAAGTCAGGGTCAAGGTCCAGGTTGGGAACGACCTCTTAGTCATCACCAGAAGGCTCTAGAGGCCCGTCGGCTCGCCATAGCATTAACTTTAAATCGAATACAGGGGAGGACGAATCCAGAAAGGACCTTGACATTCTGCACCAAGTGCGGGGCTGAGATTCAAGAAGGCGCCATGTTCTGCGTGAAATGCGGGACTCCTGTGCAGCAGGGCGCAGCTCCCCCGCCCACCTCGGCTCCACCGAGCTGGCAGAGCCGACGCGAAGAGAGGAGAGCCCAGAGGCGCAACGAAAAGCAGGAGAAATACGAAAAGCATGAGAAGGCGGAAAAGCACGAGAAAGGAGAGAAGCAAGAGAAGGGGACGCTAGGCGGCGCCTTGATCGGAGGACTAGTCTTAATCTTCTTGGGCGTGGTCTTCTTCCTTGCGCACTACTTTAGTTTCAGCGCAAGCAATTGGTGGGCCCTGATTTTCGTGGTTCTGGGTTTCTTCCTGGTGGTCAACGACCTGTATTACATCGCGAAGGGCGCGAGAAGGGGCGCGGGCATCATAGGTGGGCTTATACTCCTAACCATCGGCTACGCGCTCTATACCAACATCACGTATTGGTGGCCCCTGGTGCTGGTAGCGATTGGATTGGGGATCATTGCGTCTGCGGTCCTGGCCCATTCGGGGAATCCCGTTCCGAAGTCTACGGTCTAGGAGGCCCATGAGGCGAAGGCGCGGTAGAGCCTGTGCTCTAGCATTACGCTCGGGCTCGCGCGCCCGAAGATACGGAAGTAGTTTGGACCTAGACACTCGACGAAGTCGCCTATGTCGTACCGCGGGAAGACCGGTGTGGACACGATGAGGCGGCCCCACTTCCCTCGTTCCAGCGTATGGAGAGGGACGAACTTGCCTCTGACCTTGGCTTCGAAGACGTAGGCGTCGTAATTTGGGACGACGTAGGGATAGGAGTCCAGCTGCTGGGCAAAGACCCCTTCGGTAGCCGAGTAGATCTCCCTCACCGGTGCCTTCCCGAAAAGCCGCTGGAGCTGCGGGCCGTAGACGGAATGGGTCTTGGCTACGCTCGTGCAGAAGAGCGCCTTCAACTTCCAGATGTCGTGCGGAGGCCGGCCATGGTGGGATATGACATGGCGACCGAAGGCCAAGATGACAGGGGTAACTCCCATCACCGCAACTACGGGGAGCTCCTTGGTCCGTTCATAGGCCAGGTCGAACCTCCTCCGCCAATCCTCCCTGCTTATCCCAGGACCTAGAGTGTCTATTTCATCCTGCGATGGGACGAGGCCTCCTACGCCCAGGGTGGGCTTGAGCTTGGCGTAGGTCCCCGAGCTATATCCATACTTCGTGATTCCGCTGGGCGTAGAAACTTGAGTGACGACCGATGGGAAGTTGAGGTTCAGCACATTCCCATCGAGGAGAGAAGGGTCGTCAGTCCTGTAGGCCTGACAGATGAGCTCTCTCGCTCCACATTCAAAGACGCGGTCGAGGTGGGCCGGAGTGCAGGGGACGACTTTCGACCTACCAGTGGTACCTCTGGTCAT
>Ga0187770_10000994_pt1 | contig 14646 bp, 14 predicted proteins | sample 0116_SJ02_MP02_2_FD_133154 | JGI IMG/M metagenome (GOLD analysis project Ga0187770, IMG submission 133154) | Tropical peat soil microbial communities from peatlands in Department of Meta, Colombia - 0116_SJ02_MP02_20_MG | ecosystem: Environmental > Terrestrial > Soil > Wetlands > Peat | place...
TAGATTGTCTCAATCCCGATTACCGCTCCTGATATTTCAACCGTTGTCCCGTCAGGAGCATTTGCTCGGTATCTATGAATCTCACTCGCGATCCACTTTTTGTCAGGCTGTACGAATTCTGAGAATCGCTCTTTATCCACCATCTCCGCACAGCGCACAGGCGTCCCGATCTCCTGCCGCTTTTCTATGAGCAACACATCGCACTCTTTCGCAGCGGTCCGTGCCGCGATAGACCCTCCGGGCCCCGCCCCTACCACGATAACGTCGTACTCATCCCTCATGTCTCATCCTCTTTTAAGAGAGTGAAGTCCTTTTCTTAATAAAACTAACTTTCTTACGATGCATGCCAGCATAAAGTTGTGGATAAAAAATGGCTTCTAAGCTCTTTTTAAATAAAAGAATCCTTTTACTGGCATTAAAAAAGAAATAAAGAAGATAGAGTTTGATTGCTTCGCTGCGCTTTTGGTCTATCAGTTGTTTTACAACTAGAAACCAACTGCAAACCCTATAAAAAAAATCAATGCATAAAAACTGGTTAAAATGCTAGTGAGAATACCCACGCTGCGTACGGCTGTAATCCTGGAAGAAGCAAAAACACCATTCTTGTAGCCTCCTTTTACCAGTGTCTATGTTCTTCTTTCTACCAAGGCCAATAACCCCACCACCAGTACCAAGACTCTATAGCCCACGGCAACCACATTCCTTTTTCACCACCTTTACAATTTTTCGTTTTTCTTTATCTTTAATTATGTTAACGAATTCTTTCTTAACCATTGCCCGTTAATACCGCGATTACATCTCTGGTGACCTAATAAAATATCAATCAATATTCAATTAGTAAAAGATAGCAAGAATAACAGTTTGATTTCAGAGTTTAAACAAAATAATCTTCTTTAGAACGCTACGTATATCAATTGCTAGTTTCAGTGTGTTAGTGTTCATATTCATCTAAATGAGGATTGAGAGCTGAGAGAATCGAAATTCAAAAGTCAGTTTATCCTCACTTGTTGTGCGTAATTAACGCATCCTAAAAAACCAAGAAGTGTTCAGGTGCGCTATAAAACCATATACCTTCAAGAGAACCCTGATTTAATTCCTTTAATAGCGAATTGGTATCATTCTGAGTGGAATATTCCAATAGAAACTTCAATTAACGGTTTAAAAGAGAAACTAAACAAAAAGATACCATTGCAACTAGTAGTGTTTTTAGATGAAACGCCTGTTGCCACTGGCGGACTGTATGAAAAAGTAAGATTGCTGGATGTTGAGCCGAAATTCAAGCAATATGGGCCGTGGCTGGCATTATTGTACACAGTGCCCTCTTATAGGGGAAAAGGAATAGGAGCTTATCTTTGTAGGAGTTTAGACGCTCAAGTAGTAAAACAGGGATTAGCAAAATACTACCTGTATACTTATACTGCTGGGAGATTTTATGTAAGACAAGGGTGGAACATCTTGGAAAATATAGTTTATAAATCGAATTACACTGTTGTAATGTATAAAGATCTAAACGTATTGCAACCTGGGTTGTGAAAGTCAAAAAACGAATAAGTGGGCGCCGTGAGCAGAGACTGTGCTCCCCTATTGGCGTGCAGTTAAACTGTATAAGAATGCATCCGGATGATATAAAGATAATGGCAGTCATGAACGGGCATACTCCTTCAACTTATTGCGTACCGTACCGAGAAAATTTAATATACAAGCAGTCGTTGTTTAATTGTTCACTTTTACACCAGCGTTTGACGACATGTTGCAAGCGAATCTGGTAAAGATGAAAAGGAGGTGAATATTCGTGTTCGAAATTCTTGGATCGGTTCTTGGATCGCTACTTTCCTTACCAATGCAGATATTGGCTCCATTGTTTAGCATCTTGGGAAGCTTGATACCAGGTATGAGTTAAGGTTACTTCTCAACCGGCCGATACCGATACCGATACCGATATTCGCCGCAGTGTGATGTGTCCGTCTGCTATGCCTGTACTGTGGCTTCTCACACACTTTTCATGTCGACCTTTCAATCGTCATGGATCTACATTAGTTCCACATTTTGATATGAGGCGTGCCTTAACGTTCTGGCGCTGAGTGCCACAATCCAAACAACCGTCGCGAATATAATGAGCACTCAGCAACGCCCTTCAGTAGCTGGTCATGGAAGTACCAGCAAATGTGATAATACCCAAGGCAATTGAGGGACTCCAATCATTTATGAGATTCATCAATGTCTGCGCCCTGATGGGCGGGTATATCTATAGGAATCGGCCACGGTAAGGCTATGGGCGACATGCTTAAAAATGGCAAACCTTGGGCGTAATGCCCCTGGAGCTTCCTAAAAAAATTTGTTCATGCTTCGAATCTCTTAAGTCAATCATTAGATTTGTTGGAATACGGTATGCCGAACATCATAGGGGTGAGATCAAGAATGGGCCGATCCTCGGAGTTTTTTCATCGCGTTCGTATAATACAATGGTATACTTTTAGCACAATTTAACTTTTGAAGGGACTGGCTATATGACTCAATCTAATAAAAAATTGCAGGGCTCTGTTTTTTGTTGGAGCGGTTGTTGTCATAATGGGGATAGTTTTGGGAGAGACCTTTTACCCCAGCTATAACGTCTCTTCGAACTTTATTAGCGATCTGGGAGCATTTTGCCGCACCCAAGGTGGTCGATATGTTGGCCAAGTAAATCAACCATCGTCAAAGATATTTAATGGATGTAACTCAGTATTTGGAGTTCTGTGCTTTTAGGGTCGTATTTCGCGTATCGAACATTCCAGAATCGATTATTTACCATCCTGTTCGTCTTAACGGGCATTGGTATCACAGGAGTTGGTATTTTCCCTGAGGATATTCTGGGAGGTACACCGCACCACGTTGTATCACAAATGATATTTTTATTCGGTGGGCTGTCAGCGATTGCCGCGTATAGGATTGAGAAGAGCCCTATGGCCTACTTCTCGGTAATTATGGTGGTCGTCACTATAGCTTTTTGGGGTTTTCTGGAGTGGGGTTTTCTGGAACTTATGGATGGGACCGCGTCAAGCAATTACCTAGGATTAGGCGTCGGCGGAATAGAGAGAATGGTGGCGTACCCACTGCTATCGTGGATAGTTGGTGTCGGTGGCTATTCAATGGGATCTTCACAAGCTAGTTAGCTGATCCCAGCGTCGCTCTCATTCTTGCCACACTTAGCACACAAAAGAGAACAGTTTCAGATTTGAAATGTACGCCGAGTATATCATTTGAAGGTTTACTTGTTAAAATTCCACTTTATTGTAGATCTCTCTTAACTTTTGGTCATTAAACTGCAAAGACCGTCATCGTCTGAATATTTGAATGGCCTAACAGCAGCTGCAGCCTTCGGACATCTACGCCGTTTCGTATTGAGTAGATCGCATAACTGTGCGGCAGCATACGGGGATGTATATCAAAACCTATCATCTTACCGTTTTTTCGACACAATCTCCAGATATGCACGTTTGAGAGTGCAGAGATAGGTCGTCCCTCTTGGATATTCAACTCTGAAATATATTTGGAGAGCATAGCAAACATAGGTGGATCAACGACGACGCGTCGTTGCTTCTTGCTCTTGGCCTTTGTGATATTCAATACTTGATTGTAACGCTCAAGATCGGACGGTGTCAGGGCCAAGAACTTAGACACGCGCATGCCACTTCGCCATAGCAACCGTAAAATAATGTAATCACGGGCGCTACACGTTTTTGCATACTCAAGAATAGCATTAATCCGTTCTGGCTCGAGGTAGTGCTTTATATCCATTTGTTCGTCAATGTAAGGAAAAGTTCGAATTCTTACATAACGATTCTTTTTAACGCGCTTTAGCAGTTATTCTTCTCTCTAAAGTCAACTCCCCCATCTCCCCCTCGTCCCTTACGTCCCACGCCGACGAATCCATAGAGTTCCAGCTCAGCGACTAATTCCGACACCTTTTTATGCTATACCTGTTCTCGGCCAGTCAGCCACATAAGGTTATTAAACTCCACGGTGCACTTCTGTCGGCGATTATCTTTCGCCTTTGCTGTATATATATTCTCGATAGACACGAAAAACGGCAGAATCTATCGGATGCGTAAGATAGCCAAGTAGGTCGGAACAAATGTACTAGTTTCAATCCTTGTACTGGTTCCAATCTTTGTTTTTATGGACGATGTTCTGAAACCTTCATCACAACGTTTCGATGGGTATAATAATCATAGCAACTTGTGTTTAGTGTTTATATCAGTACACTATTTCGAGCCAATATATGTCCATAACATACATGCCAGAGGGCATTTTTGAGGTGTATCTACATCTTTTCGCTAGTGTAGAGATTTTTATCTTTGTTTTCATGGAAATTGTCACAAAAATTAAGCCAATACAGCGGGTGATATTTAAAAAGGCACAGTTGACCGATTACATCGTTTTTATTCTGTTATTTGGCATGTTTTCCATATTCGGAACGTATACCGGGATACCGGAAGGTCATGGCGCCATCAGCAATATCCGGAATGTGGCACCCATAGTAGCCGGACTTGTTGCCGGCCCTTATGTAGGTGTTGCAGTTGGGTTGATTGGCGGCATTCATCGCCTGTTCCTCGGCGGGGCTACTAGTATTTCCGGTTCACTGACAACTGTTCTTACGGGACTGCTTGCAGGTGTGGTCTACCGTCTCAACAAAGGTAAACTACCGGGAATCATCCCGGCAATGGTATTTGCCGTTGCTATTGAATTGCTCCATGCCGGAGTAATATTTCTGGTTACAAGTCCTTTCAGTGTCGCGATTGAGATCGTGCGTGTTATTTGCCCCGGAATGATCATTGCTGTCTCGCTGGGTGTGGGAATCAGTTTCGTCGTCCTCCATAATACCATAGAATTAGAGGAATTCGTTACCTCAGCATAAAAAGTGCCTCTTTTTTCTGTTTCTGGTTCCATCACAACGTTTCGATGGGTATAATAATCATAGCAACTTGTGTTTAGTGTTTATATCAGTACACTATTTCGAGCCAATATATGTCCATAACATACATGCCAGAGAGCAAGTTGGAACCATACCTGCATCTTTTCGCTGCTGTGGAGCTTTTTATCTTTATTTTTATGCAAATTGTCACAAAAATTAAGCCAATACAGCGGGTGATATTTAAAAAGGCACAGTTGACCGATTATGTCGTTTTTATTCTGTTATTTGGCATGTTTTCCATATTCGGAACGTATATCGGAATACCGGCGAATTATGGGGCCATCAGCAATATCCGGGATCTGGCACCCATGGTGGCCGGGCTCGTAGCCGGCCCTTATGTAGGTGTGGCAGTTGGGTTGATTGGCGGCATTCATCGCCTGTTCCTCGGCGGTGACACCTGTGTTCCATGTACACTGGCAACTGCTAGTGCGGGACTGCTTGGAGGTATGGTCTACCGTCTCAACAAAGGTAAACTACTGGGGATTATCCCGGCAATGGTATTTGCCGTTGGTATCGAATTACTCCATGGCGGGTTCCTATTGTTGATTACACGCCCTTTAATTGAAGCGATTGAGCTCGATCTTGCTATTTTGCCCGAAATGATCATTGCCGTCTCGCTGGGTGTGGGAATCAGTTTCGTCGTCCTCCATAATACCATAGAATTAGAGGAATTCGTTACCTCAGCATAAAAGTGCCTCTTTTTTCTGTTTCTGGTTGAGCTTATTACTGATTATTTTTGGACTGGGTAGAAAGCTAAAAACAGAAGATATACAGTAAATCCAATACAAACAAAACTCCCCCTCTTTTAACGTTTAAAGTCTTGTTTATGGATCAGTTAAAGTTTAGTCATTCTATTACATAGTTTTTTATGGGTATTCTTATTTCTGTTGGTGCCGTTTTTGCTGTCGGCCCTATGTATTGAAAAGATTAACAAAAAAATAGCTCTTTGCTCAGTCTCTTTTTATTCTTGTGTGGTTTATTTCAGATAGCTGCTTAAAACCAAAAAGAGAGTGTAAAAATAAAGAGAGTGCAAGAATGAAGAGAACGCACGTGAAAAAGTCATATTAAAAGTGGGGTCCGGGATTGGGAGCACAATCATCGCTTAATTGGAAAGGTTAATAAATATATCATACCACTTTTAGAAGAGTTGTTTAACGAGGTAATTCCATCAATCTTTAGAATAGTCCATTAAAACGAAGCAAAATTATATAGGGGAAATTTGTCAATCAGTACCAATGAGAGCGTCCCATGAAAAGTAAAATTGTTCTCGTGACTGGTTCGAGTGTCGGAATTGGCAGGGAGACTGCATATCAGTTTGCCCAGGAAAACGCGACTGTTGTTGTTACTTATTATAAAGAAAAAGAAGAAGCAGAAAAAACGTGCAAAACGTGTTTAGAGCTTGGCGCAGCCGATACATCACTCGTTACACTAAACCTGATGGATGACAACAGTATACTCCTTGCAGTTGATGAAGTCGTGAAGGAACACAATAAGATCGATATCTTGGTGAACAATGCAGGAACTCTGTCGTGGACGCTATTACAAAATCAGAGTTTTATGGACATTGCCACGCAAGTGCGGACAAATTTAGAAGGCCTTATAAAAATGACGAGAGCCTGCCTGCCCCATGTCAAAAATACAATAATTAACATCGGGAGCATTGCAGGCACAGTCGGCATGGAGGAATTAACCGTCTTGTGTGCTACGAAGTTTGGGGTGAGGGGCTTTACACAGGCTTTAGCAAAGGAAGTGCCGCACATCAACGTGTACGCCATAAATCCCGATTTTATTGCTACGAGAATGACCAATTTCCAGGGGAGACCTCCTGAGGAAGTCGCTCGCGTTGTAGTGAACGTCGCAAAAGGTAGATATGAGCTACCCTCCGGCAGTGACATCGACGTGTGGAAGGTGGTAGTGTAACGGGCATCTGCGACGCCTAACGTGGAGTAATACAGGGCTAGGTGCATTGACAGACCGTAATATCGCATATGCGACACTTATGAACTCTGTCAGCTCAACTGCCCGTCGAATGGCAGGAAGTAAACACCTTACCTTTGCAAAGCAATGACCACCATAAGAATTAGTCGGATTGAACAAAAGTGTCTTAAACGAGTGAGAACGCAAAATTATGATTATTCACGCGTTTGCAGCTTCAGAATCTGGAGGCCGTTTAAAGCCTTATAAGTATGAACCCCAAGAATTAGGCATCAACGATGTGGAGATCAGGATTAGTCATTGTGGTATTTGCCACAGTGATGTGCATTTAATAAACAATGATTGGGGAGTTTCGTCATACCCATTAGTGCCAGGACATGAAATTGTAGGAACTGTCACGTCAATCGGTGCGGCAGTTGAGAAGATAACACGCGGCCAACGCGTAGGCGTCGGATGGCAGTCGGGTAGCTGTTTGGCGTGCGAATGGTGCTTGAACGGATACGAAAACCTTTGTAAAGAAAAGCAATTAACGTGCATAGGTAAACATGGTGGTTTTGCTGACTTCATCCGGACGGACAGCCGATTTGTATTTCCCATCCCAGAACCACTCGATTCTGCACATGCTGCCCCATTGCTCTGCGCAGGCGTTGCCGTTTATTCACCTATGAAGATCTACGGTGTGCAGCCCCATCAGAGAGTAGGCGTGGCAGGAATTGGCGGTTTGGGACATATGGCTGTTCAGTTCGCGCACGCTATGGGTTGCGAAGTAACTGCTCTCTCTACCACTCCAGATAAAGAGGATGATGTTCGACGTTTTGGCGCGGATCATTTTATTAATAGCAACGATAGGGAGCAGATGCGAACAGCGGCTGGCTCATTAGATTTCATATTATTTGCAGCAACTACTACACTAAATTGGATGTCCTATCTCAATTTATTGAGACCAAATGGCCGGCTCAATTTTGTCGGCAGGCTGACCTTCGCTGGTAGTTCAGCAGGTACGTTAGACATTCCGGTAGCAATGCTTGTCGCAGGCCAAAAAGCTGTGAGCGGAAGTGTCACCGGAGGTCGAGCAATGATGCTCGAAATGCTGTCCTTTGCCGCACGTCATGACATTCAAGCGCAAGTCGAAGAGGTCCCGATGGCGGACATCAACAGCGCGTTAGAGAAGGTTCGACACAACCAGGCGCACTACAGAATAGTGCTAAAAAACTGAGTTTCATCAAACTCGAATGCTACGCAAGAATATTCACGGTTCAAAGATGATGATGAGTTGAGAGAGATATATAACAGGGTCGAGTTTTTAGCATCAAAATTGCTGGGCATAATAACAACGTATCTCGTTTGGATATCTCGTGGGCAATTACAGCAGATGCACGCAGTTCATTGGGTATAAAAAGAAGAATGTTACGGGAGGACAAGGCCTGTGGACATAAACGAAAGATCTGTAGATCATACACATAGTAAATTTCCATCCGATATCAATATGCTCCGTATTCTGTGGTGCGACAATGCGAATATAATACGGGCAAAAGCTGTGCACATAAACGCCTCAAACGCGCATGCATCAGACTTTTACGTCGGCATTTCCGAAGCTATGCAAGCGCTCCCGGTCATGTACGACGCTCCGGTGAGGGAGACGGGCTTAAGTCCCGTCGGGGAAGTACACCTAACTGCTGATCTAGCAAGTTTTATGCCCTTGCCGTACGCTCCGGGCCACAGTAGGGCTATGGGCGACATGCTTAAAAATGGCAAGCCTTGGGCGTGCTGCCCCCGGAACTTCCTAAAAAAGATAGACGTCGAAGCGCATGAGATGAATGTAGAGGTCAAAGGCGCATTTGAAAACGAATTTTATCTATTGAGAGCGGAGGAGGGAAAATTTGAATCCGTCGACGCCACTCCATTTGCATCGACGTATGCTATGGATCTCAACAGAGAGATTATAGAAGACATCATAAGAGCGCTTACAGCACAGGGGATAACAGTAGAGCAGTACTATCCTGAATCAGGTCCAGGTCAGCAAGAAATCACGATACGGTATTCTTCAGCTCTCCAAGCGTGTGATCATCAGATAGCCTTTAGAGAGACAGTGCGGGCGATCGCTCGGAAGCACGGTCTAGTGGCATCGTTTCTCCCTAAAATATTTCCCGATAAAACGGGTAACGGCTGTCACCTGCACGTGAGCCTATGGCATGATGATACGAATATTCTCTCGGATCCAAACAACACATACGGGCTTTCAGATACTGCGCGCCAGTTTATAGCAGGAATTCTAAGTCATCTCCCGGCTCTTATGGCACTAACTACACCCACCCCCAATTCATACCGGAGAATTAAGCCTAACAGCTGGAGCGGGGCGTTTCAATGCTGGGGGTTCGATAATAAAGAAGCCGCCATCCGAGTGATCACCGATCGCGATCATGAAATCAGACACTTTGAATTGAAGGTCATCGACGCGTCTTCGAATCCTTATTTGGCTTTCGGGGCGGTAATTGCGGCTGGACTTGACGGAATACGAGAGCAACTTCAACTGGGTAAGCCAGTGCAACAAGATCCTGGATATCTATCGGAAGGTGAACATAACGAGTACAACATTGCGCCCCTCCCTTCGAGTTTGAGTGACGCGCTCTCTCACCTTAAAAATGATGCGGTCGTTATGCGTGCACTGGGGAATGAACTTGCGAGGGCCTATATCGGAGTTAAGAACGCTGAGTGGGACGCCTTAGAAAACCTGACACTTGAGGAAGAGGTCCAGCTCCTGCTTGAGAAATACTAATTGTAAGAGAATGTACATAGCAAGAAAAGGAAAGCAGGCTTTAAATCTTCAAAATAGTGAGTCTTCGTGGTGTCTCGTCTTGCTTCAGATTGATTAGCCACCCATTTACCACATTTGAAAATCAGGCTAAATATTTTGCTGTTTTTGGAAATCAAATGGAATAGTATAATAGAATAGTGTTACTGAAGCATTCACTATTGTTCTTGTTGCGCGTGAGAAATGATTTGTACAGGTCCGCACAGCGCTTTGAAATAACAATCTACGTGCAACAAAAGTACATTTGTATCATAGATGTAATAATATTTTTCACACTGCCCAAAATAAAATAACCGCAAGTTTAATGTTTTAACAGATATTTTAACGTCTTACAAAAAGTGACAGGGGCGCTAAAAATGAACAGATGTATCGCGCTTTTATTTGTATCCATTATTGTACTGGCATCAGTGTTTGTATCGGGGTGTACATCACAGAGCAATCAAACATCAACCAGTACCGCAACGACTGTGAATCAAACATCAACTAGTACCTTGCCGGCTGTGAATCAAACGCTCAGCACCATAGTAGGAAAATTACACGATATTCTTGCCGAGAGCTCAACAGCAATGACGGCTTGGAACGTAACGTGGACCGACGCCAATACCGTAAAAGTGGATGTAGCCATACAGCAATACAATGCGTCTGCACACGCCACAACGCACGCAAACGCCAATTATACGATTAAACGATTTAACACTGTCAACGAAGCTGCTAACTATCTAAATAGCCAAGTTAGTGGCTATAAATTGGATTCGACTGCATCTCCAAATGATTCTGCTTATATTAGAGCAACTGGGCATAAACCGTCGACATATGAACGTTGGATGAAGATTAATGAAAATCGTCGTGACTACGCTGATGTAAGTTCCGTCACTCAAACAGATAATTTTGTAGTAAGTCTACATGATATAGCATATACGGGCTAGAGTAACGTAACACGAAAGAAGCATGCAAGCATTTCATCAACCTGGTCTTTCTCGCAGCAGTCGACGATATTTTTCATGGCAGACACCCACCGCATTGCCGAAAATGTACCTTATCGGCAATGCCCGTTGCCATTTTGACGCCCTACGATATTTTGCCACAATTTGACAAGTCATCTTGTAGCTCTTATATGGATCTGGCGACAGATACTGCTGGTATGAGGGAATTTATGCGCTCATGCTAAAATGGTAACAGGGCTGACAATAACTCCCTGAACAGCGACGCACATCCAGGCATATCACAAGACCAAGATGCCGCACGTCCGTGCCAGAGTCGAGTCAGAACGCTATCAACCTTGGTCAACGGAAGCTGGCTTTCTCCGCAGCCTTATCACCAGCCCCCCCATGGCGACAATCCAAAAGAACTCGGCAAAACGTGGGCTATAGGGCGCAATGACTATTGAGAACAGGAATACGCACGGAGTGAAGAGCCTCTCCGCGGTGATTGAGCGCACCGAGCTAGCCGACATCGATGAATCGATGAGATGATGATTATGGGACGCGTACAACCATATGAGGGTGAGGGAGAATCCCACGCCCGCGATGATGGCCGCATAGAAGACGACGGCAAGCCAGGAATTGGTGGAGCCGCCCAGTATCACGGTGGAAAAAGGGATAAAAACGACAAACATTAAAAAGATGAAGTTCAGCCACACGAGCACGCGAGAGTAACGTCTGATTTCGTTAAATATCTCGTGGTAATTGATCCAGACCGAGCCTATGACCACAAAGCTGAGAACAAATATCCCGAACTGCGGCAATGAGTTAGTAAGTAGCGTCTCGACTTGTGCCTCTCCGAGTGGGAAGTGGAGGGCAGCAATGGGCTGTAAAAAAGTGAACACGAGCAGCGTCATCGACACGCCGATTAGCCCTTGGCTGAAGGCGAAAAGGGATGCGAAGCTTCCGCGCGGCGTGGCAGAATCGGTGTCGGTTTGCATGCTGTTGTCACTTTTGAGTGGTGCGGTATAAAAGCTTTATGAGGGTGACCATGCTCTGTAAACACCGATACAAATAGAATGGAGACCAGAATCTAAATAGAGCCCACGTACTTTTGCCATTTTAATAGCTCTATTTCCACTCCACTCGAACAGTTACAATTATTACATTCTTTCGTTAATCCTATAGCTAAAACCAGCCACAGTATTACTTCAGTCCCGCTTTGTCTTGTAATTATTATAGTTGCAGTGGCACACGATATAAAAGGTGATATCGTGACGATATCGTACGCCAACATAACCTCCTTTAGTTCGATGTTTCGATTCGATACGTTACAACATAAACCTTCTTGATACCTAGGAATAATAGTGACGCCTTCTTTTTTGTAGCAACATTTAAAACAGTGATGCTGTTTCCTGCCTTCTTAAGCCACTCGTTAAGGGCATGCTCTGACTTAAATCTGGCAACTTTGGTGGTACTGACCAAGTTCTTATACACCTCGTCATTTTTTAAGATCGCGCGATCCGCAAACGAATGGTCATTGACGAATAATAATTTTTTAGTAATGTACGTACACAACGCAGTTAGTCAACGTGTAAAAACTGGTTGTCAAAATTCGCGTTACGTAGCACATTAATAGTCGCGCACCGCGCAGTGCTGATTTAAAACAATACCCTCTATATATCTTCCGTAAATCCACAAAAACGTTATGTTATTAACCAAAAAATACAGCTAACAATGTATATACATGTTATTTAATGTGGGAGATGGGTATGCATGGCAAAAGCACAAGTGTCGGCAGCTGACGTGTTATTTTATAGAAATGCGCCTACTGAGCGCTCATTTCGAAATAGAATTATCGCACTCATAGCGCTGTCGGGTGTAGGAATTGACATCGTAAGTTTGCCACTGGCAATCGGGACGGCAGCGTTAGCGGGCGCGAGATTTAATGACCTTCGGCTCCTGCCCTTACTTATCATAGTGTTTCTCGCGCTTGGAGTCGCGAATATGGTAAACGACATCGTGGATGCAGAGAGGGACAAAACGAAGTGGCCATTGCGGCCGCTCGCGACGGGGCTGCTCTCGAGACCAGAGGCCGTACTCTTTACCTCAATTTTGTCTGCGATAGGGATTGTGATGGCGATAGTGATCTTTAACTGGCTTTTCTTGGCACTGGGGCTGTTAGTGCTGGGGTTGAACTTCGCTTACTCACGTTATCTGCGCGACAACATCGGCTATCTTACCGTAATGCTGCCCTTGGCATTAGCTCCTGTGGCAATATGGGCTGCATTCTCCCCCGATACAATCTTAACTCCGCTCCCGTGGCTCCTGGCCATTTTTTTGGCGGTATATTCGCCGGTGCCATCAATGATGCAGGAAGCACTCGACCCGCGAGTTCCCACCCTCTTTATTCGGCTCCGCCCCGCTACCGAGAGGGCGCTCTACGTAGCGTTTGTTATCGCCTTGTTTGTTTTTGGCGTAGCGATCTTATTATATGCACAGTTATCCTGGCTCTTCGTGGTGGTACTGGCCGTGCTTACGGTGTGGCTCTTAATTCAGGCGAGAAATTTGGGGGACGACAGGTCTCGCGAAAAGCTAGAGACCGGATTTAAGGTTACCATGGCGAGCGTCGCTCTCTATTGGTTAAGCTTAGCAGTCTTTGCCTGGGCCAGGTAAGGGCGTAACGTAACGTCTGAATCTAACGCGCTACACGGTTATGCCGCCACCATTAGAACATATTCGAGCGTGCAAGAGGCTACAAACGAATACAATTTATTTACCACCAATGATGATGGAAAACCGTACGCCAATGATGGACACGGATTTTGGCAGGGACACGACACACACACTGCTGTAATGAGGCATAAACCGACAGTAGCTAAAATGGCAGGTGGGCACGATATCGGTATCCAAACATATATCTGGGGAGCTTCGAACTCTGCGTGTAGAGTTTGCCCATCGGTCCAACCCACGCGTCGCCCGTGCCGGTGTTGGTGATCGTCCACGGGAGGTACGCAGGAGATTCAGGCACGCGTTGCACGCTTATTGTAGAAGCGGTCGGTTCCGATGACACTACTTTAAAGGGCCGCATCATCTCATTGTCTTCGTGGTCAAGTATGTGACAGTGATACACGTACCCTGGTCCTGCGGTGGCGTCAAATGGGTATTTTCCGCTCCCGTCAATGGGCGCAAAGCGCATTCTAACGGTCAAGACCTCACCTGGGTATGCCTGGAAGGTGTCTTTCCATCCCTGTTCCTGTGGAGGGGGACCTACCGGACTGTCAGTGAGATAGGGCGTAGGGTCCACTATGACAGTCGAGTGGTTAAGCGGGAGCTCGCCATTTTTTGCCGTCCAGTCCTTGGTGTAAGCAGTGACGTTAAACGTCTGTCGGCTCACGAGCTGGGGTTGAACGAGGTGCCAATGCATCGGGTGCGCATCACCTGTCGGGTTGATGATGACCCAATCCTCGGTCGTCCCCAGTTGAGGCTTCTCAGAGATTGGTGCTGACCACTTTTGTCCGTCTTCGAGCATCTCGAGGGGGGCATCCTGACCCTCGGCTTCAGTCAATGTGATTATTCTCGTCTTAGTGGGGGCGGGCAAACTGGGGAATGAGTTCGCAAATGTTGGGTTCAGCGTCGCTGGGAGTGTTACTGGTGAGTGTCCTAGTCTGTCTGTCACAGTAAATTGCATGATCGGCCCGGCTGCCGCATTTTGTAATATAATCTTCGTCCCAGGCGTGAAATTTGAGAAATCAACAAGGATGTCCGCCCGTTCAGCAGGTGCAATGGTGAGCTGGGTCATGAACACTGGCGCCTTCAGATAGCCACCGTCGCTCCCTATCATCGTAAATGGCATCCCGTTCGAAAAGCTGAGCGTGTAGAAGAGTGCATTCGACCCATCTAGGAGCCTGAACCGGTAGAGCCCCTTATCCACATTCATGTTTGGCCAGACCTTGCCGTTCACCATAGTGACGCCTCCATAGAACATCGGTTGCCAGTACGGATGGATATCCGGATTCGCTCCA
>Ga0187770_10000995_pt1 | contig 14637 bp, 13 predicted proteins | sample 0116_SJ02_MP02_2_FD_133154 | JGI IMG/M metagenome (GOLD analysis project Ga0187770, IMG submission 133154) | Tropical peat soil microbial communities from peatlands in Department of Meta, Colombia - 0116_SJ02_MP02_20_MG | ecosystem: Environmental > Terrestrial > Soil > Wetlands > Peat | place...
GGCTTCGACGCCTTCGCGGAGAGTGATGATGAACGCCTGTAGCATCTAGAAGTCCTCTATGAGTGGGTCATGGCAATCTTGAAAATGAATTTCAATTTCAAATTCAAGGATAGTCTGGGGCGGTCAAGGGCGTCAATCCACCGCCTCACAAACCGGTGTGATTAGAATCACAGGGCTGGAACGGCGGGTTGAACGGGATTTGGGTGCAGGGAAAGGAACAGCAGGAACTACCGGCTTACAGCCGCTTCAGCAACGCATTCGCCTCGGCCGCCCGCGGAAATAACTTCTCTTCCGCCTGGAACTCGGCCGAATGCACGCACCTTCGGCTGCCGCGCAGCTTCACCGGATGCTTCAGGTGGAGCATCTCGTGGTAGACGATGTACTCCAGCACATAGCGCGGCACGGCAGGATGGTCGAAGATGCGGCTGATGATGATGGCGTTGTGTGAGGGATCGTAGTGGCCGAGAATGCGCCGCGTCCTTGACTGGCTCCAGCTCATGCGCGGCCGCGCCATCAGGCCATGAAAGAAGCGCGTGTTCAGTTCCTCGAAGATGGCGTCGAGATCGTAGAAGTGCCCCCGCGCAGGGCGCAGGCGCTTGCGCCCGCGCATCTGGCGGACAAGATGCGTCTTGCGGACGATCTCGTGGCTGGCAACGTACTTGCGATAGCGCGCCGCGTGCCCGCGATCGATCGGCCGCCGGTACATCTTGGCGAGAAGAATGTGTGCGATCGCGCGTAAAACAGACTCGGGCGCGCTTTCCAGCAGATCGGAGAGCCGCACCAGTAGGCGGCCGTTGCGCAGGCGAATCGTATTATTGACGTTGGCGAAGGCGAAGAATTCGATCTTCAGCTCAGGCAGGAAAGTCCCGGGCCGCAATTCGCTGTAAGTTTCCTGGAAGATTTCGAGCAGCCCGGAACGCACGGTGAAGCTAGGGTAACAGGGGTCAGGCATCAGGGGCTAGCGATTGGAGATCAGGCATGAGTTGGCGGCTGCGGAACGCGTGCGGGTTAAGAGCGAGAACGCTACGGTGATTGCTGCGCCCTGGCCCCTAGTCCCTGCATCACTCCGGTCTTCCGCTCTTTACATTGTCTTCCGTATTCAACTTCTTGTGCTTGGCGGCGTCGTCCTGGTCGCCCAGCAGTTTGCGATGATCTATGGCCGAATCGTCCACGGTATCGAGAACGTTGGTCAGGACGAATTCGTATTCCCGGAACTCTTCCGCCTTGACGCCCGCCGCGTCCTTAAGAGCACGCAATTTGGCCTGGAACTCTGTGTCGGCGGCGATGATCCCTTTCAGCGGCTTGCGGATGTCGTCCTTGCGGCCGACGTAAGTGTCGATGTTGTCGTTGAGTTCGTCATAGAGCAGCAGAAAATCGGAGAGGATGTCGTGCGTTTGCTGCGGGCGATCTTTCACTTTAGGGTCGGCGCGCATCTGCTCCAGCTTCACTAGGCGCGCGCGGGCAAACTGAACATAGAGGGCCAGCCGCTGCTGCGGTTCCCAGCTGGCGTCGCGGATCTGGTCGATCTCTTTTTGTGTGAGTGGATCATGACGGCGCTGCGCGGACGCAAGCGGGGCGAGGAAGCCAATGCTCGACAGCAGCACTATGCCCAATATGCGATGAAGTGCGCCCGCCGTCATTTCGCTCCTTTCGGAAACATGGAGGCGAGCAGATCATCGCGCACGCGCTGCAGATGCTTGATGGCGTCTTCGACCGGTGGTCGCTCGTCATGAGTGAGAGTATGCAGCATGTCGCTGAGCTTGCGGGTCATGCCCCGCACCGCAATCTCGGTCTGTTTCTCATACTTGTGAGTTTGGATCGAGTAGTCCCGCGCCAGCTCCGAGAAAGCAACCACGTCGGCCAATGCCGTCTGGGCTTTCTCGGGGTCATCCGCCGCGTATCGCTTGTCGGCTTCAACGAGCTGCCGGTGCGCAATCTGCAAACAAATCCTTGGCCGGTCGCCCACACTCGCTGCGGCAACCCGCGCCTTCAGTTCTTCGATGCTCGGCTCGCCCGACCGGGCTGCCGCAAGGACCGCGGCGAGCGCAACGGCGGCACAAAATCGGAATGGACTGACTGGCCTGCGCATGGTGCAGATCAAGGCGTTAACTTCTGCGTTATTTCTTTGGGGCGCTACTTTTTCGGTTCGATGGCAACCAGACGGTGCTTCGCCTGCCATTCCTGATCAGGATACTTCCCGTTGGCCGAATTGAGGAAGAGGTGATAATTGGCCGCGGCCGGCTTGAAATCCTTGAGATGGTCATAGGCAGAGGCGCGCAGGAAATAAGTGATGGGAATCTCCGGCAAGAATTTTGCCCGGGTGTCGAGCGCTTTAATGGCGAGCAGGTAATCCTTGTTCTCGCCAGCGGCAAAGGCGAGATCGCCGTAAGCTTCGCCGAAGTCGGGTTTGAGCTTCACGGCACTAACAAATTCCTTCTGCGCTTCAGGGAATTTCCTTTCGAGCACCAGTGAATGTCCCAGATCACGATGCAGCTCTGCATCGTTCGGAGAACTGGCGATCAGCTCGCGGTAGACCCCTTCTGCCAGATCATTCTTTCCCAGCGCGCTGTAAACTTCCGCCAGATCGCGCTGGACGGACGAGTCCGCGGGAGCAAGTTTTGCCCCCGTCTCGAACTCGAGAACGGCAGCGTCGTTCTTGCTTTCTGCCGCCAAAACCCGCCCCAGCTGAACGTGAGCCGCGGCATCATCCGAACGTACGGCCACAAGCTTGCGAAGGTAGGCTTCAGCCTCGGGGAAACGGCGTCCGCGCATGGAAATGTTGGCCAGTCCCGTGAGGGCGTCGGCTGTCGCGTCTGAAGATGGGGCCAGTGCCAGGGCTTGCTTGTATTCGTCTTCCGCGTCGGCGAACTTTTGCTGTTCTTCGAGCAGCCGTCCAACAGCAAGATGCGGCTCGGGATCTTTTGGCTGGAGCGTCTCTGCCTGCTGATAAGCGACGAGCGCTTCTTCCGGTTCGGACTTTTCGAGCACGTGCCCCAAAGAGAGCCAGGCACGGGCTTTTCCCTCGTTTGCGTGGCTGGTCGGCTTGAGCTGAGTGGCCGAGCGCAGAAACTGCTCCGCTCCGGGCTGACCGGTCTTGGCTAGTTCCAGCCCCAGGTTTAGGTTCGATTCAAAAACGTCCGCCTTAGCCGCGACCGATTTGCGGTAGGCCGCAATCGAATCGTCCACCTTGCCCAGGCCGTTCTCCACAAATCCGAGATCGAACCATGCTTCGTAATTTGAGGGCTCGCTCTCGACCACCTTCTTCAAGAGAGGCTCAGCCGCAGCGTAGTTTTGCTTCTGAATGAAATCTTCCGCGTTGGTCAGTTCCGGGCGCGGCTGCGTGTCTTCGTCAACAACGCGTATCTTGTGATGAGGCTTGCTGGAAGAAGATTCGTCGGTTGGCGACTTGATCTGATCAGCCTGAGTTTGCGAAGAGGAGCTGGCTGGAGGATCTGGATTCACAGCTTGCGCGCCATCCATCACGCACGCAACCGCGACAGCCAAGAGCAGGCCTGCTGCAGCCTTCGTGGCGAATTTCATCCCCAATCGAATCGGTGATCTACGACCGGTCTCTGGAACGCGAGCCATTGCCATTCAGCATACCTGCCAGGTATTTTCCGGTGTAAGAATCGGCCAGCTTTGCGATCGCTTCGGGCGAGCCCGCGCCCACCACCTTGCCGCCGCGATTGCCGCCCTCGGGGCCAAGATCAATTACCCAATCGGCGGTCTTGATGACTTCCAGATTGTGTTCGATCACGAGGATCGATCCGCCGGCGTCAATCAGCCGGCGGAACGCCGTCAGAAGTTTGCTCACGTCGTCGAAATGCAGGCCGGTCGTGGGCTCGTCGAAGATGTAGAGCAGGCGTCGCTTACGCGGTGAATCGCTACCTCTTCCGCCGCGGCTCGCTTCCCGCGTGGTGGGTTGAAGGTGCGCGGCCAGCTTCATTCGCTGCGCCTCTCCGCCTGAGAGCGTGGTAGCCGACTGTCCTAACCGAAGATAACCGAGGCCGACCTCTTCCAGCGTGCGCAACTTCTCGGTGACCTTGGGTGCCTCGGCGAAGAACTTCAGCGCCTCTTTCACCGTTAGATTCAGGATTTCATGAATGTTCTTTCCGCGATAACGCACTTCCAAGACCTGCGGCTTATAACGTGTGCCCTTGCACTCCTCGCAAATCAGTTCGACGTCGGCCAGGAACTGCATTTCCACCGTGACCGTGCCGTCTCCCTGGCAAGTCTCGCAACGGCCTCCCGGGATATTGAATGAGAAATGTCCGGAGCTGAAGCCGCGCTTTTTGGCTTCCGGCAGGGAAGCGAACAGCTCGCGGATGGCGTCAAACGCTTTGATATAGGTGACCGGATTCGAGCGCGGAGTACGCCCGATCGGCGACTGGTCAACCAGCACCACTTCGTCGATGAAGCGGTCGCCCTCGAGACCTTCCCAGCTCGCGGCCGGGCCGGTTGCTCCATTCGTCGACTGCTGCTTGGCCTGGGCCAGGGCGCGATACAGCACCTGATGCAGCAGTGTCGACTTCCCCGATCCCGAGACGCCCGTGATGGCAACGAGCATCCCGAGGGGAATGCTAATGTCGATGCCCTTCAGATTGTTAGCGCGCACGCCGCGAATCGTGATTTGCTGAGCGCCCGGCTTCCGCCGCGTGAGGGGCGGCTGAATGCGCAGTTCCTCGGACAGATAACGTCCGGTCAGGGAAGATGCGTTGCGCCGGATCTCGTCGTATGTTCCCGAAGCAACGAGCTTGCCGCCATTTTCTCCCGCGCCCGGCCCGAGATCGAGAATTCGATCGGCCGCGCGCATGATGTCGGGGTCGTGCTCCACCACAAGAATCGTGTTTCCCAGATTGCGGAGGTCTTCAAGAATCTTGATCAACCGGTGCGTATCGCGCGGGTGCAGGCCGATCGAAGGCTCATCGAGCACGTAAAGCGTACCGACCAGCCGCGAGCCGAGCGAGGTGGCCAGCTGAATGCGCTGCGCCTCGCCGCCGGAGAGTGTAGACGAGAGCCGGTCAAGCGTCAGATATTCGAGTCCCACATCGTTCAAAAAGCGTAGCCGCTCGCGAATCTCCTGCAGCAGTTTGTCGGCAATTTCAGCCTGCTCCGGGCTCAACTCCACCTGGGCAAAGAAGCGCGCGGCGTCTTCCACCGTGAGCGCGCAAACTTCGCAAATATTGCGCCTGTTGATTTTCACCTGGCGGGCTTCCAGTCGCAGCCGCGAACCATTGCAAGAGGGACACAGCGAATACCCGCGATAACGGCTAAGGAACACGCGGACGTGCAGCTTGTATTTCTTGCGTTCCAGATAATTAAAGAATCCCCGCACGCCCGGAAATCTTCCTTCTCCGTTGAGCACCAGATTTTTGTGCTCTTCGTCCAGGTCCAGCCACGGCACATCGAGCGGAATGCCGGCCTGCTTGGCATAGCGTTTGAGATCGGCGAATAGCGGCCGATACTTAGGCTTGGTCCACGGCTCAATGGCGCCCTCCGCCAGCGTTTTCATCCTGTCGGGAATCACGAGGTCGAGATCGAAATCAATCGTGTTGCCGAATCCCTGACAACGCGGACACGCTCCGTACGGGTTGTTGAAGGAAAAAAGTCGCGGCTCCGGCTCTTCGTAGCGCAGGTTGCAGTTCTTACACTCGAAGCGCTGGGCGAAGCGGAGATTACGTGTGGAGCGGGCGCTCTTGCCCGCTTCCGCTAGCTCATCGCCCGGAATCTCGAAGATCACCTCGCCCGATTCGCGATAAGCTGTCTCAATCGCGTCCACAATGCGCGAACGGGAGTCTGCCGAGACGGCCAGGCGATCCACCAGCACGAATACCGGCTGATCGAAGTTGATATCCAGCAGGGACTCGGGAGTCGAGAACTCGAAAACCTGTCCTGCCTGGTATAGCCGGTTGAATCCGGCCTTGCGCAGATCGAAGAGGCGCGCCTTCAGTACATCAGACGCCGGTGCTCTGGGTGCCCCACTTCCGGCCGGTTTTGCAAGAAGTGGGGATTTCCGTGCTTTCCCCATGCGCTCGCCCTTCGGCGCAGGTTCCTGCTCCGTGATTCCTCCCCGCTGCAGAGGAAACAAGACCTGCAGCCGCGTTTCCGGATCGAGCGCCAGAATCGCGTCGGCGACTTCGTCCACCGTGTCTTTCTTCACCTCGCGCCCGCAATTCACACAGTAAGTTCGCCCAACGCGCGCAAACAGCAGCCGAAGGTAGTCGTAGATTTCAGTCGCCGTGGCCACGGTCGACCGCGGATTCCGCGTCGTATTCTTCTGCCGGATCGCGACTGCGGGGGCAATGCCGTCGATTGTGTCCGCATCCGGCTTCTCGATCCGCTCCAGAAACTGCCGCGCGTAGGCCGAAAGCGACTCCACGTAGCGCCGCTGGCCCTCCGCGTAAATCGTGTCGAAGGCAAGCGAAGACTTGCCGGAACCGGAGACGCCGGTCACGACCGTCAGGGTGTTGTGCGGAATCTCAAAATCAATGTTTTTGAGGTTATGAACGCGGGCGCCGCGCACAACTATGTTTTCCGTGAGCTTGAGCGCGTCAGACATCGAGTCAGGCCGGAACCACCTCGCGCTCCGCCGGGCATAGGTTCCCAGCCGGCTCCGCGAGGCCTACCGAATCTTTCAATTATAAGACACGGGATTGTCCCTTGCTTGACGCCGACGGGCGGGTTGAGAGGGGAAGAGGGAAGCCTCCGCGCGGCGAGAAGATCAGGGCCAGCAGCGACCCCGCGCCGAGTCCGGCAAGGAAAAACGTCACCGCAGTTGGCAGGTCGTAATGGGGATGAAGTTGCGAATGCATATTTTCACTGATCTGAAACCGGCGCGGAGAGCGCGGCAGCGGCCCTCCGCGCGCCGACGGCAGCGGCGCGGATTTTGGGACAGGGAAGCCGGCTACGAAACCAGCTCAATGTTATCCACGTGAATGAGATTGCTGTTGAGATCCAGCTTGCCCGTGATCTTGACCTGCTTGCCTTCGAACTGCTTCGCTTTCTCCTGATCGTCGAGCTGGTAGCTGATCTTCGCAATGTTGTCGCGCAGCACGAGTTTGCCTTTTTCCTTCATGATGGTGCCGTTGAAGGCTTTGGCCTCCTGCGTCTGCATGTCGTTCTGCTGCGCGGTTGGCGGTTGGGTGGCGACGGGTTGTTGTGTCTCAGGTGGCTGCTGGACCTGAAGAGCCAGGGCAGCAATTCCGGCCGAGAAAGTCAGCACCGCCGCCAGAGGCAGGGGCAGTAATAGCTTCTTCATTACGAACCTCCGAGAGATAGGGTTTGGCCTTCTTGGACATGCGGTTTGCAAGCCCTGTGCCAATTGTCGAAAGAGCGAAGATGCTTGCAGATAACGCGAGGATGGCGTGGCCCCTGAGTCGCTGATCAGTAAATTTTGCTACATGGAAGAAGAAATTATGCTTCATCGAATTTGCCAGGAAGAATCGCGGTCCGGGAAAAAGTTACATAGCGATCTTGCGACTTTTGCGGGTAACTACCTTCGAGACACCACGCGAAACCAACAGGTTTCGCGTTTGGCAGCCATTGTGCATGAAAGGTCGAAGAATTTTGGGCCCCGCAACTGACATACTGATGCGTCTGCCGTGCGCCATCCGTTTGCATAGCGCACGCCGGCGGGAAGGAGCAGTGCGTGAGAACTGCGGAGAATGCGTCTGCAGCCTACGGCATTTATCCCAATTTCATCGAGGCGGCCGGAGTGGTCCGGGCCTTCAACGACGCGGGCATTGTCAACGAACACATCTGCCTCATGCTCGCCCCTTCGCATCCCATTGCGACGGTAGTAAGAGATGCCAATCTGCTGAACGAGGATCGTACTGCGAGCGCGATAACCGCGGGATTAATCGGCTGGCTCTCCAACTTCGGCGCGGTCGTGATTCCTTCGGTTGGATTCTTCATTCGCTCGCAGGCGTTTGTGCGCGCGCTGCTGCTGACAAGGGACGCTCCGGCTCTGTGCGGCGGCTCGCGGACGCTCGTCGGATTCGGTTTCGCAGACCTGGAGGCGGCTCGCTTGGAAGCGGAACTGCAGCAGGGCGGATTCATGGTTTATATCGCCACGGTGGACAAGGCGCGGCTGGCGTGGGCGCTCGAGTTGTTTCGTATCACCGGTGCAGAAGAGAGCGCAGCTTTGCAGGAGGAAGTGGTCACCCAGGCGGTGGCTTGACCCGCCTTTCTGCGGATCCACTTGCGGGCTCAGTCGAGGAGGGAGTCTTTCTCTCGATCCCGCTGCTTGCCATAGCGGAAGGCGAAACCCACACCGATCGTCATCGCGCCCAGCGGCGGAACCAGAAGAATCAGGATGGCACGGCTCAGCGCTATCTGCCCATCCTTGGGCGCGCCTTTCGCGCTTTCGTAGCACATCTGGCAGCCCTGGGCAAAGGCAGGCGCGGCGGAGAGCGCCAGAATCAAGGAAAGTAACGCAGCCGACAGCCATGCGCTGGGCTGTCTTCTCGTAGTCGTACCGTCTTTAGCGGTGGGTCTTGTCACTTGACTCCCAGCCTCAAAATGCGGTCCGCGTCCGGAAAGAAAAAGAAATACATGATGACAAAGCACGCCGTCACCGAAATGACCAGCAGCCAGCGCATCAGAGCCCGCTCAAACTTCAAGTGCATGAAGTAGCCGATAATCAGCGCCGACTTGATCACCGAAAGAAAAATCAGCGCTTCGAGCATCCGCACCGGCTGAAAGACCTGCTTGTATCCCAGCACCACCTCGATCGCCGTCAGAACGAGCAGAGCTCCCCAAACCCAGAAATATTTTCCCTTGCTGTCTTCATGCGCCACGTCGTGCATTGATCATTCTCCTAAGAGCCTTGTCATCCTGAGGCGGATGCTTTTGCCCGCCGAAGGACCTGGGTGAGCCGTGCGAAGCGTCGCGTTCTTTGCGACGAAGCAATCGTGCGCTTGGCTCGCATCCCGGTTACTGCACCTTGGTCGACATCAAATACACCAACGGGAAAATGAACATCCACACCAGGTCGACAAAATGCCAGTATAGCCCCGCCACCTCCACATCATGCGCGTCATAATCCTTGGGCTTGAGAAACAGAATCACCGCGCATAGAACCAGACCGATTCCCAGCACATGCACTGGGATGTGAAACACGTTGCCAGAGGGTATCAGCAGGGCGGCTGCGATCCAAATCACGGCCAGAATCGGCAGAAACCATTTCCGGAACGCGACCACGCCCAGATAAATCACGCCAATGGTCACGTGCAGCATATGCATGGCCGTGAGCCCGAAAAATGCCTGGGGAAACTGCGGAATGTTTTTCGAGATGTCGGCCAATTCTCCGGATCCGCTCGCCGGCTTTACACCGAGGAGGGAAGCAAACCCCGGCAGCGACAGTCCTTCTGCGATCAGCTTGCTCCACTCCATGCCGTGCAGCACGATGAACGCTGTTCCGAATATCATCGTCGCCAGCAGCCAGTTTCGCGTCCAGGCGCGGTCGTTGCGCTGCGCGGCGAACACACCTAGCACCATGGTCAGCGAACTCGAAAGCAGGCACGCCGTCATGACCGTGGCGTTGGCGATGCTTTCCGCGTGGAATGGCGTGGGCCAGGGAACGGTGTAGAGGCGGTTGTAGCTGAACGCGAACAGCAGCGCCCCGAACGTGAGCGAGTCCGAAGCGAGGAAGAGCCACATCCCGACCTTTTTCGAATACGCGCCGAACAGCGGAGCCTCGAACTCTCCAGGAGCACCGTGACCAACTGCTGCATGTTCCAGCGTGGCGTCAGCCATTCTTCCAGTTCCCCTTTCCTCTATCTTGCAAATCCCAGCAGCGCAAAAATATAAATCCACAACACCAGCATGAAATGCCAGTACCAGGCCGTGATGTCGACCGCGATCCGCCGCGCTTCCACCGGCCGGTGCAGCAGGGAAGCGCTCGCCGCCCAAAGCAGCGCGATGATTCCGCCGGCAAGATGCAGTGCGTGGGCGATCGTCAGCAGAAATGCGAAAGAGCTGCTCGGGTTCGTGTTCATGTAAAAGCCGCCGTTGTGCAGTTCGCCCCACGCAAGCCATTGGCCGGCGAGAAAGCCGAAGCCGAGAAGTACGGTCAGCCCCAGCCATGGAAATGTGCGTTCATTTCCCAACGAAACTCCCGGAATCGAGCTCACCGGAGCCAGCGCCGCCTGCCGCGCCGCCTGGCGACGTGCAAGTTCCATGGTCACGGTGCTCACCAAGAGCACGGCCGTATTGATGGCGAGCAGGAGCCATGGCAGGCGTACCACGCCCCAATCATGCACGTAGCTGGACGAGGCGTCGTCAAACGTCGGCAGACCTTTGCGCACGATGTACGCGCTGGTCAGCGAGATGAAAACCATGCAGACGGTCGCAATCGCGCAGATCAGCCCCAGGCGCGCACGCCGCAGCCGCGCACCGTAATCGGGGAGATTGCTGCCGCGGCCGTCCTCGCCGCCGCCGACCGGAGGCAAGGGCGGCTTGTGGCCGTGTCCGATCCCATCCATCGGTGTCGTTGGTGTGTAAGTCGCCATAACTACTTATTAGTTGCCATTAGCGCTCTGCGGGTGCCCCACTTCTGGCTGGCTTTGCCAGAAGTGGGGGTTTTGTTCCGCACTAATGTCCCCCACTTGCTACCGGCGGATCCGTCTGCATCACGTAATCTTTCGGCGCGCCTGGGACGCCATACTCGTACGGCCCGTTATGCACGACCGGTGTCTTCCCGCCAAAGTTGTCGTGCGGGGGCGGTGTGGTCGTCGTCCACTCCAGCGTCGTCGCCTCCCACGGATTGTCGCTGGCCTTGGGTCCCTTGAACATGCTCCAGAAAAGATTGATCACAAAAATAAACTGCGCTGCGATCGTGACGAACGCCGCATAGGTCATGAACGTCTGCAGCGGAAGCAGTTTCGTCTGATACGCTACTTCCGTGAATTGCGAGTACCGCCGCGTCTGGCCGGCCATCCCCAGATAATGCATAGGCATGAAAATAGCGTACGTTCCGGCCAGCGTAATGAAGAAATGAATGCGCCCCCAGGTTTCGTTCATCATGCGGCCAAACATCTTCGGGAACCAGTAATACGTCGCCGCGAAAATGCCGAAGATCGCCGCCACGCCCATGATCAGGTGGAAGTGTCCGACGACGAAGTAGGTGTCATGCAGTTGAATATCGAGCACCGGCTGCGCCAGAAAGGGTCCGCTCAGCCCGCCCGAGACGAACAGCGACACAAAGCCGATGGCGTACAGCATCGGCGTCTGGAAGCGGACGTGGCCGTGCAGCATGGTCCCCAGCCAATTGAATGTCTTGATGGCCGAGGGCACGCCGATGCACATGGTCAGAATCGAGAAGGCGAACGCCGAGTACGGGCTCATCCCGCTCATGAACATGTGGTGGCCCCACACCATGAAGCCGAAGAATCCAATGGACAGCATGGCGTAGACCATCGCTTTGTAGCCGAAAATCGGCTTGCGCGAGAACGTCGAAAGAATCTGTGACGTCACGCCCATGCCGGGAAGAATCGCGATGTACACCTCGGGATGGCCGAAGAACCAGAAAAGGTGCTGCCACAACAGAGGCGAGCCGCCCTTATGCCCCATGACCACGCCATTTACGACGACCAGCGGCACATAGAAGCTGGTGCCCAGGTTGCGGTCGAGGAGCAGCAGAATTCCCGCCGAGAGCAGCACGCCAAACGCCAGCAACCCAAGAATCGCAGTGATGAACCACGACCACACCGTCAGCGGCATTCGCATCAGGGTCATGCCCTTGGCGCGCAGATCGAGCGTCGTGGTGATGAAATTCAGCGCCCCCATCAGCGATGCGAGGCAGAAAATCGCGATGCTGGTTACCCACAAATCCGCGCCTAATTGTTCACCCGGGCCGGCCGACTGCAGCGCGCTCAAAGGCGGATAGCCCGTCCAGCCATGCAGCGGCGCTCCGCCGGTCACGAAAAACGCGGCGACGATCACGATGAAGCCGACAAAGGTCGTCCAGAACGACAGCATGTTCAAGACGGGGAACGCCATATCGGGCGCGCCAATCTGGATGGGCAGCACATAATTGCCGAAGCCGCCCTGCGGCGCCGTCGTCAGCACGAAGAACACCATGATCGTGCCGTGCATGGTCAGCAGGCTGAGGTAGGTCTCTGGCTTGATCTCCCCCACCAGCGGCAGCACGGCACTCGGCCAGATCATGTGAATGCGCATCAGCAGCGACAGGAACATTCCGACGAACACCGACGCCAGCGCCAGGAAGTAGTACTGAATCCCGATGATTTTGTGGTCCGTGCTGAAGATGTATTTGCGGATGAACCCTTGAGGAGCAGCGTGCGCGTGGACCGTAACTGGGGTCGCCATTTTACTGTTTCTCCGCCTCCCGTGCCGCCAGCCACTTGTCAAAATCCTCCTGGCTGACGACGTGCACCATGCCGTGCATCTTGTAGTGGCCCAGGCCGCAGAGCTCGGCGCAGGCGATTTCGTACTCGCCAATCTCCGTCGGCTTGAAATGCAGGTGAATGTTCAGTCCCGGAACCGCGTCCTGCTTGAAGCGCAACGACGGGACGAAGAAGCTGTGAATCACGTCCACCGCGCGCAGGCTCAGGTCGACTTCGCGGTTCACCGGCAGATACATCGTTCCGGTGACGACGTCGTCCTTCGCGGAAGGATCGTTGGTGTCGAGGCCCACCGCGCCCTCACCGCCCGCTGAAGGATCCATCAGCTTGGGGCTCGTCTTGGCGTAGGTCCCATCAGCGCCGGGATAGCGGAAGTACCATGCGAACTGCATGCCCGTGACTTCCACCTGCACCGCGCCAGCCTCGGCCGGTTGCCAACGCTGGCTCGCCCAGACCGTGCTGCCCATCAGGTTGAGACCGATGAACATGATCGCGGTCAGCGTTGTCCAGATAATCTCCAGCTTCGTATTCCCGTGCGAATACTTCACCGGCGGCGACGACGGCTGCTCGCGATACCTCCACACGATGTAGCCGAGTCCAAGCTGCGCTGCCAGGAACACGATGCCCATCAGGATGTAGGTCAGAGCGAACTGCCCGTCAATCCACTGCGCCGCGGCCGCGGCACCGGCGGGAAGCCACCAGGTTTTGGCGACAAAGAAATACGTGCTGACCAGAGTGATCAGCCAGATCAAAACCAGCAGCGCGAGGCCCATTCCCCAGCCCTCCAGAACTCAGGACGACACGAAAAAGGATTTTCCCCACGGCGGTTGCTTCGCCCCACAGCGCAAGCAACAGTCGGCGGCGAGTGTAACACAGCCACGCGCAAAAAAATCAACCTGATTGTTGAGGAAAAAACGCTGACGAGAAACCAAGATCAATACTGGCCACGGATTTTCACGGAATCTGACGGATAAAAAGACCGCAAGAATCCCTGCTGGCTCTTGGCCTTTTCTGGCGAATCCTGTGGTTCCTAATCCGTGTCCATCCGTGAAAATCCGGGGCTAAGTGTTTTTTACTTTTCGCTCCACTCCGGCACACGTCCCGGCGTCCAGGGCGCGCCCGCGGCCTCCATGTCTTTCTCCAGTTTGGCGAGATCGACTTCAACCAGCGCATGAAGCTTGGATAGTTGGTCCGCAAACTCCGCAGCCGCGATGTTGTACGAATCGATGTGAGACTGTGTGGGCTTAGCCAATGAGAAGCGCTCGCCCTCCATCACGGAATTGACGCGCTCATTGATGGATGACGGTATGTTTTCTTGCCGGCGCGCCATCTCGACATCTCCGCGTAGAGCGCGGAGAATCTCACGATCACGCTGCTCAATCGAATCCGCCGTTGCCCCGAGCTGCTTCTCAGCGGCCGGCGCTTCGTGCAGCGCTTCACGGATGGTCTTCAGCCGCGACTGCACGTCCTCGGCCGTGTGCAGCGCCCCGGACACGGCGCGATACAACCGTGCGGTCTTGCGCAAGAATTCCTCCTGCGCCGCCCGATCGGACGCGCTCATGGAAGCGGACCCCTCGGTTGCCACCTTGAACGATTGCGGCCCGGCCAATTCCGTGACCACGCCGTCGACCTTTTGAAACATCCGTACCGAATAGTTTCCGGAAAGCACCAGCGGGCCTTGCGACCCGGCCTCAGGAAAATCCTCTTCGCCCTCTTCCCGATGCTCGGGCACTTGCGGCGCCGAATAGCGCAGATCCCAGGCTGCGCGCTGAAAGCCCGAGTCCGTGCTGCCTTCTACGCGCCGAATCGCCGCTCCACTCTCGTCATACACCACGAAATAAACCTCGGGCTTGGCCTCCTGCGCCTCGGCGCGCAGTTCGTCGTTTGTCGGATAGGGAAGTGTCTGGTTCTTCTTGGCCGCCTCTTTTTCCGCGGCCTGCCGCTTTTCCTTCTTCGTCTTGATCTTTTCTTTCAGAAACGCCGTGAACACAGCTCCGTAGGGAGGATTGTCGGCGGTGTAGAACGCGTCGCCCTGGAATCCCTTCTTCGGTGCGCCCAGCGGATGGCGCTCCACATAAAGCAGTGCATCTTTCACGGGAAACGTGGCCACCGCCTGCTCCACCGATTCCGGCTTGATCTGCCGCAGCGGCGTGATGTCGTCCTGCACGTAGAACCCGCGCCCGAAGGTGGCAATCACCAGGTCGTTCTCGCGTGTCTGGATCACCATGTCGCGGACAGCGATAGTTGGCAGGCCGCCTTTCAGCCGCACCCA
>Ga0187770_10000997_pt1 | contig 14609 bp, 13 predicted proteins | sample 0116_SJ02_MP02_2_FD_133154 | JGI IMG/M metagenome (GOLD analysis project Ga0187770, IMG submission 133154) | Tropical peat soil microbial communities from peatlands in Department of Meta, Colombia - 0116_SJ02_MP02_20_MG | ecosystem: Environmental > Terrestrial > Soil > Wetlands > Peat | place...
ACATCCGAAGGGACGCGCGAGCAGCCAGTCCCACCGAGTAAGCGGAGTCAAGCGGTGCTCAGCACGGCGCAGGTCCGGGAGTTAGCTGGAATCGGGATGAAGGTCGAAGAGTTATACAGTATGCCGATGGATATCGAGTGGGCTCTCGAAAAGGGCCGATTCTTCCTGGTGCAGGCGCGTCCGATTACCAATCTGCACGGCCACAACCCGCCTATCGGGGAGTATAACGAAAGCCTCTGCAAAGATTTCTTATGGTCGAATGCGGACGCCGGGGAAGCCATCACCGACGTCATGACGCCTTGCACGTGGTCGATTCTCCCGATCATGTTTGACGAGGCGATCCCACCGATTGGTTCCTACAAGAGCTATGGCAATATCGGCTGGCGGCTTTATGTGAACCTCACAATCTTCGCATCCATCGTCGGCCCCAGGCGATTTGTCAGGTTGGTCAAGAAAGCTTCAAAGAGTTTTCCCGAGGGAATCCAGATATCTACTGTCCCTATCCCCTGGCTTAGACTCCTGAGTGAAACGTTGCCATGGATGTTACGCGCGATCTTTCGTTCTCGGGGTATAAAGCAGCGGATACCCGGCTTTCTGCGAACGGCGCCAACGCGCTGCGAAGAGCTTCGCGACAGAATCCAGGCAGCTTCTACCTGCCAGGAATTAGCTGCGCTCTGGAGCGCCGACGTAAAGCCTCATTATGTTGATGCTTGCCGTATGTGGGCAGGCATGGGATTGCAGGGCATGGTGTTCTTCGAGTCGTTCCCGAAGAAGTTAAAAGAGAAGGTAGGCGAGGAAGACGCAGATGCGCTGCTTAGTGGGTCGACCGGCGATTGGGGGCAACTGGCGAGTTTGGGACTGGTGCTCAGTCTGACCAAGCTTTCGAGAAGGGAAATCAGCCGGAAGGACTTTGCAGAAACCTTCGGTCATCGCGGTCCGCACGAGTTCGAGATTTCCATACCGCGTCCGGGAGAGGACCCGGACTGGATCGATCAGCAGCTGGCTGCGCTGAATCATGCAAAGACCGACGCTCATGCGCTCCTGGCACGCAAAGAAGCGGCGCGCGAAGCAGCCTGGAAACGGCTGCACGAATGCTTTCCGCGCAAGGAAAAGAAGATGCGGCGGCAGATCGAGCGCTGGCTGGAAGTGTCGCACACACGCGAAGCAACCCGGTCAGAGATTCTGCGGGCGCTTTGGGTGATTCGTTCCTTTGTTCAGCGGGCAGGAGCAATCACGGAAATCGGCGATGATATTTTCTTTCTGTCGATCGATGAGATTCTTGCTCTTCTTGGAGGAGATCGAGCTTCGATCGCCTACATCCCGGCTCGCTGCGCCGCCCACGAAAGGTATTGCTCTCTTTCGCCTTATCCGGCCTTGATCCAGGGCCACTTCGATCCATTCGCATGGGCGGCCGACCCTCATCGGCGCAGTGACCTCTTCGCAGAGAACGGCAGCACCCCCGTGCCAGCCAGCGGCGTCATCGTAGGGTCACCTGGATCGACAGGTGTCGTGACGGGTCGCGTACGGATCATCGTCACGGTGGATGAGGGTGATCAGCTGCAAGAAGGAGAGATATTGGTGACAACCGTAACCAATGTTGGTTGGACACCCATCTTTCCGCGTGCGGCGGCCGTGGTGACCGACATCGGAGCGCCATTATCGCATGCTGCCATCGTGGCGAAGGAACTCGGCATACCGGCCGTGGTGGGCTGTGGGAATGCCACGATGCGCCTGCACACCGGCGACCAAGTCCGGGTCAACGGGGGACAGGGCACGGTTGAGGTTCTGCAAACCATTCACGAACATCCGGGGGCGCATTGAAGCTGCCGGGCCGGTTCAAATAGGGTACAATCCGCGAGTTTGTCTTATTCACAGTGGTACAGTTTTCGCCGGACAGTCCAGGTGTCGCTACTCATGTTTCCTGGACATGGCCCTGGAACATCGTGGCTGTCGAAGGCGTCGCCTTCATCCTATGAAAAGCTACCGGGTGAAGGTCGCGTACTTATGCTGGACGTAGAAGCGTAAGCCACTTGGCTGGATCGGCATCAAAGGTCTATTCAGAACGTCTTAGAATGCGGCTCGTATCCAGCTAAAACGCAACGCGGGAGATGGCCAAGAGACCATCTCCCGCGCGAGTACAGCCTGGGTTGTTTACGGACGAAGTGCTGATGCCTGCCGACGCCAGCCGATGAGCATCAAGAGGGCAAGAGGCAGGCTCATGAGGATCCAGGAAGCCGGCTCGGGGATGATATCCACTTGCACCGGATCTGAAAATGTTCCGGAGCCTACAAAGTCTGCTCCTGGGTCAAAGTCTTCGCTATTTGGATCCACATCGAACAGGTCGTAGTCAATGTAGATAGTCCCGGAAAAGGAGGCGCCTCCAGGGTCGCTGGCAAAGAGATCGAACTCGCCCGTGCCTGTCTGCGCAATCTGGTTCCACAGCGAAGTAATCGTCGCGTTTTCCGGCGTCGGCCCAGCCACATAGAACTGATTTACGATGTAGTCCGAGTAGGTTCCATAGAGCGGTGTGCCCGTGAAATAGGAGTCAGCTAAAACCACATAGTCAGGCCCTGTGTCGATGAGCGTAAAGCCCCAGCCCACAGCCTGCCCGGCAGTCCCGTAAACAGGACCGCTGGCAGGGGTAAGAGTGAGCGAGAGATCGTCAGCATTTGCGCCAACGGCAAATGCCGCGGCAGCCATCAGCGTCAATATTGATCGTATTGCAAAGCGTTTCATTGGATGACCTCTCCTTTGTCTTATCGGAACTGGTTGCCCAACACGTAGGTGCCGGTATCGTAGGTTGCCGAACTCCACGGCGCACTCATCGTGAACCGTGCCAGAGCGGCGCAGCCGGTGAAGTTGATTGTAAAGGATGCGCTTGAATTTCCGCCAGCCGGGATGTCACCCAGGGAAACCGGGAACGAGCTCGGCGGAGTAATCACCGGCGTGCAGGCTGCTCCCGATGTCTGTGTTAGAGTCAGGCCGGTAATCTGCGTGGCATAAGCCGTACCCACTGTGCCGTTGGTTGCGGTCACGGTCCATACGCGCGCGTTTTGCGGGCCTGACTTACCGGACACCGCGAAGGTCATGCCGAAACCCGGCAGCTGGGTTGGATCGACAATGCCCCAATACGCGGGCTTGGCTTGCAGGTTCATGTCAAAGGGCAGCGGATAGTCGGTGCGACTGACCGGGAAGCTATCCAGCCATGTGTCGTCGTCCGCCATTCCCCAGAAGGTTACGCCGCTGATCACTCCCTTCAACTGGCGGAAGGCGAGGAAGAACTGCTCGTAAAGCCATCCCTCCTCGGCCAGAACCGATGGCGGAATGCTGTTTCCGTAATTTGATGTGGTGTCGCCGGCATTGTAGACGCTGATATCCATCTCGGTGATCTGCTGGTTAATGCCGGGGAAATCCGCGGCGATGGTTTCGATCGAATTGACCGCCGCGCTGACCGATGGATAGTTGATGTTGTTGTGCATCTCGTGGCCGACGCCGTCGAGGGGAATGCCGCGGTTCTTCAGATCCTGGACTACACTCACCAAGCAGGCCAGACGGTCGGGGTCCGCGGTGCTGTAATCGTTGATGAACAGCAGCGTGCCGGCTGGCGCATACTGCCGCGCCGCCTGCAGGGCAACGTCGATATAACTCTTACCCAGCACCTGATAGAACGGCCCATGATTCAGGCAATCCGGCTGGGTGGGATCGAGCGGTTCATTCACTACATCCCAGGCATATACCTTGTTGCCATAGTGCTGCACCTCGCTCTGAATGTGCTCCTGGATATTTGCAGTCACCGTAGCCTGATTCGCGGGCGAGGCCGTCCCGTCCCCGAATGCATACGAAGGTGTCTGCGCTCCCGTTGACCAAACCAAGTTCTGGCCGCGCACCAACATGTTGGCGCAGACAGCTTCATTCACCAGGTTGTCGCCGTTGGTAAAGGTGTAGGTGCCCAGCGAGGCTTCAGTGGAACTCCACTTCAGATCGTTGCCCGGCGTCATGCTGTTAAAGTGCGTAGTCAGCAGCTGTGCGTGCGCTCCCGAAAGATCAGTCTGATCCACTGCTGCGCCGATGGGGAAGTACGACGAGAGTGATTGGAAGATCGATGGAATATTCGTCTGGATAGTCGGCGGCGCCACATAGGACAACTGGAAGTCGTCGATATAGAACGAGACCAGGTCGTTGCCGGACGCGGGCACGGTCTGCAGATAGAGCGAGGCCTGGCCGGTGTCATAAGGGCTGGACATGGTGTAGCCCGTCACGTTGATCTGGTGCCAGTTGCCATCGGCCTGAACTGTGACGCCCGGATAGGAGGTCACACTGGGATAGCTGGTGGTTCCGCTCTTCGTCGTCTGCAGGCTCATGTTGATCACGTGCGACGAGCTATCGGTTGGCACCAGCATCACCCATACGCTCAGGTTATATGTGGAGCCGACATACATCTTGTTGCTCACGCTGATCGATGGCCCATCCCAGTTGGCGGTGCGGCCGGTGGTTAACAGGCTGTGTGTGCCACTGTGCGCCTCTGCGGTCGTGTTAGTCAGAGTGGAACTGCCGGAACGCGAAGACCAGCCGTCCAAACCACCATCCTCAAAGGTCGAAGTAATGCCGGTGTTGTCCTGCTGACTCGGATTCAGCGGCGCCGGCGACAGCTCGCCGATCGTCACATCGCTAACGTAAAAGGAATCCGTCGCGCTGCTCGATTGAAGATAGAGATCCAGAGTCGTTGGCGGTCCTGGCAGATTGCTGTAGCTGAAGGTGCCCTGCACCTTGGTCCATGCCGTGCTCGACAAGGCCGCCGAGGTGGCGATCGTTCCATAGGATCCGCTGGTCGCGCAGTTGGCCGTCTTGGTTGATAGCGAGACCGTCGGATTGCTCGAGTCCGGCGCCGCCAGCATAACATACGCGCTGATCTGGTAGGTCGCGCCAGCAACCATGTTGTTCACGCCCAGAAGGTTCAGCGCCGGGCCCATGTAGCCCGCAGTCCGATTCGAGACCAGCAGGCTGGTCGTATTGCCACTGGGATCAGCTAGCGGCGAGGTCGACGGAGTCAGCGTTGGCGATCCGAAGGGGAACCAGCCGTCCGTGCTGCCGTTGAAGGTATAGCTCGCAATCGTCGCTCCGCCCGGCGGCGGCGCGGTCTCGGTAATTATCACATCGTCCAAATAGAAGCTAATCGCGCTGGTTGCGCCCACCAACTGCGCATAAAGCAGAACTCCCGTCTCTGTAGAGCTCACCGTATAGCTGCCGCCGATCTGCGCCCAGCCCGTGTTGGTGACGGCCACCTCGTAGCTACCGATCGTGTCATAGCATGTGCCGCCGGAACAGCTGGGATCGCTGCGAGCGATGGTAAAATTCGCATTAGCGTTTGTGGCGCCAGAAGCCAGCATGACCCATCCGGTGATGGTGTATTTCGCTCCCGGCAGCAAAACATTATTGAGGGAGATCGACGGCCCGCCGTGTCCAGCGGCAGCGGTCGTCGTCAAAAGGCTGTAAGAACCCGAATATGCAGCCGCGTTCGTTGCCACCGGCGTGCTCGCGCCGTAGAACGAGCCCCAGCCGTCGGCGGTCCCGTCTTCAAAGTTATACGTAGCCACGGTCTGAGCTCTCAGGTACCCGATTCCGAGCATGGCAATAGTTATTGTCAGCAACGCAGCGCGAGCGATCGAGCCAATTGACAGACCCTTATTCCGAGACAGATGCGGGGGTTTCATCGCGTATCTCCTATTCAGATGTGTTATTGGAACGGACTTGTACCGTTCCTCGTTTGCTTCAATCTTTCGGGGTTCCAAGTAATGGGATAAACTTGGGCACGTAAAGTATATGTACATCATGGAAAGGTGTCAAGAAAAACTTGGCCTGACCCTAGGCCGACGCATATCGATAATGATATGAAGCAGATGCCGATCCCCCGGCGATAAAATCGGTTTTGTCCGCGAAGGCGCGCCTCTGAACACGATTGTCGTTCGGGTCGCCGGGAATTCAGCCGAGCGCCCAACAAATCCCGCTTCGAGACCTTGGATTCCGGCCACTGACCACTGAAAATCATACCGGTTGAAGCTCACATAGACTCGTTCATCGAGGGTGCGATTCGTGCAGTTTTTCTTTAACAGGAAGTGGCGGATATACAGACGAATCGAGTCAAAGTACAGCAAATAGCAGATTTACGAGCGCGTCTCTGCTTGACATCATTCCTCACCAGCCTTGAAACTTCCTTCAGGCCGCTGAAAGCGGCGGGCTAATAGCATCCGGGCGCGTTCCGGAGGGGACGGAGACTTGGCCGGTGAGCAAAGCGGAAGCAGGACGGCTGAGTTTACGGCTGAATTCGACCATGGAGAGCGTAGCCCAAGTGGAGGCGGCGGCGGAGAAGCTGGCCGCCGAGGCCGGCCTGGACGAGGATGAACGCTTTCACGTATCCATGGCGGCGCGCGAGGCGGCGGTGAACGCCGTCCTGCACGGCAACGAATACGACCCTGCCAAGCAGATCACCGCCAGCTTTGAAAACACCGGCGCGGCGCTGGTGATCACCATCGCCGACCAGGGCAAGGGGCTGGACCCGGAGACGCTGCCCGACCCGCTGGCGGCGGAGAACCTGCTGCGCGGCGCGGGGCGCGGCATCTTTCTGATCCGCTCCTTCATGGATGAGGTGCGCTTCCGGCAACTGCATCCCGGAACCGAGCTGACGCTCATCAAGCATCTGACGGGGGCGGGGCGGACGGAATAGAGTAGAATCATCAGGAGTTTGGGCGGCGGATGGAGGCGAATCACTTCGCGCCGCAGCGCAGGACACAGCGGAAGTTTCGCAAGCCGAAACTTTCAGAGTTTACAATCGTAATATCAACAAGGAGGAATGAACGTGGCATTGACAATTGCTTCGCGGGAAGTGGACGGCGTGGTGGTATTGGATCTGGGCGGGCGAATCACCCTGGGCGAGGGCAGCGTGCAACTGCGCGAGGCGGTGCGCGGGTTGATCGGCAAGAGCAAGAAGAAGATTCTGCTCAACATGGCAGAGGTGAACTACATCGACAGCTCAGGGCTGGGCGAGTTGGTGAGCGCTTACACCACGGCCAAGAATCAGCAGGCCGAGGTCAAGCTGCTGAAGCTGACCAAGAAGGTGCACGATCTGCTGCAACTGACCAAGCTCTACACCGTCTTCGACATCAAGGACGACGAGGCCACCGCTATCGCATCATTCAAGTAGAAGGGCGGGACAGGCGTAGAGAATAATTGTTGCAATAACTTCTTCAGCGGCTCTGCAAAAGAAATATCATCAAATGACACTGCCCGCCTGCTCAGGCAAGCGGGCAGTGTCTTGTTACTACTTTGACTTTTTTTCGCCGGCTTCCCGGCTTTTTCACCTGTTTACCCCGTTTGATATTGGCTATTGCCGGCGCCAACAGCGGTATCAGCTTGCCGGATTGCCGGATCAAATTTTGATTAGCAATTTTTGCGATGACGATATAAGACTTTAGTCGAGAAAATTCTTGGCACTATATCCTTCATTGAAGGTTGTAATTTCAGGCTTCATTTTTCACGCCTGCGGCAATTTGCGACTAGAATTCAATGAGGGGAATCAGGAAAGTTTACAGACACGGCGAAGCCGTTGACCCTGGGAAATGTAAGAATATAGTTGCTCCTTTGCCCGGATGGCGAAACTGGCAGACGCAGCGGACTTAAAATCCGCAGGCCTTAACCGGCCGTGGGGGTTCAAATCCCCCTCTGGGCACCAAGTTTGCGATCAAACAACGAGAATTGAATTCGTGATCGAGACTCTCAAGAATACCCTGCCGCTATTTGGCTGGTAATCGGCCGGGATGTCACTCCCTGCGCGAAAACGGTTTCAAAATGGAGCGCTCAGTTACGATTCCGCAAGAAAACCCCATTTTTGCTATACTCGTAGAGTTCACCTCAGTGCGGAGGTGGCGAAATTGGCAGACGCACCAGCTTGAGGTGCTGGCGCCCGTTTGGGCATAGGGGTTCAAGTCCCCTCTTCCGCACCAAATTCTCAAGTCCGGGCTATCCGGACTGACCTGGAAAGCAGACCCCAAGATGCATTTTCTTTTCATTTTCGTCGTCGTAGTGCATATTCTCGTGAGTATTGTTCTGATCTTCGTCGTGCTCTTGCAGCAGGGCCGCTCTGCCGATCTGGCGGGCGCCTTTGGCGGCCAGGGCTCGCAGACAGCCTTCGGCCCCCGCGCCGCTGCTAATGTGCTTACGCGGCTCACCACCTGGTCGGCAATCATCTTCATGATTACCTCGCTAAGCCTGACCGTACTCTACCAACGCACCTCTACCGGCTATAAATCCGCGCTGGAGAGTTCCGCGCCCGCCAAGTCAGGAAAGTAGACAATAAATCATTTCTTATCAATCAGATACTGAAAAACGGCAAACCGCTAGATCTGCCGTATTTTGTGCGTTCGCGCCTCTTCAGCGATCCTTTTCTTGAGGATAATCCTTGACAAATATATCTTGCAGATATATCTTGAAGATATATGAAGTACAACCGAACCGCATACACCATCCTTGGCATGCTCTCCATCGAGCCCAACCTGTCCGCCTCCGGCTACGAAATTCGCAAGGCCATAGAAAGCACTGTCGGCTACTTCTGGGGCGAGAGCTTCGGACAAATCTACCCTACCCTCAAGCGGCTGGCGGCCGAAGGTTTGATAGTGCCGTGCAAATCAAAGAGCGCCGTTAAAAAAAACGGCGTCAGGAGTACTCGCTGACCACTGCCGGGCGCGCCTGTCTCCGGGAGTGGCTTTCTGTTCCCTTTCAGAACGATCCGCCGCGCAACGAATTCCTGCTCAAGTTGTTTTTTAGCCGCGAGGCGTCGCCGGGTGTTGCGATCTCGCATGTCCGCGAGCTGCAAGAAAGAAACCGGCGCATGCTCGCCACCCTGGAAGGGATTGATAACGAGGCGCGAGGGATTGAATCGCAAAACCCCAACAAGCCGTACTGGATGCTCACGCTGGGCCTGGGAATCGCGCTGACCCGCGCGGCTCTCAACTGGGGTGAATCTGCGATGGCTGAGCTTACTTCTATGAAGGCAACCCAAAATTCGCCGCTGGAAGAGGGGAGCCACACCGCCGTCAAGGGCTGAACCTGACTCATGAGATCTCAAATCGGCGCATTCTAACAATACGCGCGCAACTAAAGGAGAACCGCAATATGTCTACAACCGTCAAACCCAACCGCTTCTCGCAGATTACAGCCTGGGCTGTCGCCAGCCTTTTTATTCTCGGCTTTTTCGTCTCGCCAGTGGGAGCGTGGACTGGCCCAATTCTCGGCATTTGGTTTGTGGGCACGCAAAAGCCCCGGCGGGGATTCTTGTGGATGATGGCCTTCAGCTTCGTTCCTCATCTGATTGCAGACAGGAGACTCTTCTTACATTCCCGTCCTGAGGATGCATTTGTATATGTTTCATGCATACTACTTGCAGCCTTTCTTGCCGTACTGCCCTATACCTTCCATCGGCTTGTCAGCCAGAGTTTGCCGGGATTTATTTCCACGCTCCCCTTTCCGCTGGCGGCTTCGACTGTTCAATTACTATCTTTAACTTGTCTCCCAACCAGAGCTTTTCAATTCCTGGCAGATGACAGTGCGGCAAAATTGCCGTTACTGCATGTCGTGAAAGCGATTGGAGGCGGTCCGATTCTATTGTTCATCTCCGCCGAAATCTTTCTCCTCAGTTGGTTCGCGTCGGTGGTCATTTGGATGTGGAACTACGAATTTCGCGCCTCTAAAATCAGGGTGGGAACTGTCGTCTTTGCAACGATCTTCCTCATGGCAAACGGATATGGATATTACAGGCAATTCATTGGCGCCTCAATGCCTGAGAGTTTACCCATCGGTGCAGTCTTTGTCTGGGTCTGGATTTGCCCAGCGGGAGTTCTAATTCTGAGCATTTGGGCGCTTCTCAACCGGAGAATACCTCAAACATGGGTGGATCGTTTGCGGACCATCGCCCTGCTGCAAAGCCCCTACACTGGAAACCCGTTGCATGTGGTCAGCAACAAGGGCCGCGAAGAGCTGGTTAGCTCGTCGGGCGAGCGATTCCCCATACGCAATGGAATACCCGTCTTCCTCAAGCCGGAAGACCTTAGCGGCGACAACCTCAAATACAACCACATGTATGAAACCATCGGCGGCTTCTATGACGATACCCAGCGCGTCTATTGCGCGCTCGGCGGATACGTCCGCGACGCCTTCTTTCTCAGTCATCTGCGCCTGCTCGAAGTCAAGCCCGGCGATTCCGTGCTGGAGACCTCGGTGGGCACCGGTCTCAACTTCAAATATCTGCCTTGTGGCGTGAAGCTATCCGGCCTCGATCTTTCTCCGGAGATGCTGGCCAATTGCCAAACTAACTTGCGCCGCTGGGAGATGGACGCCGATCTCTACCTGGGCAATGCCGAGAGCCTGCCCTTCGCCGATTCCAGCTTCGATGTTGTCTTTCATGCGGGAGGCATCAATTTCTTCAACGACCGCGCCAAGGCGATTCGGGAGATGATTCGCGTCGCCAAACCGGGCAGTCTTCTGCTCATCACCGATGAAACCGAGAAACACGTGAAGTGCGTCTATGAAAAACAACCCGGCGGATTATTCAGGAACCGCAAGGAGCCGGTCAAAGCGCCCATAGATCTTGTGCCGCCCGAAATGCAAGAAATCCATCTGGAGGAGCTGATGAACGGCAAGACCTACGCGCTCACCTTCCGCAAACCGGCGGCTGTAAGATGAAATCATGATCCTGGAGAGCTTTCCCGTCGGCCCGCTGCAAGCCAACTGCATCCTGCTCTGCGATGAGGAGGCCGGCGAGGCCATCGTCATTGATCCCGGTGACGAGGCTGAGCGCATTCACGGCCGCCTCGCCAAATCTGGCCTCAAACTGAAGCAGATTCTCCTCACCCACGCACACATCGACCACGTGGGCGGCGCTTTCAAGCTCAAGCAGTTGACTGGCGCGCCGATCTTTTTGCATGAAAACGACTGGTCAATGCTCAAGACGATGAACATGCAGGCCTCCTGGATCGGCATTCCGGCGCCGGAGACCGCGCCGCCGGATGATAGCCTGGCTGATGGCCAGATTGTGGGACTGGAGCGCTACCCCGCACAGGTCATCCACACTCCCGGCCATACGCAAGGCTCGGTCTGCTTCTACTTTGCGCCGCTCAAGCTGCTGGTGGCCGGAGACACGCTCTTTGAAGGCAGCATCGGCCGCACCGATCTGCCCGGCGGCAACTTCGATCAAATCATCGACTCCATCCACACCCGTCTTCTGGCATTGCCCGACGAAACCCGTGTCCTGACCGGCCACGGAGCAGAGACTACCATCGGCGAGGAACGGCGCAGCAATCCATTCATGCGCGGGCAGTAAGCCTATAGGGACCGCTTAGACAGCTAATCCTTTAAGAGCGCTGGCTGCCGCATTGGGCGCAAAATTGCGCCTCCGGTTCCAGCTTGGCTGCGCACTTGGAACAGACATCTCCGCTGGATGGTAACGCGGGTGAAACTCCGGCGGTTATGCGGTTATTGCCGGTGGCCGTCTTTTTTGCCTTGTTCACAATGACAACCGTGAACACGATTGCCACAGGCACAGCCAGCAAGATTCCCAGAATCATGCCACAAACTGCGCAGACCAGCAGGGCAACTGTACCCAGATCCTGCTGTCCTTTGTTTTTTCCCACAAAGAATGGCACAAGCCCGCAGAGCAAGCCCGCCACAAGCCCGCCTATAATCATCGCTCCGAGCATCTTCTGACTCCTGACGTAAATTATTAGCCGATTTTTCAATGCAGTCTAGAGGAGTGATTCTGAAAATGTCAAATGTCAGTCCAGAAATGCAAGCACCACGTTCACTTTTTGTGTGGTTGTTCAATTCGTCCTTGCCGTGTTTCAAAATAATCCGCCAAGCCGGCTACGCCGCGGCTGAATTCCGCCTCATGTGCGAGCAGACTCACCACCAGCCAGCCGGAGTCTGCCATCCCGAAGAAGTAGCCGGGATGGACCCAGACGCCGCGCTCCAGCAAAGTCAGCACCGTCTGTTCGTCGGATCTGAGCGCCGGAATCCGCAGGACCGCGTACCAACCGCCCTCGGCTTCAAGCCGGCTCACCCCCGGCAGCCGGATGAGCTGCCGATCCAGCTCGGCCAGATTGGCGGCCACACGAGCCTGAATCTGCCGCTGAATCGACTCGCGGCCTTCGAGCCAGGCCGGCATGGCGTGCTGCACCGGCGCGTTCATGGAGAGAAAGGTGTCGGCTATGACCTCCAGACGGTCGAGAGCTGTGCAGGCTTCCGGCCCGGCCGCCACAATCCAGGCCGCCTTCATCTGCGGCAGCCCGGTAATCTTGCTCAGCCCGCTGACCACGAAGACCGGAACGCCCTCCAGCCCCGCGGCAAAGCTCTTCCCTGCCCCAGTGAAGCCGTAATCCAGAAATACTTCGTCCACAATCAGAGCGAGATCGAACTCCCGGCAGAGCTGCGCTAACTCCGCCGCCTCCCACGGCTTGGTGAAGTGGCCGGTGGGATTGTTGGGATGCACCAGCATGATCGCCCGCGTTTGAGGTGTAATGGCGCGGCGAAAGCCCTCTGCATCAATCTGCCAACCATGGTCATAGACCAGCGGAGCGGCCTTGAGGCGCACATCGTCCAACACGGCCAGGAAGTCGAAGAGCGGATAGCCCGGTTGGGCGATGAGAATCTCGTTGCCTGCATCGCAGAGCAGCCGGAAGAGGAAGCTGTAGGCCTCGCTGGTGCTGGTGGTGAGCACAATCTGCTCCGGCTGGAGAGTGACGCCATGGTCTGCGTAGTAGGCGCAGACGGCCTGGCGGGCGCTGAGCAGGCCGCGCGGCTGTGGATAGTAGTCCAGGGCCTGCGGATTCGCCAGCACAGCCAGCAATGCAGGATTGTAGGTAAACCCACAACGTGTTGGGTTGGAGGCCGTCAGATCGGCAATCGGCAGCCCCGCCTCGACGCGCTGCCGGTGAGCACGCGCCAGCTCGCTCTCTTCCGTGTTCCAGTTGGTTCGCCCGGAAAAGCGCATACAACTCTTCCCCCATCAACAATCAAAGGCTGCCGCGCCGCAGATGCCACAATAGAAGCAGACGTCCTGCTATCAACATTACACGGACGCACACCACATTGGTTTTCCAGGGAGGAAGATTGGCTCTGCGCGCGGTGGTCTTCGACTATGGAATCGTACTGACTGGACCGCCGGACGCCGCAGCGTGGGCCAACCTGCTGCGCATCACCGGATTGCCGGATGCGCGATTTACGGAGCTATTCTGGGCTTGCCGGCCCGCGTACGACGAAGGCAAGCTGAGCGGCATCGGCTTCTGGCAGAAGTTGCTGCGCAATGCCGGATTGCCGCCGAATCAGCAGATGGCCGAGGAGCTGAACCGCTGGGATGCGCGGCTGTGGACCGTCGAGAACCCCGTGATGGTAGCCTGGCAACTCAAGCTCAAGCAGCGCGGCCTGCTGACCGCTATTCTCTCCAACATGGGCGACAGCGTGCTGGCCAGCGTGGAGCGCGAGTTCGCCTGGCTTCGCCGCTTCGACGTGCTGGTGTGGAGCTTTCAACTTGGCATCGTCAAGCCCGACCCGGCGATTTATCGCTACACGCTCAGCAAACTCGGCACGCAGCCTGAAGAAACTCTATTCATCGACGACAAGCGGCCCAATGTGGAGGCCGCGCGAGCGTTGGGGATTCAGGCTATCGAGTATTCCAGTGTGGAAGGTTTGCGCGAAGAGCTGATTGCCCGCGGATTGGATGGAACTTTGCCGCTTCCGGGCTGAGCGCGGCAGGCAGCTAAACAAGCCGAATCTGTAATTCTTTGCAAAGGGAGATTTTGTGTTTTTATGGGTATTATTTTTATAATCGAAAGCTACCTTGACAATGCATCTGCTTACGATCTATTCAAGGCTCAGGATTATATTCACGAATTTAAAAATATATATCTGACTTCTCCATGATGTTGAGTAAATTATCAAGACGCTCGAGTAATACCCTATATAAATCGCGAGCGTCTGCAAGGCCAGTTATCGCAGAATACTGAACGCATATGCCTCCTCTGTGATGCACAAATGAGAGTGCAGCGAGGGGAGAATATTTGTCTAATAATTTATATGTATTCTCCCACCACTCCTTAACAGAATCCACCCACTTTGTAGCTATTTCAGAAAGCGCGTTACCATCTAATTTCTCGTCTTCAACCATTTTCCCAGTAGGAGCGCGTCTTTGAATTTCTTGGCCCTGTAGCATCAGATTTTTGACCATACGCATACGCTTGCGAATTCTACGCTTATGGAATCGTGCGGGAAGTTCAAGCCATAGAATGACCAGAATGAAAGTCAATTCCAATGCACTGGCTACCAAATCCGCAGGACGAAATTCGCCGAAGAATCTTTGAATCATATCGAGCATCATTATTGCGGCCACTCACAGGCCAGATCCTCTCCTTCGCCTCATCGTATACCCCCTCCGATGGGCGAGGCAAATACTTTCTTACCTGCGCAAGTTGTTGATTCCAATCATGTTAATAATGATCTGCAAGTTTTCACAGACAAAAATGAATGTTGGAGGGGGGAGGGGGGTGGGGGTACCGGCACAGGGGTCAGGG
>Ga0187770_10001000_pt1 | contig 14580 bp, 11 predicted proteins | sample 0116_SJ02_MP02_2_FD_133154 | JGI IMG/M metagenome (GOLD analysis project Ga0187770, IMG submission 133154) | Tropical peat soil microbial communities from peatlands in Department of Meta, Colombia - 0116_SJ02_MP02_20_MG | ecosystem: Environmental > Terrestrial > Soil > Wetlands > Peat | place...
GAGCAGGGGAGTTATTCAACCAGTATAACAGAGCTACAGAGTACGTGGGGGCTTCAGACTTCGTGCGGGCAATATACCCTGGTATTAAACTCCACAACCGCGACATCTTTTCTTGGGGTAGCAAAGCCGACAGCCGGAGGACCACAAGTCAGTGATGGGAATTTATATATTAATAATCTTGGTGATAAATGGGATAATCAAGGCATACACTATCCAGCAGGCAAGTGGGCCAAATGATTTATTAAAGAGGAATGGGAGTATACCTGCCGTAAGCAAGATAATTTATTTGTCTTGCTTTTTTTGTTTAATACCCCTAAATTAGAGTAAACTTGTTTGGCGGCAGCAGTGCTTTTATTGAGGCAAGAGCGTTATATTTAGATAGAGTTGGCAAGAAGAAATGGACCTTTCGATCATAATTCCAATGTTCAATGAGGGGGAAAATGTAGAACCTACCTTGAGTCAGGTGGAAACGGAGTTGGTTTCTTTTCAGGGAACCTATGAGATTATTGCGGTGAATGATGGAAGTCTCGATAATACCCTGGAAAACTTGGAAAAAGTGGCGACGCGGAATGGAAGGCTGAGGATAGTCTCTCACGCGAAAAATATCGGACGCGGCATGGCCCTCCGGAGCGGGTTTAAGGAAGCAAGGGGGGAGATCGTTGTATCGATTGATGCCGACTTGAGTTATGATCCTTGCTACATCCTTGATCTGTTGAAAATACTAAGAAACGAAGAGGATATCGATTTCGTTCTTGCATCTCCCTATATGCCAGGGGGTGGGGTCCAAGGCGTTCCGCTTCTTCGCCTGTGGGTCAGTAGATTGGGCAACAAGGTTCTCCGATTCGCAATGCCCAACCGGATTTACACTTCCACTGGAATCTTCCGTGCATATCGGAAGAAGGTTCTCGATTCCCTTGAACTCGAATCGGAAGGGAAAGAGATCCATCTCGAAATCCTATCTAAGGCGCTGGCCCTCGGGTATCGTGTCAGAGAGATTCCCGCAATACTAACTGGCCGAAAAAAAGGGAAATCAAAATTTAAGTTTAAGAAGACGACTGTCTCCCACCTTGTCTTTTCTGCTTTTGAAAAGCCCATGATCCTATTTGGGTTTCTCGGTCTTCTTATACTTGGAACGGGGCTCTTGTTAGGGATATATGTTGCTTATTTGAGATATTCCGGAGAACTAACGCCAGGAAGACCATTAATTACATTTGCTATCTTATTGATTTTAGGGGGAATTCAGATACTCTCTTTTGGATTTATTGCAATCCAAATTGTTTCGCTCCGGAGAGAGATCCTTCGCATCCAGAAGGAGAATCTGGAGCTGAAAAAAGAAATCCGGAACTTAGATAATGAGTAGGGGCCTTCACACAGATGCAAAAGAAGTCCGTACTATTCCTAACAAATGCTTATCCTGATTTCGACTCTTCATATCGTGGTATCTTTATTAAGAGAATGGGTGAATTATTGCGGAAAGAAGGATATCAAATATGTGTTGTGACCCCAAAGATTTATAGTGGAAGCCCTTATTTTGAGGAACAAAATGGCATAAAAGTCTATCGTTTTCCCTTCTTTGCAAGAAACAGACTTTTGATCGAGTACGAAAGGATTCCATATGTGAAGATGATTCTTTTTTACATGACAGGATTTTTTGTCACTGTTTTTGCCATTCTGAAACACCGATGTAGTCTGATTCATTCCCATTGGGCCATTCCGACAGGTCTGATCGGTGCCTTAGCCGGTGCCCTCCTGAAGAAGCCTCTTATTGTAACAATCCATGGTTCTGACTCCAGAATGGCCCTGGAGGGACCTTTCCTTCTCCGAAGGGTATTCCTCTACGTTTGTAGGCGGGCAATTCATATCACGTGCGTCTCGGAGGTCCAGAAGAAAGAGATAGAACAACTGGGCATTGAAGGAGAAAAAACATCCGTATTCCCGATGGGGATAGAGGAGACCTTCTTAAAGGTTGGGAAGAGTCGAGAGCAAGGGTTGAGGAATCAACCCATCACGATCCTCAGCAATCGAAACCTTCTTCCTCTCTACAATGTTTCTTTATTGATTCGGGCAATTCCCTTTGTTCTTAAAGAAGAGCCGAAGGCTAAGTTTATTATCGTTGGGGAGGGGCGTGAGAGAGAAAATATAGAAAAAGAAGCAAAGAGTTTAAATGTCGGCTCATCTGTCAAATTCTTTGGAAGGATTCCCCACGAGAGGATGCCGGATATTCTTGCTCAAGCAGATATTTATGTTTCAACTTCTTTGTACGACGGGACGTCAATTTCATTGCTCGAGGCGATGGGATCAGGGGCCTTTCCCATCGTCACCGATATTCCTGCAAATAGAGAATGGATTACCGATGGTAAGAATGGATTTTTGGTCCCAACGGACGAGGCAGGATTTTTGGCGAGGAGGATCATTGACGCCATTCGTGGTCAGGCATTGTTACAGAAAAGTCGAGAAAATAACCTTTTCATCGTAGAACAAAAAGCAATTTGGTCGGTGAATGTCAAAAGGATTAAAGAGGTCTATAGCGGATTTTTGGGCGCTTAGAATTGAGAATGGCATAGTGATTGCAGCCTCATGAACAAACGCTGAATACTTTTATGCTTATGGAAAGCCCATTATCACAATTTATCTTTATAATTCAAAGATTTAATCAGACTATCATTTTTTTTCGCTTTTATGTTCATGGGATGAACGATTTACAAATATTGTCCTTTAATTTAAAAAAGTTTTGAAAACAGTCGATAATGAACGAACACCTTGACATTTTTAAGCCCTCGGATCAAATGAGAGATCTCCGGCTTCTGGAAGAGCTGGAGAAGAACCCAATCATTTCACAGCGGGAGTTGAGTCATAAATTCGGCATTGCTTTAGGGGTGACGAACGCTTGCTTAAGGAGGATGGCTCGAAAGGGACTGATTCGAATCCGGGGTTTCAACCATAGGAAAATCGGGTATTATTTAACACCAAAGGGTTTTTCAGAAAAGGCGAAACTCACTCTTCATCTCATTTCTCATATCGTGCAACATTATTCAGAATTGAAGAAAATCATTACTCAAAGACTCTTGGAAATGCAGCGCAATGGGTTGCAAAGGATTGTTTTTTATGGGGTAAGCGACGAGATGGAGGTAGCTTACATTACCCTTCAAGGGGTCAATCTCAAGTTGGTTGGGATTGTGGAAGATGATGAAAAATTCCAACCTCAAATCATCCTTGGTTATGAACTCGAACCTGTGAGTCGTGTTCAGGAACTTAAGCCTGATTGCATATTGATCACATCTTTAAGTGAAAATGGGAGGAGGAAGGATACACTTAAAGAAATTTTCGGTTTAAATCCAGTTTGTATAAAAGATGTTTGCTTCTATTGATTTGAAATGACTCGGTGATCTTAAGGGACTCGAATGAAGGTCACGACAGCCATGTATACGATGAAGAGGGGGGGCTCCTACGATCGATTCAAAATGATGATCGAATCGTTTTTGGAAAAACAATGGGAGGTTCATTGTCTATCGTTGTCCCCTATCCAGATAGAACATTCTTGTTTTCATAATCATCGGACCATTACCCCTTTTCGAATTCGTGGTGGTTTGGGGACAAAATTTGTCGTCTTATTCTTATTTCCTTTCTATTCACTGTTGATAGGATGGCGAGAGAAGATCGACCTATTTGTTGCTTTCGGTTCACTTTACGCATTTTTACTTGCGATCCCTAAATGGATCTTGAAAAAACCCATGGTCACTTTAATCCGCGGAGATTCGACGATTGGTTTGAACATACGGAAATCAAACAAATTTCTTTTATGCCTAAATAGAGTTGTGGAATACCTGGGCCTCCTCTTCTCGGATCGGATCATCACGGTCAACACAGCAATCCAGAGGGAAATTGTCAAGGCGATAGGTGAAAAGAAAAAGACCGAGGTTAAGGTTCTCTTCAATAACGTTCCACCGATTCCGATATCCTTTCATGGAGAAATTCTTAAGACGAGGACACAGTGGGGAATTCCTGAAGAGGCCAAGGTTCTGGTTACTGCTGGCGTTATCAATCCGGGGAAGAACATCGAAATTGTCATAAAATCTCTCGCGAGGATTGGAATGAATAAATTGTTCCTCTTGATTGTTGGAGATGGCTCCGCAAAGAGGGATTTTCAGTACCAGAACTATTTGAGGGAATTGGCAGAGACGCTCGGACTTGCCCGCCAGGTCATTTTTACGGGGTGGTTGGAAAAGGAGAAGCTGTGGAGAATATTTCGCGCCTCAGATCTTTTTGTGTTGCCTTCGAAAAGTGAGGGAATGCCCAATGTAATGTTAGAAGCCTTGGGAATAGGTTTGCCTTGCATGGGGGGTAGAATTCCTGGCATCACAGATATCCTTGAAAATGAGAAACTAATGTTTGATCCTTCAGATGAAAAGGCCGTTACGGAAAAGATTCGGGATTTTTTTTGTGACGTTCAATATTCCAATGATATCATTCGCTTGTGCCAGGACAGAAAAAAATTCTTTGTGTTTGACTGGAAGGAAAAAGTTTTCCAAATGGTGACAGAAGGGAGCATGTAATAGGAATATAGGATAGGGTTGAGATCATTTTGGTTCGATAGAGAGGCCATACCAATGAAGGTATTATTAATAGCTGGAGCGCGGCCTAATTTTATGAAAATCGCTCCAGTCTGGTTTGAGATGCAGCAAGACCCATCTCACTTTGAGCCTATCCTTTTGCACACCGGCCAGCATTATGATTATGAGATGTCCAAGGTATTCTTTGAAGACCTAAACTTACCCGAACCACACTACTTTCTTGGAGTGGGTTCGGGAACTCATGCAGAGCAGACAGCAAGGATAATGGTGGAATTTGAAAAAGTGCTTCAAGAGGAGACACCCGATTTGGTGGTTGTTTTTGGCGACGTTAACTCCACCCTTGCCTGCAGCGTGACCGCTAAGAAGCTCCTGATACCGGTCGCTCATGTGGAAGCGGGACTTCGAAGCTTTGACATGAGCATGCCGGAAGAAATTAACAGAAAAGTGACTGATACCATTTCTGATATACTCTTCACTCCATCAAAAGATGGGAATGAAAATCTCATTCGAGAAGGGGTCAATCCTGATAAAATCCATTTTGTCGGAAATATAATGATTGATTCTTTGATAAGAGTTTTAAATAGGATCAATCCATTCGATGAAGATAAAATATTGGAAGAATTTGGTTTGGAGAGGGGGAATTATGTTCTGGTTACACTTCATAGACCGTCAAACGTAGATGACAAAGATCATCTTTCGAAAATCTTGGATTGTTTAAGTACGCTCTCTCAGAAAATACCGGTGATATTCCCTGTTCATCCAAGAACGAAGAAAAATATAAATGGGTTTGGAATAAACTTTCCCCTTAATGGAGAGTTTAAAATTGTAGAACCACTCAGATATAAAGAATTTATAACTCTCGAAAAACATCCCACATTTGTATTAACCGATTCCGGAGGTATACAGGAAGAAACTACATACTTAAATATTCCTTGCCTAACTCTTAGGCCAAATACCGAGAGACCCATCACGATCACTAAAGGAACAAATGAGTTGGTAGCATTTGAAAATATAAAAGAAAAAATAAGTCTAATTTTATCGGGAAAACGGAAACAGGGAAAGATACCAGAATTATGGGATGGCAAAACAGCACAACGAATTGCAGATATTCTCAAAGATAAAGGAGTTTCAGGGAAATGATCCAGGCGATTATGAAAAAAGGGAAGGTATTCGGTGAAAGTGTTCCACTTCCTTCCATATCCGAAGGTTCTGCTCTTATAAAAACATTATATTCTTGCATATCCGTTGGGACAGAGAGCGCTGCAATTCAGACAAGCAGCAGATCTTTAATAAGGAGGGCATTAGAACAGCCCGAAAATGTAAAAAGAGTTTTCGACCTGGTGAGGTCGGTAGGCATCTCTGAAACCTTTGAAAAGATAAAGAGTAGATGGGACATGGGTTCTGTTCTGGGTTACAGCCTATCGGGACTTATTTTGGCGGTTGGGAATGGAATAAAAGATTTAAAAGTGGGCGATCGGATCGCTTGTGCTGGTTCAGGCGTTGCCAATCATGCAGAATACGTAGAGGTTCCAAGGAATTTAATGGTTAAAATCCCAGATAATCTTGAATTTCGCGAAGCTTCGACGGCTGCACTTGGATCCATTGCAATGCAAGGTGTGAGAAGGGCGGATATAACGTTTGGAGAATATGTCGTTATATTTGGATTAGGCGTTATAGGCCAAATTGCTCTTCAGATAGCTAAAAATGCGGGCGGAAGGGTGATCGGGATTGACCTGGATGAAAGAAGGCTAAAGATCGGGGAAAAAAATGGAGCTGATCTAATATTAAATGCAAAGGATTCAGATATTGTAAGAGAAGTGGTTCATTTTTCTGATGGGTATGGTGCAGATAAGGTAATTTTTACAGCCGCGACAAGTTCGTCAGCCCCTTTGCATCAGGCATTCCAGATGACACGTAAAAAAGGCAAAATCATATTAGTGGGTGTATCTGGGATGGAAATAAAAAGGGAAGATTTGTATCCGAAGGAGCTCGATTTTCTCATTTCCACTTCTTATGGGCCGGGTAGATATGATGATCAGTATGAGAAAGGAGGGTTGGATTATCCATACGCCTATGTCCGATGGACAGAAAATAGAAATATGCAAGAGTACTTAAGAGAATTAGCCGAAGGGAAGATAAATCTTAAAAATCTGATCGAAAGGGTTTATCCCATAGAAAAGGTGGGAGAGGCGTACGAAGAACTGCGGAAGTCTGACAGACCTTTGATGGTCCTTTTAGAATATAATCAGAACTTGCCTGAAAATCTACAAACCTTATACCAAAAGGAATCCAAAGTCCGCACTTCACCAGATATTGTCAAGAAAGAAAGAATAATTAATATTGCAATCATTGGTGCAGGGAATTTTGCAACAAGTGTACACTTGCCGAATCTGGCAAGAATGAGAGATAAGTACAGGATTTATGCCATTATGAGCAAAACACCTCATAAGGCAAAAACAATTGCCGACCAATACCATGCCCATTATGCCACCTGTAATATTGATGACATTTTAGTGGATAAAGATATTGATTTGGTAATGATAACTACAAGGCATGACTTCCATGGTGAATATGTTCTAAAAGCATTAAATGCAGGCAAAAATGTCTTCGTCGAAAAACCCCTTTGCATAAAAGAAGAAGAACTCAATGGGATCAGAAGTTTTTATAATTCAGAGCTCACAACTCACAGCTCACAACTTCCATTATTAATGGTCGGTTTTAATCGACGTTTTTCCAAATACGCACAGGAAGCCAAAAGGCATACAGATAAGAGAATTAACCCATTGTTTATGCATTACAGAGTCAATGCGGGCTATATTCCGTTGGACCACTGGGTCCATGGAGAAGAGGGCGGAGGGAGAGTCATTGGGGAGGCTTGCCACTTCATCGACTTGTTCACTTTTTTCACAGAATGTAAGGTGAAAGAGATTTATACCTCAACACTTACCCCAAAAACTCAAAGCTTATCTGCGGACGATAATAGGGTAATTGTTTTAAATTACGAAGACGGTTCCGTAGCTACATTGGAATACTTTGCAACAGGTTCAAAAGAATTTCCTAAAGAATATTTTGAAATCCATTTTGATGAAAAGACTGTTGTCATCGATGATTATAAATCTATCAGAGGTTATGGAGTAAAAATTGATGAAATGAAAGGAGATATTCCAGAAAAAGGACATCTGAGGGAATTAGAAGTATTTTATGAGGCTTCACAGAGAAAAACTGAAAAATGGCCGATAGAATTATGGGATCTCTTACAAACAACTGAAGTGACCTTGCGGGTGAGCAAGCAAGAGGCATAGCAAAGGAAAAGACTGTAACGAAATGGAGACAATAAGAGTTAGATAATGGAAAAGCTGCCAATGAACATCATGCCATGTGTTTACCAAATGCTGCATGAAGCTCTATCAGGATATCAGAAGACGGGGATTCCGCTAATCGCTTATGATGGAAATGCATTGAAGCCCGCTGGGGTTGGGGATGATATCGGCATCTATTACTTTATCCCTAAGATCGCGCACACATTTGGCATCTCAATAGATCAAAGCATCAACGTATTTTTTATAAGTGTGATTCTTGTTTCGTTTTCATTAGGTCTAATAGGATCTTTTCTATATATAAAAAGGCCCCTGATTAAATGGTTAGGAATCGTTGAGATAATGCTTCTGGCTTATGGATCCTATTTTTTTGTGGGAGGTATATACATTATTCTTTCATCTATCACAATTGCGATTATTCCATTGTTTCTATATCTTACCAAACGCCGAAAACTTGGGTTACCATTGATAATCTTTCTTTTATTAGCAGGTTTAGCAATTGGCGTGGCACACTATCTCCGCAGTCATGCTGGAACAGGGGTACTGATCTTTATGACAATTATCTTATTGTTTTATCTCCAAATTAGCTGGAAGCAAAAAATAGTTCTTATCATGCTTGTTGTTATTAGTGTGTTAACCCCTATGATCTATTTTGATAAGCTACTGAATCGCCGCGGTGCATATCTAACCAATTATAATCCAGGCTATGAGAGGGTCCCAAGGAGGCACGTCCTTTGGCATTCGATTTACATTGGTTTTGGTTTTCTGAATAATGAATATGGGATTAAATATCAGGATGAGGTGGCTATCGAGAAAGTGCGCTCTATATCACCTAAAGCCTTGTATCTTTCTGAGGAGTACGAAACAATATTAAGGAAGGAAATCTTCAAATTAATAAAAAATCATCCTTTGTTTGCAGCACAAACAGTGTTCGCCAAGTTTGGTGCTATTATTTTGTACATCTTCATATTCAGTAATGTGGGTCTTATTGCAGTTATTTTGCATAGAAAAAGCTGGCAATTAGAGACAGCTTTCTGGAGTGCAATGGTATGTAACTCCCTATTTGGGATCTTCACGATTCCGGATTACCGTTACTTGATGGGTTTGATAGCTTTTGCAACATTATACGGGATCTTCAGTATCAATGAGACGATTGAACACATCAGATGGGGACGGATTATTGCGCTTCTTCACTGGAATAGAGGAAATCCAGATGTGCGGAATAGTAGGAATTTATTCTTTTAATCGAAATCCTGTGGACGAGAATTTGTTGATAAGAATGCGTGATACCATGGTTCATCGCGGCCCGGATGGAGCGGGCGTGTGGATATCGGAGGACAATACAATAGGATTGGGGCATCGTCGCCTAGCTATTATCGATCTCTCAAATGCTGCTCAACAGCCCATGTGCAATGAAGATGGTAGTTTATGGATTTCTTTTAATGGCGAAATTTATAACCACGCTGAGATTCGCAAAGACTTGGAGCGGATTGGCGGTCATCATTGGAAGACTAACCATTCCGATACGGAGGTGATTCTCCATGCTTTTGAACAATGGGGCATTGACTGTCTGGAGAAGTTTAGAGGCATGTTTGCCATTGCTTTATGGGATGATAAAAGAAAAGAACTTTGGTTAATCCGAGATCGCATAGGTATCAAACCACTTTATTATAGTATTTTAAACGGCCGAATCAACTTTGCTTCAGAGATTAAAGCCCTCCTTGAAGACCCAGGACAGAAACGAGCGGTTCATGAAGAGGCATTCTACCATTACCTTTCTTTCTTGACTACACCAGCACCCTTGACCCTTTTCGCGGGCATTAAGAAACTCCCTGCTGGTACATGGCTAAATGTAAGAGCAGATGGACAAATTCATGAGAACCATTACTGGGATGTTTGGGATCATACTCAACCTCTTTGGGGTGTTCCAGAAGATGAGATTGCAACCCAGATTATATCTGAACTCCGAACGGCTGTAAAATTGCGTAAAGTCAGTGATGTCCCTGTGGGAGTTTTTCTGTCAGGTGGTATCGACTCAAGTACAAATGCGGTTCTGTTTTCAGAAGGAGAAGAGAGACCAATTCGAACCTTCACGATTGGGTATGCAGGAGATTATCAAAGCTATCCTAACGAAACGGAGTACGCCAGAAAAGTGGCATCGTTAGTTGGGGCAGAGTACCACGAGCAACTCTTGACTCAAAATGATCTGCTTGATTTTCTTCCCCAGATGATTCATTTGCAAGATGAGCCTATTGCCGATCCCGTTTGTGTACCTGTTTATTATGTCTCCAAATTGGCTCGGGAAAACGGGGTAATTGTCTGTCAGGTAGGAGAAGGGGCTGATGAACTCTTCTGGGGGTACCCTGGTTGGAAAACAGCGCTCGAACTTCAACGATATGATGACTTACCTGTGCCTCTGGTTTTTAAGCAGTTAGGTCTCATGGGGTTAAGACTTATTGGGAAATATCAAGATTTCCGCTATGAATGGCTTCGCCGAGGAGCGAGGGGGCAGCCAATATTCTGGGGTGGGGCGGAGGCATTTACTGAGGCTCAGAAAAGGCGATTACTCTCGCCTCGCATACGTAGACAATTTGTAGATTTGACCTCTTGGGAGGTACTAAAGGGTATTCGTCAGCGATTCATGGATAAGGCCTGGGAAAAAAAGCACCTCAACTGGATGAGCTATATTGATCTTAACTTTCGACTCCCGGAACTCCTGCTGATGCGGGTGGACAAAATGAGTATGGGTGTAAGCTTGGAAGGGCGTGTTCCTTTTCTTGACCATAAATTTGTAGAACTTGCCATGAGTATACCGGAATCATTAAAAACCAAAAACGGCACTCTCAAGTATATCCTCAAAAAAGCTGTGCGCGGTTTAATTCCGGACGAATTAATTGATCGTAAAAAGCAAGGTTTTGGTGTGCCCGTTTACGAATGGTTCTTTGATCAGTTAGGCAAAATGGCCCAGCATGAACTGAACGATTTCTGTAAACATACCGATTTTTTAGATTGGACCGAAGTAGAGCAGCTCATAATGAGACGCAATGGGCCTCAGGTTTGGTACCTCTTGAATTTTGCTTTATGGTGGAAGGAATTTATTAAATGAAATTTAATACACAGCTCTCTTTTTTACGTTTTGTTAACTCTACCCAAAGGGCGAATTGCCCCTTCGATGGTGGGACATTTCTGTCGGATTTCGGTCGTATGGTGGCCGAGACGCTTTCCACTCGAGTTTTTTTGATAGGTATCACCCTCATCACTTCAGTGGTAATGGCTAGGATTCTTGGCCCAGAAGGAAGAGGCCTTTATGCTGTAGCGGCGTCTATCGGTGCCCTAGGTGTGCAGTTTGGAAACTTGGGCTTGCATGCTTCAAACACTTATCATGGAGCTAAGGACAAGACACTTATCCCTGCTCTTCTTGGCAACACGTTTGTGGTCAGTTTCGGGTTTGGAGGTCTTATTGCAGTTATTAGCTGGATGATATTTTCCCAATGGCCCCATCTAGCGCCAACTCAACACATTTTGCTTGGACTGTCTCTGGCTTATATTCCCTTTGGTCTTGGATACATGCTATTGCAGAACCTTCTTTTAGGAATCCAGCAAATAAGGGCGTACAACATTGTTGAGCTTATTAACAGAATTCTAATCATAGTCCTTATCGGCCTCACTGTCAGCCTCAGAATCGTTAACGTTGAAGCAGTGTTCTGCACCACATTGATTGCATCAGGGGTTTGCGTCGTTCTGATTGTATGGCTTATGCGGGCCTTTCTTACATGTTTTCCTATGCCTTCATTAGAAATTCTAAAATGGAACATTCGCTACGGCATCAAAGTTTACTTAACTGACTTTTTCTCCTTTGTAACGCTCCGGATGAACCTACTGATTGTCCAATATATGTTAGGTGCTGAAAATGTTGGCTACTACTCAATAGCGATTTCTTTGACGGATATGATCTATATCTTTCCTATGGTCATAGGTACTCTCCTGTTTCCCAAGCTATCCGCCATGGATGAATATGATAAGAAGTGGGAACTTACAGTAAAGTTGACCTATTCAGTGGCATTTCAGATGACCGGGGTTTGCTTGGTCATTGCCTTGTTTGCAAAGCCGCTGATCCTATTCCTCTACGGCAAACCTTTCATCCCCTCAATATCCCTTTTCTACCTTTCCCTAGTTAGTATCTATTTTCTTTCGATTCAGGGGGTTTTGGTGAAGTACTTGGCATCATGCGGATATCCTTCCACAATCATGTGGATTTGGTTCTCTATTCTTGTTATGAGCCTGCCACTGAATATCATTTTTATATCAGCGATGGGGCTTCCAGGCGCTATGTATGCTTCGATAGTGATGAACTTCATCCTCATGCTTCAAATTATCTATTTCTCTATCAGGCATCACCGGTCGGTAGAGTTAACATAAAAGGCATTGGCCATGACAAAATCATTATTGATTATTCCATTTGACGGTGTGCGCCAGCAGAGCCCTACACTTGGCGTGGGCTACCTAAAGGCTTACGCAGAAACATATTCCTCCAACTCGATTGTAATCCATGATGAGAACTTTCTGGAACATCTCTCCGACACACTGTTTATGAAGATAAAAGAGACAAAGCCGGATTTCGTTGGAATATCCTTTCCCTCCTCCGCGGTCTTGCGTGTTAGAGTTATCGCACGTTTGCTGAAAGAAAAATATCCAGAGATTCCTTTGTTTGTTGGAGGTTATCACCCCACGAGTGAGCCAGAGCTTACTCTGAGATTCATTCCAGAAATTGATTTTGTGGTGAAGGGGGAAGGAGAACATTTTGCAGCAAAATTGAACTCGAATTGGAAGGGGCTTCCCAATGTAGGTTGGCTCGAGGACAGCTTATATAAAGAAAACGTTAGCCAGACAATCAGGGAAATTGACGAGATTCCATTCCCCGATCGAAGGATATATGATGATCGCTATTTCCTGCCTAGAAGGGGTGTCATTGCAGGGATATTCGGGAAAACAGCAACACTCTTATCTTCCAGGGGATGCCCATATTCCTGCAATTTCTGTTCAGGTAAAATCATGCAGAAAAAGGTGCGCTTTCATAGCACTGATTATGTTCTTTCCGAAATTGAACATATCTTGAGTACGAAGGGCAAAATGGATTACCTCTATTTTCTTGATACAATGTTTCTTTCAAATTGGGGGAGAGTCAATATCCTTTGCAGGGAATTGATCAAGAATGGGTTAAGTAAGCGTTTCAAATGGGCAGCTACTGTAACGGCCGAAGCTGTGGATGATGAGAAGGTTAGTTTAATGAAAGAAGCGGGTTGTTTTTACCTCTCCTTTGGTTTTGAATCGAATTCGGCGCACGTCTTAAAAATTATTAACAAAAAGGCTACTCCCAGAGACAACGAAAAGGCTTGCGAGGTCTGCGAAAAACATGGGATCTACATCAATTCAGCATTTCTTTTTGGTATCCCGGGGGAGGAAGAGGAAGATCTTCAACAAACCATCGACTTTGTAAGAAGGTATAACGTTGGATTTACCGGTATTAACATTATGAAACCTCTCCCTGGTAGCCCATTTTACGAACAATTTATAAAGCAAAGGATTATACTTCCTTCTATAGAAGAGTGGCACAGAATATCATCCATCTATCAGATGGGGAGAATTTTCAACGATAAAATTTCGTCGAACCAATACAGCAATTATATTGAGAAGTTCTACAATAACGTCCGCCTGAAAAGCTTATATAACAGTCTGCGGGCGAACTGGCGGAAGAACCTAAAATATTTCTTTACCTGTATGGGCAAGTCAGAGGGCGAATGAAAACCAAGGATTTCGTAAGACTTAGTGATGAGGAATATAAGGAGCAGACTCGAGTGCACTGGGGGAATGTTCCGTGTGGGTCGAATTATTCCGATGAGATGTTCATGACTAAAGATTTTTTTGAAGAAATAGAAAGCCACCGTTACAAAAGTCATCCATGGATCCTTGAAGCAATCAGGGGTTTCGACATACGTGGCAGGAAGGTGTTAGAGATAGGTTATGGGATGGGGACCGATCACCTTCAGATGGCAAGGAGGGGAGGTTCGATGTATGGATTAGATTTGACCCCAATGAGTTATGAGGTGACAAAAAAGAGATTTGAAATTTATGGTTTCCACTCTGAATTGACTGTAGGCGATGCAGAAAATCTTCCTTATCCTGACGATTATTTCGACTTTGTCTATTCATTTGGTGTTATCCATCACACCCCAAATACCCAAAAAGTCATTGACGAAATTCATAGGGTATTAAAACCAGAGGGAAAAGTGTGGATAGCAGTTTATCACAGGAATTCCATATTTTTCTGGTGGACAGTATATTTGTATGATTGGGTTTTGAGAAGAGGGTACAAAAAGGAAACTCTAAAGGCACGGATAAGCAGGATTGAATACCCTAACGATAATCCAAATTTAGTGATCAAATTGTATAAGAAGAAAGAATTTGAAGGAATGTTTTCTCTTTTTGACATTACTAAATCACATATCGACCATCTGATAAAAGAGGATGTTGCATTGTTTGGTAAACTCATTCCAAGCATCTTTTTAAAAATTCTCAGAAAAACATTTGGTTGGTATATCATCGTTGAAGGGTTCAAATAATTTTGATATTTATGGCGCGTTCAATGGAAGAGAATATTTATGGTCATTTGAAAAGGCTCTTTTGGATTATAA
>Ga0187770_10001001_pt1 | contig 14572 bp, 11 predicted proteins | sample 0116_SJ02_MP02_2_FD_133154 | JGI IMG/M metagenome (GOLD analysis project Ga0187770, IMG submission 133154) | Tropical peat soil microbial communities from peatlands in Department of Meta, Colombia - 0116_SJ02_MP02_20_MG | ecosystem: Environmental > Terrestrial > Soil > Wetlands > Peat | place...
ATTTCTAATCAATCCTGTAAATATATAAGTTGTGTATTGACGATAACGAATCATCTAACGTGTGCTTTCCATGGACTTTTCAGGGAGTAGCACACGCTTAAGGAAAAGCTTAAAACAAGGGGGTCATATTCTCTAGCAACAACATTCGGAGCGCGCGCGCCTAAACGTATCAAATGAGTAACCTAACGCTAGAATCTACACATGAAAGGGTTGATGCGTTGTTTAGGTTTCGAATGTTTTCGGGAAGGTCTGCAGTTTGAGCAAGCAACAAGTCACCTTGGAAGAACGGAAAGCTGAGACCCTGATCAAACTCAGGGGTTATAAGTTGATTAAGAAACAAAAACATGAAGATTCGATAGGCTACATTGTCAATATGCCGAAGGAAAAAGAGAAGGCCTTGATATGGTGCGTTCCAGGCGAGACGACCGTGGGCATAAACAGCGTAAACCGTGTGACAAAGGCAATGAAAGACGCCGAAGTGGAACGAGGAATAATAGTCACAGATGGAAGATACACGCATGCGGTCAAACTTGGTGCAAAGAAAAAAAGGATAGAGCTTTTGCCAAAGACCTTCCCTGCCTTCGACCTATTCGAACACAAGCTGGTTCCAAAACATGAAATCCTAACGGACGAAGAGAAGGAACAGTTGCTCGTACAGTACAAGGTTCACGCTTATCAACTGCCACAGATAAGCTCTTTGGACCCATGCGTCAAAGCGATAGGCGCCAAGCCGGGCGATATACTGCGCGTAATCAGGAAAAGCCCGACGGCCGGCGAACACATATCCTTCAGGTACGTAGTCGAGTAACTCGTCTGCTAATCTGTGGTAATGCATTAATTAGTTCACCTGTTCTTTACTTGATTTTCTTCGTTTGGTGCAAAAAGTGGCGCAGGCGCCGACCTAAACGCAGAAAAGACGACTTTCTCCTCTGAACACTTTTTCATTGAGTGGAAAACATAAAGAGTGCTTATTTCTTAGAACGCGGGCTAAGACTCAACTGTTTTCTTCAACTCTTAACGCGTTAAGCTATTAAATCCAAATAGGCATATTGTCAGAGCTGAGTGAACCAGATTGCTGTACAGTGAGTTTCTGGGTTTTCTTGGGGGGGCATTGACGAGCTTTGGGTATGTTCCTCAGCTTGTTCGGATTTTAAAGCTTAAGAGTGCCCGAGAGATAAGTCTTTCTTTTACGCTTTTGGTTTTGGCAGGTACGGCATGTTGGCTTGCTTACGGAGTAATACTTGGCCTAGGACCTGTTATCTTATGGAATTTGGCAACGTTTGTTTTTTTATGCCTGCTTTTATATGGGAAGCTGAAATATGGAAGATCCTGACCTTTCCTTTTTTTTCCTGCCATGATATATTTCACTGAACTATTTTCTTCAAGTCTTGAATCCTCTTCTCCATATATGAAAACTTGCTCGCCCTTTTCACAATTATGGATGGTTCAACAGTGCTCTCGCTAAGTAAAAAAGGTTGAGAAACGGAACTTGCTGTATGAACGGATGAGCAAAAATCTCAGTGAGCGTTTCGAGATTCAGGTTGGACAGAAAGCCTGCTTGACGTATCGTCTATTACCATTAAAACTTAAACTGTTTATTCCGTACGTGCTACAACAGGTTTTCGAGTCCTGACTGCGCCCTCTTTTAAATTTGATCATTCGACAGGGGCATTTTGAAGCAAAATAGGGGCCTCTTGACTTCAAGCTTGATTGGATACCGTTTCCTTTCCTTCATTCTTTGTTCGTCCGTCCTTGAACAGGGATTGGACCTTATTGCTAATATCTTTTCTGGATATGATAGCGTTAGCTTCGATGATCTTAATGTAAGCAAATGCTGCTGTAAGAGTGAAAGCTAATGAAAAGACGAAGATATCCAGGATGGAGTAGTATGAAAATTGGGGGGAACCCAGCAGGAAGGAACGGATGGTGTCTGAAGTGCAGCTCAAAGGGTTGATTTCGGCGAACGCTACGAAGACAGCAGGGAACTTGCCTTCGTTGCCCAGTTGCTGAATTAGTGAGAGCGGATAGAAAACGCTACTGCAGAAGAACAGTGCGTAGTAGATTAGGCCTCTCGCTGTCACAAACTTCTCCAGATTAGAGGTTGAGACTCCGATGGCGATGCTCAGACCTGCTATGCCGATGGATGTGAGAAACAGGATTCCCAAGATGGCAAAGAACTGTGGAACCGTTGGAAGGCCGAGAAAGATGAAGCAGGTCAACAGGAGGGGGGACATGTAAATCATGCCACGTAAGCCTCCTGAAAGCACGCGTCCTACGCCCAATTCCATCCGCGTCATGGGTAGACACAGCATGTAGTGGTGGACTTCTCTTCGGCGTTCCATGTTAACTTCGCGGCCTATCATGAAAGCTGACGCGAACAAGCCGGTGACAACGAGGCCTGGGGCGAAAAAGCTGAAGTAGTTTTTAATGGTAAGGTTTGGGTTCAACACTTTGTTGTAGACTACTGCTGTGATGAACAAGTCTGTAAGGTTCATCGCGATTAAGCCTACGAGCCACAACTTGTAGCGCAGGAAATTTCTGAAGTCATGCTCAACAATATGAAGGACTTGGCTCAAATTACTGCCAACCTCCACCCTCAATGCGCCTATCATAGAGCGTTACGCCCAACAAAGTGAAAAATCCGAAGAACGCGATTACGACAAACACTGCTACTAGTGCCGTATTCCCGCCTAAAGCCGTGACTGCTGCCCCCCATCGGAAAAGGTTTGAGACGTAAGTGAGGGGGTTAAAAGTGGCCAGGCTGGCGTACACCGGGTTTGAAGCTTGCAACACTGCTAAGGGGTACATAGCGGTACTCAGCCGGACGATAAATGCGTCTAAAACGCCCATTAGTATGTCAAAGCGGTCACTGGACTTTATGGTCACGGCCAACGTGATGCTCATCCCAGACATTCCAAACGCAAATAGGAACAGCGCGAACATGGAGATTAAAAAGGCAATCGGGTTCAATGAGTCAAGGACGAACAGCGAAGCCGCTACTAATGGTCCAACGTAAATGAAGGCTCTCACACCCCCGCCTATGGATCGGCCTAGAACCAGCTGCTTCCTCGATACGGGAAGGCTGAGCAAATATTCGAATACTCCGTGTTCAGCTTCCTCGTAAAGGTCAAATCCAATGTATATCGCCGCTGAGTAAAGTGTCATAACGGCCAGGCCTGCTACATAGTATCGAAAGTAGTTAAGAAGCGAGTAAGTTGTTAACGAATAGTTACTTGATGCATCAGTGGACGCGAACTTCACGGACCACAAGCCAACGTCAGGGCTATTGAACCCGAATTGCAAACTGTAATTGCCCGCTGTAGAATTGAATTGTGCATCACGGGCCAACGTGTCGTTGGGAAAATACACTTGAATGCCACCAAGCCCTTGCGCAGATGAGGCGTTAATAAGTATCGAATTCAGACTGGTGGTGACGTTCACATTGAACATATACGTCTGATTAGGTTGCAGATGAATGGTCCCCGTCATCAGCGTCTGCGAGGGTATGCTGACCATTTGCGAGGCGATAAGTCCGAACAGAGCTATCTGGGAAATGAACCAGATGGCCCGCATTATTATCATGACTCTGGACTGAAAAAAGAGGCGTATGTCTCTTTCAATTACTAGGAGAAGCTTGTTCGCTCACGATTCCCTCCTCGTCTTTCTGTGCTTCTTCAATGGTCAAGCCAGTGTAGTGGGCGAAAACATCGTCAAGGCTGGGTTCGCTCATACGCATGGACATAATGGGGATGCCTTGTTTCATCAAGAGGTTCATTATTCTTGGGACAACTACTTCAACCTGGTTCAGGTAAAGGCGCAGGCTCAGAGGTTTGAGCTGCAGGACATCCACAACTTCTTTGAAACTCTTAAGTTCCTGAACAACTTTTGTTGACGGTGCCTTTTCGAGTTGAACGTCAACGATGTCGCCGCCTATGATGCTGTCCTTTAACTTCTTTGGCGTATCGCAAACGAGCATCTTGCCTTTGTGAATTATTCCAACTCGGTCTGAAAGCTTGTCGGCCTCGTACAACTCGTTAGTCGCCACTATGATGGTGCTCCCTTCATCTCGCAGCTCAAACAGCATGTTCCAAATCCTGTGTTTACCAACAATGTCGATCTGAGCCGTCGGCTCATCTACAAAGGCTACTTTAGGTCTCTGAATAAGAACCTTCGCCATCTCCACTCTCTTGCGCATGCCCCCCGAAAGAGTGTGAACCTTCTTTTTGCGGGCATCCCACATGTTCATTGCGTCCAGTACTTCCTTCACTCTCCTTTTTCGCTCCGCAGTGGACAACCCGCAGACTTTAGCGTGAAAGTTGACAACGTCCCAAGGCGTGCTCACGAACAGCATTTTGGGGTCTTGGAAAGCTATGCCCAGCATTCCCCGCACTTTTTCTGGTTGTTTCCTTATGTCATAATCGCCTATGCAAGCTGTGCCTTCTGTTGGTTTGATGACGGTGGCGAGCATAAGAATGGTGGTGCTTTTGCCAGAACCATTTGGTCCCAAAAGCCCGAGAATCTCGCCTTGTTCTATATCCAAGTTCAGATGATCGACTGCTGTAAAATCTCCAAATTTTTTCGTGAGATCTTGAATCCTGATTATGGGTGGCACTTCTTGCACCAAATGAAAGAAACGTATAATGAGGATCTAACTAATTAAGATAATTAGCAGATGATTAGCGCACACGCTTTTGGTCAATGTGATATTCTTTTAAATTCCGGCCTTTTCAGGCTCATACCCTCGGAATGCGCTATTGAAGATAATCTTGTTCTATCCCTTTTTCGACTCCTTGGTGGATTGCCTCATTTTTAATAATCTTTTTGTAGCTGGCGTACATGCTACTGGCATGACTTTTCAGAGGGCCCAGAAAGTTCCTTAGCGAATCGCAGAAGTTTACACGTGTTGAATTAGAATAAGCTGACGCCGCGCGAGACATTAACTATATCTCGCACGCGCATAGATTCTAATGATAGCGGCATCTTCGACAGGGTGAAATATTGAGTCAAAGCTCAAAACGTCAAGACGAAAAGTTGACCGAAGATATTATGAACTTTGGCAGACACATTGCCGGATCTTCCCGAATCACTGCAGCGTGTTTGTGCAGCAACTACTCAAGTTTATCGACGTCAAGGACAGCCGCCCAGGTCCTGCTAGTTATGGAAAATTTTCAGCCTAGATTGATGAATTATGTTAAGGCTCTCGGCCTGAGCAGCCTGGTGGTTTTGGCGGTCGACGAATGGGTTTTTGAAAGGGACGTGGACAAGGGTCTCCTAGGAGAAGCACTCGCTGCTGGATTGATTTTTCCATACAAGCCGATAGTCAATGGAGAGTATTTGCACCTTCAAGAAATCATGCTGAAAAGACGCCTCATCCTGGAACTTCTGCAGAACCTCGTTCTAGACTTCCCAGAGCTCTCATACGAGTTCTACATAAAGCCAAAATATTTCTTGTATGAAACCTGGTTGACCAGGGCCCGCCTTTTTCCACCCATGCTTGATTTCCTATCAAGCCTTGTAAAAGAAGAAGCAAACATTCAGCAACCTTTGGATGGGTTTTTGAGCGCTTTGAAAAAGTTGGAGGAAGACGGAACTATCCGCTTTTCAGGAGACTACGTCAAGATTTCAAAGGAGTTCGTTGACAAAGCTAGAACCCGCAAGGTACGGTTCGCAAGTCTTTTTAAGACGGGACACAGAGCGCTTTTTGCTTCTTTGTTAGGCATGCTTCCGCAAATAATGAATGTTCTTTCACAGGATAGGGCCTCATTCTTCAACCTTCAGAGAAGGCTCAGTGAAGGAACAAAAAAGGGAACGCTATTCGACGATCCAGAGAACCTTGTGTATGTAAGAACTGCAAGTGGCCTTGTCCCACTAGCGAACAGGATGGATATCGGAGCCTTTGCCAGAAAAGTCCTTAAGGCAGGCGAAGGCACCCAAATCAAGGTTACGAGAATAGGTGGAATTTTGAACGATGTCTATCTAGTGAGTGCTAATGCTGATGGAAAAGAAAAGAAAGTGGTTGTAAAAAGGTTCAGAGACTGGTCTAACTTCAAATGGTTTCCTCTTACATTGTGGTCTGTCGGAACCAGAACGTTTGCTGTTCTTGGAAGTTCAAGACTTGAGAGGGAATGTGCAATAAACCGATTGCTTCACTCAGAAGGTTTTGCCGTGCCCGAGCTCTTGTACGTGAGTCCGAACGAGCGTTTGGTTTTCATGGAATACGTTCTGGGAGAAAACCTCAGCAATACAGTGAGAAAAATCGTAGGTTCAAAGAATGATGGTGAACTGAAAAAAGAGATTGACCTGATTGCGAAGGTTGGCAATTTGCTCGCTAAGGTCCATGCTCTCGGTGTTTCCCTTGGGGATACAAAGCCCGAGAACATTCTTGTCAACAAGAACGGCGAGATCTACCTTACTGACTTGGAGCAGGCAGGCCGAAACGGAGACAAAGCGTGGGACGTTGCGGAATTCCTTTACTATTCTGGCCATTATGTTTCCCCGTTCGTTGACGCGCGTCGGGTGGAACCGATTGCAAAGGCATTCATTAGAGGCTATGTAAAGGCCGGCGGAAACATCAAGATGGTCAGGAGCGCTGCCAACGCGAAGTACACCAAGGTCTTCAGTATGTTCACCTTTCCACGTGTGATGCTTATTCTCTCTAACGCTTGCAGAAAAGCGGAGTAATTGAAGGAATAAAAGTGGTTAAACAAGAAGGCGGCGCATAGTTGTCTCCATTAGACAAGCCCACCCATTGAAAGCCTCGCGAACATTTGGGGGTTTAAGTGTCCCGCACTTGAATGATGAGAATGTTTTGATCTTTCGAAGCTCGAACGAAAGAGATGATAGATGAGGAAGCCCAGTCTCAGAACAGTGCATGAACAAGATCATCGACGTGTTCGAAGCCTCGAAGCAACGGTGCAAGGTATTCCTGGCCTAGTCTCTCTAGAGTTTCGAAGAGCTCATCGAAATCCAGCACACGCGGTTCATGCGAGGCCTCCACGGGAAAGGTGACTCTCGCCGAAAAAAGGAAGAAGTGCAGAATTATCAATTACTCGGTCAATTCATCTGACTGGGAAATCAGAATTGGAATCTGCTTATTCAGCCGAGGTTGATAATTGAGTTAGAGGGCATGCTACCGGGCATCTCTCTCTGGACCATTAAGGCTGCTCCTACGCTCGTTCTTATTTCGATTGTTGTCTGACTGTATGGTGTTAACGCGTATGTTTCTCCCAGGTTTATGACTAGGTATGCCTTTGCGTTTTGCTCAAGAGTAGTGTCGGTAGTAAACTGACTGTTGTAGATGAAGCAGGTGGCATTCGGTGGGTTGGTCACGTTTGCCATCAGATTGGCAAGGTCTGTTTCATTTGACGTGATCGCGCCGCTGTAAATGTTCGCAAGTGAGAAGTTATCTCCTTGCACAGCCACAACTACCGTGTTGACGGCCAAGTCCACTTCCGCTTGGCCTACCGCCAGCTTTAGCGGAATTGCAAGGAAGGTTACGTTTCCGTTGGAGTCTGTTTCGCCTGTTACAAACCCGTCTTGTTCAAGGGCGCTCGTGGCTTCTTGGATGCCTTTGTTTATTGTTGATTTGGCCGTTTGAGCCGCGTAAAAACCCATGTTTATCACAACGTAGGCTAGGGCTGCGGCAATCACCACGAAGGCGATCAGCACGATTGCAGCCTCTATACCTACGATGCCTCGGTTTCTTCCACCCCTGCGTTGCATCCTTTTTCCCATCTTATCCCACTCAGGCCATTTACTTTTTCTTCACAAGTAAAGCAATGAAATTTCGCTCTTAAACCTTCTTTCCTTCGAATAAATAGTGCAATTCGACTCATTACATTCGTATGTTCAAACAATAGCCACTTTCCTATGTTAGAAAACTAACCAGAACTACCTATTCACCCTATTCTCCAATCTTGTTCTGAACGAAGAGAGCATTGTTTAGCATTGATATGGAACAATGGCAAGGTCAAAGGTTGTCTAAGAGCCTGAAAAAAGTAGCTGCCTAGGTTACTCGTTTTTATACTGCGTGAACTGCCATTTGTCTCGCTCAGCATACATTTTCCTGAGTATTTCTGTTGCTTTTTCTCTGTCCAATAAAAGAAGGAGTTTTGCGATGTGTTTGCACAGTTTCTTAGTTGTTAGGACTTTCTCCCAATCAGCGCAATCGTGAGATATCGTTGCCGCCTCTGCATCTATGATTATGTGGTAGTCTCTAATTATAGCGTTGACTCTGGTCGTATCCTGCTCTCGGATGATCAGTTCACCGTCATCGATCTGTTCAGCTCTGCGCAATCTCTCAGACGGGACGAAGTAGTGGACCAGACTTTCAAAGCTCATATTTCTAGGTTCCACAAAGCTTTCCAGAGTAGAACTCTTTAATTCGACTGACCTCTGCAGATATTTTTCAATTTTGTTCTTAGCGTCAACCTGTCTAGCGTTTATGTTGCCGAGCATCTGCATGACTTGGAGACAGTTTTCAACCGCGTAGCCGTGGTAATGATTGTTGAAATACCCGAATACCTTTCCGGCTTTTTTGGCAACATCCTTCACTTTTGGCATCCAAGGGTCGAGTTCTTTGACGGAATAACGGTAATCGTACCACGGTCTTTGGCCATGTCCGTGCCATCTGAAATAAGCGATGTCTGAAGTCAGATGGATCTCTGAAGGAAGCAGAGGTTCATCGACAATCGTATAGGCAACACCATATTTCTCTAGCAGACTCCAGGTCTCACTTCTCATCCAAGATTTTTCTCGAAACTCTGTTGCGAACTTCACATGCTTTGGGAGTATTTTGAAGAAGCTTTCCAGCTCTTGGGGCCGATAATTAAATTTGGGCGGAAGCTGAATGAGTATGCACCCTAGCTTTCCGCTTAGAACAAGAGGCTCCATGAGCTGAACGAACCTGTCTAAATCCTGTTCTATCCCTTCGTTTAAACTCAGTTTCTTATCGTGGGTGATGAGACCAGGCAGTTTCGCCGAATAGACGAAGCCTTCAGGCGAGTATCTCGTCCATCCCATGACCGTGCCCTTCGAGGGGTATCTGTAGAAGGTAGAGTCGATTTCAACCGTCTTAAAGACCTTAGAGTACGCGCGAAGTTTGCTCTTGTCCATTTTCGTGTAGAACGGGCCGACCCATTCATTGTAGCTCCACCCTGAAGTGCCTAGAAAGACATTGTTAAGAACCGAGGCCAAGCTGTTCATCCCATCACATGTTCTAACCCATCAACGACTTCGCTCAAATCGTTATAGGTTGCCTCTGGCAGCTTCTCCAGTAGGTCTTCTGAGCGAACTCTTTGAGTCTCGGTCAGATCAAAGATTTTCCATCCTTGGCTTCGTATCAGCTCCTGCTTTGTTGATGGAAATTTTGCGTCTTCACTCATGACCTCTTCCAGCGAGTCTAAACCAGTGGACCTCGTGACCATCGGAAACTGCCCCGTTTTTTGGTAGGTTTTGAACCTCGCTGCATCCTTGTACATTTTAACGAAGTGGAAGCTCATGACTATCTTCTCGGACCTCTCACCTGAAGCCTTTTTGTCTATTTCAATAAGTTCATTGTCAGTAGGCTGGTACACATTGTGTTTCCCCATTCCGAAAAGTCTGGTGTAAAGGATGTCTGATTCATATGCTGGTGTCTCTGCCCTTGAAAGATCTGTGCAGTGGATTATGTTGTTTTCTTGCATAATCTTCAGCAATTCAGGAAGAGGTTGTGAGGATCTTGCCCCCCTGATTTCGAAGGCTAACCGAAGCTTTTGGAGGCTCACTGATGTAAGTAGACTGTGAAAATTCATGATTGAGGTCTTGTTCAGTTCAAAAGAAGGCGGCGCTTGGAGAAGCATAACCTTGGCATCCAGCGCGTTACATATCTGCTTCATGCGTTCAAATGCCTCAAACGCTCCGTCGACAGGCTGAAGTCTGTACCGGTGCGTTATTGATTGATGCGCTCTGACTGAAAACTCGAAATCCGGGGGAACATGCCTTCTCCATTTCTCAACCTCTTTCAGTTGGGGTATCTGGTAGAAAGTGGAGTTCACCTCCACGAAACTAAAGATTCTCGAGTAGGCGGTCAACGACTCGAGCTTTGGAACTCGAAAGTATGCCCACCCACCCGTTCCGACCAAATATTCTTTAACGATTCACTACACCCCTGTGCTGCTCAAGGTTCTACAATCAAAAACAGCGATTTTACTCTTATGTCCAAAGCAGTCATTAACGCGCATTAGCTGCCCTTCTGTTTGATACGCAATTTGCAAATAGAGCCCCCGGGATTTATGCCTTATTGGAACGCATCAATCATATCGTGCATTGCAACCAAGGAGCTTCAACCAGGAGTTGGGCGGCTTCGCCAATTTCCTCGAATCATGTATGAACCTAATAATAGATTTAAGGCAGGGCATGTTGACGCACATTTGTTGGAAAGCTTTAATTTTTTAAACGTGTTGATGAAAAATCCAATGTTATTAGGAGGATATTGAATGAGTTCTTGAACGTTTGTCACCGGGGGAATCAGTTAGCGTAGTTGCTTTTTTGACCGTTTTGTGTGTTCTTGTGATGAATGCCCCTGGTCCAGAGCAGAAAGGACATTACATGAGCCTTGCTGCTTTTGATTGTTGATTTAAACTGCTAATATTAAGCCCTAATCCTTAGGTCTTGTAGTGTGCTTGAATTCATAATGCATAAGTGAATGTAGCATCCCTTCATATTTACGATGGGAATGAATTTTCCAGCGCGGTCCAACCACAGAGCGCAAGTGCTCTTTCACACGTTAGGCCTAAGCTGCATAGGCGGAGCCATATTCCTGCAGCTCTTAGTGTTCATGGACATAGTTCAACATGGCTACTTCATGGCGGTGGAGAACAATCCAGTTATCCTATCTTTTGAAATACTCTTGACCGTTTTCTCTGCTCTATACTTCGCGTACATGTACCAGCGCTTCATTCGCTCCGTGAGATAAGCCTAGAATAAGCTCGTGTTTCTCATACTTTGGATCGCACATTTGGAAATTGACAGAAAATGTTAAATAACTTCTGATCAGAACAGCGTCAATCAGCTTGCTTGGAGGGTAAAATGTGAGAGCACTTGCAAAGTTGAGTTTGATTGTCATCGTGTGCGTTTTGACCTTATCGATGGTTTCTAGGGTGAGGGCGCAGCCTGTGGGAGACAATGTGCAGAATTTCTTCGACTCAGAGATGCCTGGCTTAAGAATTCAGGCTAACGCAACGGCGGAAACTCAGCCCGGAGAAACCTTGACAGTATGGCTCATGCTCGTGCCCCAGCCTGAAACAAAAGTCCACGTGGATTCCTTTAGTCTCGATGTTTATGGTTTTCTGAATGGAACAGAGAGGATTTCAATTGGAAACATCAACGACAGCAACTTGCCAAATGACACGGAAAGCGACTACAACGAGACCTTCACGGTCCCAGACGGGGTTTCAGGTATGACCTTTGGAGAGATCACGTTGAACTATTCGTTGACCTATTCGATAGGCCTTGGAACCTCAGAGGGAAGCCTAGAGTTACCTTTTCCGAACGTCGTGAGCGGCTTCTATATGACTGATGTTGAAGACACGCTTCTTGAAAGCATTCAAGCCCAACTCAAAGACTTGAATGGCAATTACACCCAACTGGGTGGTGAATACTCCAACCTGACGAACGCCTACGCTCAACTTAATCAGACCTACCTGCAACTGCAGCGGAACTACACGTCGTTACAAGGCAGTGTAGGCATGCTCGACAGCACAAGAAGCGTAGCGGTTGTTCTTGCCATAACGACTGTCTTCTTCGTAATCACAACAATCTTGATGGTCTTGCGTCGACCTAAAGAAAGTTGGTAAATAATGAGTCGTTTGCAACGCGACCAGAGAAAACTGGTCAGCGCGAGTCAGCCGACCTTCGAAGCGCACGAGTCCGCTACTGTTTGTGTAGTTTCTGCGCTGCTATGAAAGTTAGCCCATGACGGGTCAGGGCTTCGGCTGTGACGTTTAGCACGTCGTGCTTGTCGAGATAGTTGGTCAGAAGCTTCGGCATCAATCCCTTCTCTATGATGTCTTTTTTCGGCAAAAAGTAGTCCAAGATGTCTGAGGGGTGTTCCCTTTTTTCTTCAGTTTCAGGTTTTCCGCCTTCGTGTTTTGCACTGATGTTTCTTATGTGGGTCGCGAGCTGCACGAGCTCATCTGTGCGGTCATAGGGTTGTCTCACGATGCCCTTGTAGGCTTCAGTGATGTGATGCTCAATGCGAACGATGTCTTCAAAGCCAAAGGCTTTTCTAACATAAGCAGAAAGCTCAATCGTCTCATTATTGACGGAGTTTGAAAGGTTGAAGCCGATGAGCGGGCTGGAACCGTCATCTCTGCTGAAAAGTTTTGCAGTCATCAACGTCCACAGGATTGAGTAGGGATTGTCGTTTCCCAGGAACACTGAAATCTTGAATTCAATGTCAATTCCCAGTTTCCGAAGCCAGTATCCCAGCAGCACCGTGCCTGAATTCGTGTTCAAAACCTGCGGAAGACCATACTCCGTGTAATAGTGTAGAAACTCGTCCACCCACTTCAACGTGTAATCGTTTGGAACTCCCACTCCTCCAAAATAACCTGTGATAGTGTCCACGCCACCGAGATGAATGTTAATGGGTTTGCCGTCCAGCCCCTGCATTGTGCCCTTGGTGTCTAACGTTTGAACGTAAGAGGCTCCTACAACCTGCATCGCAGCCGCGAAAGCTACGACGTCGTCGTCTTCAACCTGTTCTTTCATCGAACGCACGCGTATGTAACGGGCGGGCATCAAGTTTTTCTGTGCAATAGCCCTCTTTGCCTCTTCAACAACCCACGGGAAGAAATTGAATGCGCTGATTTCCAACGTCACTGCGAAAGATTCGTCGAACTTTGTCGACTCCACCTTTTTTCCTAGAATCTCCTTCCTGTATTCAGGGATGCTGATAAAGGCGCCTTCATCCCGCATTCTCGTCAGCCATTGGAGGCCCTTGACGAAGGATGACTTCTTCCTCTCAAGCCTGCCCATGAGATTTTCAATCCTTTGAGCCTCCTTGGCTCTGCGGTTAATCTCATCCACGCCACCGTACTTCTCGACAACTTGCAGAACATCGTCAATGAGAGGATTATCCTTCCGTACCAAGAAACTGTTTATCTCTTTTAACTTCTCTTCGTCAATTCTCAGTTTCTCCTTAAGATTGGCCAAAATAGTCACTTCCGCATCTAACTTTTGGATTACAAACAATTTAAACATTTCAGACCATTTGTACACAAATTTAAATTCCGCTTTGTTAACTGAAGGAAAAACTACTTCACTACGCGCATGTCTGTTTTCAAATTGCGTTGCTTGTGTGTGGACTGAATCGAATTAAGCCTTTGCCGTTAGGGCAGACGTGCTGTCTTGTTTTTAGGGCCCGTGACCTATGCCGACCCAACGTTGAGCAAGGGGTTGAACGAACCCATGGGCGGCATGCATGTTTTCTCCCAAATCATGTTTGGATCATATCGTTGACCGGGGTAGGGGCCTTTGACGCACACTAAGCGCAATCCTGCCCATGAGCCAAAATTCGAAACACACATCCGGGCTGTATTACAGTTGGAACTGAAATTTAGGAACACCAATTCGCGATAGGGCTGTCGGTCGTAGGCTGGAAAACATGTAGAAACGTTGCGGTTTCGTCATCATAAGACTCAAATGATATAAGAAGCCTTGTTGGAATAAGGCGTGAGGGACCAACCATGTACAAGCCAGAGGGCATTCTCCCAGCATTGGTGACTCCGTTTACGGACGATGGGAAAGCTGTCGACGAACAGCGGTTGCGTACCTTGGTCAATCGCTGCATCGAATTAGGGGTTCACGGGGTTGTGCCGTGTGGGACCACCGGCGAATTTGTGAACCTGACAGGCGAGGAGAAGAAGTGTGTAATCAAAGTCGTGGTCGACGAGGTGAACGGTCGAGTTCCAGTTATTGCCGGAACAGGAGCAAGCGGCACAGACGAAGCGGTGGAAATGACGAAATATGCGAAGGACATCGGTGCCACTGCCGCGCTCGTAGTAACACCGTTCTACCTGAAACCTGCAGACCGCGGAATATACGAACACTACTACACGATAGCAAACAAGGTAGACTTGCCGATAATCCTGTACAACATTCCTCAGTGCACAGGTTTGCCCCTTCCCTGGCAGATGGTGGAGGATTTAGCGCAAATACCTAACATCGTGGGCGTGAAAGACAGCAGCGGGCAGTTGAGCTTCATGTTGGCTGTGCTCGAAAAAGTTAGGGACAAAATAAGCGTCCTGTGCGGACACGACGAAGTCGTCGTGGCGGCACTCGCAGCCGGATGCTCGGGCGCAATCCTTGCAAGTGCCAACGTTATCCCCGAAATTTGGATTCAAATTTATGACCATGTGAAAAAGGGTGAGTTACAACATGCCCGCGAACTTCAATACAAGGTGCAGAAAATAGCGAGGATAATTGCGGGAAGCGGCGCTGTAGGCACGAAAGAAGCGCTGAAGATGATGAAAATCAACGTAGGCCCAGCAAGAATGCCGTTGAGCGTCGGGGGAGAATTGACGTACGAATC
>Ga0187770_10001002_pt1 | contig 14567 bp, 15 predicted proteins | sample 0116_SJ02_MP02_2_FD_133154 | JGI IMG/M metagenome (GOLD analysis project Ga0187770, IMG submission 133154) | Tropical peat soil microbial communities from peatlands in Department of Meta, Colombia - 0116_SJ02_MP02_20_MG | ecosystem: Environmental > Terrestrial > Soil > Wetlands > Peat | place...
CTGGCTACATCCTTCGCGCCGGTGCGATGACCCTCAGAATGGACACGGAGGAGGAACGGGGTCATACACTCGCCTTCGCGCGGCTGCTGGGCCACCTCCTAAACGACGGCTCGATTAGCGTGCTTGGTCAAGGGCGCATGAATGTGGGCCAGGCCCTAGATCGCGAGGCAGTCCTAAGCGACATCGAACTTCTCACGGGACTGCGACCATCCGCGAATCGCTACGATGACCGAAAATGGTCCATCGTACTGCCCAGGGAATTGACACGCGCCATTCAGACTCTGCCTGGTGTCCAAGTCGGGAGGCGGATCTTCCAACCTCCCACCCTCCCTGAATTTGTGCTTCAGAATGACTGCCCCGTCTCAATCGTCCGCGAATTTCTTGGAGGCGCTTTCGGAGCTGATGGTCATGCTCCCGGTCTTCATCGACGTGGTGACGGTGAAGACGATTTCAGTCTCGAACCTCCTGCCTTCTCCCTGAGCACGATACCCGCTCATGTAATGAGGTTGCGTGAAATGATGGAGGAGGTAGTTCGGCTCCTTGCAAGGTGTGGAGTAAACACCAAGGGGGCCCGAATTTACGACTACCCCACGCGGAGAAGCAAGTCGACCTATGCGCCGGCACAGGACGGGATCCCACGGATTGAGGTCCGCCTTACTCTTCCCGATGGCCTCTCTTTCGTGGAGAACGTTGGCTTCCGATACAGCGTAGACAAGGCGATGCGATTAAGCGCTGCGGCTGTATACTGGCGTCTCGTTAGCGCCATTCAGAAACAGCGTCTCTGGATGGCTTCGCATTTGAGGGAATTGCACCACGAATGCCCAGACCTTTCATTTTCGAAGATGCGCCACATCGTCGCCGCATCCCTTTCAGGTCACGAAGCCGAGGTGTCTCTGCCGCCCGTAGTTTCGCCTCATTACGCTCTTCTGGAAGGGTACGACCGGTTCTCGCGCCTTCCCAAGGACAACGAACACGGTTTCCGACCACTGCATCGAGAGAGCTGCAACTTTCCATCTCCAGCCGCTTTATTCAGGGAGCTTGGGGTGACAGAATGGTTCGCTCCACTCAGAAGCAAGGATGACGATAATGGGGCAAGGCAGTACTGTGTAGACAAAGAAGGGAAGACGCTGCCGACTTTCTCTCTCAAAGTCGTCGGAAGGCGCCCCGCCGGCAGGAGAAGAGTCTACGATCTGACGGTAGACGACCTTCACGCATTCATAGCAGGTGCTGTAGCGGTTCACAATTGCATAGGGAACAGCGGCCCGCTAGCACCGGAGATTGAGAGGGCCATCAGGGATAGGGACCTCTACACCGTCGCCGTTCTCTCCGGGAACAGGAACTTCGACGGAAGGATCCACCCGCTGGTGAAGGGTGCCTTCCTGATGTCCCCCATGTTGGTGGTCGCCTACGCCCTCGCCGGCAGGATCGACTTCGACTTCGCGTCCACCCCTCTTGGTAAGGGAAAGGACGGGAGGTTCCTCTTTCTCAGGGATCTCTGGCCGACTCTCGTCGAGGTGAAGAAGACTGCGCAAGCCTCGCTCTCCTCCGACCTCTACGCGAAACGTTACGCCGATGCCATGAAAGGTGACTCGAGGTGGGAGAAGTTGACGTCCTTCAAGGACGAAGTCTACCACTGGGACGAAGCCTCCACATACATCAGAAACCCTCCCTGGTTCGAGGCGTCCATGTCCGGGTCTTCGAAGAAGGACATTACTGGTGCGCGAGTTCTCGCTGTCCTTGAGGACAAAGTCACCACGGATCACATCTCTCCAGCGGGGACTATTCTCGTCGACAGCCCTGCGGGCACCTACCTCAGGGAGCACGGTGTCGGCCTACTTCAGATGTCTACCTATGGCAGCAGAAGAGGGAACCACGAAGTGATGGTCAGGGGTGGGTTCAGCAATATCAGGCTGAGGAACACCCTTGCCAAGGGGAAGGAAGGGGGCTTCACATCTCACCTCCCTGACGGAACTGTGATGAGCATCTACGACGCTGCCATGAAGTACAAAGAGGACAGGGTCCCGCTTGTGGTTCTGGCGGGGAAACAGTATGGCGCCGGAAGCTCGAGGGACTGGGCCGCAAAGGCTCCGAAGTTGCTCGGCATTCGAGCCGTTATCGCAGAGAGCTTCGAGAGGATTCACAGGAGCAACCTGGTGGCAATGGGAGTGCTCCCCTTCCAGTTTATTGAGAGGGAAGGGGTGAAACAGCTGGGGTTGACGGGGGAAGAGGTCATTGATGTCTCGGGCATCGCATCCATGACAGGGCCGAAGCAGTGGGTCGACGTCGTCGCCCGAGGGAAGTCGGGAGAGAAGAGGTTCAGGGTCCTCGCCAGAGTGGACAACGAAGTGGAGATGAAGTATATGGAGGCGGGGGGCGTCCTGCCATACGTCTTCGGCAAGCTGGACAAATCTGGGCACTGTCGCTAATCGGTAGTGTCGCTTTTTGCATGTCGCTTTTTGAGTGGTAGGGGTTGAAAGGTCCGCCCCACACTCTTTCCTGGTCTATTCTAGGATTTTTACGCCCTTGACGTGGTTGAGGGCGATTATCTCTGCGAACGCCAGGTCAGAAAGCTGCCCAGCGACCACCACGATGATCTTGGGTTTCGGCACGATGTCAGGAGCATCCGCGAGCACCTGTCTGATCTCCATCCCGTTCCTGATCAGGATGCTGACCACGTCCGAAACCAGGTTGGGGGACTCAGTCGTCTCGATGACCAGGGCGATGGTACGAGCTCCGGAGCCAGCTCTGCCAGACTAGTTCCCAGCGGCCTCGTCCTGGACAGTATATGATGTCCTCGAATTTCGACTCTGCGTTCATTAGACCTGGTTTGTAGACGCTTCATGTTCAGGTCCTCCGACCAATTAGACCAGGATTCGAGAACCTTCGTATGAGAGCATTTCAGGATGATGTTAAGCAATGAAGACATGAACCGAGCCGCTGAGTGCTTCCTATCCTGTCCTAGAACCACATTCGTCGCACTGCAGGAACGGCGATCGCAGCGATTCCCACCACCGTGAACCCGAGGCCCGCCCCTATCCCGAGCGATGTGGGTGAGGCCGTGGCGGCGAGTACACCGAAAGCGATGGCTCCGAAGGCGCTGGCTCCAGCCGGGAAGAGCTCGAAATTCGACACCAATCGTCCGACTGCCTCAGGGGGGGCCACGGCTTGTATGTATGAGTAGACAAGCGTTGAGGGAATCCCTCCAGCCAGTCCTCCGAGGAACCAAACCGCAGCACCCGGTACGAGCCACGGAAGAGTGAGAACGGCGAGCAGAACGGTCGCACCCTGAGCTATCGTCGTCCCAATCAAGAAGGACCCAAGGTACTGGCGGGGATTCATCCGACCGACGGCGAGTCCGCTCGCGACCGTTCCGACCATGTACATCGTGAAGAGGAGGCCATACGCGTAGCTCGACCCCCCGAATTCTCGGTTGGCGAAGAGCGTGATTAGAAGCAACGGCGCACTACTAAAGAAGCCCCTCGCCGCGAAAAGCCCTCCAATCTGGAGGAGGGGCCGGCCTTTTTCACGTCCCAAGATGGACCAACCCTCGACTAGGTCGCGGGAGAGCTTCTGCTTACCCACTGGAGAAGATCGGAGGCCTAGGAACAGTACGAAACCCACGGAGGCCGCAAGCATGGCGCTTCGCAAGAATGCGCCTCCAAGTGGACCCACCAGGACGAGGAGCACCGCGCCCACTCCGTACCCCGCGAGAGAACCTGCCCCGTCAACGGCCGACAGAATCCCGTTTGCACGGAGCAGGTTGTCCCGTCCGATCAGAATCCGTGGAACAGCATTCCCCGCAGTCCACCAGAAATCGTCGAGCACGGCCATGACGGCGACCGCACCAAGGAGAAGGAGCGCCGGGGGTGATCCTCGGGCCAAAGACAATCCCAGAAGGCCAGCGACAAGAGCCTGCAGTGGCAGAACGACGAGGAAAATGGACCGTTTGTCCTTTGCACGGTCTACGAACGGCCCAGCAAGGAATGTCAGGGAATAGATACCGTACTGTATGAAGAGGACCAGGGCCGAAAGGAGGAGCGCCCCCGATATCTGGTATGCAAGCCAAAGGACGGAAATGCTCCATGCGGAGTAACCAAGGTTGCTCGTGACTTGGGAGCCGAGCCAGAGGGAGAACGGTCGATTGGCGAGCAGTGACCTGAGCCCCGAAGGCGAAGCCGGGCTCACGTGCGCGTCCTTCCACAATGAAGATGAAAAAGTCTCGCCAGCGCACATCTCACATTCGTCCAGGATTCAACAATCTCTACCCTTTGCCCCTAGACATTCGTCGTCCTCGATGGCCCCTGGCGGGACGAACGTCAGGGACTTGGCAGCGATGCCTTATACTCATCCAGAAATTCCCCTTTTGGGAGGGACTTAAGCATGCGCGCCTCCAGCAAGATCTGGATGGACGGCAGGTTCGTCGAGTGGGACGGTGCGAAAATCCACGTGCTCACCCATGGTCTGCATTACGCCTATGCCATCTTCGAGTCGTTGAGATGCTTTCGAACCTCGAGAGGGCCGGCTATCTTCAGACTTCCCGAGCACATGGAGCGCTTCTTGAACAGCGCGAGAACCTACAGAATGAATCTTGGCTACTCCAAGAGTGAGTTGGAGGAGGCTTGCGTAGCGTTAGTAAAGCAAAACAAGATGGAGGAGTGTTACATTCGTCTAATCGCTTTCAGCGCCTACGGAGAGATGGGGGTCAATCCGCTGAGTAGTAAGATAACTGTGGCGATGGCATGCTGGGACTGGGGTCCTTACCTTGGGAAGGATTCAGAATACAAGGGAGTTAGGGCCATGGTTTCGAGCTGGGTGAGAGTCGACTCCCGATCTCTCCCAATGCAGGCCAAATGCGTGGCCAACTATGCAAACTCCGCTCTCGCCAAGATGGAAGCACTCGCGGCGGGCTACGACGAAGCGATCTTGTTGAACCCACACGGAATGCTGGCCGAGGGTCCGGGCGAAAACATATTTCGAGTAAAGGACGGCGTGCTGAGCACTCCGCCTGCCAGTTCGGGGATACTTCGCGGGATTACGAGGGACACGATTATCCAATTCGCGGCAGACGAAGGAATCAGGTTCTATAGGAATGACTCCGCCAGAGAGGAGATATACACTTCTGACGAACTCTTCTTCACAGGCACGGCAGCGGGAATTGCCAGGATAAGGGAGGTTGATGGTAGAAGAATCGGCAACGGGCAGTACCCAGTAACTGAGAAACTGCAGAGACTCTACAAGGATGCGACCCATGGGAGGATAAGGCGATATCAGAGATGGCTAAGATACGTCAACTAGAACTCGTCCCGCAGTGCAACCTTGCTCAACCGAGCCTGGATCCTGGAAGTGCGCACTTGTGGTCGTGGTAAAATGATCTATCCTGATGTGGCCGCGACGGTAGGAAGAACGCCCCTGGTGGAACTCAGCCGGATAGCAAAAGGTCTCCCTGCGCGAGTAGTGGCCAAGCTAGAGATGCGAAACCCCGCGGGGAGTGTGAAGGACCGAGTCGGCGTCGCACTGATCGAAGATGCCGAGCGCCGCGGGGTCCTCAGACCCGGGATGACGCTCGTCGAAGCAACGGGGGGGAACACGGGCATTGGACTGGCGTTCGTTGCCGCGATTCGTGGATACCGACTCGTTCTGACCATGCCCGAAACGATGTCCAAGGAAAGGGTTGCACTGCTCAGGCACTTGGGTTCTGAAGTCATTCTAACCCCAGGGATTCTTATGGGTCAAGCCGTAGCTCGGGCTGAACAGCTACTCAAAGAGATTCCCGATTCAATCATGCTTGACCAGTTCAAGAACCCTGCCAATCCTAAGGTGCACAGGCGAACAACTGCCCTGGAAATCTGGGATGACACTGGGAGCGCAGTCGATGTATTCGTTTCTGCTGTTGGTACCGGCGGGACAATTACTGGGGTCGGTGAGGCGCTTAAGCACCGCAAGCCAAGCGTTCGCGTCGTTGCCGTTGAGCCTGCGAACGCGGCGGTACTTTCGGTTAGGCCTGCGGGAAGCCATCAGATCCCTGGAATTGGGGTGGGGTTTGTCCCCGAAGTCCTCAACAGCGCCATCCTTGACGAGGTTATCACCGTGACCAATGAGGAAGCATTTGCAACGACACGGCGGCTCGCACGAGAGGAAGGGATCCTTGCAGGTGCTTCGTCGGGCGCTGCACTACATGCAGCACTCTCGGTTGCCTCCCGCGATGATGCCAGAGGGAAGATGGTAGTTGTGCTCTTGGCAGATACAGGTGAACGCTACGTGACTACGAAGCTCTTCGATCAACAAGCGAATGAGAACCGCAGGTGAGGGAACGCCTCTTGCATGGGTCACCCGAGATTCAAGTGAAGCGAGATGAGAAAGCCGAAGGAAAGGTGCTGAAGAGGATCAGTTCCTATGAGTACGAAATCTTGAGGTCTGCAGAGAGACTGATTTCAATACCGACTGAGAATCCTCCGGGCTCGGGGTGTGCGCGATGCATCGAGGCTATAGTTGACGAGCTGAACGAGATTGGCTTGAAGTCCACCAGGCAAGGGGATTGCATACAAGCATATCTCGGGACCGGCCACAAGACCCTGTATTTCCATGGGCATTATGACACAGTTCCTGCTTCAAGCAAAGACCAATTCGACCCGTACGTCAAAGCTGGTAAGTTGTATGGCCGTGGCTCATCCGACATGAAGGGAGGGCTTGCCTCGATGATTTATGCCCTGAAGGCTGTGAAGGAAAGTGGAATCAAGCTCGACGGCAGGATAGGCCTGACTATAGTACCGGACGAAGAGACAGCAGGCCCCCGTGGGTCGAGGTATCTCTTGGACAAGAAGCTCCTCGGGCGCGAAGCTGTCGGCATGCTCATGCCTGAACCTACCAGTGGTGCTGTGTGGTGTGCGAACAGGGGGGCGATATCAATGCTCGTAGTGGTTAAGGGCAAGTCTGCACACGTAGGGCTTCAGCATCAAGGCGTCAACGCGTTCGAGCAGATGATGAAGGTCGCCACTGCATTCCTCAAGCTCAAGAAGAACGTGGAGCGGAGGACGGCCAAGTTCAAGATTGAACCTGAGGCCGCTAGGCACTCGATCTTGATGCTGGGTGGCATAGTTAAAGGCGGGACCAATTTCAACGCGGTCCCTGCGGAGTGCTCATTTACGCTCGATCGCAGGATTAACCCTGAAGAGGATCTCGCGGTCGAAAAGAACCGTTTGTTGTCCGAAATCGCGAGACAAAAGAGGGCTGGAATCGATCTGAGCTTCGAAGTGCTGCAAGAAGGAGAGTCTTCGGCTTCATCTGAGGATAGCCCAGTTGCACGAGCGCTTTCTGATAGCATTGTAGAAGTCCAGCACAGAGCTCCATTGTTCGAGATGTGCCCGGGCCTGCTCGAGACGCGTTTCTATGCAGGGAGAGGCATTCCAGCCTATGCCTATGGACCGGGACTCCTATCGGTTTCTCATGGTCCGCACGAATACGTCGAGACGGAAAGCATACTCAAGTGTGCTGGAGTGTACGCCCTAACGGCAATCCGCCTCCTCGCCTGAGGATGGGCAATTCCATGCGAGTAGCTGTGATGGGGGCAGGAGGAACGGGCGGGTACTATGGTGGTATGCTGGCGAGAGCCGGCTTTGACGTTTGTTTCATAGCTCGAGGGGAGCATCTCAAGGCAATCCAGCAAAATGGCCTCAAGGTGGTTACCACGCATGGGGAGTTCCTGGTGCGAGCCAAGGCGACTGATGAGCCGTCTCAGGTCGATCCGGTGGATTTGGTACTCTTCTGCGTTAAGGCCTATGACACGGACGAAGCGGCACGAGCCATCATCCCCCTTCTTGCGAAAGGTGGGTCAGTGTTGACAATTCAGAATGGTGTCGACAACCGTGGAAGAATCGGAGCAATCCTGGGGAACGAAAGGGTCCTCTCTGGGGTGGCTTACATTACATCGCAGATCGAATCTCCCGGGATAGTCCGTCAGGGAGGTGGGCCAAGGAGTATTATCTTCGGGGAAGCCAATGGAGAAAGAACCGAGAGAGCAGAGCACATCTACGAAGCCATGAGGTCAGCTGGCATCAACTGTGAGCTTTCGAATGACATCGGAACGGTCTTATGGGGGAAGTTCATCTGGGTTTGCGGGTTTGCAGGGGTCACCTGTCTGGCACGCGCGCCAATCGGAGTAGTGATGGCTAACCCCGAAACGAGGATGGTCTTTCGAGAGATGATGGAAGAGGTCGCCAAAGTGGCGATAGCATCTGGCATTGTTGTGCAGGGAGGCTACGTGGATCGAATGATGGACTTCGCAGACCATTTCGAAAAGAAAGCAATTGCCTCCATGTACTATGACCTGAGGTCGGGGCGAAGAATGGAGTTACAGGCGCTACATGGAACCGTTGTAAGGTTGGGCAGAGAATATGGGGTTCCGACTCCAGTGAACAGTACAATTTATGGAGCCCTGAAGCCCTACGAATCAGGACGGCCGGCTGAGTTTCTCGATGAATCCTAGTACTTGTCAACCACGTCCCCTAAGGGATGCCCCTCAGGGTCCTTCGCAGCTCGTAGGCTGAGACTAGAAGCGCCGCTGCGTTGACGCTCAAGGCGATGAACTCGAATGAAGTTATCGGAGAACCACTTGTCTTCGCCAGTATCCATAGCATGGCGGCCAAGGTCGCCACGAAGAAGGCGGAGTAGGCGGCCTGGAAGGGGACGAGGACTCCCAGGAGGCGGAAGTAGTTCTCGATCACAACCCTGTCAGCCGTGTAGCCGTTACCTTCCTCGCGGACCAGGCCTAGCTCGACAAGTTTCATAACGTGGTAGTGTGCGAGCGATGGAGAGCTCAGGCCAAGGTCTGTCTGTATATCCGTCATCCTGACGACCCCGTGACGTTTGACCAAGTACCTGTAGACCTTGAGCGTGGACCCCCCTAGCTCATCCCGCTTTCTCCTCTCCAATGAGCTCAGGCCGGAGGGTCTTGTTATATTACTACGCCATTGAAGAAACAGCCACAGGTTCTTCAACTGCGTAGATGTATCTATGCACCTCAACCTACCCTCGTTTATGTCGTTGCGAAGCAGGCGGACGGTTATCTTCGTGAGCGCTTCGGTTGTCATAGCTGCGGCGTTGGTCCTGATCGCCCTCTTCGAGTTTCCGCTTTCTGTGACCATAACCGGTATAGGCGGATCTGTCGCCCTTGGCGCCAGGCTGACAGTGAGTCCAAATACAGGTGCCGGCAGCATAAACATCACCGTCACGGACAGCTCCAACTACCAATTCACAGGCATAGCCCTCACACAGGTGAGTCCGAGCCTGCCCGGATTGGCGGGCAATTTCCCGTTCAAATACGACGGCCTCCTGGTGAGCTCCACCAACCCCTTACCTGTCTCCGGTTCGGCTACGGGATCCCAGCTATTCTCTTCAGGTGGGGTCGTCGGAGCCGAATACAACATCACACTCTCGATAACCTACGACGGCGGTAAGGTCCTCCAGGACTCGATACAGAATCTATACGCCTCCGCATCTCCATAAACTAGCACATTCGGTGGACCATGTTTTGGCTACGGAAAGATGTTCCCGGACGCGTGGAAGGATGCCCTCGAATATGTGAAGACCTTCGACAAGGAGACGCTCCAGAGACGTCTACACGCTTCAGAGACGTCTACAGGGGCTGTCGTCGGTGGGTTTAGACGGCCGCTAGTTAATGCCTCATTCTTAGACAATCAGTCTGGACGGAAACATGATAGTCTAGGGGAATGGACTTGGATTCTTCCTCGCGGTAGATAAGAAGATGAAACTTGGGAGACGCCCGCGATTTCACCTGGGGGGCGGATACTCCATCCTCTCCTCAACCTTTTTCCTAATCCTCTTTCCAAGTTCTTGTTCCACGAGTGCCAGCCCAACATCGATAGACGAAGAGATTCCCCCTCCGGTAGTGACTCTTCCGTCGGTGACCACTCGCTCTGAAATGACGGTTGCACCAGCTGATTTCATTTGATCCATTGAGGCATGGTGCGTAGTGGCTCGTCTCCCTCTGAGCAACCCCGCTTTCCCAAGTACCAACGCACCGGTGCAGACTGACCAGACCCTTTTGCCTTCTCGAAAGGACTCTTTCAATCTGTCGAGTACCTGCCGGTCCTTCATCAGCAGGTCGACCCCTGTCCTCCTTGAAGCTCCGCCTCCTGGGACGAAAAGGAGATCGTGAGCTCCTAGTTCGGATAGAGTTTGATCAGGGATCACTTTCATGCCACCGCTGCAGAGTACAGGGCCTTTTTCAGTCCCGACCAACTTCTTCTCAAAGTATTCGCATTCCATCACCCTGTTCGAAACAGCTAAGGCTTCCAAGAAGCCGACGAAGTCCAACTCCTCGACGCCCGGAAAAACGAGAATTGCAATCTTCATGGTTCAGATTAATTGCACGGGCAGTTGATAAAACCTGCTATAGTACCACCTTAAATCGGCAGCCGAAAGTCTTCCTTAACAGTTGTCAGGACAACGTGGGAATTCGTACGCTCGACAAATGGCAAGGCGAGGAGACCCTTTGCGAAATGGCTCAACTCTTCTCGGCTCTTACACTTGGAAACCACTATGGCGTCAATCTCACCTGTTACATCGTAGACTGCGCAGACACTTGGAATCTTCGCTATCTCGCGTTCCATTTCCAATAGCTTCCCCTTCGAGACTATGATCTCGGTGACCACGGTAAGTTCGTAACCAAGTTTTCCGAAATCGACAATCGCCGCAAATCCTTTCAGGACTTGGTTTTCACGAAGCTTCTGGATGTGTGATGTGACTGTGGAGGTTGAAACTCCAAGCTTCGACCCTACTTCTCGGGCGGAGACCCGGGCGTCCTGCAAAAGCAGCTTCAGAAGCTCAGCGTCCAGCCGGTCGAAAGAATGTCCAGCCGAGACACTGGTTGAAACCCGGCCCGATGGATGAACGGTGGCCTTTGTGACCAAGAATCGTTCAGACGTCGAAGGGAACCCACCTATAGAGATTCTCTCAAAACGACCGCGCATTTGAAAGCGAAGAGTTTCCTTAGTCCGAGGGAATCACGTAATACGGATGGTAAGTTGAGGGAGAGAACCCGAGTCTTAGCGCCAGCTTGAAGGAACCCACGTTGTCCTTGGAGCATGCCCATACCGGCTCGTAACCGTTCGACAGGCAGTAATCTATTAGCTCGGTCGCCGCATAAACCGCCAAGCCCCTGTTCCGGTATAAAGGGTGGGTTTCTACGCCTAGCTCGAGTCTATTACCCACGATGAAAGAGGAGAAGGTGGTTGAGACGACTTGATCGACAGCGAGCAGAGAAAACCCAATCCCAGATTTCAAGAAATCCTCTGCGCTATCCCAAAAAGACCGGGGCACCACTGCACCCGTGATTCTATCATAGATGCTGGAATCAATCCGTCTAAGGACGAAACCAGGAGGCAAATGAAGCTTGGAAGAGGGCGTCATAGCGTTGAAATTGAAGTTCACCCGCTGTATCTTCAGAATGTGTCTTGTTCTCGATTCGCCTCTTCCCTCCAAACCCTCTGGAACTGGTCCCTCTGTCAGGGCCTCCCCCAACAAGATTGCAAGAGTATCCTCCCATGGCTCTGGGTAGCAGAGCATCCACCTTGCAGAGCCATTGTTCAGTGAATCATTCATCAAGAAGCCCCTGAGCGAACCGTTGAACGAATCATTCTGGTGGCTCCCGCACAAGAGGGCCATTCCATACTTGTGGACAATGAGACAGACTGATGGCGAAGACCCGTCATCAACCAGCACTCGGCCTCTGACCTTCCTTTCCAGTACCACTTTCGCGAAGAGGTTGTTGAAGGGAACCTTGTCCACCAAAGTGGAAACCTTGGCATATTGATCCGAATCAAGTTCAAGCATGTCGCCTCCCCGACCATCATCGCCCAAGGGGATTCCATCCATTTGAGGTCTGTCCCAGCCTTGCCAGGATCAGTAGGCATGCGATGAATCCGCCACCGAGCACAATCACCACGGACCGCCCGGTTTCACCTTCTGAAGGATCTGCTCTTCTTGTCGATGGGGACCTCGCAGTATACCAATTTTCTCGCAGGCAGGTAAGGCCACTCCAGAGAGATTCCGGCCTACTGTCCGGAATCATTTCAAATCGAGGTACATTTCCCAGCCTCGCTTCCACCCAAGCTTGGGATAGATTTTCCTCCCGAACGTCGAGGCATGGAGTGTCATCCATGGATGTCCTTCTCTTCTGGCCTCGCGTTCCATTGTCTTCACCAACAGACTGGCGAGTCCCTTGCGTCGGAAAGCTGGTTCGGTGTACATCGACATGACATAAGGAATTAACCCGCCAGTGTAGCCCGGTCCTGGTTGCTCTTCCCTGAGCCAAACGCACCCGCCCGCCGCCGTGCGAGTGCCAGACTGAGCGAGGTAGCAGGTCAGTTCCCCGGTTTTGATTTTCTTCTGTGCCCACTTACTGAAGGATTCGTCTCCTACCTTGTGTTCCCTCGCAGACCTATGCCTTATGTCCTCGAACATACGGTGCCTCTGGTAAACCAAGATGTCGAGGTCTTTGATAGTGGCCTTCCTTATCTTGTAGCTTTGACCGGAGCGCAGAAGCTATTCCCCTCCCGAAAAAGTGATTCTTGGATGACTATAAGGTGTTGCTGCCAAATGCTCAACGTTCATCTTGCCGGTCGCCGTCGTGGTTGACGAATGTCCGTGGGCGACGCGTAATGATTGTTGAATTCTGGACGAATGTGGGATGATAAGTCGTCCTGTCGACGAAATAGGCGAATCGGCATGGTTTGCCTCGGGTTCATGGTGGTGGGAATCATCGCGATCGCCGTTCCTGCCATGCGACAAATGCGCTTCTAGGACAGGATATGAAGCGCTCAGCGATTTGGGCCCCTACATCTCTCTCGCTGAGGCAGACTTCAAGAATGACACCCGCAGCAACCGGGACGCTCCTCCTTTGTCGTATGCAGCGATTAGGCAGGCGTTGATGAGATCCATGTGGGAGCATGCCAAGCCTGCCTGAAACGCCTCTTCCCCTCCTACAGTGACCAGGTCAGAAGAAAGGAGGAAGTATTCTGCGAGCACTTTTCCTGTCGGCCGTGCCACAAAACCCTTCTCCAACACCACGAAGGGTCACACCTCAGGTTATTATCAATGAGCCGGGTGATGCTGCTTTTCACCTTTTCAGTCACCCGATAGTTACAAGTCGAAAGACTACCCCTTCCCGAGGCAGGGGGACGCTGTCATAATCTGCGGGGCTCAGCAGGAGACGATAACAAAGGTCGGAGCGTTAGCAGCTGCACTGACCCTGCTTTAGTCGCCAGACCGAAGTTTGGGGGGCGAGATTGTGAGTGCTAAGGGGGTAACAGCAAAGTCAGGTTCGCCACTCAAAAAGCGACACGCAGAAAGCGCCACTACGATAAAGCGTCAGTGCCCAAATCTGGGCATTGACGCAACAATTTTAACGCCTAGAGATTCGGTCTTTCCTAATGGGTAAGGAACCCCTGATCTACGTTGATGGGAAGTTCGTAGAGAAATCGAAGGCTGTGGTATCCGTGTTTGACCATGGGCTCCTCTACGGCGACGGAGTTTTCGAGGGGATAAGGGCCTACAACGGCAGCGTGTTCCGGCTTGTCGACCACATCAACAGGCTCTACGATTCGGCCAAGAGCATCCGCCTTAATATTCCGCTCACGAAGCACGAGACGACGGAGGCAGTACTCGAGACCATAAGGAGAAACGAACTGAGAGACGCCTACGTCAGGCTCGTCATTACAAGAGGGGCCGGGGATCTAGGTGTCGACCCTTCGCTCTGTAAGAACCCTACGATGTTCATCATCGCCGAGCCGATGGCGAGCGTGCTCGGCCCCAGGGAGCCGAGGGTGATCAGGGTCATCATCTCTTCCTACAGGCGAGACAGGGTGGACGCGACTTCTCACGAGATAAAGTCCCTCAACTATATGAATAGCATCCTGGCGAAGATCGAAGCGACCAGCGCAGGCGCGGACGACGCCATTATGCTCGATCAAAGGGGATTCGTGTCGGAGGCGAGCGTGAGCAACGTATTCCTCGCGAAGAACGGGAGGATTGCTACGCCATCCCATGGTGCAGGGATTCTCCACGGCATTACAAGGGAGAGATTGATCCGGCTCTGCTCCGACCTCGGCCTGGAAGTGCAGGAGAGGGACGTCACTCCATTCGAACTGACCACGGCCGACGAGGTCTTCATAGTAGGGACCAAGTCAGAAGTCCTCTCCGTCGGCTCCATCAGCGGAGCCAAGGTGGGGTCGGGCGGCGTGGGACCAATCACGAAGCGTCTGTACCAGGAATTCTCGAAAGTTGTCCTTCGGGCGGCGGAAGGGACCCCGGTTTACGAAGCAGAATCGGTGAGCGTCTAGCCTGCCTGAACGGGAGAAAATTCGCCCCATCTGTCGATTAGAGCTCAATTTCGGCTCCTCGACCACACGGGGGGCATGGTCAGATGCGGAAAACTCCTGCTGCCTCTCATCCTAGTAAAATCTAAATACGCGATGAAAATTGGCCTCCTACGGGGCCCTGTTCCGTGTATTGTTCGCGCCACGTAGCTAGTGTTATCAATGGAGGTCAAG
>Ga0187770_10001003_pt1 | contig 14557 bp, 13 predicted proteins | sample 0116_SJ02_MP02_2_FD_133154 | JGI IMG/M metagenome (GOLD analysis project Ga0187770, IMG submission 133154) | Tropical peat soil microbial communities from peatlands in Department of Meta, Colombia - 0116_SJ02_MP02_20_MG | ecosystem: Environmental > Terrestrial > Soil > Wetlands > Peat | place...
CGGGCGACCGGGCCCTGAACGTAGCGGGGCGCGCTGATGCTCACGGCCCCGACCCCCGGTTGCCCCCGCCCATCTTCGAGAGGAAGAGGTCCTCCACCGTCCGGACCGACGGGCCGAGATACCGGACCTGGGTCTGGGTCGCGTGGGCAGCCTCGAAGAGCGGGCGGGTGTTCGCCTCCGGCAATTGAACTCGGAGGTCCGAACCGTCGAAGCGGACCGTGATCCCTTTCGCGGCCAGCGCCGCGGCGAAGGTCGCCGGGTCGCCCTTCACCCGAACGACGCTCTCCGCCGAGCTCTCGGACAGTAGCTCGGCCACGGGCCCCGCGGCCAGCGACCGACCGGCATCGAGCAAGAGCACCTGGTCCACGAGCCCCTCCGTATCGGGCAGGAGGTGGGTCGAGAGCACGAAGCTGTGCCCTCCGAGCTTCGCGAGAATCCCGATGAGGCGAAGCATCTCCTCCCGGCCCGGAGGGTCGAGCCCGGCCGTCGGCTCGTCGAGGAAGCAGAGCGGCGGGTCGTGCACGATTGCCTGGGCCAGCTTGACGCGCTGGCGCATCCCGACGGAGTACTCTCGGATCTTGCGATACCGCTCCTCCTTGAGGCCGACGAACTCGAGCACGTCGTGCGCGCGGCTGATCGCGACTTCGCGGGGGAGACCGCTCAACCGGCCCAGGAACGATACAAAACCGACCGCGCTCAGGTCCGGCATCAGACAGTCGTGTTCGGGCATGTATCCGACCCGTTCGCGGACCCGCAACGGCTCGCGCTGCGGGTCGAGTCCCAACACCGAGAGCCGGCCCGAGCTCGGAGGAATCAAGCCCATCAGGAGCCGCAGCAGAGTCGTTTTTCCGGAGCCGTTCGGGCCGACCAACCCCACGGTCCCGGGCGAGAGCTCGACCGTTAGGTTCGAGAGCGCCTCGACCTGGTCGAACCGTTTGGTCACCGATTCGACGCGAACGAGTTCGCCCGGCACGCGGAGGACAATTTCGTCCCGTATTTGGCGAAGGAGGCTATCCGGAGGAATGCGGCGGGTCCGGCCCGTCCCGGCGAGGGAGGGCCGGTGATGGCTCCCATGGCCGACGTCACTCGCCCGAGGTCACCGGATGAGCGGTCCGATCACGAGGATGCCGAGGAGGAGCAAGACGAGCACGATGAACGCGATTCCCGTCATGGCCCGCTCGCGACCCCGCTGGAAGTAGTACAACCCCGAGGCCACCCGTGCTATGGGGGTGGCGACCAACACGATCAGGCCGAGCGTGAGCACCGCGCCCACCGACCCGGCAGCGAGACCCGAAACGAGCTCGGAGAGATGCAGGTACGTCAGGATTGGGTTGTGCGACAACACGTCGGACGAACTCGCCCCGGGGTTTTGGAGGAGGTAGGCGACCACCCCGATCCCCAGGATGCCGAGGGCAACCCCGAGACCGAGCCGCAGCACGAGGGCCATCCGCTCGTACGCCTCGGCCGGGAGCGGATGGGAGTTCGGCGGGCTACTCGGCCCGGGAACGGGGGCGGTCGTCATGCAATCCCCAATCCTCGGAGGATGACCTCGATCGCCAGAGCAAGGACCACCGGAACGTAGATCGTCCGAACCGTACGGTTCCGAAGTGCTGGGAGGACCTGGCTTCCGAGAAAGGCTCCCAACGCGGTGCCGATGGCGACCGGCGCTGCCACGATCGGGTTCACATAGCCGGCGGAGAGCATGACCCCCGCGCCCGCCGCGGCCGTCACCCCGATCATGAAGTTGCTGGTCGCGGTCGAGACCTTCATCGGCAGATTCATCGACCGCTCGAGCGCGAGCACCTTGAGCGCGCCCGCACCAATCCCGAACATTCCCGAGACCACGCCGGCGGAGAACATCACGGCGAGCGCGGGCCGGGCTCGAGCCGCCCGATAGGGTACGTCCCTCTGCAGAAAGTGGTCGTAGTACTCACCGGAGAGCCCGAGGCGGCGAGCGACCGGACCCTGCGGTCCGAGGGCGGGAATCTCGACGTGCCGTCGGGAGAGGACCAACGGGATGGTCCCGAGCAGCACGACCCCGAGAGCGATGAGCAACGCCGAGGCGAGGTGAGCGTGGGTCAGGAAGACGGTCGCGGTGGCGCCGAGGAGCGCCCCGGGAACCGTGGCGATCTCGAGGAACATCCCGATTCGGATGTCGCTCAGGCGGTCGCGGACGTACGTGGCTCCCGTCGCCGACGAGGTGGCGAGAATCGTGACGAACCCCGTCCCAATGGCGACCGGGATGGACGTCGCGAACAGGACGACGAGCAGGGGGATCATCACCACCCCGCCGCCCAGACCGGTCAACGAACCGACGAGCCCGGCCAGAACAGCAACGAGGACCAGGAGAAGAACGAAGAGGGCGAGGTCCACACGGGCCCAAGCGGCGGCGATTGAAAACAGTTCGCTCGGCCCTCTGGATCTCTACGCGTTACGGCCCCGGAAATTCCGAATCGCTCGAGCGACACATCGAAATCCCCCGAGAATTGTCGCCGAGTCCCATACGACACAGCTATATGCGCACCTCAACGTGCCTAATTTCGGTGGTTGCCCGGTGGAACGGACGGCAGACGAGCCCGACCGCCCGCTCCGTCTACGCCGCACGGCCGGACCGCTTGAGGGACGTGTAGTTCAATGAACGACTTCCTCCTGTTCATGGCCCTCACCTCGGTGATGGGGCTCTCCATCTTCTTCTCCCTCCCCGTGGTCTACAGCAAACGCGCCCAGGGCCGATGGGCGGTCGGGCTCAACGCGGCCGCAATCGGAATCCTTGTCTTCCTGCTCGCCGACATCTTCAGCGATGTCGCCCCGATCCTGTACCCGAGCGGCTACGTCGCCAACTTTGGCTACGCGGTCGCGTTCGCCGTCGCCTTCGTGGGCGCGTTCGTCGGGCTGTACGCCGTCGACAATTTCCCCCGCCGAGCGGCCGCCGCCCGCGAGGGGGGACCCCGGGTCACCGCGCTGATCATCGCGACGGGCATCGGGCTCCAGAACCTCACCGAGGGGCTCGTCTTCGGCGTCAACTGGACGGCGGGGGCGATCGGCATCCTGGCGGTCGTGTTCGTCGGATTCTTCCTTCAGAACGTGACCGAAGGGTTCCCGATCGCCGCGCCGTTTCTCGGAACGCGCGAGCGGCGGAGGGTCCCGATGATGGTCGGCCTCTTCCTCATCGGGGGCCTGCCGACCCTCCTCGGTGGGGCGATCGGCTACTACTGGAGCAACGACCTCTTCATCATCCTCTTCGACGCGCTCGCCATCGGCGCGATCGCCTATGTGGTTCTGCCGATGCTGCGCATGGCGTTCAGACCGCTCGACACGCCCGAGGCGTCGATGCGGCGAAACCGTATCGTCTACGCCGGGGTCATGGTCGGCTTCCTGCTCGGGTTCATCGTCAACGCGTTCTAACGGCGAAAGCGGCGTCCCCCGGCGTGCCCAGCGGCGGTACCGGAGCCCTCGCGCGCTGGCCCGTCAAGCGGCCACGGCCCGCTCGACCTCGGCCCACCGCTCGCGCGGGACTGTCGCCCTCCCCATCCGCATCGCGTCCGCGAACCGGCTGGGGGGCGGGTCGCTTTTCATGCCGGACAGGAGGATCAAAAGCTCGTGGATGTTGAGCGCGGGAAGCGTCCAGCGCATCCACTCTTCGAACGCCTCGAGGGGGATCGTGTTGTAGAACTGGGCCCGGAGGGCGCGCAGCTGCTCGTCCGAGAAGTTCTCCCACATCACCGGGACGAGCAGCGCCTCTTCGTTATTGAGGTGAGCGAGGTAGAAGGCGAACAGGTCGTTCGTTTCGAGCACGAGGTGGTCCCCGACCTCGATGCGGCGCGCGGGGTCGGTGATCGCGGTGAGCTCGTCGCACAGCTTCGCGACCTGGTAGATCCTCCGCGTGATCACCGCGTGTTCCGCGGCCATCAGCTTCACCGGTTCTTCATCGAACGCGCGCACGGCGCCGAAGAAGTCCTTGTCCTCGTGGACCGAGTGCGTCTGCAGGAGGCAGAGGATGCAGTTCGAAGCGGACCGGGTAAGGTCCGTTCGGAGCTGCTTCGCGAGGTCGTTCGATTCCTCGACGTTCGTGAAGTCGGTGGTCCCCATCCGCTGGCCGAGGAGGAAAATCATCGAACGGATACCCTTGTGAATGGGTCGAAAGAGGTTCTCGCGGTCCGACATCGCACCGGCTCGGAACGACGGGAGCTCCCGGCCCATAAGGGGTTTGTTGCTACCTTGGCGAATCGCGGCGCGACCGCTCCGTTCGTCGGGCGGCCGACTCCGACGTCCGGGGGGTTGCGAGGTGGGCCCACGTCGCGTTGATCCCGTATTTGGCAGGGGAACGGCGGTCCTTTCCCTTGTCACGAGGGATTTTCGGCGGAGCGGCCAACGACGGCACCGAGACCGGTCGCTGCTCCGGCCGCGCCCCCGGATGCCCCCAGCGACAGCGGCTAAGAAACCTCAAAGCCGGCCGAAGCCGCGTGAGCCCGAATCCGGTCGCCGTGGTCGATCCTTAGATGCTTGTAGACGAGCACGGCGGCGATCGTGTTTCCCCCTCCCGCACGGAGCTGCGAGGGAACGCTCGCGAGGTCCCGCGGGTTCTCCACGCCGACTTCGGCCAGACCGAGTTGGAGCGAGGGGAAGGCCAGCCGGGCGATCGCGAGCGTTTTGAGGGAAGACCGCACGGAAGCGGCCCGCCGACGTGCCCACGGGGTCCCCGGCACCGGGTGGAACGTCGAGATGTGTAAGTGGGATGTGTGCGGAAACTGCCGGGAGGCGAGGACGGTTCTCAGCAGGCTCTCCGGCCCGCCGAGGCCGTTCATCACGATGTTTCCGAGGTGACCGCCGGACCCCTCCACTCGTCGCATGAATCGGAGGCGAGCCTCGAGGTCATCCCCTGGCTTCGCGTCCGCGAAGGCTACCGGGTCGATCGTCTCCATCGAGCAGTAGATCGGGTCAACGCCCTGGCGTCCGAGCCAGCGAACCGTGGCATCCGACAGCGACGGACCGACATCGATCGCCAGGTCAAGGTCCGTGACCTCCCGAATGCGGGAGACGACCTCGCGAACGCGCTCATCCGAGCCGCCGAGGTCGGTGCCGCCCACCAGCACGACCGACCTCACGCCCCGGTCGACCGCGTAGCGGACCCCGGTCAGCATCTCCCGCAAGGTCAGGGGTGACCGTTCGTTGCTAACGGAGGGGATCGTACTCGATAGGCTACAGTACCGGCATGACGCCGAAAGTTCGCACCGAGTGACCATGTGGAGATGCGCCGAGAGCGTGAGGCGTCGCCCTACGTTCTCGTCGCGCACTCGAGCCGCCGCTTCGAAGAGGCGTTCGGCGCGCTCCGGACGGTCGGCGCCGTAGAACAGTTGGAGCGCGCTATCCAGGTCGACGTCAGCGCCCTCGCCCCGGTCGAGCGCCGAGTCGAATTCACGGTCGCTCACACGGACCTGCGGCACGAGGAGCGTACAGGGTCCGGAGTATTTCCTCGCCCGGTCTTCTGGTTGAGAGGCCCCTCAACCCTTCTCGACGAAGAGTCTTTTCAAGGCGCCTCGGTCGTACGGCCGTGGCCGCGAGCCCCGGGAATCCCCAGCTCACCGCCGCGGGCACCCCCTACGACCCTCGCGCGGCGGTCGCAGTGATCGGCGTTCTCGCCGGGATGGCCTTGATGGTCACGTACGTCGAGACGATGGTCCTGCCCGCCTTCCGGGCCTTCGCCACGTTCTTCGACCACGCCCCGACGACCACCGTCGTCTGGATCGTCTCGGCCTACCTCCTCGTCGGCACGGTCGCTACCCCGATCTTCGGGAAGCTCGGCGACAAGTACGGCAAGAAGCGGATCCTGCTGCTGGTGATGTCGTTCTACGCGATCGCTGTCGGCGTCGCGGGCTTCACTCCGAACATCGGCACCGCGCTCGGAGTCTCGACGGCGAACCAGATCTACCTTCTGATCGGCGTCCGGGCGTTTCAAGGCCTCGGGATGGGAATGTTTCCCCTCGCCTTCGCCATGATGCCCGAGGTGTTCCCGGCCCGGCGCGTCGGCCAAGCGCAGGGGATCGTCTCGGGGATGTTCGCCGCCGGGGCGACATTAGGGCTGGCCGGGGGAGGATACCTCGCGTACGAGTACGGTTGGCAGATCACCTTTCACACCATCACGCCGGTCGCCGTCCTGCTGGTCATCCTCGCGTTCTTCCTCCTCCGCGAGTCGCCGAACCTCGCGCCGCAGCCGATCGACCTGCCGGGAATCGGGAGCCTCGGGTTCGCGCTCGCGATGGCGCTGCTCGGCCTGACGGAGGGTGTCTACTGGGGGTGGACCAACTTCTCCGCGGTTTCGTTCGCCGGTGTTCCCTGGGGGGTCCCCGAGTTCTTCCTCCTCGCGGTCGCGGGTCTCGCTTTCTTCCTTCTCTGGGAACCCCGCGCTCCGACGCCGGTCGTCTCGTTCCGGGCGCTCAAGGAGCGGAACATCTGGATCTCGAACGTGAACGGCGTCATCGTCGGTCTTGGGATGTTCCTCGTCTTCGTGAGTCTCACCATCCTCGTCGAAGACCCGTTCTCACCGGGATTCGGCTACAACGAGTTCCAGCTCGGCATCACCGCCATCCCGGCCACGCTAGGCATGCTGGCGTTCGCCCCCGTGTGGGGGTACTGGGTCGCGTCGAGCGGGCCCCGGCCGGTGATGCTCGCGGGTTTTTCGATGATGGGTCTCGGGGCCCTCGGGCTCGTGGCGTATCACGCCTCGATCCTAGAGATCGAGCTGTTCGTCGTGCCGACCCTCGTCGGGAACGTCGGGGTTCTCATCGCGATGTCCAACATCATCGTCCTCTCCGTCCGACCGGACGAGCTCGGGATCCAGACCGGGATGAACCAGACGTTCCGGAACCTGGGGAGCGCGGTCGGTCCCGTGCTCGCCGCCGCGATCACGGCGAGCTTCACCACCCAGGTCATCGTGGGGATCACGCCGAAAGGCCCGATCGTTGCGACCGTGCCGGCGGTCACGGGGTTCATCGTCCTCTTCGCGGTCACCGCGGGGGTGGCGCTGGTCGGCCTCGTGCTCTCCGTCGGTCTGCGGAATTACCGCTTCCAGGCCGACGGAAGCCGGCTCGGGGGACCTTCCGAGGCGCTTGCCTCGAAGTCCCGTACCGCCGCCGGAGCGACGGCGCCGGACGGGGCCCCTCGGTAGCCCGAGGGGGAGGGGTGTCGGGCCCCGAGTCCACGAACAGTTCATCACCGCGAGCCGCTGTTCTCGGGCGACCATGAAGGCGATTCAGGACTTCTATCCGGACGAACTTGCCCGATGCTTTGGATGCGGTCGGTTGAACGAGCACGGCTATCACCTCCGGACGTTCTGGAACGGTGACGCGACCGAGACACGGTTCACTCCCCAGCCGTACCACATGGCGGTTCCCGGATTCGTGAACGGCGGCCTCCTCGCCTCGCTCGTCGACTGCCATGGGACCGGAACGGCGGCCGGTGCGGCGTATCGGGCGGAAGGGCGGGAGATGGATACGCTGCCCGCCCACCGGTTCGTGACGGCCTCCCTCCGGGTCGATTATCTGCACCCGACGCCGCTCGGACCGGAGCTGCTCGTCAAGGGACACGTCCGTTCAATCTCGGGCCGCAAGGTGGTCGTCGAGGTCACCATCTCGGTCGGACCGGAGGTGACGGTCCGCGGCGAGGTGATCACGGTCGAGATGCCCGAGTCGATGCGTCCGTCCGCTCCGCCTTCGCCCCGCTGACCGGTTCACTCGACGTACACCGCCCGCGGCATCGATGAAATACCCCGCGCCGCTACGGGAATCATGAAGACCCGCCGGTTGGGGCGCAACGGTCCCGTCGTCTCGGCGATCGGCCTCGGCTGCATGCCGATGTCCCAGTCGTACGGCCGCCCGGACGAAGCGGGGGGGCTCGAAACGATCCACCGTGCGCTCGACCTCGGGGTCACGTTCCTCGACACCGCCGACGTCTACGGCCCGTTCACGAACGAGGAGCTCGTCGGTCGGGCGATCCGCGGTCGTCGCGATAGCGCGTTCCTGGCCACGAAATGCGGGTTCATCCCCGGAGCGAACGGACCGATGAGGGTGGACGGGTCTCCGGAGCACATCCGCTCGGCGTGCGATGAAAGCCGGCGCCGGCTCGGGGTGGGCACGATCGACCTATACTACCTTCACCGGGTCGACCCCCGTACTCCGATCGAGACGAGCGTTCGGGCGATGTCCGGCCTGGTCGCGGAAGGGAAGGTCCGCTACCTCGGCCTCTCGGAGGTCTCCGCGAAGACTCTCCGCCGTGCCCATGCAGTCCATCCGATCACCGCCGTCCAGAGCGAGTACTCCCTGTGGACCCGGGACCCCGAGGACGGGGTGCTGCCCGCATGCCGTGAACTCGGCGTCGGGTTCGTCCCGTTCAGCCCGCTCGGCCGGGGGTTTTTTTCGGGGAGGGTGCGCACGCTCGAAGGGCTCCCCGAGGACGACTTCCGCCGCGGGGTCCCCCGATTCCACGCGGACAACCTCGCCGCGAACGTGGCTCGGGTCGACCGCCTCGCCGCGGTCGCCCGCGCGAAAGGATGCACGACGGCGCAGCTCGCGCTGGCATGGCTCCTCGCGCAGGGGGAGGACATCGTCCCGATCCCGGGCACGAAACGCCGACAGTACCTCGAGGAGAACGCCGCCGCGGCGGACCTCGTTCTGTCCCCACCGGAGCTGAAGCAGGTCGAGGAGGCGTTCCCCAAGGGGGCGGCCGCCGGGGAACGCTACTCGCCCCAGAGCTTCTCGCTGGTCGACCGCTAGGATGGGGTCCGAAGGACCCCCTCACTTCGACCGGAGCGACCGCAGGGCGCGTCCCCAGGCGACGAGCTGGTCGAGCATCGCTGTTGCCGACTTCTCCTTACCCGCGGTCGGTTTGAACACGGTGTAGTTCTCGAAGTCGTTCGCGAGCGAGAACCATGCTTGAGCGCGGACGGTGGCGACCTGAACCTCGGCCATGATGAGCCGCAGGTGCTCGACCGCGCGGACGCCCCCCGCGCTTCCGTAGCTCACGAACCCGGCCGCCTTGTCGTTCCACTCGGGGTAGAGGTAGTCGATCGCGTTCTTGAGCGCGCCCGGGACGCCGTGGTTATACTCGGGTGTCACGAAGACGAACGCGTCGAGTGACGCGACCTTGTCGGCCCATGCCTGCGCGTGAGCGGGATGGGGGCGGCCCACGGAGGGCGGGACCGGGTCGTCGAGCATCGGCAATGGGAACTCTTGGAGGTCCACGACCTCGAATTCCGCATCGTGCCGTTGCCTCGCGATCTCGTAGACCCAACGGGCTACCGCCTCCGCCTTACGGCCCGGGCGAGTGCTTCCGACGATGATGCCGACCCGAAGGGGCGGGGAGGCGCTCCCCGTCGCGGTGGATTCGCTCATGGTGCTCGGGAGGGGCCGGCCACCGCTTAAGGCGGCGCGCACCCCCGACGGAGCTACTGTCCGCGACGCCATCGGCTGGTCCCACGGTGCGGCCGCCGGACGCCCGAACGGCGGAAGGGAACCCTACGCGGAGCTCGCCGCGACTGCCGCCCCCTCAAGCATGGCGTCGAGCAGGCCGACCGGGGGGCAGCCGAGGGCGAGCAGGGTGTCGTGGAACGCGCGGAGCCGGCCCCCGAACTTCGAGGTCAGAAAGCGCGAGCGGGCGTTGAGGATCGCGAGCTTGCCGAGCGTGTAGCAGAAATACTCCGGGTTGAACGTGCCCCGGATCGCCTCGCGTTCGGCGGGCAGGCGTTCCATGTGCGCGTCCCGCTGGAACATCTCGGTCGCGGCCTCCAAGCTCATCCCGTCGGTGTGAAGCCCGACCGACACGAGGAGGCGGGTGTTGCGGAGGAGCGCGTCGAGGAGCTGGGCGACCTCCCCGAGCCGGTCGTCCCGTGCCATCCCCTGCTCGATCGCGAGTTGCTCGGTGTAGTGGGCCCATCCCTCGGTGAACGACGACGAGAGGTAGACCTTCCGCGCGAGGCTCCCCGTCGCCTTTCGGAAGTGGAGGAACTGAAGGTAGTGGCCGGGGTAGACCTCGTGGACGGTGGTGTTGCGGAGGGTCGACCGATTGAGCGACCGGAGCCACTCTTCCTGCTGCTGGGCGGTCCAGGCAGCGTCAACGGGCGTGACGTAGTAGACGCCCTCGGACGAGGTCGTGTCGAACGGCCCGGGCGGGTTCATGCTTGCGGTCGAGAGCGCGCGCCCGTACACCGGCGTCTCCTCGACCCGGCACCGGGCCTCGGCGGGGACCGTCGCGAGCGAGCGCTCTTCGACGAACCGGCGGACCTCCTCCACGTACGCCTGGGCCGTGGGGATAAGCTCGGCGGCGGTCGGGTGCCCGTTGCTCACGTCGGTGAGGAGCTCGGGGACGGACCGTCGTGCTGCCTCAGCGATCTCGGTGAGACGACGTTGGTTGCGCTCGAGGTCCGCCCGCCCCGCGCGGCGGATCTCCTCGAACGGTGCCACGATGCCTTCGCGTACGTAGAGGAGCTTCTGGTAGAGCTTGGGGCCGAGCGCGAACTCGGGGACCGCCCGGGGGAGGTGGTGCTCGTTGAGCCAGGCGAGGAACTCCGTGACCGCAGCTTCCGCCGGTTCACGAGCCGCGCGGACCGCCCCCGATAACCCGGCCGGCTTCGCAAACTCCTCCGCCTCGGCGAAATGGGCCGGTAGGCCGCCCCCGATGGCGAGCGAAAGGTCGACGAACGGCTTCGGGAGCGGCCCCCGAAGGCGCGCCCGTCCCTCACCGAGCAGCCGCGGGACCTGTTCCAGCGTCCGCACGACCGCATCCACACGGCGGGGAACGGGGGCGTAGTCGCGGCTTAGGTAGGCGGTGAGCGACACCGCACCGAGATAGTTCATCGGGTTGCGCTCGAGATCGCCGACGTCCCTCAGGTCGAACAGCGGGCTCTCGAGAAGGAGGCTCAGCAGGAACGCATCGGCCTTGCGCGACGGCGGGAGCGCATCGGTGGGGACATGAGCCAGCCGCGCGAGGAGCGCCTCCGCGTCGTGGACCCAGCGATCGGTGCTCGTGGGCGAGAAATCCGGGAGCCGCCCATCGTATTCGTGGAGCCCGAGAGCGACTGCGTACGACGGTTGGAGGACGAACAGGTGGTCGACGATGGTGCGCTCGAGAGAGTCGATCTCGGACGCCGACGTGGGCAAACTACCCATAATGGTCGATGGCCGGGAGCGAAGGTCGCTCAAAAGCTCGCAGGGACCCGGGCCGTGCCGATGCGTCGCTCACTCAACCCAGGTCATCCGGCACTTGGGACAGGTGTGGCCCGAGAGCGGCGTCCCGCAGATGAAGCACTTCGACCGGGCATCGAGCGGGGCCGCGGCCGACGGGCTCGGCGAAGCGGCCGGTCGGTCGGGGAGAGGGGGTGGGATGGGAGGCGGCGCCGGCGGAGCCGCGGGCGCCGGAGGGGCGGGGGCCGCAGGAGGCTCGAGCGCTGGCTGTTCCGGCGGGGGCGGGGCCGGTTCCGGCGTGGCGGGAGCCTCAGCTTCCGATGGCTCGTTCTCCTTGTCCCGTCGGAAGCGGCGAAAGAGGGACATCGGCCGCCGCGAGCCAAACGTCCCTCATTACTCCGCCGCCCAGCCGTCCGCACATCTTTTTCGACCGTGCGGTTCTGCCTCGCCATGGCGCCGCTCCCTTCCGAACGACTTCGCGAGCTTGGCATCGTCCTACCCCCGCCGCCTCGGCCGGCCGGCACGTACTCGCCCGTGGTGCTCGACGGCGACCGCGCCTGGGTCTCCGGGCAGATCGTCACCGAGGCCGGGAAGGTCGTGAGCCCCGGCCTCGTCGACCGGGACGTCTCCGTCGACATCGCCCGGGACCTCGCCCGCCGCGCGGGCCTCCAGGCCCTCAGCGCGCTCGCGGCCGAGCTCGGCTCGCTCGACCGGGTGGCTCGGTTCCTTCGGGTCACGGTGTATGTCGCTTCCTCGACCGGATTCGCCCGACAGCACGAAGTCGCGAACGGAGCGACCGACCTCTTCGTCCAACTGTTCGGGGACGCGGGCCGACCGGCCCGCGCCGCGGTGGGCGTGGCTGGCCTTCCGCTCAACGCGGCGGTCGAGGTCGAGTGCCTCGTCCGCACGAGCCCGCGCGCGTGAAGCCCGCCCCCTGGGAGAGGGTCTTCCGGGAAGGTCGGGAGCTCTTCACGGTGAATCGAAACCCCGGCACGAAGGTCTACGGCGAGTCCCTCGTCACGGTGGACGGGGTGGAGTACCGGGCCTGGGACCCGTTCCGCTCGAAGCTCGCGGCGTTCCTCGCGAAGGGGGCGCCCGCCGACGTCCTCGGCCGTCCCCGGACTGTCCTCTACCTCGGAGCGGCCCACGGGACGACCGTGAGCCACCTCTCCGACCTATGGCCCGATGCGACGATCTTCGCCGTCGAGAAGAGCCCGACCTCGTTCGCACGGCTGCTCGCGCTCGCTCGGACGCGACCGGGACTCCTTCCCATCCTGGCGGACGCTCAGCTCCCCGAACGATACCAGGCGGACGTCGGGCCGGCCGACCTTCTCTACCAGGACATCGCCCAGCGTAACCAGGCGGGGATCTTCGTCGAGAATGCCCGTGCTTGTCTCGCGGCCGGGGGGCGAGGCGTGCTGATGCTGAAGGTGCGCTCGGTGACGCAACAACGTCCCACCGCTATCGTCGTACGGGAGGCCCGCTCGGCGATCTCGGCCGGGCGCCTCCGGGTGGAGTATGAGACGACCCTTGTGCCGTTCTCGCGCGAGCACGTCGCCCTCGCGGTATCCGCCTAGCCAACACCTTTCATCGTCCGCTGGGAGCTGCCGCGAAAAGTAGTCCGCCCCACCTCGGTCGCGCCGGGTGGTCGCGTGCCGGAGGTGGGAAGCGGTCGGGCCCTCGGGCTGATCGCGGCCGCGGTTGACACCGCGCTCGTCCTGAGCCTCGTGCTCGCCGCGACCAGCTCCCCGGGCGCGGCGCCTGGGACCTCCCCCGAGCCGCATACCGGCATAGCCTCGGCCGCGACGGGAAATTCGGGGGCAGGCCTCGCCGTGACCCCGCCTTCGTTCTGGATGCGGACCGGCGAGAACGTCACTCTCCGGGCCGTCTGGACGACCGACTCGGCGCTCTGCCCGGTCTCGGCGCTCTGGTTCGTCTGGTCGGTCGACGAGGGGGTCGCCACCGGATTCCTCAACGATACGAGCGGACCCGCGGTCGTATTCACCGCGGACAGTTTCGATTCGGGCCACGTCGCGGTGAACGTCCGGTCGGCCGCCGAGCTGGTCTGTCCGTCGAACGTGACGATGGTGGAACGGTCCAACTCCACCGAGGTGTCGATCGTTACCCCACTCGACCTGGCCGACGTGGAGGCCAGCCCAGTGCTCCCCTCCCCGGGCGAGGTCGTGACGCTCGGCGGGAATATCACGGGCGGAGCCCCACCGTACTCCGTCAGTGTGGTGTGGGACGATGGGACGCGAATGTCCCTCGACCTGGCCGGTCCCGGCGCCTTCTCCGTCAATCATACCTTCGCCGCTGGAGAGTTCGCACCATATGTCGTAGCGAGCGACTCCGAGAACGACGTAGCGAATCGTTCCGTGGCAGAGGCGATCTCCGTCGGCTCCGGCTTCCGGGCCGCTGTTGTGCCCTCCACCTTCGTTGCAGAGGTGGGAATCCCCGTGGATCTCACCGGCGTGGCGGTGGACGCCTCCGCCGGTTCCATCGACCTCTACGATTGCACGAATGCATCCATCGCTGCGCCCGCCCGGATCGCCTTGGCACCGAACGCCACCCACTTTGCCTGCACATTCGAGTCCGCGGGGACCCAAGAGGTCCTCTTCGGCGTGTATCCGCCCCAACTGGGCGAACCCTCCGCGAGCGCAGTGCTATACGAGACGGTCGTCGCTCCCCCGGACCTCTCCGTCGTGCCGGTAGCGAGCGTGGGCGAGGTGGGTCGCCCGGCCCTCCTGGAGGTCTCTCTGCGCGGCGGCGCGTTGCCAATTTCGCTGACCTGGAACCTGACCGGCAATCGCTCCGCCGGTTCGGAGATGGTCGACGACGACGGTGGCGGAGTGCTCAGTTTGGCGTTGGCGACACCCGGTGATTACGCCCTTGGAATGCGCGCCATCGACCAATTCGGGGTCTCGGAAGCCAACAGCACGCTATCCCTGCAGGTCGATTCTCCACTCGATGTCGATGCGGTCGCGGATCGGTCCGTCGGACCTAGCGGAGCGATCGCCGAGATTATCGGCCAGGTCCTTGCAGGTTGCCCGCCGTTCTCGTGGTGGGTGATACCGCAATTCCCCGCGGCCAACGAATCTCCTCCGAGTGGGTCGCTCGTGACCGAGGGCGACTTCCCGTGGAACGGCTCGTACGTTCGGGAGGGGACCGGGGCGTTCTCGGTCGTGGTGGTCGACAGCTGCGGGGCTACCTGGCAGACCCGGCTCGGGGTGGAGCTGCTGGCACCCCTGACCGGGAACATCCGGGCCGCCCCTGACCCCTCCTCCACGAACGAAACCCTCGTGGTCATAGTGTCGATAGAGGGCGGCTGGCCTCCTTACCGCTTCTTCGCCAACGCAACCGACAACCAATCCTGGAATCGAACC
>Ga0187770_10001004_pt1 | contig 14533 bp, 17 predicted proteins | sample 0116_SJ02_MP02_2_FD_133154 | JGI IMG/M metagenome (GOLD analysis project Ga0187770, IMG submission 133154) | Tropical peat soil microbial communities from peatlands in Department of Meta, Colombia - 0116_SJ02_MP02_20_MG | ecosystem: Environmental > Terrestrial > Soil > Wetlands > Peat | place...
ATCCATGGTACCTGGCTTTCCGTCCTTTCCTTTCATTCTCCAAAAAAAGGGCGAGGATTTCGATCGCGTTTTTATAGAAGGGATGAGCATGCAACCGGATGAATTCTTCCTTCAGATCGGGGATCCAGTCCAGGTGGTCTTCGATAAATCCCTGAATCTGCTCGTCCTTTGCCACCTGATAGAGAGAGGACAGGAATTCCAGCTCTATAACCAGATGATCGGGCCTGCCCCTGTATTCTTCGGAAATCTCCAGGGAGAGCTGGCGGAAGATAGCGGAAAGGTGCAAAGCGCTGTCCCCCTGGAGGAGGCCTTTCTCCCTGGCAAAAGGAAGAGCACAATGCGCCTCCGATGTCCAGGGCTTGTAGGTCGATTCCACCAGGGATATTTTTTCCCCGCCCAGAGACGAGAAGAGGCGGTGGTATTCTTTTTGCATCGCAGACAGAAAGACCTGGGGGGAGAACTTCGGGGAAAATTCGGAGAGGAGCTCGGGGCTTCCTCCCCAGGCCTGGATGTAATCCTCCAGAAAAAAGGCGACCTCCCCCTGTTGAATCGTCCTCAACATAGCTTCATCGGGGGGAGCGAGGAGAGAGGCCATGAAGGCGCAAAAAGCTTCTTTATCCTGATTGGTCATTTCGCTTATGCTTTCTGGTAGTAGATTCTGGGCCGGGTGTTTAATTCGGCTTTCCACTGCCGCAGCTTGTGTTTCATCAAAACCTGGGAGATCTCGCTATCGGGATCATCGAGATCACCGAAAATCCTCACTCCGGTCATGCAGGTGGTCACGCAGGCCGGCTTTTCTCCTTTTTCCACGAATTCGATGCAGAAGCGGCACTTCTCGATGTAGCCTTCTTTCTTAATAATCCGGGCATTGTAGGGACAGGCCGCAATGCAATACTTGCAGCCGATGCAGTCTTTTTCATTCACCAAAACGACCCCGTCCTTCCTCTTATACGAAGCCCCCGTCGGGCAAACGGTCACACAGGGAGGGTGGTCACAATGCTGGCATTGGACCGGCAGAAACTCCCGGGTAAACCGGGGAAAGGTTCCCCGTTCCTGCTCCTCGAGGTGGTTGTAGTACTCGTTCCCCCGCAGCCCGTTTTGGTTCTGACAGGCTACCCGGCAGGCATGGCATCCCACGCACTTGGTTTCATCGATGACCATTCCGTATCTGGCCATATTTTTCCTCACTTCAAACCTTGCTGACCCGAACGATTACTTCCGCAGACATGGAATGCCCCACCGCAGGGTCAAAGAGGGTCGGAAGAAAATCATTGTAAGACAATCCTACGTCAAAGGCGGTCTTCAGATGTTGCGAAAAAACGCCATAGCCGCTGGGGAGCCATACGGCAGAGGGATGCAGGCCTTCAGTCAGCTTCACCCGGATCTTTCCCTCTCCGACCAGAGACTTGATTTGAACCATATCTCCATCCTTGATTCCTAGCTGTTCCCCCTTCCTGCGGTTCATCCAGAGACGAATCAAATCGTAGCGCCGGCTGATCTCCATGAGGTAGGGTTGATTGGCGGTCATGGCATGGCTGTGAATGGCCTGCTTCCCGTGGAGGAGCCGGAAGGAATGGGGATCTTTGGGATCAGGCGAAACCAGGGGATCTTCCCACCTTGGGATCGCTGGGTATCCCAACTTTTCCAGCGTCTGGGAGTAGATCTCCACTTTTCCGGAACGAGTGTCCAGCTTTTCAAAGCCTTCCTTCCACTTTTCGCCGACCAGGAGAATTCCCTTCTTCTTCAGGTCCTCCAGATTCACTCCGAAGGGTTTAAGTCGCAGCCGGTTGGCTTCCTCCAGGTCAAATTCAAAATATTTTCCGACCCCCAGATGTTTGGCCAGGTCGATGATGATCTGGATCCCAGGGCGGGTATCAAACAGAGGCCTGACCAACTGCTGCTGGATAGTGACCTGCGCCACTTTGCCGGCATGTTTGGTATCTATGGCTTCGTCACGTTCCAGGTAAAAGGATTCGGGAAGAACATAATGAGCGATGGAGGCGGTCTCGGAGAGGACCGTGTCGATGACCACCAGAAGTTCGAGTTTCTTATACCCGGCAATCACCCGTTTGGGATTGGGGTTGGTTCGCAGAGGGTTGTTGTGGTAAACGAACCCGGCTTTCAATTCCCCCCGCAGGGCCAACTCGGGAATGGCATGGGTGATCCCATCTCCATAACTTCCCAGAGGGTACCTTCCCGGAATACCGGTCCCATCGGACTTGGGGACCTTGGGGCCTTCCGGAACCGGATGTTTGGGCTGTAATTCCCCCAGGTTCGCCGACTGGGGGAAATAGATTCCTCCTTCCCGGTTGATGTTCCCCAGGAGGCAGTTGACAATGGCCAGGGCCCGGGTGGTTTGAAAGCTGTTCAGGTACTGGGAGCCGAATGCGCCGTGATATCCCCGGTGCAATAAAGCTTTCGGTTTGACCTCAGCCATCTCCCGAGTGATCCGGACGATGGTTGACGCGGGAATTTCGCAAACCTTTTCGGCCCACTCCGGCGGGTAGTTGATCATCTCATCGTCCAGTTGGGGGAAGCCCACGGTCTTCTTCTCGACGAATTCCCGGTCGTACAACTCTTCTTTGATCATTATGTTGATCATCGCCAGCAGGAAGGCCAAATCCGTCCCGGGTTTGATGGGAAGCCATTCATCGGCCAGGATGGCAGTCTCGCTGTGCCTCGGGTCGATCACTACCAATTTTGCCCCTTTGGCCTTGGCCTCTACGATTTTTTTCACTTCGGCCAGATCGATTCCCCCGGCAGGGTTGCGGCCGACGATGACGATATACCTGGCGTTGGAAAGATCGTTGGAAGGAAGCGTGCCAACCGTGAAGTTCCAGCCGGCGTTCCTGGCGGTGTAACAGGTAGAGCCGTGGGTGAAGTAGTGAGGGCTTCCCAGGGAGTGCATCAACCGCAAGGCATACGCCTGGTTCGATTGGGGATAGTTGACCCAGAAGACCGATTGAGGACCATTGTCCATGAGGATCAGGTTGATCTTCTGGGCAATTTCCTGATAGGCCTTCTCCCAGGTGATTGGCTCGAAGCGGTCTCCCACTCTTTTCAGAGGACCTCGGATACGTTCAGGGCTGTACAGATCATGAATGTATCCGTGGCCCCGCGGGCAGATTGATCCCAGGTTTCCATTTGCTTCCGGGTTTCCTTCAATTTTCCATAGCCGGCCATTCTTAGCGTAAGCAAAGATCGCGCAACGGTTGCCGCAGCCGTTGCAGAAAGTCGGAACCCGGGTGACCGGAGCTTCCTGGCTGGCCTTCGCCCAGGTTTTAAAATCAAGAAGATGATGACTCAAGGAAAGGGCGCCCGCGCCCAGGGCGGTCCCCTTGAGAAAACCTCTTCGCGTTATTCTGAAATTCTTTTCCATTCCAATACTCGCGCTGAGTCCCCAGAGATCCCGGAAAAGAATCAAGGGCGAAGATCCAAAGGAGATTTCCCCAGGGCTGCATTTTGAAAGCCCGAATCTCTGCGATCTCTGCGTGCTCTGCGTGAGGGATTTTTTACCTCTCTACCGGATCGCCGGCCTTGACCCACTCTTCGTAATGGATTCCCGCCAGCACGGCGTTTTTATATCCCATGTCATTCAGCACTTTCGTAGCCAAAGCCGCCCGGCCGCCGGTCCGGCAATACACGACAATCCTGGCATTCTGATCCGGAACCGTACCCCAGATTCTCCATTCCAGCAACCCTCGGGAAATGTTGACCGCGCCGGGAAGATGGCCGGCGGCGAACTCCCCCGGATCCCTCACATCAAGAAGGACGGCTTTGTCCTTCTTTTCCGCCACCGCCTTTACCTCGGCAACCGGGACCGATTTGACGGCGGCCTTGGCTTTGGCCACCATATCCAGGACCACTTTGGGTACTTCCGGTGCTTTTTGCTGTTGGGCCATTGCCGCGCCAGTCATGGCGAAGGCCAGCAGGAACGACACCATCAAAGCTACCATTTTCTTTCCCATTTTTACTCTCCTTTCTTTTTTGGCTGGAAAAGATCAGGGACGATGGGAATACCCATGGCCTCTTCCAGTTGCTTCAGATCAAACGGTTTTTCTAGCTATCCCTGCACTTCCATATTTCACGGCCTCCTGCTTCCGGAGTTCTTCCTGGCGGGCAGAGATTAAGTCGTTCTCTCTTTCGTATTAAGGATGACTTCAGCGGCGATCCTGGCGGCAATGCCGCAAACCTCGGGACATCCCTTCCGGCTGTGCCCGCCATCCCGGTGAAAGGCTTCTCTCTCTTCCGGGCGGATAAGACGATAGACCTTGCCGTAGCGGATCTGATGGATCTGTTCACAGATCGTGTGGCCAACTTTATCCCTGAAAAGGTTAAAAACCCGACCAGCTTCCTCCATCGCTTTTCCATATTGCTCCCGATCTTCAAGCCTCTCCCGCCCAACCATGCAGCAAACTCCCATGATGGCACCCGTAAGCGCCCCGCAGGTTTCCCCCATCCTTGCCACCCCACCGGCGAGAGCGCTTCCGGCTTTGAAAACCTCCTTGCTGCCCACATTTAATTTTTCCTGCAAAGCTGCAAGAACGGATTGAGTTCAACCGAAATAAGTCATGTCGTTTTTAAGTGCTAGCTCAAAAATCTCATCCAGAAGCTTTTCTCGATTTCTCATTAGCATCTCCTCGCAATAGAAACGAAAGGGAAAGCTGAACCCTATTGGATATAGCCCATCATTTCCCCGATCTTCTTGTAGCTCTCTAGGAGGGGGTACTCGGGACGGAATGAATATCCTGCCGGCAGCTTGGAGCCCGTCGTTTCAATTCGCCGAAGACCCTGCATCAAATCTTCCAGTTTTCCCTTTGGCACCGTGAAAATCATCTCCTCGTCCCCGGCCATCGCTCGATAGTGATCTCCCCGGCAGGGCACAGCCACCTGACACTCCCCGGTTTGCAAGGCCGGAACCACCGCGTACACGCAAGCCGCGTGACCGGAGATAGAACATTTCAGATTATATCCTTCCTTATACTCTCTTCCGAGCAGAAGGAGGCACAATTGAGCTGAATCACAATAAATCATCACGATGTCGGGTTCAAAGTTGACCGTTTTAAGGGGCGCCGCCGCGATCCCGATGTACTTCCCGGCCTCCAGGCGGGGAAATTCCTGGGCATAATGCTTGCCCGCTTCCAGAGTGGCCACATCCCTCGGGTAGCGGTTGTGCCCCTGCATGAAATAGTCGGGAGGCTCGCCCAGCCCGTAACCCACCACCGGTTCAAAACACCAATGGTCTTCTTTCAGCATGGCCATGACTTTCCCTTCCCGGCGTGAGATCTGGAAAACCTGACAGAGGGAAAAATGATGGCCAAAATCTTTTTGGGGCCTTTTCGCGCCCGCGGGGATATCTTCCTCGTTCCTTAACATTTTCAAGGCCAGAGGAAAGGTTTTGAGCCGCAAGCGCCGGTCAAGCTCTTCTCCGTATTTCTGATATGCTTTAAGGCTTGCCATTCCGAATCACCTCCTGATTGCTTTATCCTTCGATAAAGCCTCTTTTGATTATCCTCACAGCTTTCAATGCTTCCCGGTCAATGACCATTCCCATGATTTTTAGTTCTCTCCTCCATTACTTTATTTATTATTTTTGCTGCCCCCCAGGGCAACCTCGGCCCCGTTTGGGGAGACCACTCCTGGCATCCCCTTTTCCCTCCTGCATTCTATGAATGTTTCCACTCCTGCACGAGGGACAATTTTCCGGTCTGCCGGTTCCATAAGGGAGCCCCCATTTATGCTGGCAGTCATGACAGGTAAATTTTCTCGTTTCCGCCATCTCAAAATCGCCTCCCTCAACCTTGAGCGCCTTTCCCTTGACCAATGCCTCGGCCACTTTTTGGTGAGCGGATTCAATAATCCTGCCGAATGTTGGCCGGGAGACTTTCATTTTAGCCGCCGCTTGTTCCTGGTATAAATTTTCAAGGTCGGCAAGCCGGATGGCTTCAAATTCATCGATGGTTAGAGTAATCTCTTCCAGCATGGAAAGGGGGATTCCCTGGGGTCTAAAATACTCGCTCCCGGGGAGTGCCTGCACTCGTCTGCAATTTCTTGGTCGCGCCACGAACGATTCCCTCCGGAACAAATTCATTGTAAGCATATGCTCATTATGCGTCAAGGATAAAAATCCGCATTCCCCACCTCCTTTTTTTCGCTTCGGGCGTAGGCCGGGGGGCAGGATGGTTCGCGCCGGCAGCATCGGCCGGGATAGGGACTAGATAGTGGATGTATTTTTCATCAGTCGGAGGGGGCGGGGAGGTTCTTCCCGCCTCTTCCACCAAGAAATCACCGCCTCATGATGCCAAGCGAAGCATCCTGGCCCCCGGGCCTTGGCTAGAAAACGCTAATGAAAAACTGAGTGGACAAGTAAAAACCCGGGGTCAAAACCAAGAGTGAAACGTGAGTCCAATAGGCCCCGGGGGAGGCCGGGTCGGCGGGAAAAGAGACCAAAAAGCGTAGAATTACCGCTGGATCCGCGGAGGTATTCCGTCAAAATGCTGTTGGCTGACGTCTACCCGATGTTTGCCCATTACATCTTCTGCAAAAGATTTGCTGCCTCCCGCTTTATTTTCTTCAAATCCTCCTCATCGGGTCGCCCCTTGATATTTCCCAATCTCCCTTTGGTACTGTGTTCCTCTGATCCATGGAATTCTCCGATGATATACCATTCATCTAATACGGTAAACCCGAGGTGATCAAAGAATTGGCCCGCGTATTTACCAGCGGGAATTGCCTCGTTGATCCCCGTATGGGGGCCAGAATAGGTGCAAAAAATCAAGGCATTCTTTCGGGAGACCTTGGGGGCACTTGTTTTCACGAATCCCTTCTGGCGGTACTCGCTGAATTTGGTCTTCAGAAAGGCGTCCACGGGCTCAGGGGGATGCCACTGATATGAAGGGAACCCGACACAGATTAGGTCATAATCGTAAAAATCAATATCTTTCGCCTCTTCTACTCTTTGGAGCACAACTTTGGCTGCCGCTGTCTCCAAACCCTCCTTGATAGCCAGGGCCGCTTTCTCCGTGTTTCCACCTTTGGACCAGTAGATGATCGCAGCTTTCATTTATTTCCCCTCCGCTAAAAAATTCCTTATTGATTCATTCCCATGGGATCCGTATGAGAGAACTCTTTCTCATTCTTTGTAGACCCGACAGGGAATGGCTCTGAGGTTGGTAGAACCTATCGCCGGATCGTAGGGCGGGCTGTTCTCCGTTAGAATGTTGAGGTTTGATTCCTTCCAGCCATTGAGCTCTAGGTCCTTCCGCTCCGGAAACCACCAGCCATACGCGGCGACTACAACCCGGGGGTCGATGTCTGAGTTTAAGGCGGCTTTCTGCCGAATCTCCCCTTGCTCCGTCGCAATGATAACCCAATCTCCCTCCTGGATACCTATTTTCCCAGCCGTTTGGGAGTTTACTAGTACCACCGGGTCAGGGGAAAGTCTTCGCAGCAGAGGAAGGTTCCGGTAGGCGGAATGGAAGTACTGAGGGTCTTTGGCTGAAGTCAGAGTCAAAGGGTAACGGCGGGCCATTTCGGGGTCGTCGGCCAAAGGGCTGGGAAGATCCCGATAAGTGGGTAGCGGGTCATATCCCCAATCCTTCAAACGGGAGCAATAGATCTCCACTTTTTTCGTCGGCGTGTTGAACCCGTTCCCCTCGTAGCTCCGATAGACCCACTTCCCTTTCAGCATGCCCGCCTTCTTGAAATCCTCATAGTTCATCCCCGCAGGCTTCAGCACTGCATCCAGGCAGGAACGAAGGTCCGGCCAGAAAAATTTCTCCAGTCCCAGTCTCTTCCCCAGCTCGTTCAAGATGAGTGAATCCGGCCAGCATTCTTCCTGAGGTTCAACCACTTTCGGCCGGGCCAGAATAAAGCCATGAGGCAGTCCGTAATGCCCCACATCGTCAAACTCAAAATGGGTAGCTGTGGGAAGAACCAGGTCCGCCAGCTGCGCGGTAGGGGTCAAAAATATCTCGGCTACCGTCAGGAATTCAAGTTTCTTCAACGTCTGGAACGTTTCCCCGGCATTGGCATAACTTAATAATGGGTTCCCTCCCTGGATGTACATGGTCCGGATGCGATGAGGTTTTCCGGAAAGAATTGCCTTGATGACCACCTGACTGGGAGTAAACCCCATCGTAGCCGCCAGGCGAAATTCCGGGGCTAAAAGCTGATTCCGCTTTTCCGGGTAGCTCTTTCCGAGGACAAAATCGCCAGGACGCATAATCGCGGGAGAAGAACGGTTTACATTGCCACCGGGGGAATCCAGATTTCCGGAGATCGCTTTCAAGATCATTAAGGCTCTGGAACTCTGCACGCTGTGGACGTTGTGTTCGAGGGCGTTGCCCCACTGAATGCAGGCCGGTCGGGTTTGCGCATAGAGGCGGCTGGCTTCAACGATTTTCTCCCCTGGAACCCAGGTGACCTCTGACAATTGATCCAGGGAATATTCCTTCAAATGCTTCCCCAGCTGTGCAAAGCCCACCGTCCATTTTTCAACAAATTCCCGATCGTAGAGGCCCTCTTCCACGATCACCTTCAGCATCCCAAGGGCCAAAGCAAGGTCGGTGCCCGGCCGGGGCTGGAGCCACAGGTCCGCTTTGGAAGCCAGGAGCGTCTTCCTTGGATCAACGGTGATTAACTTCGCCCCCCGGTCCAGCGCCCTGCGCAGTTGAGATCCGATGATCCCTTCCTCATTGGTCTGAACAAGATTACTTCCCCAGACCAAAACCAGCGCCGGTGGATGATCATAATCCGGCACCGGAAAGAATCCACAGGTAATCACGGAGGCCGTCTCCCGGGGCATGTGGCAGATGGACCCTGGAGTCACAACGGTGGGAACCTTGAGCAGGTTGGCCAGACGGATCATCATGTAAAGCTCGAGGCCTTTGGGCGTTCCCTGGGCAAAAGCGATGCTTCGCTCGTCTCCCTGCTGGATTTCTTCCCTGAATCTCCGGGCCAGCGTGTCGAGGGCTTCATCCCAGGAGATGCGTTCCCACTTCCCCTCTCCTCTCCCGCCCGTCCTCTTCAAAGGATGTCGTGCCCGGTCAGGATGGTCCAGCCGCTCTACTTGAGCCACCCCCTTGGCGCAGATGGCCCCCCGGTTCAGGGAAGAATCCGGATCGCCTTCAATCCGGACAATCCTTCCGTCTTGTACCTGGACCAGAAGACCACATCCCCCATGGTCCATACGCGCACAATAAGTCTTGACGATCATGTTTTCCTTTCCTCAAAACCTTCACTCCGGCAGAACCACAGCCTCAGAGGGCTCGCATTTACCCTTAAGGATGGAGGTTAACAGTTGATCCTCCTGGATGTCAAGATTTCCTTCCAAGAGCCCTTATCCAGAAGGAAATAAAGCGTGAATTCCTTCGAAATGCTTCCGAATCAAGGCTGCTAGAATGATTATCGAAAACCTCTCGAAGGACCTACAATCTCTTGAAAATCCCTTGACATCATTATGAGCATATGCTTATAATTCTGAAGCTGGACTCAGGGGCTCTGGCGGTTTAAAGCCGCAGGCGTAATCTTCAAGAAAGGCTTTGAGAATAAGGCCCGCTCAAGGAGAAAGGAGAATGTCATGAAGGTGGGTTTTCCCGTCCAAAAAGATGAAGGAATCGAAAGCCAGGTTTATGGCCATTTTGGCTCCGCGCCGGTTTTTATAGTGGTCAACACTGAGGAAAAGGGAGTGTACCGGGTAGACAACAGAGACCTCCACCACCTCCATGGTGCTTGCAACCCGGTCATGGCCTTGGGCGGACAAAAAGTTGATGCCCTGGTCGTCGGAGGAATCGGAGGAGGCGCGTTGATGAAGCTGAATGCCATGGGGATAAAAGTATATGAGGCCGGCACCCGGACGGTGAAAGAGAATCTTGCCTTGTTTAGAGAAAACAAGCTGCAGGAGCTTACGATGGATCATTCTTGTCGGGCTCATGAAGGCGGATGTGGGCCTAACCAAAGATTCTGAAGGGACACGCGGAAGGAGAAGATATGCCGATTTTCGAGTACCGCTGCGAGAAGTGCGGGCAAACGAATGAGTTTCTAATCCTTGGCAAGCAGGAACAACTGCATTGCCGGGATTGCGGGAGTGAAGACCTCACCAAGCTGATGTCGGCTCACAATAGCCCCGGCGCCTCTTCGGAGAGATTTGCCGAAAAAGGTTCCGGAAGCTGTTGCGGGTCGCCCCATTCATGCGACACGCCCGGAGGATGCTGTTCCCGGTAGTCAGTTCGGTGTCTCCGCCCATAAAATCCTTTTGGGAATACGGAGAATTATCTACCGGGCCTCTACCTCGGTTACGATTTCATCCTTCACGAAAGTCCCTTACTCTTCAAACGCGGGAAGCACGTCGGTTTTGATTTCGGAAGGCTTATCCGATCTTTCCTATCTTTAATGAGGAGGACACTATGACCTTAGAAGAAATGAAGGAAAAAGCGGTCGAGTTCATGATCAAGCGGTTCCATTGAAGCCAGGCTGTTCTTGCGGTCGGGCAAGAGAAATTGGGGCGAAGCGGTGACGAAGTCATCAGGGCCCTGGGAGCATTTGGAGGAGGGCTGGGGGGAAACGGAGAAGTCTGTGGAGCTTTGGTGGGGGGGCTCGCGACCGTTGGCCTTAGATTCAGCCGCAGCCGGGAGGAAGAGCAGGAAGATCCCAGGATGTGGGCATATGCGCACGAGCTCTTCGACCGGTTCCGGGAAGAGATCGTCAAGAAGCACGGGGGGATTTCGTGCCGGGAAATTGTCGGGGTAGACTGGAAAGATCGCGATCAGGTGAAAAGCTTTTACAGTGGGGATAAAAGGCTGGAGTGCCGACGCATCGTAGGGGAAACGGCGAAGCTGATTGGTGAGCTTCTGGAGCGTATATAAAGGCGGCTTTGAGATAGATTGGACAAAGGTCCTAGTTGAAAAAGAAGCTCTTAAGAGGAAATGAAAAAACGTCTCGTCGTTATCGGATGAGTCCCGGCCGGCCCCAAAACGGCAGCGAAGGCTAAGAGGTGCGATCCCAATATAGAAGTGGTCGTCTACCAGGAAGAAGGAGAGATTTCCTTCTCGGGCTGCGGTCTTCCTTATTACCTCGGCGGCATCATCGCGGAAAGAAAAAAATTATTGATCAAGACTACAGAGCAGTTTTCCCAGGACGGAATTCAGATTCAGAAGCGCCATCCCCTTGCCCCGGCGTGAGGATGGATAACCCGGGGGGCGAATCAATGAATTGGCCAAAGACATCATGGGAGCTCATTTTTCTTGCGGAAAAAAAGGATTTCGGGCGGAAGGTGGAAAGATTTTGGTTGAGCTTCCCAAAATCATTCTTTGAATCAGAAGGGGGAAGTAAAACACTCGATGGAAGGACTCTAGCAACCTTGACATTTTTTCTTCAAGAAATCATGCAAACGGAGATGAACCTCCTTGGGCAGGGGCTCGCTGCTGGCGTACTTGTATAAACTGATCGTCTTCTTCAGGGTGTTCACAAAAACCAGGCAGGGGTGGCAGTCCTCCATGTGACGTTCCAGTTCCTCGCAGAGCTTGGGGTCTAGTTCCCCGTCAAGATATTCGGAAAGTTCTTTTAATATATCCTGGCACTTCATCAATTCGCTCCCACAATTCTTTTCGGATGGCTCATCCATTTTCCTTAGGCCTCCTCTCTTTCAAAATAGTTCGAAAGCAGCCCCCGGAGCGTCAGCCGGGCGCGATGTAGCCTGGATTTTACGGCGGCCACCGAAAGACCTAGTGTATCGCCGGTTTCGGCATTCGAGAAGCCTTCCATATCGCGGAGGATAAAAACAGCCCGGTAATCCGCCGGCAGCTTTTCCAGCGCCTCCAGCATTTTCTCTCTCGATTCTTTGCTCAAAAGCGCTTCTTCGGGACGGCCGGTCCAGTCAAGAATTTGGGGATGTTCCCCTGATTCATGACGGGGAAGATAATCTTCTAAAGGCAATAATTTTCCCGGCTCTGTCTCCCGATGGCGAATCTTCATCAGGCAAACATTGGTTGCCAGACGGAAAAGCCAGGTGGAAAAAGTTGACCTTCCTTCAAAGCCCTTCAAGCCACGGTATACCTGCAAAAAAGTCTCCTGCAATGCATCTTCCGCATCTTCTGGATTGCGCAGCATACGAATCGACAGTCGGTAAACTTTGGACTCATACCGGTTTACCAGCGATTCAAAGGCCTGATAATCACCCCCCCTTATCTTCTCGACCAGAGCCTGATCCGAAATATCCAATTTTTTAGATGCCTTTCAGTAGGGGAAGTATCGACTCCATCCGCTTTCTTCTCCCCCAACGGTGTGGCTTAACATCCTTATTTTATAATAGTAACCGAAGATGATCCCGTCCTCAAGGATTTTTCTAAACCCCCGCTGACGTTTCAGGGACGGAGTAGTTTGCTGAGATTTCTGGAAAAGAAAAGTTCACCAGGGAGTAAATTTCAGTCATATCAACAGCAATAACCCCGAAGATTTCGCCAAGGATTTGACCAGCCTCTTCGATTCCCTTCTCCCGCAAGGCAGCATCGAGTTTAGCCAAGTCGGCCACGGCATACCCTTGGTCGGCCAATTCCGCCTGGGTTAAAAATCGAAGTTTTATTATACTTCTAATGGGCACCGGGAATCAATAGCTCCAGGCCAAAAGTATCTTCGTCCCCGCTCATCCCGAACAGGAAAAGAGAGCTGAATCTCCGGCCCATCATTTTGTTCTTGATTGAATTTGAAAAATATTATAGAATTCCAATGATTCTCACCAATGACCAGATGGGTAGGACTTTCACTAGGCCTAAGGGCGCAATCACCAATATATCTTGAGAAATGATTAAGCAAATCGAACGCCAAATCCGGGATCTGCAGAAGGAATTATCCGAAATCCAGAAAGAGCAGGCTTCCCTCCGCCTTCAGCCCTGTCAGGGCGACACGGAAATCCGGAAGAAAGAGGAAAAACTCGAGGATCTCGATAAACGGATCAAATCCGTAAACGAAACGATCCGCGAACTGGACCGAAAGCGTCAGGAGTTGATGTCGGAATCCTTGAAGAAATCGGGGTATGAATCTCCTTTTGTTTGATCGTCCTTGCAGGTCGGGGGAGGGGCAAACTTTCCCGGATTCCCCGCCGGCCTCATTGGGAAAAAAATTCTCCTTTAGATTTTCAGATTTGCATCCCCAAAGGCTTCATGGTATATATTTTGGGGGGAAATGATAGGGAATCAATTTTTTAAGGAGACCGACGAAATGACCAAGTTTCAACTCATTCAAAAACTGATGGAAAAGTCGAATAACCTCGCTCAGCAGGATGCGAAAACCATTGTCAGCACAATTTTCTCCTCTATGTGCAATGCGCTGGTGAAAGGGGAAAGAATTGAGATCCGGGGTTTTGGAAACTTTACCGTCCGGAACTACCAATCCTATTTGGGCCGGAATCCCCGCACCGGAACGAAGGTGGAAGTCTCCCCCAAGAGGTTACCCTTCTTCAAAGTGGGAAAAGAATTAAAGGAGCGGGTAGACACACCGACACCTCCCCCCACGCTGGAATAGTTTTCCTTACGTATTTTTTTCCGGGGACAGACCGCGTTACTTCCGTTTTCTTCTCTGGATGCGGGTCCTCTTTAGAAGTTTGCGGTGCTTGTGCTTGGAAATTTTTTTCCTTCTTTTCTTGACTACACTTCCCATTGATTCACTCCTTGCATCCTTTTATTAAATTATTAAATGATATTTCCAGCCGGACTATTTTTTCTTTATGATTTCCGGCTTATCTTTATTCCGCCATTCCTGTAAGCGTTGGTGGATGATTCTTTCGAAACCCCGCTCGGTGGGATGATAGTAGTACCGAATTCCAAGTTCCGCGGGCAAGTAATCCTGTTCCACAATCCCTCCGGGATAATCATGGGCGTACTTATAACCCCGGCCGTACCCCAGCTCTTTCATCAGCCGGGTGGGGGCATTGCGGATATGGAGAGGAACGGGAAGCGCTCCCTTCTCCGCTACATCCTGCTTTGCCTTTCCATAGGCTACGTAGATCGCATTACTCTTCGGTGCGGTCGCCAGATAAACCGCGGCTTCCGCCAGAGCCAGTTCCCCTTCGGGAAGACCGACAAAGTGAAAAGCCTCCATGGACATAAGGGCTACATGTAAGGCTTGCGGGTCAGCCAAGCCGATGTCTTCGCCAGCAAATCGGACCATCCTGCGGGCCACGTACAGGGGGTCCTCTCCCGCTTCGATCATCCGGGCCAGCCAGTAAAGTGCCGCATCGGGGTCGCTCCCCCGAAGGCTCTTGTGAAAGGCGGAGATGACGTTATAATGCTCCTCCCCTCCCTTGTCGTATAGAAGGGCCTTCCGTTGCATGGCCTCTTCCACAATCGGGAGGGTAAGGACCCGGACACCCTCTGCATTGGGGGAAGTTGTGAGCACGGCCGCTTCAAGGGCGTTCAAGGCCACCCGGGCATCCCCCTGTGCCATCTCCCTTAAAAACCTGCGGGCTTCTGGGGCCAACTCCGCCTTCCATTTCCCCAATCCTTTTTCTTCATCCCGAAGGGCCCGGGTCAGGATGTCA
>Ga0187770_10001007_pt1 | contig 14520 bp, 13 predicted proteins | sample 0116_SJ02_MP02_2_FD_133154 | JGI IMG/M metagenome (GOLD analysis project Ga0187770, IMG submission 133154) | Tropical peat soil microbial communities from peatlands in Department of Meta, Colombia - 0116_SJ02_MP02_20_MG | ecosystem: Environmental > Terrestrial > Soil > Wetlands > Peat | place...
ACGCGCGGGTTCATCTCGATGATGGTCATGCGGCCGTCTTGCGGGTTGATCGCAAATTGCACGTTGGAGCCGCCGGTCTCGACGCCGATCTCCCTCATGCAGGCGATGGCGGCGTCGCGCATCTTCTGGTACTCGCGGTCGGTGAGGGTTTGCGCGGGCGCCACGGTGATCGAGTCGCCGGTGTGCACGCCCATGGGATCGAAGTTCTCAATGGAGCAGATGATGATGACGTTGTCGGCCAGGTCGCGCATCACTTCAAGCTCGAATTCTTTCCAGCCGAGGACGCTCTCTTCGAGCAAGCACTCGTGCACGGGCGAGAGATCGAGGCCGCGGGCCAGGACCTCCATCAGCTCTTCGCGGTTGTAGGCGATGCCGCCTCCGGTGCCGCCCAGGGTGAAGCTCGGGCGGATGAGGACGGGGAAGCCGAGCTTCGAGGCGAAGTCGAGGCCGTCGCGCAGGTTGTTGATCAGGGCGGAGCGCGGCACATCGAGGCCGATGCGCACCATGGCGTCCTTGAAGAGCAGGCGATCTTCGGCCTTCTTGATGGCTTCGAGCTTGGCGCCGATCAGCTCGACGTTGTAGCGCTCGAGAACGCCGGTGTCGGCCAGCTCAACGGCGAGGTTGAGAGCGGTTTGCCCGCCGACGGTCGGCAGGAGTGCGAATTTGCCAGGCTTGCCGGCTTCGCGCTCCCCTCTGCTTTCAGCCGTTGAGCTTTGAAAAGGCTCGGCTTCGACCGTGCCGCTTCGCGGGTCGTTGTTTTGAAAGGGCGCGGCTTTAGCCGTGCCAACACGAGTCTTCCCCAAGTTCAGGGGCTTTAGCCCCTGAGGGAAGGTCTCGCCAGTCCCATTGGTCAACATCTCGGCCTCGATGCGAATGATTTCCTCGACGTATTCGCGGGTGAGCGGCTCGACGTAGGTGCGATCGGCCTGCTCGGGGTCGGTCATGATGGTGGCCGGGTTGGAGTTGACGAGCACCACCTCGAAGCCCTCCTGTTTGAGGGCTTTGCAAGCCTGGGTGCCGGAGTAGTCGAACTCGGCCGACTGCCCGATGACGATGGGGCCGGAGCCGATTACGAGGATCTTCTGAATATCAGTTCTGCGTGGCATGGGTTCTTGTTTGCTTCTTCAATTCCGGCGCGAGTAAAGTCGTGCCCTTTCAGAACAAGCCTTTGGATGCCCTCATCTCAAAAGCTCCGCTGGCAATTTCAGATCTTTCCAGGTTTTGACCGTTGGGGCCCAGCCTGGGCTCTGTGATCGGGTGTTCACGCGTGTCGACAAATTGGCGCAGTGTAACTTGGTATTTGCCTCCCGTTCCAACCCGCCACCTCTGCTCATACCCCCAACCAGGATTGGGCTTCCCGTGTTCGGTTGTTAGCGGCAAAGTCCAGTCAACGGATTCCACGCGCATGATGCTTCGCCGTTCAAAGCAATAAAGCAACCGTGATTCGCTTCCCACATCGAGTTCCATCTCCCACATCTCGACCAGGACTCGATTTGATTGCTGCCACACCTCGGCAGTGCCAAAGAAGTCCGTTTGAAGCCCATGAAGACCCTTGTACAAATCTTTGACGAACAGCCAGGAATTATCCGGCAAATCGGCGAAGCGTGGCGGGACAGCGCTCACATCTACGCTGCACTCTGCTGCAAAGCGCATCGTTGCTGCCTCCAGCTGATTCACGTGAGTCCCAGCCAGATAACGTTGAAACGGATCATCGGATTGACGAGACTGCGCCGCGAAAAAACAGCTCCCTAGTCCTAGCAAGACACCCAGGACTGGGAGCGCACGCTTCATCCCTTCCACTCCTCCATCATCTTGCGGAAGTCGCGGAACAAATAATGCGAGTCGTGGGGGCCGGGGGCGGCTTCAGGGTGGTACTGCACGCTGAAGAGCGGCAGCGTTTTGTGCCGCAGGCCTTCAAGTGTTTGGTCGTTGAGGTCGACGTGGGTCAGCTCGACCTCGTTGGCGTTGATGGAGTCGGGATCGACGGCGAAGTTGTGGTTGTGAGCGGTGATTTCGACTTTGCCGGTGACATTGTTGCGCACCGGATGGTTGCCGCCGTGATGACCGAACTTGAGCTTGTAGGTGCGGCCGCCGAGGGCCAGTCCGCAGAGCTGATGGCCGAGGCAGATGCCGAAGACTGGAACGCGGCCCATCATCTCGCGGATGGCGCGAATGGCGTAGTCGACCGGCTCGGGGTCGCCGGGCCCGTTCGAGAGGAACACTCCGTCGGGCTTCAGCCCAAGAACCTCTTCCGCCGTGGTCTGGGCCGGAACGACGGTGACGCGGCAGTCCTCGCGCGTTAACATGCGTAGAATGTTTTGCTTAATGCCAAAATCATAAGCCACTACGTGAAGGCGCTTCCGCGCTTCCAGATCTTGGACGAGTGAAGCGGCTGGGCCAGCAGGAAGCAACGCCTCACCCATCTGGCTGCGGGGGTCGGAGGCGTCAAACTCGTAGGGGGCCCTGGTGGTGACGACGCGGGCCAGGTCGGTCCCGTCCATCTTGCGGATTCTTCTGGCCCTTTCGACGAGAATCTGAGAATCAGATTCGCCGGTCGAGATCACGCCGCGCATCACCCCGTAGGTGCGCAGGTGGCGGACCAGGGCGCGGGTGTCGATATCGGAAAGGACGGGGACCGCGTAACGCTCCATGTACTCGTCGGTGACCTGCTCGGAGCGCCAGTTCGAGCTGATTTGGGAGAACTCGCGGACGATCAGGCCTTCGATGTAGGGTTTGGCCGCCTCGTTGTCGGCGTGGTTGGTGCCGTAGTTGCCGATTTGGGGGTTGGTGAGGACGACAATCTGACCAGCATAGGAGGGATCGGTGGCAATTTCCTGGTAACCGGTGAGGGAGGTATTAAAAACAACTTCGCCCTGGCATTCACCCGGGTGTCCGTGGCCGCGGCCGCGGAAGATGCGCCCGTCTTCGAGCGCGAGGATCGCCTGCATCGCCTCTCCGAGGAGTGGATTCAATCGATTTTAGCAGGTCTGAAAGCAGATTTCTTCGCGCGTTTTCCACGGAATGTGCGGGCCAGAGGTCCGCACGACAGCCGGCGAGGACGCCGGCTGTCCAGGTCAATGCACGACGCCGAGATCCTGAGCCGGCCAGTAGACGAAGACCGCCTTGCCGTAGATGAGCGAGCGGTCGACGGGTCCGAAGTCGCGGCTGTCGGATGAGATAGAGCGGTGATCACCCATCATGTAGTAGCTATCGGGTGGGATAACGATTTCGGCGGCGGAGCGATTGTCGCGAAACTCGGCGGGAACATAGGGTTCGCGGATGGGCCTATCGTTAACGAAGACGCGGCCGTGGTCGATGCGGAGACGGTCACCAGGGACCGCGATCACGCGCTTGATGTAGCTCTTGTCCGGGTCACGGGGATAGCGGAAGACCACGACGTCACTACGCTCGATTGCCGCGAAGCGGTAGACAAACTTGTTGATAAAGAGCCGATCACGGTCCTCGAGGAGGGGTAACATGCTGGTGCCTTCGACGCGGACTGGCTGGTAAAGAAACGTGATGATGAGGATGGAGGCAAACGCCGAAATGAGAAGATCGCGAACCCAGAGAAACGCGCCCGGGGCCTTGCGCGGCGCGTGAATGGCCGCATTTTCCTGCGGTTGACCGGTCAATTTTCCGTTCGGCGAGGCGAGGGGGTTCTTTGCGTCGTGGGAAACGGTTTCCATCTGAATCTAGATTACTCGCAAATGAGGTTTTGCCGGACGATTTCCGTAAAAAGACGCGGACTTGATAGGCCAAGCCCGTGCCCGTAACCCGGATGGGTGATGCGGAATGTGAGGCGATCCCAGGTTCGTAACCCGGATTCGTAATGCCGCCTTCGGTGGATTGTTGGGCAGTCAAGACGATAGTTGAATGGTTGCAAAGTGCTCAAAGGCCCGAAGGCGATGGTGACAGTCAAGCTAGTTCCCGAAGTTATGGTTGCGGCACTACCGAGGCCATCCGTTGTGCTCAGGCGCCGGATTCGCCGTTTCGCGGTGCCCCTGGTTTATGTGGCGATCGGCGCTTTGGCCTTGGCGCACACGCCCGCGGCTCTTTGCCTGGCGACCGCTCCCGGCCAGCGCCCCGATCAGGCTGATTTGGCGGCAACTCATTCCACCAGCGGTTTATCGCAGCACCAGGTGCCAAAGGTGAAGCATTGGCCTGCGGCTCCGAGCACCCCCGAAAGGCCATCGGTCGAAAAGCACGCGGTTCGACCTGCGATTCCAGCGGAACAACGCCCGGCGAGACCCGCGCATCCGCTCACGCGGCCGCCACGAATGGTCCTGGCAAGCCTTTCGGAGGCTCGGCCGTCGATGGGGCACCTCCTCGCTTGAACCAACCAGGACAGGCGGCAAATTCGGAGCTGACTGGCCAAAGACATTCTTATTGGCAACCCAGGCCGCCCGGCGGACAGAGGACGCGGCCGGTCTTCTTGACAGGCTTCGGCTGATCGGCAACCGGGACGAGCGCCGGGGCAGTTCCAGGTTCGCCGGCGCCCGCTAGATTTGCTTCCTCGAGCAGCAAGGGCCGCTGCAAAACCATCTCGACCTGGGTGCCAGTGGGTATGTTCACGTCCGCGCCCCGAGTGAAAAGCGTTACCAGCCCCATCGCGGCAAGCCCCGCGCCCACACCGCCGAGACTCCCCGCGATCGGATGGCCCCCGGAGATGCCGCCGATGGTGCCGATCGTTGCGCCGGTGGGGATCGTGACCTCGGCGACCTTGCCGGCGTTCCTGCCCTTGTCGGGATTCTGCGCGATTGTTCCCTCGCCGTCCTTGACCGTCTGGCTCTTGGATCCCGGCAGACTGTTGACGACGCCAGGGATTTCGACCACCGATCCGTTGGGGAAAATAATCGTGGTGAAATGCATATCAAGTTGGGCACGGCCATGGACGACCCCGGCGCGCGTCACATTGTCGACAACCCCCTGCACATAGATGCCGGAGGGGATCATCACTCGATTACCCACCACGACCGGAAAGGTCGATGAAAGATATACCCCATCGCCGGGCTTGGCGCTGCGGGTGTCGATGGCGCTGCGCAACTCCAGGAGGACTTTGGTGCCTGCGGGAACGGTATAGATCTTTTTTGCGGGAGCTGACTCGCTGGAAGACGGGCCGGCGGGAGCTTCAGCCTGGGGCGGCGTCGGGACGTCGATCGTCGGCTCATTGGACGAGGCCGGAGCAGAGGGCGGCTGTGCAGCTGATGCCGACGGGGCAGCGGGGCTTGCCGCCGGCGACGGCGCGTTGCCTTGATCTGCGGGAGCAGGGCTCTGGGCTGCACATGAGCCTACAGTAACGAATCCCGCGGCGATTGCCGCGACGACCCACCGCCGCACTAGAGTCATAGAGCCCCCCTCACCGACGAGATGCAGATCCCAGTCAGGAAATAGACGGACCAGTTGAACCCAAGGATAGCTCGAATAGGCACCCCAGACACATGAAAAGTCGCGGTGGAGACAGTGGTAAGGTCACGGCAAGAGCAGAGCAAATCTGGTTTTGCGCCAAACGCGTTACTATGCGGGAGAGATGAAATCCCAATCCATCCCGCCAGCTCCCGGCTCTGCCGGGGCGGCGGCGAGATTTCGTGCCGCCTACCGCGTTCTGGAAAACGGGATCGCGGCGTGCGCTTTCCCGGGGTGCTCATTTGGCGTTTTGGCAGGGGGCGGAGTTGTCATTCAGGATGCAGTTGGGCGCTTTACGTATGAGGAAGATGCGCCTGTGGTCACCGCAGAGACGGTCTACGATGTGGCCAGCCTGACTAAGGTGGCGGCGACGACGGCAATGGCCATGCTGCTGCACCAGCGTGGGCGAATGGACTTGGAGACACCGCTGGGCGTTTTGCTGCCGGAATTCGTCATTGGGCGTGGGGCCGGAGATCCGGCGCACAAAGTGACGCTGCGCCATCTTCTGGCGCACAGTTCGGGACTGCCGGGCGAAGTCGAGTTCTTCAAGACGGCGGCGACCCCCGATTCCCTGCTTCGCGCATGTCTTGCGCTGCCTTTGGAGGCCGAGCCGGACGCGAGAGCCGAGTATTCCGATCCTGGCTTCATCCTTCTAGGAAAGGCGCTGGAGGCGGTTTCAGGCGAGACTCTTGACACCTGGGTGCAGCGGGAGATCTTTCAACCGCTAGGAATGACAGAGACCGGCTTCTGTCCTGCTGGGTCAGATGCGCGCCGGCTGATCCCACCCACAGAAGAAGATACGACGTTTCGGCATCGACGCATCCAGGGCGAAGTGCAGGACGAAAACGCATGGGTGCTGGGCGGGGTGGCGGGACATGCGGGGCTCTTTTCCAGCGTTCCCGATCTGCTGCGCCTGACGCGCGAGATTCTGCGGGCTGCAAACGAAAGCGGCTCCGGTGCGGCGAATGCAACGCTGTTTGAGAGCGCCACGATCGAGCGGTTTGCCGAACGGCAGCCGCCTGTGGGCAGCTCATGGGCGCTGGGCTGGGACACGCCATCGGAGAACTCGACGTCAGGGCGGCATTTCTCGCCCCATTCGATCGGCCACCTGGGTTTTAGCGGCTGCTCGCTCTGGATCGACTTGGAAGCCGATGTAGCGGTCGCAATGCTCAGCAATCGCACCTGGCCCGACCGAAAGAGCCAGTTAATCAAGACAGTTCGACCGGCCTTTCACGACGCCATCCGTGAAGCGTTAAAGCATCTGGCCCAGACTGCCGCAGCGCCGTCTCGATGCAAGTAGATCGATTTGCCTCGCGAGATTGACGCGAAGTAAACATTTTCAGCGCTCTGCTTACGGTGCGCGCGCACAACGCCGGCACTGGCCGAAAGGTAACCTCTGCCACAATTTCGAGTAATGGCCGAGCGAAAAATTGTCAAGGTCTTGCGCGGATTTGCAGCTAGAATAAATGCTGGGGACGGACGCGATGGCGAGCATCACAACGTTGCAGGAACCGGCTGGCACCCACGCAAAAGACAATCATCATCACGACGATCCGGCCACACTGCTTCAACAACTGACTACGGAGAGCCAGAACGAAGCTTCGCAAGGGCTCGACACGAAATCCGCACTGGAGATTGCCCGCATCGTCAACCACGAGGATGCCAAGGTCGCGGTGGCGGTAAAGAAAGCCCTTCCTGAAATTGCCGAGGTCATCGATCAGGTGGCGCGGAGCTTACGCGACGGCGGCCGCCTGATTTACATCGGGGCTGGTTCCAGCGGCAGAATCGCAGCGCTCGATGCTTCGGAGTGCCCACCCACCTATTCCACCGCTCCAGCACAAGTGCAGTACATTATGGCGGGCGGACCCAAAGCTCTGGCTTCGGCAGTCGAGGTGAATGAAGACTCCGAGGAGCTTGGACAGCGCGATATCGCGCGCCGCCGCCCAACGCGCAAGGATGTCGTGGTTGGAGTGTCGGCATCGGGGCGCACCCCGTACGTAGTCGCTGCGGTGGCATACGCGCGTGCACGGGGCGCGAAGACCGCGGCCGTGACGTGCAATCACGCGACACCCATCGCCGAGGCTGCCGACATCACCATCGTGGCCGATGTAGGCCCGGAGGTCGTTTCCGGATCGACGCGCATGAAGGCCGGCTCCGCGCAGAAGATGATCCTGAACATGATCACCACCGGCGCCATGGCGCGGCTGGGCTATGTGTACGAGAACCTGATGGTGAACGTGCACATGCAGAATTCGAAGCTGGTAGAGCGCGGCATCAGCATCCTGATGCGCGCCTGCAACATCGATCGGGCGATGGCGGTGGAAACCATCAAGAGCGCCGGACGCAGCGTGCCGGTGGCGCTGGTGATGCTGAAAGCCAGGGTGGATAAGCCGGAAGCGGTACGGCGATTGGCCAAGTCCGATGGCAATGTGCGGCTGGCGATCGAAGATAATGTGATGGAAATCTGAGGTTGCATCGAGAGGGCAAGGATTCTCCACCCTTTCCGAGGTTCGCATTTCGTCCAAAGGGGGGCGGGAAGATCATCCCTCAGCCGCTAAAGAGGCTGCGGAAAAACCCCAAAGTCGGGTCGGATACCGACAGAAACCGTCCCTCAGCGGCTAAAGCCGGGAGCACTTTATTGGACTTATCGGCACGGATAAATCCGGGCCCTTTCAAAACCGCGCTCCTCGCAGAGTTTCTCCGCAGCCTGCCAAGCCGAGCCATTTATTCGACTCATCGGCACGGCTAGAAAGCCTTGCTCCTTCAACAGACCCAAAGCGGGTTTCACCGAAGCACGCCCTGCACGTGGAAGAACATCAGCAGCTCGAGCAGCAGGCCGGCCACCAGCAGGCTGACTCCAACGATCGCAATGACTTTCACTTTGCTGCCGAGGGCCTTCAGGTCTTCCAGAAGTTCCTGCTGCTCCTGCGCGTTGCAGTTGATCGCTAGGCGGTTGCGGTCAGTGGCTTCGCACATCATCTCCAGTCGGTCGCGGACCCGTTCTAGCGAGCCGCTCTGCTTGATCGACTCTGCACGCAGTTTGAGATGCTGTCTTTGCAGGCCCGCCAACCCTTCTTCGAGAGTCTCCGGATCAAACTGGGGCGGAGCCGACAGTGCGATCGGGCCGTTCACGGCGCCGTAGCCAAGGGGTTGCAGCGCAGTGCTGCCGCTTTCGGCACCAATGGTGTCTGTGGAGGAAACCGGGCCGAAGGAGTGCGCTGGGAGCGCCACAGACTGCGGCGGCGTCGCGGTATCGGTCAGTTCGACAAGCTGGGATTTGCTCATGGAGCTTCGCATTTCCGGGGGATTTGTAAGGAATAACCTTGGCAACGAGAAATGCTCTCGCGATCGGCTTCCGCCGATTGCGTACACTTGAGAGCCAGGAGATCACCGTGAAACCGGGGGCTCGTCCACGCGGTGTTTTATGTGCAGCTAAACGTTCTAGCGCCTATTATCAACATTGGGCCTCTTCTTGTCACTAGCGATCTTGGAATTCTCGATGCAAAGAACGGCGCCGGCTCCTAAAGGCGTTGACATGAAATGGAGCCTTTACCGTCAAGAACAGCACCTCACTATGGCGCGCCTGTCCCGCTTGAATGGCCAGGCAGGCGTTCACGGCAGCACGCGCCGCAGGTGGAAGAACATCATCAGTTCGAGTGCGAAGCCGACCGCCAGCAGGCTGAATCCCACCACCGCAATAATCCTCACCTTGATTGAGAAAACCCTCAAATCTTCGAGCAGTTCCTGCTGTTCCAGTGTGTTGCGGTCGGTGGCCTCGCGCACCATGTCCAATCTGTCCTCGACACGCCTGAGAGAGGCGTTTTGCTCGATCATCTGTTCGCGCAGGCTGCGATGCTGCGCTTGCAGACTGGCGAGGCCCTCTTCGAGAGGCGCCAGATCCACTTTCGCAGGCGGAGGAGGCTGGGTGCGAGGACGAGGCGCAATCAGATTGGCCACGGCGGTTGCTACATTCCCATCGATGAGGGGCAATAAACGCTGCACGATGGGTATGGCCATACGAACGACGTTGACCACTCGTTGCAGTCCGGACGAATCACCGCTCGGCCGAGGGGCTGGCGCCGGCGCGGGCAGGGCGCGGGTGGGACCCGGAAGCGGCGCGGGCCGGCGAATGCCTCCCTGCGCCGGCGGCTGCTGCTGACGGCCGCTTGCGCCCACCGATAACGGTGAGCCGATAGCGCGGGGTGGGGACGGGACGGCGCGTGGAATCATCGGAATGCGGTCTTTGAGTTCGACAGGTTCGGGTTCGCTCATGGAGCCTTGCGTTTCTCGCGACATGAGAATGCCCTCTTTATACCGGATTCCCTTCGCAATGGGAATGCTTTTCCTGATTCGCGACGCACCGCGCCGCTTCGCGTATGCTGGAGAGCCAGGAGAACCGCGTGAAACCCGAGCTAGCGCACCTGCTGCGTCATTTCCAGCGCAATATTTTGGCTGGGATTATCACCATCGGGCCGCTTTTTGTCACCTACCTGATCTTCAGTTTTCTGCTGGAGACCCTCGCCAAGGCGGGATTGCCGATGGTGCGTTTGTTCGCGGCGGTGTTTCCCTCGAGCTGGTTCCAGTCCCCTTGGCTGCAGTCGATGCTGGCGATTCTGCTCACCCTGATCGTGCTCTATGTGGTGGGCAGGGTCACCTCACTGGTTGTGGGGCGCCAGGCTTTCAGCCTGTTTGAATCGTTGCTGGAGCGCTTGCCGTTCGTGGCCAAGGTCTATACGTCGGTGCGTCAACTGCTGGACACGATGATGGCGAAAAAGGAGACGAGCCAGCGGGTGGTTCTCATCGACTTCCCGATTCCCGGCCAGAAGAGCATCGGGTTCCTGACACGCATTCTAAGCGATGAGGCGAGCGGGAAGCCCTTGGCCGCGGTGCTGGTGCCGAACGCCATCAACCCCACCTCGGCTTTCCTGCAGATTCTGCCCATGGAGCGCGTGATCGAGACAGATTTGACCATGGAGCAGGCCATGAGCATGGTGATGACCGGCGGCGCAGTGGGCCCGGAGACGATGCCGTACTCGCAGTCGAGAGAAGCAGATGGTGTAGAAGGAGCTAAGGAAGCTCCGAATCAGCCGCTGCCTTGAAAGAGCGCGGCTTTCAGGGGTGCTGGAAATCGCCCCGAATGAGGACGGGCTTTAACTCCTGAGGGATGGCTCAACTGAAGCTGACCAACTACCCTTGTACCTATGCACATTAGCGAAAACCATCCGCTCGCGCCCTTTACGACCTTCGGCATCGGGGGACCGGCGCGGTGGTTTGCCCAGGCGCGGAGCGAGGACGACATCGCCGAAGCCTGCGCATGGGCGCGTGCACACGACCTGCCGATGTTCGTGCTGGGCGGCGGTAGCAATGTGCTTATCTCCGACCGGGGATTCCCGGGCCTTGTGCTGCACATCGGCCCGATGGGCATCGACCACGACGGCGACGTCTTCCGCGCGGCCGCCGGCGAACCGTGGGAGCACTGCGTGCGGCAGACCACTGAGAGCGGATATCAGGGCTTAGAATGCCTCGCCGGCATTCCGGGCACCGTCGGCGGAACGCCGGTGCAGAACGTCGGCGCCTATGGGCAGGAGGTCGCAAGGGTCATCGAGCGCGTGCGGGTTTTCGACATCAGGGCGCGCAGCTTTCTGGAACTTTCGAATCGAGAATGCGGATTTGCCTATCGGCAAAGCCGTTTCAATTCCAGCGATCGCGGCCGCTTCATCGTGACCCGCGTCGACTACCGGCTGCGCCGCGATGGCGCGCCAAACCTGACCTACGCCGACCTGAAGCATCGCTTTAAGAACCAGCCAGGCACTCCTTCCCTTCCCGAAGTCGCCGCCGCCGTGCGCAGCATTCGCCGCAGCAAAGGAATGCTTCTCGTCGACAGCGATCCAGACTGCCGCAGCGCCGGCAGCTTCTTTAAGAACCCAGCCGTACCACAGGACGTTGCGGACCGAATCAAAGGGCTTGCTGCAAACGCCGCCACGCCGTTACAGGTTTATCCAAGATCAGGCGGTGTGGTCACAATTCCCGCTGCTTGGCTCATCGAGCAGGCGGGATTCAGCAAGGGCTACCGGCGCGGAGCCGCCGGAATTTCCTCGCGCCACACGCTCGCGCTTATCAACTTTGGGGACGAGCGCGGCGGCGCAACGGCCGAAGAGATTCTTGCGCTGGCGCGGGAGATTGCCGACGCGGTCGAAGCCAAGTTCGGAATCGGCCTCGACATGGAACCCGAGATGGTTGGGTTCTAGCGCACAGACTGCGTTATTTCATCATCGATGTCGAACAGGTGCGGGCCGGGAGGCCCGCACTACAGCCGGTCAGGAGACCGGTGGTACGTTCCGATGTTTGCGACATCACGCACGTAAGCGTTTAGCCCGGACGCAGCCGAGCGAGCAAACGGTCCCGCTCACTGGAAAGCACCGTCGTGGCCGGCCCTTGCGCGGCGAGCCGGCCCTCATGCAACAGCAGAACTTCCGCTCCGGTGGCCAGTGCGTCGCTCACGTCGTGCGTGGCCAGAACCGCCTGCACATTCTTGGCCCGCAGCCACGCTTGCAGTCTTTCCAGCAAGGCATCGCTGGCGGCGCCATCGAGCGCGGAGAACGGCTCGTCGAGAAGCAGCAGCTTCGGACTCGTCGCCAGAGCGCGCGCCAGCGCGATACGCTGCGCCTGCCCGCCGGAAAGGTCCCGCGGACGGCGCGCCGCGAGGTCTGCCGCATCGGCCAGCTCCAGCATTTCCTTCACCCGCGCCGCGCGATTCGCTCTGTCCAGATTCCGCAACCTGCCCCACAATCCGTACGCCACGTTCTGGGCCGCGGTGAGATGAGGAAACAGTGCCGGATTCTGCGTCATGAGTGCGATTCGTCTGCGTCCAGGCGCGCGCCAAATCCCTCGCGCTGCGTCCGTCAGCATTTCACCATCGAACAGCACGCGCCCTGCCGCCAGTGCGCCATTTTGTGTTCGGTCCAGCCCGGCAAGCAAGCGCAGCAGCGTAGTTTTTCCCGCGCCCGAAGGGCCGAAGATGACCGTCCACGGCGACGCGAGCCTGCACTCTACTTGGAGATGGAAGCTTCCCCGCCAGACGTCGAACGCCAACTCAAGCACGGCTCTTGCTCCCTCGGCGCCGCGCTGTGGAGTAAATGAACCCCAGAGCCACCACGCTCATGCCCAGAAGAATCGCAGCTGTGCGGTTGGCTGCAGCGTAGTTGAAGCTCTCCACCTGGTCATAGAGCACGATGGAGAGCGTGCGCGTCGCGCCGGGAATGTCCCCACCCAGCATGAGAACAACGCCAAATTCGCCCATGGTGTGCAGGAAGCTGAGCACCGCGGCAGCTAGCAACGAGCGCCCGGCGAGCGGCGTGAGCACGCTCCAAACCAGCCGCACTGGACCTGCGCCGAGAAGCCGCGCCGCGTCCACCAACGAGGAGTCGACAGCGGCAAACCCGGCCACCAGCGGTTGAACCGCAAACGGCAGGCTGTAGATGACCGAGCCAACCACAAGGCCGCTGAACGAAAACGCCAGTGGGTGACCAATTAGCGAAGCGATTCCACGGCCGAAGGCGGTGCGCGGCCCGAGCAAAACAAGCAGAAAGAAGCCGAGCACGGTGGGCGGCAAGACCATGGGCAGCGTGGCCAGCGCTTCCAAGCCCGCGATCCAGCGGCCGCGACCGAGAACCAGCAGCGCTGCCAACGGCACGGCAATCGCGAGCAGAATTGCGGTGGTGACGGTTGCGAGGCGGAGCGAGAGTGCGAAGGCTTGCCAGTCCATGGGCGCCACTCAACAGACTACCGTTGCACCTCGTGATTTCCCAACGATTCGCAGCGGATCAGTCTGGATCTGTTTTGAAAGGGCACGGCTTCAGCCGTGCCGCACCAAGAAGCAAAATGAACCAGGCTTTAGCCCCTGAGAGATGCCACGACTACGCGCAACGCCAGCGCCTCCACTTTTCCTTCAGCTTCTCTCTTTGTCGCGCCATAAACGAGCACGCCGGGAAGATCAACGGCCTCCGCGCTCCAGCGGCCATCGTCCTCGCGGTCAAACTCGATCCGGACTTCCATCTTCACATTCCCGCGCCGAACCCTGTCCATCGGCTCTCCCACCCACGAAAAAGCCGGGATCTAGACTAGTAGCTGGCACCTATCTCCGTTTCCACTTCACCCCATCCTTGGAGTCCTCGAGCACCACGCCCATCTCGGCCAGCTGGTTGCGGATGGCATCGGCCCGCGCGAAGTCGCGACGTTTCCTGGCCTCGTTGCGTTCGGCAACCTTCGCCTCGATCGCGGTATCACTCAGCGACTGCGCGGCCACGAGCTCCGTCGCTGCGTCGGCCATCCGCCCTTCCCGCTCCGCCCACGCGAGCGCCCGCCGCGTGGGTTCGGCATCGCGATCCTCCAGCACATCGAACACGGCGTCGAAATCCTTGAGCACCGGCAGAATTGAGTCGCGATGGCCCGCGAAAAACTGCCCCTGGTCCATCGCCGTGTTCGCCGCCCGCACCAGCTCGAAGACCGGCGCCCGGGCATCGGCGGTGTTCAGATCGTTCGCCAGCGCCTCCATGAACGCGCTGTGCGCCTTCTCCGCCGCTTCCTGCATCGCAGATTTCGCGCCGCCCCCATCCGCGATCTTATCCGCGATCATGGGCCAGCTCCCCGCCATCAGCCGCTCGCGAAAGGTGCGCAACCGCTCGATCGCCTTGGTCGCTTCGGCGAGCCCCTCGAACGTGAAGTTCATCTGGTGCCGGTAGGGCACCGAGATCAGCGCCAGCCGGATCGCTGACGCCTTGTATCCCTTGAGCAGCAGATCGCGCAGCGTGTAGAAGTTCCCCTCGCTCTTCGACATCTTCTTGCCGTCGACGAGCAGAAATCGCACGTGCATCCAGTGCCGGGCGAATTGCTTGTGCGTGGCGGTCTCGCTCTGCGCAATCTCGTTTTCGTGGTGCGGGAACATCAGGTCCTCGCCGCCGCAGTGCAGGTCGAAGCTCTCGCCCAGGTACTCCATCGACATCGCCGAGCACTCGATGTGCCACCCCGGACGCCCGCGCCCGATCGGCGTCTCCCACGAGGTCTCGCCGGGCTTAGCCGCCTTCCACAGCGCAAAATCGCGCGCCGAGTCTTTCTCAT
>Ga0187770_10001009_pt1 | contig 14490 bp, 16 predicted proteins | sample 0116_SJ02_MP02_2_FD_133154 | JGI IMG/M metagenome (GOLD analysis project Ga0187770, IMG submission 133154) | Tropical peat soil microbial communities from peatlands in Department of Meta, Colombia - 0116_SJ02_MP02_20_MG | ecosystem: Environmental > Terrestrial > Soil > Wetlands > Peat | place...
CGACGGGTCCGAAAGTATCAGCGAGTCGACCTCGTCGAAGGCTATGACCAGGTGTGTCCTATTGCTCCTCAGCTCCTCGACCAGGGCGGTCAGGAGCTCTTCGAAGCTGTAGCCTCGCGTGGGGTAGCTCTGCCCCAGGGACTTCAGGGCCTTGACCATTATGGCCTGCAATGTCCTGTCTATCCTGCAGTTGACATGCAGCGCTTTGACCAAGTTGCCATAGAGAGCCGCCTTCCTCGGCAGCGACTCTAGCAGAAGCTTCTTCGCGATCATAGTTTTCCCTGACCCTACTGGGCCTGTTATCATCACGACCTGGCTCGCCTTAGAGGCGCTCTGTGCCACGCTCTGGAAGTACAGCTCGAGCTTCCTCAGCTGGGCTTCCCTGTGGGGTATCTGGTGCGGCAGATACTCCTGCAAGAGTATAGTCTCGTCCCGGAAGACCGAACGTGCCATGAGAGCTTAACGATTGCGCCCTATTCGTCTTATAACCTTGATTATGCGTTTGATAGGACGATGGATGGAGGGTTATCTGAAAGTATTCTTACAAACTAAAAAGAGGACACAGGCGTCCACAGGACGATGAAGGCAGTCAGATTCCATCAGCATGGCGGGCCCGAGGTCCTTCAGTATGAAGAAGTGACTGACCCGGAGCCCAGCTCGGACGAGGCGTTGGTGCGGGTGAAGGGGTGCGCCCTGAACCACCTCGATGTCTGGGCGAGGAACGGGCTTCCGAACGTCGCCATCCAGATGCCGCACATCTCCGGGAGCGACATAGCGGGGGTCGTAGAGTGGGTCCCCGCCGAGGAGAAAACGTTCAGGAGGGGAGACGAAGTAATCGTCAACCCTGGAATCGGGTGTGGGCGCTGCGAAGCGTGCCTCCTAGGACGGGACGATCAGTGCCCCGACTACAAGATAATCGGGTACGGGATGGACGGAGGGTACGCGGAGTTGGTCAGGGTGAAGAGAACCCACCTAATCAGCAAGCCAGAGGGGATGAGTTTCGAAGAGGCGGCGTCCTTCCCCCTCGTCTTCGAGACCGCATACCACATGCTTGTGACCAAGGCAAAGGTGGGCCCCGGTGACATAGTGCTCGTGCTGGCCGCGAACTCGGGGGTGGGCATAGCCGCTGTGCAGATTGCGAAGCTTCTCGGTGCCGAAGTCATAGCGACAGCAGGAGACAAAGAGAAGGCGGAGGGGGCGAGACGCCTGGGGGCGGACCACACGATTGACCACTACAAGAAGAACGTCCTGACTGAAGTGAAGGAGCTGACAGGAAAGAAGGGCGTGGACGTGGTAATCGAGCACGTGGGGAAGGCGACCTGGGAGGGGAGCGTGAAGGCACTGGCGAAGGGAGGTAGGCTAGTAACATGCGGGGCCACCACCGGCGCTGATGTCACGACTGATCTAAGGTACATCTACAGCAGGGAACTGACAATCTACGGGAGCTACATGTCGGGGGCGGGGGAGCTCCTACAAGTGGTGAAGCTGTTCCGAGAGGGAAAACTGAAGACGGTGATCGATTCTGTATATCCCCTACAGAAGGCGGCCGAGGCGCAGACGAAGATGGAGAGGAGCACGCACTTCGGGAAAATCGTGTTGAAAGTCTAGGAGACGATTTCGTAGGAGTAGCTTATCTTCGCAGCAGGCTTGAGGGTCGCCCCCACGCTGCAGAACTTCTCTGTGCTGTCTTTGATGGCCTCCTCCACGAATCTCCTTTCCAACGGGTCCCCCGACAGAACGTACTTGACCCGTATGGATGTCCAGGGCTTTGGTAGGCCATGCTCTGGTCGCTCACCTGAGACGAGCACCTTGAGCGACTTTAGTTTCTGCTTGCGCTTGCCCAGTATCGCAACTATGTCCATCCCCGTGCAGGCCCCCAGGGATGTGAGGAGGGCCCGCATGGGGCTAATCCCCTTCTGAACCTCCTCCGACGAATCGTAGACCACCACGTGCCCCGAAGCGTCTGATCCGAGGAAAAGGTTTCCCCCGCTCCAGGCGACCTCAGCGAGCCAGTCATCTTTGCTCAATCTGGACCACCAAAGGCTTCGTACTAGAGGAGACCTCGCCCTTCTCTATGAAGCTTCTCCTCCCCCACTTCGCGTTCGCGTGGGCTACGAGCTTGTGGCTCCCTGTCCCCAGGGCGGAGGCAGGAATCTGAAACTCCTTTTCGACGTCAAGCATTTTCGACTTCGCGTCCTCCACGCTCCTTGGTATCAGCGGCGGGCCGCCATCTTCGGGGACGATCATTGCCCAGATGCGGTATGGGAGGTCGGGGTCCCGGCTCCAGTAGAAGCTCGCCTTGCGCACCTGCTTCTTGGTCTCGCCGAGCTTGTGCGATCTCATGACTCCTTGGCTCCTCACGACAGTCTTCAGCGTCAGGCGCAGAATCTTGTCGAAGTCCTCCCAGGCGACCGTCCAGACGTCCGGATGAAATGCCTGCCTCAATCCGCCCGTGATCTTGAAACTCGCGTTAATGCGGATCGTCTCGGAAATTGAGTACGATTTCTTGTCTGCGACCAGGTTAAGTTGACTGAGCTTCGTCTTCGGCCAGTAGTAGTCACCCCTTCTGTCCTTCAAGGGCAATGCGATTCGTCGGCTTCGACCTGGCCGTTAAAAGCGTGATTGCAGTCGTTCCCCTTCCTCCCCTAAGGTGCCATGAGCGCCGGGTTCGCCAGACACGACCCGGCTCTTCATTCCATGGCCAGGGGGGTAACGACGTTGGGGATGGGTTCAAAGAGCAATCTGAATAGGAGTATGCATAGAAAATGGCAAAAATGCTTATTACGAAATCCGAAAATGCGTATTACGAGTACCGAATGAGAAGCCACACGGACTTGCGCTCGCCTGGATTCTGCTCCGTCTTATCATGGATTCGGAATCAGCATGGCTTAAATGCGAATTTGGAGGGCACGATATCACGTCCGGGGGTGCTGACGGGTTGACCGTGGTAGAGCATGAACCAGAGAGCAGTGTGAATGCAAGGACAGTCGCACTGGTAAAGCTCCTGACCGAGCTCGGCCCCGAAATCCCCGAAATCGCTCGGAGGTTGGGTCAGTTCAAGGAGTCTGTTCGATATAGGTACAAAGAGAAGATTCTCAGCAAGGGGTACGCGGTACAGGGAGCAGTGGATCACGAGAGGCTCGGCTTCGAGAGAATCATGATCATTGCCGACTTCTCCGAGACCTACCGTAGCTTTGCTCCCGCAATAATCACTGCCATGAGCGAAGTCTGTTACGTGGTAGGATTCTCGAAATCCCTCATAGGCGGAGAGTACATCGTCAACCTGAGCATTCCGAGCGAACAGGCCGGAGAAGTTCGGGCATTCTTTTTGGCACTGGAGGAGAAGGGCATGTTTGCGAAGCTGGAGGTACTGGACTTCGATTGGTATCGAAACGTCCCCATGAAACCCGAGTACTACGATTTCGATACGGGCCGATGGGACTTCCAGTGGCGGAACCCCAGCTCCCAAGACTACGAAGGAGCAGCGTACACACCGTCGAAGAGAGGGAAATTCGACTACGTGGACCTTCTGATCATAAAAGAACTCCAGATGGACGCGAACAAATCACTGAAGGAGATGTCTGAGAAGTTGAACATCAACTACAAGAAGCTGGCGTGGCATCATGCTGCACACGTCCTCGGTCAGAAACTTCTGCATGGGTACACGGTGAACTGGATAGGGACCAGGTACGACTACACTCTGGAGAAGGTCCTACACAGAAAGCACCGGTACTTCGTGCTCGACCTCTTCGTAAGGAACGTCAACGCGTATGAATCGATGAATCTCAGACATCAGATGAACGTCCTCCCCTTCCTGTGGAGCGAGGCGGGGGGCGGGAACTACCACGCTGAGCTTGCGTTGCCGGTCGACAACGTCGTCGAAGGGCTGCAATACATCGGCAATGCCACCAGTGCCGTCAAGGACAGGCTCAGCATCTATCCAGGAGACCAGACCGAGGCCGCCAGCTTCACAATCCTGTATCAGCTCTACGATCAGGCGGCGAAAACGTGGAAATTCAACAAGGATGATCTCCTGCAAAGATTCGACAAGCTAATGGTTGAAATAAAATCGGGGCCCACTAGAGAAGTCTAGTGGGATCCCCAACCGCCGATGATTTCGAGCGGTCCCAGGTTCAGCCCGAGCGTCGCAAAAACAATGCTTGCGCCGCCAATGGCCAACATTCCGTACCGGATCTTTTCGTCTAGGGTCATACCGGCACTAGGTATCATAAGGGGGGTTTTTAAGGAATGAGCCTATGCACAGTTATGGCGAGTCTGGACTACGCGAATTCTAAGAAATGCCTGATTCGAGCCGGGAATCCCCCGTCGGGGTCTCCTGCTGCCACTTTCGGCCCGAAGCCCCAAATATGGACTTGTAATATGGATTAGAGACTCCATTGGGCACAACTGACAAGGAGAAGCACCCGCACATTCCCGCCAGGAACGTCCTAGACAGGATAATCCTCGGAGGGAGCGACGGAGCGATTGAAGGCCTCGCAACAACCTCCGCACTGAACGGAGCGGGGGTGGGTTCGGAGACCATCGCTCTTGCAGGATTCGCTTTCGCCGTAGCCGGTGCCATTGCGATGTTCTTCAGCAGCTTTCTCTCTAGGCGCTCAGAACTTAGATCACTCCGGATAGACCTCGTAAGGGAGAAGATGGAAATCGAGACGGAACCCGAAGAGGAGCAGGGGGAGATGCGCGAACTCCTGAAGAAAGATGGCTATGCCCCCCAGGAGGTGGAGGTCATTCTAGAGAGGTTAACGAAAAACAGGAATCTGTTCCTCAAGGAGATGCTCAGGAGAGAGCTAGGCGTGAACATCGAAGACCTGGGATCGGACCCCTTCGTCTGGCCCCTCTTCGCCGGAATCACCTTTCTTTTTCTAGCCCTTCTGGCAGTATCACCCTACGCTTTCGCACTCCCGCGCACCGACGCACTGTTCGCTTCCGCGGCGCTCTCCCTGGCTGCGCTCTTCGCACTGGGCTCTAGAGCGTTCGTGCCCCGGAATTTTAGCTTCAAGGGGGGCGTCGAATCAGCCCTGGTTGGCGCAGCGGCAGCCATCCTCCTCTACCTGGTAGGGATCGCAGTCTCTAGTCTCTAAGACGGCGCACATTCATTAACCTCGGGGTACGTTGCTCAGCAGGTGCAGATGAGCGCCCGATTCACCCATCTGACCTTTGACTGCTACGGCACACTAATCGACTGGAGGGCAGGAATTGAACGGGAGCTCGTCAGGGCGCTAGGAGGGGGCGTCAAGCTGGGTGGGTCGCGGCTTCTTGCCGCCTACGTCGAATCCGAGAAGTCACAAGAGTCTGCCTACAAGAAGTACAGAGAAGTCCTTCGGGAGACTGTTGTCTCGATGTCAGGAGTCCTTGGGGCCGAGGTTACAGACTCGGCCGCGCGAGAGTTCGCTGCCTCGGTGCCGAAGTGGCCTGCGTTTCCGGATACGGCGAAGTTCCTGCGGGAGGCTGGCTCGAGGGGGTTCAAGAGATACATCCTGTCGAATGTGGACAACGACCTCCTAGAGGAGACGATAAGCAGGCACGGTCTTGAAGTGGACGGGTTCGTGACCGCAGAGGAGGTGGGGAGCTACAAACCGAATCCGGCGCACTGGATAAGGTTCATGGACAAGACTGGAACGCAGAAGAGGAGTATGCTTCACTGCGCCCAGAGCGTCTACCACGATATCATTCCGACGCAATCGATGGGAATCTCGTCGGCTTGGGTGAACAGGTACGATGAGAAACTAGGCGCGGGGGTCGAACCATCTTTCATCTGTGACAGTCTCGAGAACCTCGCCAGGGCGCTGGGCTAGCGAAGGCCGGCCCCTCACTGTCTCCTGCTCCGGCTCGGCAACCCAAGTCGGTCCATCATTTTCAGGAGGTCAACGCCCTTTTTCGTCAGGTCATAGACGACCCGTTCTCTCCCCTTCGAAACGACGAATCCTCTCCTCCTGACGAGCAGAAGCTCCTCGAGCTCCGATAGGTGCTGGTACACACTCGCGGTCGAAATCCTCCTGCTTGAGCGCAAGAGGAGCCAAATCTCATAACCGTAGCCTGGACCTCGCCTAAGGAGACGCAGGATGGCCAGCTTTGTCTCCCCGATTGTGGGTGAGTGCATGGCCAGGTCTTCCCTTAGCGCCACCTTCCTCGTCTGCCTCGCGAGACGGGACACGGCCCTGGTGTCCTTAAGCCCCGCCCCCGTGATGACGCAGACCACTCTATCTCCCCTGCCTATCTGGCCGCTCCGTATGGCCTGGCCAAGGCAGGCAACGACTGAGGCAGACGATGGTTCTGCAAAGATTCCCTCCGTCCTGGCCAGGAGGCCCGTTGCGGCGAGAGTCTGGCTCCTCGTTGTTGTGATTTCTGCACCCCCGGATTCAGCCATTGACCTCTCAGCTTCGGCCACGAAGAAGTGCTCCGACTCGCCGAGCTCTACGAGCTGTGAGCTCCGGTAGAGTGCCTCTCTGTTACCTCCCGGAGCGCTCGTCCCCTGGATTCGCGCCTCCTCGAGACGTACTCCCAAGAGCCTGCAGGACGATTGGTCCAGGATACCAGCTGCGCGCATCTGAAGGAGCGAACGCCAGATCATTGTCAGGTGCCCTCCGGTGCCCACTGGGACCACCACCACGTCGGGGCACTTCCACCCTAGCTCCTGGACAATCTCGAACCCAGTGGTCTTTTCCCCCTCCAGCAGGTAAGTATTCGCGGCCGTCACGGCTAGGTCGCGTGGGCCGGCATTGCGCCCGAAGGAGCTGCTCGAGGATGCCTCAACCTTCGCACCGTAGGCTAGCATCTGGAACAGCTTGCCCTGGTCGGTGTTCGGGTTCACGCGGACATGGGCGCTTATGTTGGCTTTTGCACAGTAGGCAGCGAGAGACGCGCCCAGGTTCCCCGTCGTGACACAAGCACATTCGCGCACTCCGCTCCCGCTTGCGAGGCTGACGAGCACCGTCGAGCCCCTGTCTAAGAAAGAACCGGTGGGGTTGCGGCTCTCATCCTTAAGGAGGAGGTGGCTGAGGCCGAGCTCGTCTCCGAGCCTCTCGGCCTGGAGAAGTGGTGTGGCGCCCTCTCCAAGGGTAACGACGTCTTCACCTGGAATCTCTGGGAGGAAGGCCCTGTACCTCCAAACGCCGGGCGGGAGGCCATCTAGGTCCGACCTGGAAGTCGAAACACTCCCCTGTCCTTCGATTATCACAGGTGAACCACACCTACTGCACGACGGGTCGAGAGCGGTCGTCTCTGTGGTGATAGAACACCTGACGCACCTCACCTGGGTTACGCGGGGCAACTCTCTTTGATATATAGGTTGGAACTTATATATTCTTGACGTATGTTGGCGATGCCGCTTGAAAACCAGAGAAGTTGCTGCCGCTGCCATCTTCACCGCCTTCGTATTCGCAGTAACATTCTCCTTCTCGGCCACGACGTCCACCGGAGGATACTTCGACGTGGGGGAGATCATGGTCTACATCACGGCATTGGTAATGGGGCCGTACGTCGGGGCCTTCGCAGGAGGGGTGGGCTCCATGTTCTCCGATGCGTTGCTTGCGCCTCAGTTCGCCCCGGGCACCCTTGTCATCAAGGGCGCTGAGGGGTTCATTGTAGGTTATCTGGCACAGAAAGGCTTCCGCGGATTCCCCGAGGTGGTCCAGAAGAGGCTTGGCTTGGTTCTGGCCGCTGCGGTGGGCGCGATAGTTATTGTGGTCGGCCTGACGTCCTTCCCCGACGTCTCGCTCTCTCTTGGGCAACTGGGACTTACTCCAACCGCCTCAACGCCGGACTACCCTCTGTCTGTCACCTTCTGGGGGGTCGTCGCTTGCCTTGCTTTTGCAGCGACCCTCGCTGTGAGCTCAAGAATAGGGCCAAAATTCACCTGGGTGGCCATTGCCATTTTCGCAGGCGGTGCCGAAATGGTAGCTGGGTATTTTATCTATGAAACCCAGATCCTAGGGTTGGGGCTTGTGGCGCCCACCGCTGAAATCCCCGTCAACGTTCTTCAGGCAGTAGCGGGACTTGTTGTGGCTCCTCCAATCGCGATCCGGGTCGCAGGAATCTTCGACGCCAGGAGAAGACTAACAGGGGGACAGATGGGATAGGATGCCGTCAAAGACATGCAAGGTACCGTCAGGCGGCTCTCGTTAGGCAAGGTCCCAATCGACGTACTGAACAACACCGTTCTCAGGCTGACAGGGGCCCGAACGGACCTGATAACGACCCCTGCCAAGGCTGGCATCGATTTCGCCGCAATCAGGGCGGGGAGCGGCTACATCGTCGTCTCGGCGGACCCTGTGACAGGAGTCTCCAAGGGAATAGGGAAGTACGCGATGAGGGTGAGCGCCAACGACGTCGCGACCTCCGGCCACAGGCCACAGTTTGCCGAGTCTGTCATCCTTTTGCCCGAGGGCTCGACTTCGGTGATGTTGGCAGAGATCGCAGGGCAGGTCCACGAGTCAGCAAGAAAACTGGGGATCGCCATCGTTGGAGGGCACACGGAAGTGACGCCGAGACTGGACCGCCCCATCGTTGTTGTCACATCGTTCTGCTATGCAGATGACTACGTCACGTCAGGAGACGCGATGCCTGGCGACACCATCATGATGACCAAGACGGCGGGCCTTGAGGGGACGGTGGTCCTGGGCGGTTCGAATCGCTTCCTCGACAGACTGAGCGTGGTCGATGAGGCCGTTGCGGCATACGGGACAGGCTGTGTCCACGCGATGCACGATTGCACTGAAGGGGGTGTACTGGGGGCGGTCTTTGAGATGTCCTATGCGTCCGGTCTGGGCTTCGAGCTCGAGGAGGGAAGAGTCCCGGTAGCCCCGGAAACGGCGAAGCTGTGTCGGAGGCGTGCCATCGACCCCCTGAAGCTGATAGGCTCAGGAGCGCTCCTGCTCGCTGTGCAGAAGGGAAGGGAGCAGCAAGTCGCGAAGGCACTCTCCCCTGTAAGGGCAACAACGATCGGGACCTTCAGGAAAGCCGGGAGGACCCTGATTAGAAACGACGGGACCCTAATGACTCTCCGCGAAGCGCCCGAAGACGAGCTATGGCGGGCCTTCGCCTGGGTGCCTGGCCGCCGGCACCGGCCTTAGCTCAGCCTTCTCCCTCGTCTCCCTTTTCTTGGAGGGCTGAAGCGCCCAGGAGAACTTCCTCTGCAGGGACTTGCTGTAGACCTTGGCCCAGTCGAGGCCGACATAATCGCACCACGCCTTGTAGACCCGGGGGTCGATGTAGTTCTTCAGGGAAGTGTTCAGATTGTAGTTCTTCGCCCTGACATAGAAGTCGAGTTCGCTTTCGAGCTTCTTCAGCCTCTTGTCGTCCTTCCTCCCCTTCACCCTCACCTCGTCAATCTTCTGCTTCTTCTTTTCGTAGGACTGCTGCCAGGTCTTTGGCAGGGTCCTCTGGTGGTTGCAGAATATCGCTGCCTGAAGGTTCGCCTCCTTCGCATGGTAGAGCTTGTCTATGTCGTCCATTCCTTCGGCGCTCTTCGACTCCAGGGTGTGCTTGGCGGTCACCGTGGCGTGCCATGTCCTAAAGACCTTGGCCGTAAGACCGGGGACGATGGAGGAGAGGAACTGGTTGACCATGCTCGAAGTGACCTCGTGGAACACCTCCGTTTCCGGCGACTTGCCCAACTTGAACTCCTCGAGGTTCTTCAGCACCTGAGGGAGGGGCCTGTCGGTCTTCTTCCACGGCACGCTGTCCTTCCCGAGGAAGTCGAACTCGACGACGCCATCCTTCACCTTGATGTGCTCGACCCTGAGCGTGCTAGCACCGACTGTGTCCGCCTCGTCTTCGTCTTTTTCGTCTCCGACCCTCATCCCAAGCCTGTGGATGAGGTAGCAGACAGTGGCGACCTGCCGCATCTTCGGGTCCTTCGAGGACAGCTCTCTCTCGATACGGGCCTCGATCATTCTCATGCTCGACCCCGCTCTCGCAGCGTTGTCGTACTTCGCCCGACTCCGCGACTGCTGAATGGGGGTACTCTCGTGGAGCCACACGTACTTCTCCTTGTCAGTGAGCTTGTCAATCCACTTCGCCATCCACATCGAGTTGTGGTCGTGGACCACTTCCTTCCAGCCGCCTGGGGGGACAGCCGTACCCTCCCCGAGGTTCAGTATGACGTCAGAAGCTTGGACTCGCGGCTTCCACTTCCCCCTTAGCGGGTGTTTCCCGCGCCCCATGAAGAGACCGGGAGGCTCGACCATGTAGTTGGCGAAGTCGACCTCCTTGCCGTCGAGAATCGCCCTTCCGTACTTCGCCTTCAGCTCCTCACGCCTCTCCTTCCTTGCCGCCGCTAATCCCTTCCTCTGGTCCTTCGTCATGCTCTCCTTGGCGGCCTTCTCTGCGTCTACCTTCCTGTAGAGTTCGGAAAAATCCACGTCTTTGAACAGAGCCCCTTTGCACCAGGGAGGGAGTTGCCGGACGAAGTCCACCATGAAATTGGCCGTGAATACCGGGTCCTGAACGTATGGCGTGTCCTTCTTCTTGGCGAAGTTGTACGCCATTTCCTCGGCCAAGGGGGCGAGGCCGACCTGCGTCCCCTTCACGGTGATGTGGAGGCCTTCAGGCTGGTAAAGGTCGGGGAAGTTCACCCCGTTGTGAGAAAGAGTCTTCCAGTATGCTTTCATGAATCGGTAAGGGTAATTTCGAGTCTCCGTGTATTTAAGATGAACCCGAGGAAACCGCATTTTCTGCGACGATGGTTAAATACGTGCGGAGTAACTTTGGCTTTGTTCTCAGATGTGGATCGACTTCGAGGAACATAGAACCTCTGCCCTCAAGAACCCGGCGATGATCGTCGCGGTCTCGACATCAATGCCGCAGTACAGAGCCCTCTATTCCCAGGCCAGAGAGCTGGCTGAGTATCTTCTAAGGAAGATGGATTTCAAGAGGATAGGCTCGGTCAGGGCGTCGGCCTTCCCTCCTGAGGTCCTCGTGAGGCACGACGGTCTGTCGACCCTTCCTGAATGCGCCTTCTACCTCAACAGGGGAAAGAGGGACCTGCTCCTGTTCGCGGGGGACAGCAGCCCTGCAGACGAACAGTACGAGTTCGCCCAGTTCGTCCTGAAAGTGGCTAGAGACCTAGGGACGGAGGAGCTTTACTCAGTGGGGGCCAGGTGGGCCGAGACCCCCGTCCCGGCCGAAGCGGATCCCGTTACGACTGGGTTCGCGACCGACTCCACTGGCGTGGAGAATCTGAAGAAGCATGGGGTCCGAATCCTGGGAGAGGAGCCTGCTCCGTTTTTCGCTTCCATGGTAGTCGCGATGGCGAAGGATGTTGGGATAAGGGGGTACAAGCTGTCAGTAGACCACGGTGAGCCTAGCCCTCACGTTCGTTCGGTAACGAAGCTCCTGGAGATTCTGGGAGGAATGATTGCCTTCGATGTAGACCTAAGCGAGCTGAAGGCGAAGGTCGCACCCGCTTCACCAGGAAGGCAGACAGGGAACAGCACCATATACCACTAGTACTACTGGAGCGTTACCGCCTCCCGGTCGAGGGCGTCCAGCTCTGGTCCGAAGCCCCATTCCCTCGCCAGGGCGTCTGCCTCCCGCTCCCTTTCCCGAGACTCCTCGGGTCGAACGTGTTCGTTGAGCCAGGCGTGCGCCAGCTCGTGCGCTATCACCGCCGTCGCGGCCGAGTCGGAGAGAGCGTTGAACAGGGACGAGTAGAAGGTGATGGTCTGGCGCGGCCTAGAGAGGACCAGGAAGTACCTCACGCGTGAGTAACGGGTGAGGCCGACGGTTGTCTTTGTGGGCCTTCTTGAAAGTGTGATTGAGCGGACCGTGGTGATCTGTGGCACGACTATCGGTGGCCTCAGGTTCGCCCCGCCGAAGAGCCTTCGGAATCTAGGGTCGCGCGAGAGCGCGTACGCACCCCCGACTATGCCCGAGTCCCTGCCAAACAATCTCAGGGCGCTTCCTTGCCTAGGCACCCTTGGCCAGCCATCGGCCCGATACGGCCATGGCGAGCCCAATCCAGTACGGGAGGTAAGCCAGTACGGGGCCAAATCCGCCCAGCTTGTAGGCCGAATAACCGAACGAGACGACAAGCCCCAGGAGGCCTGCCCCCCCGCCCAGGTAAATGAGGGCCCTTCCTGTCGACGTGTGGTTTGTGAGAACTATCAGCCCTCCTGTCATCACGGCAACCCCTCCCAGGGCGATGACCAGCTCGAGGATTGTGACAGCAAGAACCGCGACGTTGGCCTCCATCCCGCCTAGGACGTCAGAGATGTGCGGCTCTGCAAGGCTGAGTGCTGTATATAGAAAACCCCTGGACGAGTAGCCGCTCGCGAGCATGAGAAAGCCCCCCAAGAGAGCAAGCGCACCTGCAGCATAGAGCCTGGCACTCATCGAAGTCCGTTTTGCCTCACCTCTACAATAGCCTTGTGCTACTATAATCCAAGCCGAACGAGATGTTTTCTCGGGCAGGTCACGAAGAAAGAGATCTCATCTCAAGTCGATTACGGCAGTTGCGATAACCAGTCTCCATAAGAAGGAGGTCCACTGCGTTTCGTCCGTGAACGCCCCCTAATCAGGTGTGACGTTCAGCAAGCCGCTCTGCATGGCCCAGTGTATGGAGCAGAATATGTTGCAATAAATCCGGAATTGGCCGGGCTTCGTCGCCACAAATGACACGTGGAGGACCTGTCCGGGAACAACGGTTACGATGTTGCTGTCATAGTAGTACGTCACCTGAAAGCCATGCGCCTGGAAGTCGGTGTTGCAGACCGTTATGTTCACCGTCGTTCCTTGGGTGACGTTAAGAATTGGCCAGTTCTTCTCTGGTACGCCGTGATCCACGCTATCGTTATAGCCCTTATCACTCGCGATGACAAGGTATCCATTAGCCGGCTTGACGCAGCCTGCCGGCAGAGCAACGGAAGTTGCTCTTCCCCCGCTAATCACATAAAACGTGACGGTTACGGCAGCCCCCACTAGCACCACGGCCAATACCACGACAATTGTCTTCCTGTTTGAATTCAATTAGCCCTGGGGCCCAGTCATGAATGGAGAAGTGCCGCTGTATAAAGGCACGTGAACCCTAGAACAATCAAGCAAGCCACTTTCAGCGACTCGCCCTTAGAGCCTGTTCCCTGGAACAGGGGCCGGGCAAGCCTTACCGCGGCGTAGATCGACGTCCCAAGACCAAGGGCGAAGACATACGTATAGTCAGCGTTGGGGAAGGCCTGAATTATGTAATAGGCGCTCGCTCCTCCTACTATCCCAGGCAGGGTGAAGGCCAGCGTCAGAACGACTATGTCCTTCAGACGCCCCACCGCGTCTTTGGCGTGATCCCTCGCGTAAATCCAGTAGGCAGCCCCCACCATCATGGGTTCCAACCCTTTGTGCAGCACGAATGCAACCCCGGCCGAGAGCCCGCCGAACGCATCTATCAGGTTCGAGCTTGTCGTGGTGGCCGCGGTCGCGCCTACTGCCGCTCCCTCTCCGAAGCCATGCATCCCGACAGCGATAGCCACAAGAAGCGGTATGGAGAAGCCGAACCCGATCCCGAGTGGCCCCTCGGCAAACATTTTGGTGTCGATTGCAAAGAGGATGATAACACCGATGGCGAAACATAGCCACAGCGCAAATTGCCAGACACCACCTGTGAACCCTTCACTAACTCCCAGCAGTGACGCGTCGCCTATGGTGTCTGAAAAGAACCACAGGTAGATTCCGATTGTAAAGGCTGCGAGGTACTTTGGGCTAAGGAACCTGGCGCCCGCTGACATGATGCCGAGGCCGATGAAGGTTGGAATTAGGAATGTGGCGAGTATAGCGCCGAACGTCTCGGCGAACCCTATCAAGGCACGGCGCCACCGCCCAACTTAACGTCGAAGAAATTGGCTTCGGAAGAATCGTAGTTCCCCGGCAGCGAGAGCACTCCTTTTCCGAAAAAAATACTGCTATTGAGCATTGTGGCTCAGATGGCGAAACCGAATAAATCTTAAATCGACTAGACTGATGAATCGTACCCTTTGTCACTGCCGACCCTAATTACTTCAAATCAAGACGATATCATGCATCTTGTTCTGCTCGTTCTGTCAACAGTGCTGATGCTCATCTCGGCGAACGGTTACAGGAGGAGGCCGAGCAGCCGATACTTCTTCCTTATGCTGGCATTTGTTTTCTTCTTTCTTGATCAGGCCGTTACCTTCTATCAAGAGATCTACCTGGACGGCCTGCTGATTTCCGTCCCCTACCTCGGGTTGCACCTGATTCACCTCTTCGAGCTACTAATGAGCCTCAGCTTCCTGACGGCCTTGCTCAGGCCCATAATTGGGCAGGAGGGATTGGCCCGAAAGTGAACTTCGATAATACAAACCGTCAGAACGCCAAGCGACTGGTATCGCTGTTCCCGGGAGTCCACCTCCGGATGCTTTCTAGATATCTTGGCGTGTCTCTGAACACGGCGCGCTACCACCTTGTGAACCTCGAGAGGAACGGGGAAATCTTCTGTAGGAAGGAGGGAGAGTACCTCAGAGC
>Ga0187770_10001010_pt1 | contig 14482 bp, 13 predicted proteins | sample 0116_SJ02_MP02_2_FD_133154 | JGI IMG/M metagenome (GOLD analysis project Ga0187770, IMG submission 133154) | Tropical peat soil microbial communities from peatlands in Department of Meta, Colombia - 0116_SJ02_MP02_20_MG | ecosystem: Environmental > Terrestrial > Soil > Wetlands > Peat | place...
CCGTCGTTCCGATATTGCTTGGTATGGTCTTTCTAAGTATGAACAAACCTCGGGCGTCGCGCACCTGAGCTGACAGGTGACAACGAACAGCGATACGGTTGACATTTCACAGACTGAGTGTTATGGGAAATAAAACTCTTGTCCCCTCTTCGCGAGCCTCAAGAGTGAAAGGAGGAAAGGATGTTTTTCTCCGTTCAGAAGGAGTTATTCGATATCCTGCCCGGTCTCGTCATTGGGATGGTGGTGGCCAAAGATGTGGACAACACTCGTCCTTCCAAACAGATTGATGACCTTCTCATCCACGCTGTTAAGGAGATGAAAAAGAATTTTATGGGTGACAAAGCCCAGGATCATCCGAGGATCAAACCATGGAGAACGGCCTTCTCAAAATTGGGTATTTCAGGGAGCAAATTTCAAAGTTCTGTTGAATCGATGGCGAGGAGAATTTTGAAGGGAGATCCTTTTCCGAAGATCAACCCTCTTGTTGATCTGTATAACAGTGTCTCTCTTAGATTTTTGGTGCCCATGGGGGGCCATGATCTGGATACCATCGATGGAAATATTCATCTGCGGTTTGCAGAAGGGTGGGAGCCCTTTACGTCAATGGGGGGATCAGAGACCGTGACGGTGCCAAGAGGAGAACTGGTCTATTGTGATGATCGAGAGGTGCTGACTCGAAACTGGGTATGGCGTCAGTGCGAGAAAGATAAAGCCACTGAGAAAACAAAAAATATTTTCATCCCCGTGGATGTATTGGGCGAAGTGGGAAGAGAACGGGCCGATGAAATCATCCTCGAGCTCTCCCGATTGATTCCTCGATATTTGGGAGGAACCCTCTTGTCGGCCGTCCTCAGCGGCGAAAAACCTTCGGCTGAGTTTTAGGTTTAAAATCAGCGTACAAAACCAAACCGAAATCAGCAAAATAAAAAGGGAAGAGAACGCCTCTTCCCTTTTTAAATCTTTCTCTTTCCTCCAGAGGATAGTCAGCCTTCTTTAATGGGGTGGGATTAGTAGGCTTTTCTCTGAGCTTCGGCTACGCCTTCATCCACCGTGAAGACGGCACCGCATTTTGGACATTTAACCTTTGCATCCTTCGAAACCCCAGCGCACCCAATAGAAAAAACTGCTAAAATCGCCAATGCCAAAAAGATGCTCACCCATTTCCTCATTACCCTTCACCTCCTTTCATCATGTTCAGAGAAATCGCAAGACAGAGTTCACTACAGAGAAAATGGATAACAAAAATCCGTTTCTATGTCAAGAAAAAAATAAAGATTTCTTTTCTCCCCTGGATTTTCCTCCTCTTATTTCTTTTTCTTAGGTTTGGCCCTCTTCGTTGCCTTCTTTGCCTTAGGATGTTTCATGCCACATGACATATTTTTGTCACCTCCCTTAACCCCTTTAGGATATTGATTTATTTATCTCTTTTAAATTAGTATTTGTCAAGAGTTTTCTTGTGGACACCAACTGCCGAAAACGATCGGAAGGGCAATATGGCAACAGAGATTCGGACAGACGGGAATAGCGATTGATTTGAGGGACTTTGAATAAAATACTTTTATCGTACGTCTAAGAAAATAATTGAAGAATCTGTCACGAAAAGACAGTCTGTTATCAAGAACTTCCACAGGGAGGAGAAACGCTTCCAGATGCTAATGTTGATTTCTTAACTAGATTGGAAGGAGAAAGATGAAGAAACTTCTATTTATTTTGTTTATATTTATTTTCGCTTCCTCTGTATCCGCAACCGTCGAAGCCCCTTCTGGAACCATCGGCATCAGCGCCCAGCTTGGAGAAATGGCAACCCAGCCACCTCCGATTGCGCAGGTATTGATCCGTGAGGGAGACTTTGCGATCCAGCTTGCCGAAGCACTTAAGACTGGACAGGCCAAAAATGAGGCTGAAGCTGAGGCCGCATTGGCCTCGGCCGGTATTGCGCCTAAAAACGGATGGATCGCCGATTACCCCATGACGCCCGACATCGTCGGTGAGCTGCAAAATGCCGTCGGAACGGCGGCGGATTCCGGCAAGTTGGGGATGAAGAAGGTGGAGGCTTTAAAGGCATTCCGGACAACTGTGGTTGAACTTCAATTGCCGTTGATCGCTGAACTACCGGACAGATACGCTGAAAGTCCATCTCCGACAACCCCTCAGTACGCTGAACCCTCTGTGATCGAAAATTACTACGATACCGAGGGCCCTCCTGTGGTAACCTATTATCCCCCGCCCTGGGATTATTACTATCTATACGCCTGGCTGCCCAGCCCATTCTGGTGCTCCGGGTTTTTCTTTCCCGGGTTCTTTGTTCTCCACGATTTCCATAGAGTGGTCTTCGTACATCGGCATCCACACGTCATCACCAATCACATCAGAGATCCCAGGACCGGAAGCATCGTTGCGATTGATCCCACGGCGAGACACGACGGAAGTATTTTGGGAGGTAAAGGGACACCCCGTAGGACGGGATCTAACTCTCCGGAGGCCAGGAAGGGTGCCCGATCAATTTTCGAGCGCAGTCGTGAACGAGTCGCTTTGAGCCCTCGTTCGACGCCGACCACGGGGAAGGGCAAATCACCTACTATCGATCGCAGGATGAAGAAACAATACGGGATGAACTCTCAAAGACCCTCCACAGGTGAAACCCGGTCGCTCAGCCCATCGACCCGGGCTGGAAACCAGCGTCTCGGTTCATCCGGTATGGGAAGCAAAGGTTTCCCCGCGTCCCGTCCAGACGGGAACCTTGGCCGTAGTTTCGGCCACGGAAGTTCCCACTTCTAGTTTAGGCTACCGGACCTCCCCTCCATCAGCATGATGACACAGCCTCGACAGAAGGAGTAACTGATCGCATAAGGCTTCAGGCTTGTCAAGGATGAGATTGCGTCGAGACGAGCTCGGCCAGACGTTCCGCAATATCCCGGACGATATCATCAGGCACACCGTCCAGCGCTTTAGATTGCAGGCGCAAATCAATCGGATCATTCACGTAATCAACAGTGACAAAACGACCAGCGGGGGTGAGGGAGATTTCGGTAGAGAACAATTCGAGGTGACACAGGCGGGCAATGGAAGAAGTGATGGTCCGCAGCGATCCGAGATGATATCGGGTCTCTTCATCAGAAAGAACAGGAGCATAAATATGCGTATCATTATCCCACCAGCATGGATAAACTTTTCCAGTACAATAGATGACCCGAAACCATGCCATTCGGGAACCCAGCCGGGCCGGGATGACGTGGGCCTGCAGCAAATATCTCTGAGAGGGAAACTCCTGCCGCGCCGCAAGCACTTGATCCAGCGAAGTCGCTTCGGTGATCACCCCGTCTCCGCCCCCGCCGTAAGCGGGTTTGATGATGAAACTTTCACCCAGTAAAGGCAGATGCATTTCCGGGAGCTCGGGTTGCTCATCATAAGACGGAAGGATGAGGGTAAAGGGTGTGTCCGTATGCGGGCTGACAGCTTGATGCATGGCGACCTTATCCCATGCCCGGCATGCGGATGCATGAGAGTTGATACAATGAAGGGAATGACGGCCGGCCCATTCAACAAACGGAATAAAACGCGGGTCTGCATCTGCCGCCCGATCAAAGAAAGTCCTGAAGGTAATTTCTTCCCTTCCGAGGGACTGGATCATATCCTCAAGATTTTCGGGGGTAATTTGCAGCAGGGATAATCCTTGTAATCTGCATGCCAAATCAAGAAGCTTAACAAAGTCAGCGTCGTATTCCCAGTTCCACGTCAGGCATAGATCGTAGCGATTCATGGTCAACGATTTGTGAGACCCATTTTTGAACAGTCAGTATCGCTCGGCGCACCGGACTGTTTAATATTTGGATATTGGAGATTCAATGTCAACCGACTGTAAAAACCCTTTCCTAAAAATAGAGCGAACGCCCCCTTTTCATCGCGGGATGCCCGAAGTCAAGATGGATGGAGTCTGAGGAGAATTCTACTCGACCGGCTTCCCAGGCTTGAGGGGAATCTCAAATTCCCAGAGAGTTGCGCCGGACCCAAAATAAATTTTTCGACCGAGTATCGCCATCCCTGAATGAATCGGGACAGTGGGTTTTGCGACAAAGAAAATCCGATCGTTTTTTGGGTCGATGAAATAGACGGCTTCCTTCGCCAGTCCATAAAGTCTTGAGTCCGGTCCAAGTTGCAAGGAGACTTCCACCGGTTCTTTGAATCCAAGAGCAAGAATCTTTTTGATCTCTTTCTTCTCCGCGTCAAAGACAAAGACCTTCTCATTGTCTGTGATTCCATAAAGCATTCCATCTGCTGCTACGGCAAGGGAAAGGATTGTCCTGGCTCCAGAGACAGGAACGATCTCAAAAATCTTTTTTTCCTCTTTGGGGTCCCAAAGAATAAACCTTGCCTCTTTTTCAACAGCTCGTGTCCCGGTCCCACCCCTTACAGAGCCTCCCGCTGCGATAAGATCTAATTTGTCAATATAGGCAAGAGAGGAAACGCTCTGATTCTGGATGATGTTGCGGTAGACCCTCTTTTCCTTCTTCTTCGGATCGTAGACACTGATGGCGCCGCCCAAGAGTCCGTAATCAGGGTAGCCTCCGATATACGCGTTTCCATGAGGCCCGGCGACCATCGCTCTCGGTCGGTAGAGTTCTCCTCCCATGGGCCCTATGTCCCTCGGGTTGGCATCCTCGCTGTCGCCAAATCTTAATCGTTTTTCGGGATCGTAGACGGAGAGCCTGGCCTCAGGGTAACAGCAGAGGTAAAGCTTGCCGTCGACGGTCCCCATCGAGTAAACCTCCCCGTCGGCCATGGAGGCCTTGCCCAGATTCTTGAAAGACGAGGTGCAGGGATCGTAGACGAAGAGCCGAAGCGGAAGCATGCTGCTCCCGTAAACCTTGCCATCCGGCCCTTTGCCGACGACGAAGATATACGCGCCTGCGGCTTCATACCGGAGCGGAATCTCCTTCGTCTCCTTGGTCACCGGATTGTCAATCCGGAGGAGGTTCCCATCCATAAGACGAAACGTTCGTCCGTCCGGGAGGCCACTTTGAGGGAAAGGGATATCGGATTTGGAGACCTCCACCCGTCTGCTCTCATCGATTCGAAACCACGGATCGGAAGTGGAGAGTTTGAAATAAATCCTTCCGTCCCTTCCCTTTATCAAATTGATGCGACCTGGTTCTCGGCTTTCCCAGGGGATCAGAGAGGTCTTGGTTTTTTTTTCTGGATCGAAGACGACAATGTCCATCTTCTCAAACTGGATGGCACAGTAAACCAGTCCATCCTCCCCTGCCGTGGGATAGCAGTAGAACTGATCCGGGTCCATCCGCCCGAAATTCTCAGTTACTCCCGTTCTTGGATCGTAAGAGAAAAGCTTTGCCGAAGGATACGTCCCTCCCCAGATCTTCCCATCTCTCGCCGTTGTGATTTTACAGATGAAAGACTCGGTCTCTTCGGCTGGTTGCCCGAGATCCTCCCATTTTTCGGTCTTCGGATCAAAACGCAGAAGGTGAGCAGAATAATAACTCCCAAGATAGATGCGATTTTCGTGATCGATGGTGAATCCCCACGAACCCATCTCAGAGGAAAGAGGGCCGGTGAATTGTCTGGTCTGGCCTGTATCGGGATTGACGGCGAGAAGGAACAGAGGCGCTTCGTACTGTCCGAAAGAAAGGTAAATTGTATCCATCGCTCCTGTTTTTCCTGGGCCGACGAATGTTCCCCAGCAGATGGCCTCCCTCACGGGTACGCCGAGGTCTTTTTGAGCGAATGAGATCTTTGAAAAAGGGCCCAGAGTGAGGAAGGCGAGAAAGAGCACGAGAACTCGAAATCTGCACAACCATCCAGCGCCATGGTCTGGCTTTGGAAGGCCACGCTCCCCCTTTCGAGAGGAAGGTGTGAAAAAACTGCCCCCGATGCAAAGGGCGGGCAGGGATGCCGAGACGGAACAGGAAGCGAAGGTCGGTAAGCCAAGAGCTTCCAAAATTTCACAGCGGCACCTTTTCACGGTGACTCCTCACGACGAAAAACTTAACAGCTATTTCCCACGTACAGACTCTTGTTAGTTTTACCATCTCACGTGACCGCACTCATAAAACTTCAGAGACATTCTTGTCCGCCCACCTCCCTGAATTTTTTCACACCTCCAGGGGAGAAGGAAGGTTAAACGATAGGCTCCGTTTCCGAAGCATTAGGGATATCCGGAGGCTCCGGCGGAGTTGAAGGTGTCTTGAGTTTTGGTTTCCTTGGGTGTGAACGCCAGCGAGGCTTTGGGGTTTTCCGTTCCTTCTGTTCTCTTGGCTCCTTTGATTCCTCCACAGCCTCCTTTTTCTGCTCCTTTCCAAATCCGACGATGACATAAGTCCCGCTCCGGGTATCGGTTCTCAGCTGAATAATGCCTTCTTTCTCAGCGTCTTCAAGGAGATCGCTGAAGGTACGATAGCCATGGTAGGACTCATTGAAGGAGGGTTTCTTTCGCTTCATCGTCTCTTTCACCATCGAGGACCAGAGCACTTCCTTGTTCTCGCGGACAAGGGCGACCACGGAGTCCACCAGAAGTTGAAAGGCCTCCTTCTTCTTCTCGGGAAGATCCTGTTCGATCTTAGGAGGAATGCCCAAGGGCCGTTCTAAGTCTTCGTAATAAATAAACTCGTCGCAGTTATCGACCAGAAGGTTGGAACTCGATTCCTTGATCCCGAGTCCGATCACTCGCTTGCCATTTTCTTTTAGTTTAGAGACGAGAGGGGAGAAGTCGCTGTCCCCTGAAACAATCACGAACGTGTCGATGTGTTCTTTCGAATAACAAAGGTCGAGGGCATCCACACAGAGCCGGATGTCCGCGGAGTTCTTTCCCGCCATCGCGCGTTTTGGAATTTCGATCAATTCAATGGCCGCCTCGTGAAGAGGCTTCTTATACTCTGCATAATCGGCCCAGTCCGCATAGGCCTTTTTCACGATGAGCTTCCCTTTCTCAACCAGGCGTTCCAAGACCTTCTGAATCTCAAATCGTCTGTCCCTCTTGCCCTTGAAACCCAGGGCCAGGTTCTCAAAATCGATGAAGACCGCTAAGGTGTGCTCTCCTTCAGGCATACATCGCTCCTCTCTTCTTGGCCCACAAACCATCCTACAATTAAATGGAAAATTTGTAAACAAGAGAAAAATGCCGGGCAAGCAGACAGAGACCGCTCCAAGTCTGCTTCATGCAAGGATAAGACTAACTCAACATTTGGAGAGAATATCCTTCTAATCTAAACCCCTTTCTGATCTCCCGGATATGGTCGGGACCGCGAGTCTCTAACATCAGTATCACTTTTGAAAATCCGATGGGAATGTCCTTGGCTGCTCGCTCGTGGATGATATGAAGGATGTTGGCCCGATATTGAGCCACGAGAGCGGTGAGTTTTCGGAGCGCTCCTGGGACATCTCTTAAGAGGATGCTCATGCGTACCAGCCTTCCCGTTTGGGCAAGGCCTTTCTCAAGGATTCGATCAAGGAGGTGAAAATCGATGTTTCCTCCGCTGATGAGCAAGACAATCCTTTTCGCCTTGGTCTTCCATCTTTTCGACAGAAGCGCAGCCAGTGGGGTGGCTCCTGCACCCTCTGCTACAATACGCTTTCTCTCCATCAGCATAAGGATGGCGGAGGCGATCTCATCCTCTCCAACGGCGATCATCTCATCGACTCCTTTCTTAATCAGCGGGAAGGTGATCTCTCCTACCCTTCGGAGGGCAATACCATCGGCTAAAGTCGGTTTCACCTTCACCTCCACAACCCTTCCTCTCTTGAAGGAATAAAAAGCAGAAGGGGCATGGATCGACTGGACGCCGATCACTCTTACATCAGGCCTTCTCCTTTTTACGACGGCAGTAACGCCTGAGATCAGTCCCCCGCCTCCCGCTGGGACGACAATCGCCTCCACTCCAGGGACCTCCTCAAGGATTTCGAATGCGATCGTCCCCTGGCCTGCGATTACCTGCTCATCGTCAAAAGGATGGATAAAAGACTTCCCTGTCTCCGCCAGCTTCTTCGCATAGTCCAGAGCCTCATCCGTATCTTCACCAAAGAGGACCACCTTTCCGCCATAGGCCTGGGTGGCCATCTGTTTGGCAAGAGAAACTCCCTCGGGCATGACAATCGTCGAATGGATCCTTAAGATGGATGAGGCCAGCGCCACCCCCTGGGCATGGTTTCCTGCAGAGGCAGCCACCACTCCCTTTTTCTTCATCGCAGGCGTGAGCTGGGACAATTTATAGTAGGCCCCTCTGATTTTGAAAGAGCCGGTCTTCTGGAGATTCTCCAACTTGAGAAAAACCTCTTTCCCGGTCAGCTTTGAGAAGGTATCGGAATAGATCATCGGAGTCCGGAGGATGATCTTCCGAATCATCCTCTGTGCGGTTTCAACTTCTTCCCAAAGCTTCATCTTTCAACGACCCCCTTTTCTCAACAGGCTGATCCGCGGCATTCCCGAGACAGGGTGCTGGTCGATCCACACCTCGCATCCGTATACGTTTTCGATATTCTCTTTAGTCACGACCTTCTCGGGAGTCCCCATTTGATAAATTTTCCCTTCCTGGAGAAGAACCAGCCTGTCACAAAATTCGGAGGCAATATTCATATCGTGAGAGGCCATGACGATCGTTAGACCTCTGTCTCGATTGAGCGTGAGGATGAGATCGAGAAATTCGATCTGATGCTGGATGTCCAGGTTTGCAGTGGGTTCATCCAGAAGAATGACGTCCGGTTCTTGAGCCAGAGCCCTGGCGATGAAGACCCTCTTCCTTTCCCCACCGGAGAGTTCCTCTACAGGTCTTTCGGAAAACGGAAGGATCTTTGTCCACTCCATCGCTTTTCTTGCAATCTCCAGATCCTTTTCGCTTTCAAACAGGAGACGCCCAAGATAGGGAGACCTCCCCATCAGGACCGTTTCGAGAACACTAAAGGGAAAAAGAAGCTGAGTCTCTTGGGCAACCACAGCGATCCTCTTGGCGATATCCCTTCGGTCCATTTTCTTCATTGGAACGAGCTCGAAGAGAATCTCTCCCCTCTGGGGTGCGAGAAGGCGATAGAGGAGCTTTAGGAGTGTGGTCTTCCCTGACCCATTGGGCCCGATCACTCCAACGAACTCCCCCTTCTCCACACGGAAAGAGACCTCCTGGAGCACCCATTCCTCATGATAACGGAAGGAAATGGAACGGACTTCGATCATAATGTTCTGACCACCTTTCTCGTTCTTAAAAGGTAGATGAAAAAGGGGCCACCAAAGGCCGCCGTGATCACGCCCACGGGCAATTCCACCGGAGCGAGCAGGGTTCTGGCAAAGGTATCGCATGCGATGAGAAACGAAGCGCCTATCAGGGCTGAAGCCGGGATGAGGAGGCGATGGTCGGGGCCGAAGATCAGCCGGACAGAATGAGGGATGATCAGGCCGACGAAGCCGATCAGACCGCACACGGAGACAGATGCCGCAGTGATCAGAGAGGCAGAGAGATAAGAAACCAGTTTCAACTTCTCCACATCCACTCCTAACTGGACGGCGCTCTCCTCTCCGGAGAGGATGAGGTTCAAGTGACGAGCGCGTAAATAAAGAAGGAAGATCCCCAGCAGAATATAAGGAAAGATGATCAGAATTGACCGAGCGTTGGAGAAGCTAAAGTCTCCCATCAACCAGAAGATGATTGTACGGAGTTCCTCTTTTTGGGAGAGGGAGATGAAAAACATAATGAGGGCTGACAGAAAAGACCCGACGATGACCCCTGCTAACAAAAGCGTATGCGGATGAATCCTTCCTTCCTGCTTTCCGCAATAGAAGACAACAAGGATGGACAGGAGCGCTCCTAAGAAAGAAACCAGGGGAAGGCCGAATGAAGATACCCCGAGTCCCAACAGAATGGCGATGATGGCGCCCACGGCCGCACCGCTGGATACGCCGAGTATATAAGGATCGGCCAGAGGGTTTCTCAGGAGGGCCTGCAATGCGGCCCCCGAAACAGAAAGGCCTGCTCCCACTAACCCTGCCAGAATCGCCCGGGGAAGTCTGAGGGAAAGAATGATGGTCCGCTCCGTCTCATTCCCCGCTCCCTTCAGACCCAGAATGGCACGTAAGAGAATGCGGATGGAACGAAGGGGTGGAACTTTTACGCTTCCCATCGTGATCGATATCAGGATCATAGTGATCAGGACAATGCTGAGAAGGATGGAGATGGCGGCAACCCTCTTGCGTGTGATGAGCTTCATAGGAGTTGCATTAATGTCCAATGAACGATTCCGAATGTCAAATCAATTCCATATCCTTGAGATGAAATCATTTCGCATAAACGCCGATTAGCCATTTTTAAAAGAGCGCATTCCAAAGCTTACTTTCTTTTCCATGAAAACTGCGATTACGACAAGTCTCACTGGGAAGAGATAAGGTTAAGCGGTTCCCATTAGCTCCTGAAAAAGATTGCTTGAAAGACGTACCAGGCAATCTGAGGATTTTCTTTAAACCGTCGAATCGAGTAGGCATACCAGGATTGCCCGAAGGGAACATAAACGCGCAGCCTGTGTCCGTCCGCAACAATCCTGTCGCGAAGCTTACTTTTCACGCCGTAAAGCATCTGAAACTCATAGGCGGACTTTTGGAGGTTCATCTCTCGAATATATTGATAGGCGCCGTTTATCAGAATATCATCATGCGTCGCAATGCCCACATAGCACTTTCCTTCGAGAAGCCTTCTAAGGAGCTTTAGATAATTAAGACGGATTTCTTCTTCGCCTCTGAGGGCGACGGCATCCGGTTCAATATAAGCTCCTTTGCAAAGCCTGATATTTGCCCTCATGGGGATCAATCTCACGAGATCTTCCTCACTTCGCCGCATGTTCGCCTGGATGACAACTCCCACGTTTTCAGCTCCTTCAGACCGAAGCCTTCCGTATAATTCCAATGTTTCGCTGGTCGTCGATGAATCTTCCATGTCAATCCGGACAAAACCGTCGCACCCAGAGGCGATACCGAGCAGCCGCTTCACGTTTGTACGGCAGAATTCCTCATCGAACTTCAGCCCGAATTGAGTCAGTTTAATCGAGAGATTTGCATCCAGGCGGTTATGATGGATCGAATGAAGAACTTCCTCGCAGGCTCCGACCGCTGCCAGAGATTCCTCCCGGGTCCCGACATTTTCGCCAAGGACATCCATCGTTCCCATCATATGTTTTAAATTGGCGGCTCTTACAACACGGACGGCATCGCCCAGTTCTTCGCCGGCGATGTAGCGCATGGCAATGAGTTTCACCAGAGGTCTGGGGAGAAGCTGGATAGCGTATAAAATCAATCGATTTGCCAAATTCATTTGAGCCCAGTTATGCCATTTCTTGTGGGGAAGAAGATTTTAAAAATTTAGCAAGCTGGCTTCTCTGTGTCAATAATAAATTCCTGGTTGCGGGTATTCATCTCCCGATCCATCTCCCTTGGCTTATCAAAATTGACAGGTGAATGAAAAGATGGTACTTTTTGATAACCTCCGTTAATGATCGGCTGAAGGGAACTCCGGAACAACGGGGAAATCAAGGATTGAGACACCGAAGGTTATGGGGTGAGTGCCGTCGTTAAGACACTGAAAGAAGAAATTCTCTATGTCCGAGAAACTGCATCTTATTTCGATCCTGTTACTCGTCGTCTCCCCAGCCCTCTCCTTTGCCGAGGGAAAAGTATCTAAACAGACCATAAATAGAATCGGGGTGACTCAGACCGCCTCCACCCCAGACTTCGATGCAGATGCAAAAGGGTTTGAGAAGGCCCTGGCCGAGGCCGGGTTCAAGGAGGGCATCCATGTCATATATGACCGACAAAATGCTCAGGGAGATGTAAATCATACCCGGGCCATTGCCCACAAATTCTTAAACGCGGATGTTGACCTGATCCACAGCATCGCCACCCCTTCTTCACGGGCGGTGATAAAGATCATCAAAGATGTCCCTATCGTCTTTTCCTCGGTGACGGAGCCTGTTTATGCCGGACTCATACCCAAAGGGAGTCCTGTTGGCACAGGAACCGGAACCAATGTCACGGGCGTCAGCGATCGTTGGCCCGTGAGTCTGCAATTGGAGATGTACGCCAGATTTTTTCCCAGAGCAAAAAAATGGGGAACGATTTATAACGGAGGAGATCCCAGGTCCGTTCTTTATGTTAAAGAACTCCGGGAGGCTGCCAAAGAACTGAAAGTTGAACTGATCGAAGTAACGACTTCGAGCAGCGATGAGATCCCGCCGGCAGCTGAATTTCTCGCAAGGAGGGCCCAGACCATTTACGTCACCTATGATCATATCGCCCTCTCTTCTTTTGACGCCATTGTGAAGGTCTGTAGGGATAGGAAAATCCCTCTCTTCGGGGGCGATCTCGTATGCGTCACAAAAGGTGCGATGGCCGCTTATGGATGGGATTATTTTCAAATAGGATATTCTGCGGGAAGGAAGGCTGTTCGGATTTTGAAAGGGGAGAAGCCGGGAGACATCCCTTGGGAGCTTGGAGGTAAATTAGTTCTTCTGATCAACGAGAAAGCCGCAAGGGCCCAAGGGGCTATTATCCCGCCGGAGCTATTAAGAAAAGCAGACAAGATCGTTCAGGAATAAACCATTTTCCAAACCGCCATCACCAGATAAATTCCAATAACATAAATCTTTTGAACGATGTTGAGCCATCGGAATAATTGTGGGTTAATATTTGTTGACAGGGATTTGGTTTTTAGGGTTTAGTTTTTTGAAAGGATGGGTAGGTCGTTTAGCCTTCCTCACGTTCATTAAAAGGAAGGAGCTCCGATGATCTCAATCGACGAGAGTCGCTGCACTTTATGCAACCTCTGTATCCCAGTCTGTGTCACCGTGGGCTATCCGGATGTTGAATTCCTTCGAGTCGTGGCACGGAATCCGGTTAATGTGAAATGGCTGGGAGATAAGTGATGAAGGTTTGAAGAAAGACGGACACGTGACCTGGATACGGACGCGTTATTTTGTAGGATGGAACGGAGGTAAAGATGCTGACTGTTCAGACCAACATTCCAAGAGAAACCCCACAGAAGGAGGAGGAACGGATAGAAGGTGACGGAGGCGGTTGCCGGTGCTCTTCAGATTTCTGAAGATCGCGTTCGAATTGTCCTCAGCGAAATTCCAAGAGGTCACATAGGGTGTGGAGGAATTCCACCTTCTAAAGTGAATTCGACACCGGTTGGCAAGAACTATGGGACTGAGGAATCAAGACCTGGTAAACCGGAAATTTCGGAAATTCCTTAATTCCTAAAATCGATTTTCTCTCAATCTTTTTGAGACCTGTGACGTAAGCTGACAAACCTTTTCTGCCAAAGGAACGGAAAGCGAGGCCATTCCGCAACTTGGAGTGATGATAGCTCTTTGAAGCAGAGTTTGATCAGTTCCCTTCTTAGAAAGTGTCTTAACCCATTCTTTGAAACGCTTGACCAGACTTTGGGCATCCTCCTTGAGAATAGCATCACTCGTCGGGACAATGCCCCAGGCCAGGATGCCTCCTCTTTCTAAGAATGCATTCAAGTCTTTTGGATAAAGGGAGAGCATCTCGAGATAACCAAAGGCATCGAAACTGAGGATATCAAGGTGCGTGGAAAGAAGCACACTCCAGTCCGTATTTCCACAGCAGTGGCTCCCCTTTAACCCTTTCACGGTGTCAAAGCATTCGTTCAATGAATGGATGACATCCTCCCGGTTCAGGCTCGAAAAGGCAGAACCGAATGAGGAAAGAGATGGCTCATCAAAAAAGATAATGGTTGGAATCCCTGGAAAAAGATCATGAAACTTCTTTTCCAGCCACCGGGCTTTCAATGAAAGGTGTTTGACAAGGATGTCCCTTAAAGAAGGGTCGTAAAAGATGGGTTTCTGCTCCTGGTCGGCGAGAGACAGACCAAAAGTGATCGGCCCCGTGATCTGGCCCTTGAGATATTTTATCTTTTTTCGATGGTCTTTTGATGAAAGGTCTTTTAAGATCCGAAGCCCTCTTGCATAATCCTCCGTGATTTGAAAAGGCTCAAGATCATTTTCCTCGAAACGTTGGTAGAATCTCTCGATTTCTTTCTCAAACCCGTGAGACGTGTCAATCCAGACCTTTTGTTCTTTTTCATTCCATCTTAGACAGGGAAACCCCTCGGAGTATTGAACTACCATCCCTTCCAGAAAAGACCGTTTTGGCAGCTGGGGCCAGAATGGGATTTCGGGAAAGTTCTTTAGGATGAGTTGGAAGACCTCCTTCTCATCCTGATGAGGGAAGGACCCGATCCCTGTTGTGATGAAAGGATATTGAAATTCCATAGCTTTTCATAAGGCGAATCTATTCAAAAAGTCAAGGAAATTCTTGGCCCAGGGTCAGCCCCAAGTTATGCCGAAAGGTAAACCCTGAGCAAAACCGAAGGGTTGACAAACCAGGATTCGATGATTATCTATCAAGGAAAAAATCAAGAGAAAGGAGGTCTGTCTCTATGAAGGTAAGGCCACTTCACGATCGGCTCATTGTCCA
>Ga0187770_10001012_pt1 | contig 14469 bp, 14 predicted proteins | sample 0116_SJ02_MP02_2_FD_133154 | JGI IMG/M metagenome (GOLD analysis project Ga0187770, IMG submission 133154) | Tropical peat soil microbial communities from peatlands in Department of Meta, Colombia - 0116_SJ02_MP02_20_MG | ecosystem: Environmental > Terrestrial > Soil > Wetlands > Peat | place...
ATGAAGATGCAAAGAAATTGAAAACACCCATCATAGTAGCTGGGGCTAATTTTGGCTGTGGATCGTCGAGAGAACAGGCCCCACAAGTTTTAAAAGCTTGTGGCATCTCCTGCATAGTAGCGGAATCATTTGCGAGAATTTTTTATAGAAATGGCTATAACATAGGCTTGCCGCTAATAGAATGTAAGGATGTATCTAAGAGAGTCTCCCAAGGGGACAGGCTGCGGGTCGATTTTGACAAAGGCACCTTACTAAATGTCGTTCTGCATGAAGTTTATTCGTTTAAACCTATACCGATCTTTATGCAAGAAATACTAAAAGCAGGTGGGCTTATAAATTATCTGAAAAACTTCGGCGGATTCACTGATTGAAGAACTTGTGATTGAATCCATTTTCGCTTTGTTTGACGTAGTTGTAAAAAAGGAGATAGGGATGATGAAGAAGGTAGCTGTTATTATGGGCGATGGTGTAGGTCCAGAGCTCGTGAAGGGAATGATGCGGGTTGTCAATGCGACCGGTGCCACGCTCAATATGGTATTGTGTGATGCTGGAACAGACTGGTATGAAACTCATGGAGGAGAGACACTAATACCAGATGAAACGTGGGACGTCATACATTCAACAGAAGCATGTTTTAAAGGTCCAACAACTACGCCAGGCGGGCCAAGATCTCCAAAAAGTGTTGCAGTAACGCTTCGACAGCGACTAAACTTGTATGCAAACGTCCGCCCGATCAAGACATTTCCGAATGCCCCGAAACCTCTCGGAGATGTTGACTTCATGTGTGTGAGGGAGGCAACCGAAGGGATGTATCACGGAAGTGAAATTCAACTTTCTGACGATATGTTCATCGCGTTCAGAAAAATCACAAAGTCTGCAAGTAAGAAAATAGCAAAGTTCGCATTTGAAGAAGCAAACAGGAGGAGCTGGAAGACTGTTGTTGCGATACATAAAAGCAACATATTAAAACAAACAGATGGGGCATTTCTCGACGCAGTAAGAGAGACCGGCAATGAGTATCCCCATATGGAGATCTGGGAGTATCACGTCGATAATATCGCGCAGCAGCTTATTAAAAACCCGCAGATATTCAATCAATCGATACTTCTTTCAACGAATCTTTTCATGGACATAATAAGCGAAGAGTGCGCCGCACTCGTCGGGAGTATTGGAATGATCTATTCGGCTAATGTCGGCGACGGTTACGCGATGTTTGAACCAGCACACGGTTCCGCTCCTAGGTACAAAGGACTTGACAGGGTAAATCCGACAGCTACTTTACTAGCTGGAGCTTGGATGTTAAGGTATCTAGGCTACGATGAAGAGTCAAAGCTAATCTCTGATGCAGTTACAGAAACAATAGCAGAGGGAAAAACGACGTACGATCTTGGAGGTACTCTCAAGACAACTGAGATGACCGATTGGATTGTAAAGAAACTTGAGAGAAGCTAACGCCCCAAAAAAATACCTGAAAAATAAAACACATAATACCAACACTGCGAGTTAACCGCTCGCTTCTTCTTTCTGAGCACAGCGCTTGCACTTGTCTCTTCCTTCGTCCAAAATCTCCCCACTTTTTGTGCATTCTGTGAGCTCCTTAGATTTCCCACCGCTTGTGAATAATTTAACCGGCCTCATGTGCGCACAGTCAAAGCCTTCTTCGAGTTTTGCAACGGTACACTCTAAGCACTGCTCACGATGAACCATTGCACCCTCATCAGCGAGCACACACGTTTCATACTCAAGGTTGCTTATCCCCAACGGGACGCTCAGGATCCGACGATATTTACAGCCACTCAATTTTTGATCCCTTGGATTTGGTACCGCTCGTAAACTCATCGTTATCGATGCCACTGAAGAGTGACCTCATCACTGAGGATGTACTTAAGAGCATATTCTTTCAATTCATCGTTCGAAATACTTGAAATTCGAGCTTCCTCATCATAGAGCTTGTGGATGTCTGACCATATTGATTTTATTCGGTCGTCATCTTTCTCTAGATTTACCCGTATCCCCAATAATTCGTAAAGTACTTCTTCTATCTTGTGGCGCACAACCTCTCTCCCGGACGAGTCCCCTATGAGCAGCGCCCGCTGACCACCAACAAGTTCTGGCGGAAAGGGCTCGTAGGTAAACGAGTTTTTCAAAACGCCATCTGTGTGTATCCCGCTTTCGTGCGCGAATATATTCTCCCCGACTATCGCTTTATTACTTGGTATTCTAAAGGGAAGTTCTTGAGCTAAGTATTTAGTCAATTCAGTCAACGGTCGAGGGTTGTACTTTTCATATCCCTTTACCCTATTAAATAGGAACATTAAAATCTTTTCAAGCTCAGTGTTGCCTGCCCTCTCGCCAATTCCCATAAAGGTCAGGCTCGACCAATTGGCACCGTACCAGTGCCCAGCAAGTGTATTTGCTACTCCGAGCCCAAAATCATCGTGCATGTGCATTTCTATGTTTTTAGCTCCTGCTTTTTTAAAAGACCTCACCAGGTCAGGTATGCTGAAAGGGAGACCAAGGCCTTCAAATGGAACGCCAAAATTGATAGTATCACATATCCTCATTATTGCATTTGGTTCAATGCTCAATAATTCCTTGATGAAGGGAAGCAAAAAGTCGGGGTTCGCCCTCGTCGTGTCTTCGAGATGACACCTTACTTTTAAACCATGATCCACTGCATATTCAATGGCGTTAACGTATTTATCTCGCGCCTGTTCGTGATTTACAAGACCCAATTTATCAAAAATATGTGCATCAGAGATCGACATCAAAATCCCCACTTCCTCGATCCCGTCTATGCTTAAGTTCATGTCTATATCGCTTGTGCTGGCGCGTGCCCAGCCTGTAACCTCTGGATGCTCGTAGCCCCGTTCAAGCATTTCACGTGCTACAATCCGATCCCTTTCATTAAATACAAAACATTCGAGCTTTTCAATACCCATCTTATGCAGATATTCATATATGCTGAGCTTATGGGATTTCTTCATCACTATACCCGGCATTTGTGAGCCGTCCCTTAGAGTGCTGTCGCTAATTTTAACATCCGGGTTACCAGGGATCTTGATTTTCGGTATCTCTTTATAGGACCTGTACAATTTCAGTAACCCCCAAAGTTACTACTTAAACATAATTTGCATTGAAATAGAATGATATGCCTGCATTTTACATAGTGTTTGAACCTATATGAAACTTTATTCTCTATTTTTTATGATAGGCGCAAGTAGAACCGAATCCTCCACGCACTGCCTACGTGAACCCCACTTTGATATATGATTACAACTAATTACAAGTCACATGGAAGGGCCCACGATACAGTTAAAATATGGCACAGGCGAAATTACTGCAAACCTTCAGAAAAAGAACATCATCCAAATAGTTGAGCCGTTTGAAATAGAGGCTACAGATGAGAGGGCTGAAATTAAAAAGGCCATGGAAAACCCAATAGGAACAAAGCGGTTGCGGGAGATAGCATCGGAGAGAAAAAGACATAAAAAGCGCCTCAACGTTGTCATTATTGTTAGTGATATAACACGACCCACACCAACTAAAAGATTAATTCCTTACATCCTTAATGAATTATCGGATGCAGAGATACGCGATGAAGATGTCACAATCATCTTTGCACTTGGAATTCACAGAAAATTGGAGACAACCGAGATGGTACGACTTGTTGGAAATAACGTTTTCAACAGGTTTAGGTGCATAAATCACGATTCTATTAATTGCGTTTTCGCCGGAACTACCAAGCAGGGAACCGCCGTTGAGGCTAACAAAGAGGTTTTAGAAGCTGACATACGGGTATGTATAGGGTCGATTGAACTCCACTATTTTGCAGGTTATACGGGGGGGTATAAATCAATCTTGCCGGGGATTTGTGCAAGAAGCACAATTGAAACTAATCATAGACTTATGTTGCAGCCAACTGCAAGCGCTGGACGAATTGATAGTCCGGTCAGGGTTGACATGGAGGAAGCAGCGAAGTTTGTTGGCTGTGACTTCATTCTCAACGTCGTGCTTAACGGGAAAAAGCAAATCGTAAAAGCTGTAGCAGGAGATCCAATTGGGGCTCATAGAGAGGGTATAAAAGTCGTCGATTCAATGTACATTGTCCCAATAAAGGAGCTTGCTGATGTGGTTATAGTTTCTGCTGGAGGGGCCCCAAAAGATATAAATGTATTTCAATCACAAAAAGCTCTTGACAACGCAAAACTCGCGGTGAAAAATGGTGGCAGTATAATTCTGGTTGCCCAATGCCCCGAAGGATTGGGAGATAGGGTCTTTGAGCGATGGATTGATGAAGCTAAGAACAGGCAGGAACTCATAGACAGATTGGACATTGCTTTTGAGCTTGGAGGACACAAGGCAGGAATTTTGGCGAAGCTTATGGAACAAGTTGATGTCTATTTGGTGTCTGACCTTGAAAAGGGACTTGTTGAGAGGGCATTTTTCACGTGCGCCAATGACGTTAACGATGCAGTTGATGCAGCTGTTGCAAAATGTGGATCCGATGCAAAACTTATACTTATGCCCCAAGGCGCATACACACTTCCACGATATCAGCCTAAGTAATTTCTAGGGCCAAGATTGTAACTGGTAACACTTCGAAGACATGTAACAGAACTAAACTTGTAATAAGCTTATGTGGGTCAGAGTTTACCATAATCGATCAGGAAAATCCCCAATAATTGGAGAGAGGTACAGCGATGTTAAGAAGCCCTTGTTTGTTTTAATACTTTCTAGCACCGAAGTTGCTGATATACCTGGAATTTCTGGGGCAGGAAGTTCACAAGCACTTTTACAATATACGCCAGCAGCAGATGCTGAGATTGTCACGTGCGGTGCATTACGAACCATTGATGCGCTACCGGATTCCCCTTCAGGGGCAGCTACACCAGCTGTCCTTACCAGAGCCGCACTTAACCTCACTAAAATTCCGTGTCTTCTGATTAACTCGGGCCTCAAAGTCGCGCCGGGCGTTCCCTATTATGATATGAGAGCCGAACATGGCAAGGATATGCAGAAGGGGCCTGCTGTAAAAGATTCGCAACACATATATGCATCTTCTAAGAAGTTTGCAAAACTTCTCAATTGCGATCTTGCAATAATAGGTGAAACGATACCTGGGGGGACTACCACGGCTCTTGCAGTATTAAGGGCACTTGGGTACGATTCAAGCGTTAGCAGCAGTTTTTCAAAAAACCCAATAGGGCTTAAGGAACAGGTTGTTAGAAAAGCTTTAACGCAGTCTCCTATCTCTCCCAATGAGCTCAAACGTGATCCAATAAAGGCAATTGAGCTTTTTGGAGATCCTATGATGCCCTGTGCCACAGGGCTGGTTGAAGAACTAACAAGAGCAGGAAGCAGCGTGATGCTTGCAGGGGGGACGCAAATGGCGGCGATATTTGCTATTTTGAATGCGCTTAACGTTTCTGGCGATATTACACTAGGAACAACAAAATATGTCTTTGACGACGAATCAGCGGGCTTCATCGACCTCGTAAAAAAACTACAAATTGATGCGTTTGGATCTTATCCCGACTTTCGGAAGAGTAAATTCGACCAGCTTAAAGCCTATGAACTTGGAGAAGTCAAAGAAGGTGTAGGCGCTGGTGGCGCTATGGTTGCTGCGGCGATGAAAGGATTCACTAATAACGATTTTAGAAACGAAGTTGAAAGAGTATTAATAGGGCTTTAAAACCTGCTTTTGACTTACTTTTCTGTTGATGATTTATTTGCATTTGCTACACGCCCCTCATTATGCGTTATAGTCGTAGCGGAACAACTACTTTGTACCTATTTTTATCAAGAGGACATTCAACGCTCTACTAAAAATTTAATGGCGTTACTTGTGTGAGAGTATTCATCAGATAAACGATGTTTAACGGGGGCACATCAAATGGTCTCGCAGCAAAGCTTCGTTTAGCCCCTATCCACTCTTCGTCCACCCTCGCTTAAAAAGCGAGCGTGTCTACATTTTTGCACTATTTAACGCCCTCTAAATCATTCTGCCTCAGTGATGAAAGTATTGCTCGATGTTGTGCAATTATGCTGAATAATTTTAACGTGGCTACTCGATGTGCAAATGCACAAATGGAATATGTCTTAATAAGTGTAAAACGCCAAGCATATCGCGAAAGGCTAAAAATCTCATTTTAAACAGCACCTAAAAAAGGCATGCGCCATAGCCTTATATATTTGCGAGGCGGGCCTTTTTCCCACAATTAGGGATATGGAGGCCACCAGATGTACTGCAAATAGTTTCTTAACCCCTTACATACACTAGCTGTTTGAAAAACTATAAAAAGTCGGGGAGGGGAGTATAATTATGAATGTTTGAAAAGAAGCACATCATCTCTATGCGAGATTTCTCTCGTGAAGAAGTACGTTATATTCTAAACTGTGCAGAAAAAATTGAGCCCCTTGCTCGAACTGGAACTAGTATACTGCATAACAAATTACTTGCCCTCCTTTTTTTCGAACCAAGCACGAGAACGCAGTTATCATTTGACACCGCTATGAAGAGACTCGGCGGTAAGACTTTGAGTTTATCATCAGAGGGCAGCTCGATGCTGAAGGGCGAGACTCTTGCGGATACTGTAAAAGTAATTGAAGGTTACGCTGATGCGATAGTCCTCAGGCATCCAAAAGAGGGGGCTGCTCGGATGGCAAGTGAGCTGTCAACGATCCCCGTGCTTAACGGCGGCGACGGGGCTGGCCATCATCCTACGCAAACGTTACTTGATTTGTATACCATGCAGAAGGAGAGCAGACTTCAGGACCTTGACATTGCTCTGCTCGGAGATCTCAAATATGGAAGGACGGTACACTCACTTGCCTATGCTCTTAAGATGTTTAATGCAAACATCAGTCTCGTAGCGCCAGAAGAACTTCAGATGCCTAAATACATAGTAGATGATCTAGGCGGAGTTACGATAACTGATGATATTGATGAAGTGATCAAAGATATCGACGTTCTCTATGTGACGAGAATACAAAAAGAGCGATTCCCAGACCCAAATGAGTACCATAGAGTTGCAAGCAGCTATAGAATATCCAATGATACTCTAGCTGGCGTTCGAAATAATTTTATAATCATGCATCCTCTGCCGAGATCTGACGAAATAGCGCCTGAAATTGATAACACAAAGTATGCTAAGTATTTTAAACAGTCGTTTTATGGGGTTCCCGTGAGGATGGCACTCCTAATGCTAGTAATGCAGGAAAGATTCGATGTTAGAAAAACAAAAAGACGAACTCAGAGTTCGTTCAATTAAAAATGGGACGGTTATTGATCACATAACAGCTGGAAGTTCACTAAACGTTTTGAAGATACTCGGCGTGAAGGGGGGCACTCGCTCTATTGTGAGTGTCGTTATGAACGTTCCAAGCAAGAAGCCAGGAAGCAAGGCAAAGGATATAGTAAAAATTGAGGAGAGAGAACTCAGCTCCGATGAGGTTGATAAAATAGCATTGATCGCCCCGAATGCAACAATTAACATTATAAGGGACTATGAGGTAGTTCGAAAAAGCTCTGTTGAATTGCATGATAAAATTGAGAATATAGTAAAGTGTCCAAACCTAAATTGCATTTCAAACACTAATGAGCCAGTTACGTCTAAGTTTGCAGTGATACATCCTTTGACGCTACGATGCCTGTATTGTGAGAGAATTTTAAAAAATAACATTGTAGAGCATCTAATTTGAAGTCGCGAGTGCGGTTCAAACGCTGGCCAATACATAATTAACGCAAAGAAGTACACTAGCTTGAAGGCTACTTGTTTAACAACAGTAGGAGATGCATCCCAAACTGAGCATATGATGCCTTCATTAGTTGAGTTGAAATTGTTTGTCTTAACCAAAGTTTACTTTATCTATCAGCTCGACTCCAACTCTTTGGATCCATTCAAACCTTCTTAATGTTCACATAGCAATTCTATAGTAGCTCAAATTACGTTGCACTTTATGCCCCTCTATTAAACTCTTGTTAGAACTTAATCTTTCATTCCGTTGTCCTCGAAGTAATGTCTGACGTCTACTTTGCGAAGGTAGTTCTCGTAGCTCAATACATTTACGAAAATGTTCCGAGTCAAAATCTCTATATCTTCCCAGGAGCTATTCTTCATACCAGTGTCTGTGACGATGAATTCTTACTAGATCCAGCTACAAACTATTTATCGTACGATTTTTTTGCATTCTTCGCTGCACGACTGTAATGGTAGTGTAGTAAGCCCAAAAAATGAGATCGCTTCGAGGAGCGTCAGCAGATTCTGCTATAACCCTTACTACAACTTCGCGCATTAGTGATATCGTCTGCATAAGATTGTAGCGAGCTTTGGAAATCTTCCTTTTCTGATAAGGCAGTTTGTATCGAACGTCTTTGGAGGTACCATATCATCTATTTGCTGGATGAATCCATCTTTTATTTATGTCCCCTTTGGCGAGGGCATATAATTGACACTAAATTTTCAGATCTAAATGATTTTAATGAATTTGCTCACCAGTAAGTTCCTTATGTGGGACTATTGGAGGTTACATACAGACGCTGGCGTATGAGCTGTCCATTTGTTAACCGCTAGTTACGTCAAGGAAAATGTTAAAATGCAACATGGCAGACAAACTTTAACTGGCAGGAAGGCACAAAATTTGAGCTTAACATATACAGCGGTGGAGGAATTATTTCACCACATTTAGCTCCATTTATAAACTTGTTTTAAATTATACGTAAAATCAAAGAAGTGAGGGCATATATCCCAAAATAGTAGCAGAACATTGTTTTTTTACGGAAGGTCATGCAGCGCATACATGATCTGTTGGGTATAAATGAGGTGGAGAGGTGGATATGAATAAAGTGAAATCAGATAAGATCCCTTGATAGTATCGCGGAGTTCAATCGAGAGTCAGCCGATTTTTCGTGCTACTAGTTTTATAGCTTCTATCAAGCTGTTTTGCGGCATTATTGAAGCAACTGGAATTCTCAAAATCTTTTCAACAGTTGGACTTACGATGGGAGCGCAAACAAGTGCGAGAGCCCCATCGCGCTCGGCATGAATTGCGGCAATCAATGCATCTTCGACTGTCGTTGCAGGATATTCTCTTATGGTAATATTCCTACCATCAATGATCATTGAACGCTCTGTAATTTTATCTAGGACAGGTCTCGCAGCAACTACTGCAATGAGGTCCCCTTTTTGGGAGGTTCCTTCGAGTCTCCTAACTGCTTTTAATATCTCTCTCAAAGTTTTGAGGTTAGGTTCTCTTTCCCCAGAAATTATCTTATATAACGTGCTCAACGATACGCCCGAGACTTCAGCAAATCGAGTAACTGTAAATCCTAGGTCTTTAATTACTTGACTCAATGCGCTTTTTAGTTCTTCGTCTGATGAAAACGCTGCTCTAATTAAGTCATCTGCAAGCATATATTACCACTTGCTACAAACAAGCAATATCCTATTATATATTGATTATTAAAGAGTAGTGATTTTATAAGTAAGGGAACTGACATAAATTGGGGAGAAAGCACAACGTTTAAAATGGTAGGGGTAGATCCCGCCACCGCTGCGCTGTGTGTAACGAAATACCTGCTGTAAATTCAATATCGTATCGATTGTTTCATTTACGTTCCACAAACGTAAGATGTGAGTAAACACGCCGAATGCTGAAAATGCGAAGCAAACTTAAGAAAAAGCACAGACACGCGCTAAAAATCTTGTGAAATAGCTCTGCCTCAAGTTTTTTTTTAACAGTTAGGGGTACAATAAAGGCAAAAGTCATTTTTATTAAACATGAAACTAAGGGTCTTGTAAGGCATGACATTACCTGAGCAACTTTCACTGCAAGATATACGTGTCTTTCAAGAAGAATCACGGATTTGTATAGGGAATGCTGGGGGCTTCACAGCAAATTTGTCACTTAAAACTTTACTTAGTGGACGCCCTGAATGTAAAAGATTCATTTCAATCCAAGCATTTTTTTATACTTCGACTGAGCTTGTAATATTGAGATTAAAGATGATAATTATGGACCTAAATTCTACCGACAAACGTACGATTTATTGGGATGATGGAATTATAATGGTAGACCAAACGATGTTGCCAGCACGTTACGAAAATATAAAGATTACAACAATTGAAGAACTGTGCAATGCAATTCTAAAGCTTAAAGTGAGGGGGGCGCCTGCACTCGGGGCAGCCGGGGCATTTGGTGTGGCACTAGCAGCGTGCAAAAGCGATGCGCATGACCTTGATACATTAAAATCTAAAGTTAAGGACGCGGCCAAATCTATTATCTCTACGAGACCGACAGCAATAAATCTCTTTTTAGGAGTTGACACGATCCTAAAGGCGATTGAACCTTGTGCCACTATTGAAGAAGTTAAAGAAGTTGCAGTTGAGGAGGCAAAAAGAACAGCTGATGAAGATATAATAACAAACAAAGCCTTGAGCGCTGTTGGAGCATCGATCTTGAACGATGGTGATGTTGTCATGACTTATTGCAATGCAGGCAGGCTTGCAACAGTCGGCTGGGGCACCGCCTTGGGCGTGATACGATCTGCAACTATATCCGGAAAGCGTATAAGTGTATATGTTTGTGAAACAAGGCCGCTTAATCAAGGTAGTAGGATAACGGCTTTTGAAATGCTCGAAGATGAAATTCCTGCTACTCTAATTGCAGATAACATGGCAGCGTTGACGATGAAGGAGGACAAAGTGAATTGTGTAATCGTAGGAGCTGATAGGATAACAAAGGAGGTAGTTTACAATAAGGTCGGAACATACATGCTCGCGATATGCGCGAAGCATCATGGCATACCGTTCTACGTTGCTGCTCCTCTGTCAACCTGTGATTTTCAAGATAGAGAGATTGAAATTGAACAAAGGGATCCTAGCGAACTGATATATTGTGGGAAAAAACAGTTAGCTCCTAAGAGCGTAAAAGTCGAAAATCCTGCATTCGATGCCACACCACTTGAACTGGTCACGAAGATAATAACAGAAAATGGGATAAAAAACCCATTTGAACTAATGAGAAGATGAACAAGACAGGACACAATAATACATCAAATATAATTCACTACGGTGATTGAATTGTATGAGAGCATTACCCTATCTGAATGCATAGCCTCAAGTTTGTGTATTACTTGCATTAACAAGATTTTATAGTGCCAATCCTAAAGATATTGCAAAATGTCTATAACTATAAATGTAATTTCAGAAAATAAACCTGGAGTGTTAAGGGACATTGCAGGAACTATTGCAAAATTTAATGGCAACATACAGTACATGCAACAGTTCATACTCACTAGAGGATTACATAAAAATCTCGCCATAATTCACATGGAAATCGAAGACGTTCAAAAAACCTCTGACCTCGTAAAAATGCTTGAATCAATGGACTGTGTTAAAGAGGTTACGCAATATGAGCCCTTTGCGAAGATCTGGGGGTCGCGAGTTATAATCATCGGTGGGGGGGCTCAGGTTGCACAAGTAGCTCTCGGGGCAATAACTGAAGCTGATAGGCATAATATACGCGGAGAACGCATAAGTATTGACACAATGCCGATTGTAAATGAAGAAAACATTGCCGAGGCGGTTAATGCCGTTTCAAGAACCCATCGAGCAAGTATATTAGTGTTGGCTGGTTCACTTATGGGAGGAAAAATTACCGAAGAGGTAAGAAAACTCCAAAAAGAGGGGGTCAAAGTCATAGCACTTAACATGGCTGGAAGCGTGCCTAGTGTTGCTGATCTTGTAGTTACCGACCCGATCCAAGCTGGAACTTTTGCTGTAATGTCTATCGCAGAAACAGCGAAATTTGATATTGGAAGGATTAAAGGACGGCGATTTTAGGATTCGTGTAAAAATGTAACACTATTAATATAGTAGTCAATGAATTGCACCCAATTTAACTCCGACATTTCTCCTAATTTCATTCCAACAATAATGTGGTTTGCAACATTTGAAAAAATGGTTTATTTTAAGTATTTTATGCTCCAAAATCTCATAATCTCATAGTCGACATTGAACGAATGGATGCATATAATTCGTTAATTTGTCTAAAAAGAGTGCGCAGAATCTTAACTTTGTTAGGTTCGCTAAATGAAATGTGTCAAGACCGCACGTCGAAAAACATAGAGATACCATGATACAAATTTCATTAGGAAAGAACCAACTTTTATTTTAAAGGGTGGCAGCTACTAATAAGGGCAAGGTTATAGTCGCATCGCTATAGACTGTTACGGTATCAGCGTTTTCACCCACCTTCCCCCATGACTTTGCTTCATCTAAAGTGGCGCCCGAAAGACCACCCGTTTCAGGCGTATCCATGGTAAGTTGAATGGCGTAATCAAAGCCCTTTGGAATGAGGAGCATAGATTGCATAATGAAGTTCTTGGGAACGCCTCCACCAATAAATAGCGCTCCTGACTTTTTTGCTTCGTAACATATATCCATGATCGTCCTGATATCCTTGAAAGTGTCAACCTGTAGGTCGCGCTTATAGCCAAATATCCAGCTTTGAAGCCCTATTGCAGAATCTGCTAAAGCCGGACAAAATACAGGGATTCCCTTATCTGCAGCAGCCCTTAATATTGAATCGTTATCGTCTATTCTAACTCCGACCTCTTGAAGAAACTCACATATTGTAAACTGCCTGCCGTTATTTGAGTCTAGTATATCTTCCAACATAGCATCAAATCGCTCTTCGAAGGTCGTAAAGTGCCAATCGGACAGATATACGTCATAAATCCTATCTATTTTGTTGTTTTTCAATTCCAAGTCATCAACGTTACATTCCCCAAGACAATGCCTGCCGCCAAAAGCCTCGATCATATCGTGAACTATATTTGCTCCTGTTGTAACGAGGACATCGATGCTTCGCCGTTGTAACATGTCCACAATGACCTTTCGCATTCCAGCAGGAATCATAGCACCGGCTAGCCCAAAAAAGTTCATCACGCCCGGAACTTGCATTTTTCGGTAAATGTTTACTGCCTTAGCAAGTCTTCCCGCACCAAATGCACAATGCTGATATTGCTCCACAAGTTCAGTAACAGTCATTCCTTGCGTGAGCTTTGCGTGGAGTATAGGATTATCAAGATAACTTTTATCATTCATATGTCACCAATACTTTTTGCCATAGATGAAAAGATAAAGTCTCGAAGGAGCTTAGCGCCTAGTAATGCAGACATTCCCATATCGTAGTCAGGCGTGATCTCAACTATATCAAAGCCTGATGTTACAGGAGAGAGCCTTCTTATGGCTGTCCTAACTTCTAGAGGTGTTAATCCATACGGCTCAGGGTTTCCAACTCCTGGAGCATACGCCGGATCAATAACATCCATATCAATGGATAAATAGATCTTATCGCTGTCCAAAAGCTCTTCAATTTCGTTTAACACCTGAATGATTCCAAGCTCTCTGACGTCATCCATGGTATACACAGTGCTTCTTTCTCCTGCAAGTTTATATTCTCCTTTTGTACCACTTCTTATTCCAATCTGAACAAGCGGTAAACCAAGATCAGAGATATATCTTGCAACACCTGCATGGTTGTATTTATTCCCCAAATATTCGCTTCTAAAATCAAGATGCGCATCAAATATAACCACTCCGATGTCCGCACTTTTTGACAACGCTTTTACGCAAGGAAACGTTATGGTGTGTTCACCTCCGAGCGTTAGAGGGATCTTCCCGTCGTCAGATGCACCTGAAATCGTAGCTTCTACCTCAGAAATCATGTCACACGGATTGCCAAACTCGATGTTGCCTGCATCGTAAAATTGTTGCTCCGTTATGTCAATATCGTATTCGTAATCATAAGTTTCAAAATTGTAGGAGGCTTTTCTTATAGCATCAGGAGCCCAGCGAGAGCCAGTTCTGAAAGTGGAGGTAGCGTCGAAGAGCACGCCCACTATTACATATTTGCTTGATCCATAATGAGGGCTTGAGTCTGCAAAAATCATGCGCGATATAAAAAGCACGTTTATATGTCACTTTACGTTTAGATGTTAAGCTTTCACGTAGTAAGATTTTCAAGAGTGACTTATATTATTTTAAATCTAGTTTGCGTTTTCCCATAGATTCAAGGTACGTGATCTCTTTACCCGATTCAATCCTATTAGCGTGCTCTTCGGGAATCTCGATCTCAAATGTTGAGTAATCATTTAGATCCATAAGTTGGGCTGTTTTACCCATTATTGCTATGATCTGAGCGCCTTTTCTCTCGACGATCGGAACGTATATCTTGGCACTCACGGGTTGCACAATAGAACGTTTTTGACCGTCAAAAATGCCCATGGCATCAACTCTCGCCTTTGCAGAGCCATGCTTTCCGGGTTTCGATGTAGCTATACCAATAATGACACAAGGTTCATCATCAATAACTACGTAACGCCCTACTTTGAGCGTTCTTATTTCTGTTTGCTCCTTCATAGTGAGCTATACCACAACATTTAATATAAATTTATTTAGA
>Ga0187770_10001013_pt1 | contig 14468 bp, 15 predicted proteins | sample 0116_SJ02_MP02_2_FD_133154 | JGI IMG/M metagenome (GOLD analysis project Ga0187770, IMG submission 133154) | Tropical peat soil microbial communities from peatlands in Department of Meta, Colombia - 0116_SJ02_MP02_20_MG | ecosystem: Environmental > Terrestrial > Soil > Wetlands > Peat | place...
GAGCTCTTCGATATAAGCAACTTGATGCAGAGATTCCGCCTATTGAGACGGGGGAGCCGGAGGAACGGCTTGCGCAAGGGCTGGGGCAGAAGCATCAAGTGTCGTGACTGGATGAACCACCTGGCCCGGCTTCGGTTCGGCGAGACCCAGTTCGCGAGCTAGTTTGTCGATACGGCCAGGCTCAGTGAGTTGTGCTTCCGACAAATGCAATTGGCGATTCTCCTCGCGCAACTGCTCGCGCAAATGTTTCTCCGACTCGATCTGGTAACCGCTCATTCTAACGCTGAGGTGCTGCAATCCATATAACATGGTCAGCGAGAAGAGAACGGTAATTGCCGCGGTAAATAAACGAATCTGGCGGGGCCTGGCCGGATCGGGCGTCAAGACCAGCCGGCTGTTGTCAAAGCTCTTGGGGAAAGCAAACTCCGGCGTGCGCATACAGCGCCTAAGTTCAACTTGCTTATCTAATAACTCGGCGTTGCGCTCTTCGATTCGCGCGCTCCAGCTTTTACCCGTATCGAGATACGTTGTTGTAAGTGCCGCCATGGTTACCTCCCAGCTTCTAACTGCAATCCCCGATTTGTTTCACTTACATTAATTAAGTTATCGTTATTACTTTCTTTATTGTTCTCTTGTGAACTTAGTCAGCGCTGAATAGTTAATAACTGATAATTAGCAGCCAGTAACTGTTCTTTCTGCTGCCCTTAACTTTGCACTGCGTGAGCGAGGATTACGCTCTAACTCTTCTTCGCTGGCGGTAACTGGCTTTTTGGTTAGAATCTCCCAGATTCCCTTTCTCGCACCTTCTCTCAAGCTGTCTTTCGCGATACGATCTTCCAATGAATGAAAACAGATAACAACTAGTCTTGCGGAGGGCTTAAGCAACTTAGGCGCGGCCTCCAGCAAATTGCAAATCTCATCTAACTCGTGATTCACGTAAATTCGGATGGCCTGAAATGTTTTTACAACCGCGGAACTGATTCGCTCATGTTTCATAGCCGGGGCGGCTGATGTTACAATCCGAGCTAATTGACTCGTGGTTGTAACAGGCCGCCCGCGAACTATGGCTCTGGCGATTCTCCGCGACCTCCTTTCCTCTCCATATTCGTAAATGAGGTCCGCTAACTCACGTTCTGTGGCCTCGTTTACCACCTGTTCAGCGGTAAGTCCGGAACGCGAATCCATTCGCATCAATAACGGACCGTCCGCCATGAAACTAAAACCTTTTGCAGCTTCGTCCAATTGCATGCTGTTAACACCGAAGTCTGCTATCAAGCCATCTACTGAAGCCGCCGGCAAATGCTTTGCTATGGAGCTGAACGCTTCGCCGATCAAAGTAACTTGCGGCGCCTGATTGCCTAACTCCCGGCAAACTCCGTCTAACTTCGCCTTGGCCAGCTTCATTGCATCGGCGTCCCATTCAAACCCGATCAGATGTCCTTTAGGACCCACTAGCCTGGCAATTCCGGTTGCATGCCCGCCCAAACCTAAGGTGCAGTCAACTACTGTGGCCCCAGGCCTTATGCGGAGAAAATTTATTGCAGCTTCAAAGAGCACTGGCGCATGTTTTACTATCGAGTTCGTCATGCGCACCCCCTAGGGGGTTCTCACTGTCCACTGTGCCGTCTGAGAATCGCCGCCAGTGACTGGCGATCCTCTGCTGTTAATGCATTGGCCTGTAAACTTTGTTCGAAGACTTCGAGGTTGTGAACTTCCAGATAGTGCAGCTTCCCGAGCACCGCGACCTCCGCGTCCAGCTTGGCCTTTCCGCGCAGAATCTGCGGCAACAAGATTCTTCCCTCGTTGTCCATTTCCACCTGCTGGCCGTAGTAGCTGGTCAGATTCAGATACTTCTCCACCGCCGCGTTCATGGTGCTGGATTCAGCCAACAGAGCTTCCTGCTTCTCCCATTCCGGCAACGGCCATATTTGCGCGCTCTCGCCGTCCGTCGAGGTCACATAAAACTGGACCACGTATTGCGAGTCCACCAGCAGCTTGAAGGCAGCAGGCATCTTCAGCCGACCTTTGGGGTCCACCTTCGCCGGATGATTGCCGCGAAACACTGCCATATCCACCGCCTCGATCCTTGTCCTTTCCATTTGCCGCGGATCTCCGGTTGTCTAGCCTGATTCCCCGGCATCTTCGGCAGTTAAAAACGCTGTAAACTGTGATCCGTGGAGGAAAATCGGCTAATTGCCTTGAAAGCGGCCGTCGTACTCCACAAAGATTCACAAAAAGTTACTAAAACCCACTTTCGACCACTTTTGATGGTAAGCCCTGTCTTGTCTCTCTGCAAGAGAAAAATGGAGCTAACCTTAAAAAAAGAAGGGTGTTGTTCTGAGGAAGGTTGGAAGGGCTGGAATCAATTCAACTAATAGGCAGAAATATCCCAAATACCACAATATGTAGCGGTTATGGCTAAGGTTCAAGCATTTGACAGTAGATGTGGTCTATGATAGAAGAAAAGGCGAATATTGCAGGTTTTCCACAGTTTCTTCCTATAATCAATCTGCCCCACATCCGGCAGGTTACTTTATTCAATGAGTACGCTTTCCGCGCTCTATCACCAGCTTCAAAAGAAACAAGAGTACCAACGCATTCACCGTTAACAGGCCAAAGCGGATCAGTGTGAGCCGGTGAAAGATCTCATAGACCTCCCAGGGCAGGAAGGAAGCGGTGATGAGCAGAGTAAGGTACTCAGCCCAGGTTTTTTCTAGATAGAGGCCGATTCCCTCCACCAAGTCCAGGCCAGCGTATATAAAAACCACTTCGCCGATCCGCCTGAGCAGATGGTCATCGATCAGCGAAGCCTTCTCCAGCAAAAAGTTGACGAAGCGCGACTCAGGATTAAAGCGCATGTGGTAGGCCACACGCTCCAGCACATCGCCGACATCTTTGTGCAGCAGTTTCAGAGCGCCCACGCCGATGGACACAAAGAGCAGCGCCTGCACCAGCTTGAAGGCCGCGATAAGAATGAGGCCCATATTGTGCCGCCGGCGCGGCGGAAGAGATCTGGATGGGGAATTGGTCATGGCATTTGAGGAAATCTACTCAGCGCTCCTGTTTACATTACGTTAATTGATGTCTGGTAGTTCTGTTTTCTCTCCGGCCAGTAATTGCAAAAATGGAACAGGCATCACGGTTTCACGTTCAGCAGCGCTTCGCGGTCGATCACATTGCCATCCATGATGAGGGTAGAGATACGGCGCGCGTTCCAGATGTTCAGTGTGGGGTCGGCGTCTACAACCAGAATATCCGCGCGGCGGTTGGGAGCGATCAAGCCCAGCTCGTTCCAACCAAATTGGAGGCTGTAGTTATTTGTAGCAGCGGCCAGCGCCTCGCGCGGCGAGAGTCCCAGACGAACCAGCAGTTCCAGCTCAGTGTGCATGGAGATGCCGGGCAAGGAACTTTGAAGCGGCGCGCCTGAGGCAGCCAGATAATGCGGATACGCTGAGAATAGTGTCTCGTTGATGCGCCACATCCGGAGGGCCGACTGATCTGCCTTCTTACGCAGGCCCTCTTCCAGATAGCGCTGCCCCATTGCGGGTAAATGCCGGGTCCAGGACGAAAGCGGATAGTCCATCTCTCCCGTTTCGCGATTGACTGTGTTATACACGCGCGCCGGGTCAAGCAGCGCCGCTGCCGGCTCCTTCCACAGGTTGCGATGCTCCGGCAACTGCGCATAATAGACGCTAAATGTGGGCATGAGCGCGGCGTGATGGGTTGCCAGAAAGTGGGCGTAGTCATGCAGGTGTAGATCGGTGGGAGGCACACGCTCCATGTAGTCGTAAGCTGTGGTTGCGGCCGGGCCTTCAAATGCTTCCGCCAGCGGCCGCTGTAACTCGTCAGGGATAACGCCCAGCTCATAGCGCCCCATATGGACAAGTACATCCACGCCAGCCTCTATGCCTACCTCGTAGGGGGTGGCAACGAATTCGCCATAGGTAACCAGACCCATCTGACGGGCACGAGCCATGATCCATTGGGCATTGGCGGCGGTGACGTTGCGGCCCAGGAATACGGCCCGTGTCCCCAGCTGCGCGGTGTCGGTGAGCTGGCGGAGGGTGTCTTCAGGACTCAATTCGACTGGACGGCTATTCTGTCGAAGCTTGAGAACCCACTCCGGGCGCTTGGCCAACAAGCTCCAGTTGTCGGTTGAGCCGACTGAGTCCATAATATATAGGTGTGGGCCGGGCGAGGCAGCAGTATCAACGACGCCGCGGCGAAAGTCGCTGACAGCGACTACGGTGGTAACGCCCATATAGAGGAATGCGTTGGCCTGGCCCTGCGAGTTCATGCCGGCAAAGCCGTCGATAAGCCCGGGAATAAGAAACTTGCCGGTGCAATCGATGACCCGCGCGCCCTTGGGGATGGAGACGGCCATTCGCGAGCCTACATCTGTGATGCGGCCATCGCGAATGATGACGATAGCGTCCGGCAGGTCCTTTGCCGATGTGCCCCATTCCGACACGTCCACCACTGTGCCACCAGCAAGCACCAGCGGAACCGTCATGGGATTCTTGTTTACAAATTGAGATGGAGCTTGCGCCCAGGCGAGTTGCGCGGCCAGCACCAATTCAATGGCGCCCAGCAATAGGTGACCGGAAGCTCTCATAAGTAAAGTGGTCTTTGGAGAATTGTCGCACACGGGCGCGAAGGCGCGGAACCAGCGCAGGACTCCAAACATGACAGGAGTATCTGCATTGCAACGGCAAATGGATCCTATGGACTTTTCAGGCTGCGACATAACTCCTTCGAGGCAGTAATGCACTTGCTTTGAAAGGGCGAGGCTTAAGCCAAAGCCGGTTATGGTGTGCTTTCTTTCTTGCTCTTCGTAAGTAATGCGGACTTGCGGCGGTCCTTGCTGGCGAGATCAATCTGCTTCCAGAAACTCACAAAGTAGTCGATGGCTGAAATGGAGGAGACCAGCACGGTGAAATAAGTGGCGGCGATGGCAATCCACCTGACCGGAATAATGAGCAAGCCGAATTGCCACTGGTCCCAACCATGGGCCAGTATGGCGGAAACTACGCAGACAATCTGGATTACGGTTTTGAGCTTGCCCAGGTCGCTGGCCTGAATGGTGAAGCCCTCCGACGAAGCAATCGAACGCAGGCCGCTAATGAGAAATTCACGGCTGATGATCACCACCACAATCCAGACCTTGACCACGTCGGGGTTGTAGGCCACCAAGGCAATCAGCGCGCCGGCCACCATCACCTTGTCGGCAATGGGGTCCAGCAGCACGCCCACAGTGGTGATCTGCCCGCGCTTGCGCGCCAGATAGCCGTCCAGACCGTCGGTGATGGAGGCCAGCACGAACAGAACCGAAGCTGTAATCTCCTGCGCACCATGAACATGCCAGGGAAAATGCGGCGTCAGAATCCACAGCAGCAGCGGAATCATAACGATGCGGCTCATGGTGATGGAGTTGGGCAGGTTCATGCGAATAAAGCCTTTCTCATAATCTCTTTGCGCGTGATTTCATTATTGCATTATGGATCGAAGCGGCGTCTGGCGTTTTGTTTTGCGCCGTTCACTAAAACCAAAGCGGGATAAGCTGGCGGCCCATCCCGCATTGGCCGTAATCGTCAATTGACATGATCATTGATCATTGATGCGAACACATAGCGAGCTTTTGTCCGACTACAGGTGGTTATGCGTAGATTCCGCGCTGGCGAATTGTCTGAGCCACACGGTCGATAGCCAACATGTAAGCGGCAATGCGGTTATTCACATTGTGGGCCTCGGAGTAGCGCACCACATCGTCGAAGCTGTCGCGCAGGATGCTTTCCATACGCTCATTGACATCGGCTTCCTTCCAGAAGTAACCCTGGCGATCCTGCACCCACTCAAAATAACTGGCAGTGACGCCGCCAGCATTGGCCAGGATGTCGGGCATGACGAAGACGCGCTTTTCGGCCAGGATATCGTCGGCTACCGCGGTTGTAGGGCCGTTGGCTCCTTCAACGACAATCCTGGCCTTGATCTGGCCCGCGTTGCGGCTGGTGATCACGTTCTCCCGGGCCGCGGGGATGAGAATCTCACAATCGGAAACCAGCAACTCATCGCTGGGCGTGGCCTCGGCGCCGGTGAAACCCAAGATGGTATTGTTGCGGCGCTTGTAATCAAGCAACTGGCGAATGTCAATGCCCTTGGGATTCAACAGACCGCCGTCGAACTCCGCGATGCCTACAATCTTGTATCCACGCTCCATCATCAGGCGCGCGGCATTAGCGCCCACGTTACCGAAACCCTGAATTACCACCCGGCAGCCGTCGATGGGCATCTTCAGGTAGCGCATGCTCTCGTCGCAGATCGTCTGCACGCCGCGCCCGGTAGCTTCGGTCCGGCCGCGCGAGCCGCCCAGGTTCAGCGGCTTGCCCGTCACCACGCTGGTGACGGTATGTCCATGGTGCATCGAGTAGGTGTCCATGACCCAGGCCATGGTCTGCTCGTTGGTGTTCATGTCGGGCGCGGGAACGTCCTTCTCCGGCCCGATGATGTCGATAATCTCCGAGGTGTAGCGGCGAGTCAGGCGTTCCAGCTCGCCCCGGCTCATCGACTTGGGGTCGCAGATGACCCCGCCCTTGGCGCCGCCGAAGGGAATGTTCACCACCGCGCACTTCCAGGTCATCCAACTGGCCAGCGCGCGCACCTCGTCCAGACTCACGTCCGGCGCATAGCGGATGCCTCCCTTGCCGGGGCCGCGGGCGATGGAGTGCTGCACCCGGAAGCCGGTGAACATCTCCATGTGGCCGTTGTCCATAGCGACTGGAAAATGCACGATCAACTCGCGCGACGGGGTGCGCAGCATCTTCCATAAACCCTCTTCCAGGTTCAGCTTGCGCGCCGCAAAGTCAAATCGAGCCGCCTGTGCCTCCCAGGGATTGATCTCCTGCTCAAGGGATACCGATGCCATAGTTTTCTCCAATTCTGTTGGCTATGCCTTCCCAGCATTGTTGCGGGAAGAGCGCCCATCAACCATGATAGACGCGGAAGCTCCACGCCGCAGTCAGCAATTACACTGAAAGTGTGAAAGCCTCTTCCCAGTCCGTCCAGCCCAGCCGCAAGGAGTTCCTCGCACTCGCTCGCGAGCACACGCTTGTTCCCGTCTGCCGCATCCTGACTGCCGATCTGGAAACGCCTGTTTCTGCCTTTCTGCGCGCCGCCTGGCCGGAGCGCGAGTGTTTCATGCTCGAATCGGTGGAGAATGGCGAACAGGTGGGCCGCTATACCTTCATTGGCCTGACGCCCTTCAAGCGCATCGTGGCGCGGGGGCGCGATATCACCATCACCGAGGGCAGGAAGGTCGTCCAGTTCGAGGGAGACATATTTGCCGAGCTGCGGCGGGCGCTCAGCGGCCACAAGCCGGCGCGGTTGCAGGGTTTGCCTCCATTTACCGCCGGAGCTGTGGGCTTTTTTTCTTATGATGCCGTCCGCCAGATCGAGCGGCTGCCCTGTCTGGCCAAGGATGAACTGGGCGTCCCCGACGCTTGCCTGCTTTTTTTCGACGAGGTGCTGGCATTTGACCACGTGCGCAAGGAGATCTGGCTGGTGGTGACGGCCGACGTAACCCGCCGCAAGCCTGCCGACGCATTCGACAAGGCTGTAGCCCGACTCGACCGGCTTGAAAAACGGCTCTCCCAGCCGCTGCCCCAACTGGCCGAACACAAAGCCAAGGGCAAGCTCAAGGTCCGTCACCGCACGGAGAAAAAAGATTTTCTGGCTGCCGTCAGCCGCACCAAGGAGTACATCAAGGCAGGCGATATTTTTCAGGCAGTCATTTCCCAGCGCTTCGACATGAAGCCGGAGGCCGACAGCTTTCAGGTCTATCGCGCTCTGCGCACCGTGAACCCCAGTCCTTATATGTTTTTCCTGCGCTTTGCGCCCGTGGGAGCGCTGGGCGGGCAACCAGACGCCGCAAAGAAGCTCGCGAAAAAGGGGATAGCACCCACGGCGCACCAGACCCTCGAACTGGCAGGCTCGTCGCCTGAGATGCTGGTGCGCGTGCATCAGGGCAAGGTGGAGTACCGGCCCATCGCCGGAACCCGCCCTCGCGGGACGACGGAGGCCGAAGACCAGGCCCTTGCTGAGGAGATGCTTTCTGACGAGAAGGAGCGCGCCGAGCACGTGATGCTGGTGGACCTGGGCCGCAACGATGTGGGCCGGGTGAGCCAGTTCGGCTCGGTCAAGGTGGACCGCCTCATGTTCGTCGAACGCTATTCTCACGTGATGCACATCGTCAGCGCCATCGAGGGCAAGCTCAAGCCCGAATTCACAGCAGTGGACGCCCTGCGCGCCTGCTTCCCCGCCGGAACGCTGAGCGGCGCGCCCAAGGTGCGGGCCATGGAGATTATCGAGGAGCTTGAGCCGGCGCGGCGCGGGACGTACGGCGGCGCGGTGCTCTACGCGGATTTCAGCGGCAATCTCGATTCGTGCATCGCCATCCGCTCCATGCTGGCCATCGGCGGCAAGGGCTACGTGCAGGCCGGCGGCGGCATCGTGGCCGACTCAGTGCCTGAGCTTGAGTACCAGGAGTCGCTCAACAAAGCCAAGGCCGTGATGCGGGCCATTGAGCGGGCGAGAGAGATGTAACTGGATTGCTGAGGTGAGATGATGCGGAAATTCATTCTTCTGATAATGTCGTTGGTAATCGTAACTCCCTGCTATGCTGCCGAGCCTAGTATTACTGTTGAGCAGTTGAAACAGATGCTGGCCACCCAGCAAACGGCCGGTAAAAATGATGACGATCGCGCGCAGCAGCTCAACTCCCTGGCATTGACCGAGCAATTAACCCAGCCCACGCTGGACAGCATAATGACGGAGTTCAAGCCCGGCCCAAAGACCATCCTCTCTTTGAAGTTGCTCGCCGATTCCTCAACATTTCTCGAGCCGCCAGTCGATGAATTACTCACTAGAGCCACACCGACAGTCGCTGAGCAGCGGGCCATGATGAAATCCGCCATCAATTTTGTCTCAGTTACTCTACACCATATGCCGGATTTCCTGGCGACGCGCATCACCGACAGCTACAATAACATGCCCATGATGGTGACACATAGCGGCTGGGCTCCGCACACGGATCTGCATCCGGCGGGAACCTTCAGCCACCATATCACCTATCGCAACGGAGAGGAAGTCGTTGACAATCGGATGGATTCCTCTGGCACCAAGCTTAAGAACGAGCCCACGCCCATGGGGCTGGTCTCGATCGGTGAGTTTGGCGCGGCCCTGGGGGTCATTCTCACGGATTCATCCAAGGGCATCATAAAGTGGAGCCACTGGGAACAGTCTACCGCGGGCCCGGTAGCCGTCTATCACTACGAGGTGCCGCCTGCTGCATCCCATTATTCGGTAAATTACTGCTGTGTGAGGGATTCACAAAATACCGCTGCCGCTATCGGCGCCGGTATGGATGCCAACAACGCCAGTTTAAATGGCAGTGACTACTATAACGGAACGCCCAGTTACCACGGGAACCTGTATCTCGATCCAACCACAGGCGTCGTTTTTCGCGTCACTGTCGAATCGGATCTCAAGCCCTCCGACCCAATCATGCGAGCCGCCATCTCGGTTCAGTACGGGCCCATCGAGATCGGCGGCAAGAGCTACATCTGCCCCGTGCATAGCATTGCGATCTCTTTGACCAAGTCTTACGCCGGAGGAGATATGAGCGATAGGGAAATTCTGCGCATCAATGAGGTCAGATTTACCGACTATCACCGTTTTGGATCGACAACACGAATCATCACCGGGGCTCCGGAGTGATGACCGGAGCATAGCTCATAACGGGCTACATTGCGCTAAAAAGTGGGATGGATTCTAACCCCTGTTTTTTCACTCCGCGCCGAAGAGCCGACGGAAGAAACCGAGAATACCACCCTTCCGGCCTGTCTTCTTCCTGGCTTGCGCCGGCTTTGCGGCGGGAGTTGCGCCGTCACCGGTTGCCGGGGTTGCTTCGGCTGCTGGCTTTGCCGCGTGGTCGGCGCTGTTGTAGACCAGCGGCTCAAGTGACTCTGGCGGTGCGGAAGTTAGCGACACCGCATTCGGCTCGGGCTTGGGCGTCGGCGCCAGGCCCGCGCTCTGCGCCACCGGAAACTCATTCGTGCCGGGATGCAACGGAGGCGGGCAGCCGCAAGGCTCCTTCTCGTTGTCCACCACCTCGCGCAGGCTGCCGTGCTCGAACATCACCCGCTGGCCTGGCTGCATGCGGTAACTTCCGCCATCGAAGACGCTGGTCACTAAAACGTAGGGAGCGTTGACCCTAGCATTCGTACCCGCCGGCAAGGATTTGTCGCCGGGGACTCCGGTGTTATCTACACAGGTGTCGCCGTGCGGACCGAGGCGGACCTTGATCTCCGCCGCGCCGGGACCGTTAATTAGGATGCGAAAATCCGGAGTCATCAAAACATCCGCGTTGCGACCGGCGGCTCCGCTGGTGGCAAAACTCAACTCCAGAGCGCCATGATCCATGGCCATCATCAGGCCGGGAGTCTCGCCTGCGGGTGCGCCGGCATCGGCGGCCAGCTTGACGGTCGTCGAAGCGCAGACGCGCAGCACGCCGCGATGGGGCAGGATTATTTCTGTGGTCTGGCTGCCGGAGGTGATGGCGCCGCTGACGACAATGACTGCCCTGCCTTGTGTGACCTCTAGCGCGCCGGTGACCTTGGCTGCGGCGTCGGGGCTCTTGCTGTCCAGCGGAACAATGGCGATGGGGGCGGCGCTGGGTGTACTGGGGTTGGCTTCCGTCGCGGTAGGCTGAGGTGCGGGTACGGTCTGTGCGTGGAACAGAGGCGCGATCATGATGGCCGTCAGCAAAAGAAATTGAGCCAGACTTGCGTAGCGCAGCGAGATTATCTTGTTGATTTTCAAACAGGCTAGCATAGCAACAACCTTCTCATTACGATCCGTCCCTTTGCCGAATAAAACTTCGCGATACAGGTGAAATGGACCACGGGAGACTACCATCATCGACGCTCAAAATTACGTGAACATACTCTTTGGTGTTCTCCAATAGCTCTACCTCGACTTGGTACCTTTTCGACTCGAATTCAACCTCATAGCATCGCACCTCGTGCAACTCAGTGATCAATTGCTCGCAAGATTTTTCCGACCAACGCTCTATTTCGGCATCGAGAACCTGCCGCCACTCTTCCCGCCGACTCATGCCTTTACATCTCCAGAAAATTGCAAATCATCTGATGGCCGCCCTCGGTCAGAACGCTCTCGGGGTGAAATTGCACGCCCTCGATGGGCAAGCTGCGATGGCGCAGGCCCATAATGACCGAGCCGTTTCCGTCGGCGCTGGGGGTCCGGGCGGTTACCATCAGCTCTTTAGGCAGTGACTCCTCGGCCACAATCAGCGAGTGGTAGCGGGTAGCGGTGAGCGGCGACTGAAGTCCGGCGAAGATGCCCTTGCCGTCGTGGGTAATCGAACTGGTCTTGCCGTGCATCAGGTGGCTGGCGCGGACCACATCTCCGCCGAAGGCCTCGCCGATGGCCTGATGGCCCAAGCAGACCCCCAGAATCGGCGCCTTGCCGGCCATGTGGCGAATCAGGGGAACCAGAATGCCGGCCTCGCTCGGAGTACAGGGGCCGGGCGAGAGCAGGATGCGCTCAGGGTGCAGCGCCTCGACCTGCTCCACGGTCAGTTCGTCGTTGCGGCGGACCACGACCTCCGCGCCCAGCTCGCCCAGGTACTGGACAAGGTTGTAGGTGAAGGAATCGTAGTTGTCGAGGACGAAGACCATGCTGATTTCAGTGTAGCGCGACGCGTTGCGCTTGATCGAGCCCACGTAAATCATGCGGGGCAAGCGAATCATGGAAACGTCTGTCCATTATTATGAAGAATGCAGAGGTTCATATAATGTCATTCTCCATCAACACCGCGTTAAGGAAGATCATGCGTAGGAAGAAACCCGCTCTTCTGCCAGCAGTAATCGTAGGTTTTGTAATCTGCACTGCGGCGGGGCTGCGGGCTGAGACTGGCGATCCACAGACACCTGACGGAGTTCTCGACCGCATTCGTACTGAAGTTCGACAACTCCTGGCTGCCGCAACACCGGAGCTCTACAAGCGGCATATGCGGTCGGTACTGGCACTTTGCGAAGACAGCGTTTTGAAGCTACCATTCGCTGGTGCGGATCGCGATGCCCAGGCAAACGAGTTGCTCGGTTACTTGAAGACCATTGAGTCAGGCCTCAGAAGCGAGGATGTGAGGAGGCCTGAAACCTACCTGATGGAAGGCCGGCGTTCATTAGACCTTGCTCGGTTGTCGCGCAGTGACGGCACGCTGCAACTTTACACAGTGAGTCTTCCCGCAGGCTGGGATCCAAAGAAGCCCTACCCGCTCTACGTTTTCCTTCACGGCAGATGGTCCGATTTGCCCCTGTCCTTAGTTGCTTCGACGTTCCTAACACAGCCTAGCGACAAGCCAAATACTACGGCGATCTTCGTCATTCCCTGGTTGCGTGGTAACGGTGAGTGGCGTAACGAAAACGGCTCGGAGCCAGACGTCTGGGAGGCTATAGAGGATATAAAGACCTTCGCAACGGTTGATCCGGATCGACGCTATATTGCAGGTCACTCCTGGGGCGGCGATGACGTGTGGGCAATTGTTCTGCGTACTCCGGACTTGTGGGCCGCCGCCGGGATTATGGCGGGCAGCGCAGCCGGCGTTCCGTCGGAATCAAACATTGTTGCGAACGCCCAGAACGTCCCGTTCTATTTGTGGAAGGGGGCACAGGACCCAAATCCCAACCGTGAGACGAATTTGGAGTACTTCCGCGATTCACTCGCAAAAATTGGCGATCCCCACAAAGTCGTAATCGCAGAAAACGTCGGTCACAATCCCAGACCTGATGATCTCGCAGCGATGCAAGACTGGCTTCTGGAACATGTTCGCAAGAGGCCGAATCATTTCTCCTTTGTAATTGACACCCCACAACACCGGGGCATTTGGGGCATCTCTATCCCGCGAAAGTATCCTGATGCCTACTTGAGTGTCGAACCAGAGGTCAGCTTCGAATGCTGGGTCAAAGACTCGACAGTGCAGATTACAACCACAAACAGCAATCGCCTCGATGTTGATTTTGGTCCGGATGGATTGAATTTGTCCGGTGCGGTAAAGCTGATCGTAAATGGCAAACCTATGTTTGACGGCCAGGTTCCATCGAAACCGATATCCTTAACATGGTAGGACGAACAATTTTCTCCTGCGTTCCGGACTTTACGGGAGCTGGAACTGCGGATCTAATCCATTCGTTGAGTATCCCCCTCGCTTGCGCCCGCTCCCGCTTATCTGCAACACTGGCCGTATTCGCGCTATGGTTCTTCATTTCCTGATCAAAGGCCGCGTGCAGGGGGTTGGCTTCCGCTGGTATGTGCAGAAGGTGGCCGGGCGGATAGACCTGCGGGGCTGGGTGCGCAACACGGAGGATGGCGACGTTGAGGTGGTGGCCTCGGGTACGGCGGAAGAACTGGCCGAGTTGAGGGCCAGCCTGCGCCGCGGACCGCGCGGTGCCCGCGTAGACCGTCTCATTGAGCGTCACCTCCCCGAATCCGAAGCCGACGACCTTAGCTCCTTCAGCATCGATGGGGCGTGGTAAACCCCGCAGCGTTAGTCCCTCAGACCTTTGGTCCTCAAAAACTGCGTCCTTTAAGATTCGAGGCGCGATTCCACTGCCGAAGAACGCCTCTGCACCTGTAGAGACCAAAGAGGATCACGATGCCGCAAATAAAATATAGCAGGTAGGTTACAACCAACGCGCTACTATAGTCGTTATCGTAAAAATAGATGTAGAGGTGAGGATCGGTTACGTTGAGGCTTCCGCTGTCGGAGAGAACATCCAGGTCGATATGGTAGCGCCTTCCCTTTTTGCACTGAAACTTTTCAATCCAGCTATCCCAAGCATAGAAGCCAACTTTGACATTCTCGAGCAAATCGCCCTGCTCAATTTCATCCCCGCCTGTTAATACCCAATGAACCTTCAGCTCCGGAGCCGTCGGGCACCAGTACATGGATACGTCTCGCGTGCCGGATGGGCAGGGCAGTTTTTTGAAGGAATCGGGCGACCGTGTGACTACTTGATAAATCAGACTTGGGAGGCTTTGATTGCGTTGCACGACGGCGTCCAGCTCGATCAAATATCTCCGGCTCATGTTACTGACGAAGTCCGGGGAAGTGTAATGATTTCCTCTAGCAAGTGAAATGGGCACATCCAGCAAAACCCAGGTGCGGGTGTAAAACCACGGCAGCCAGCAGGCGAGTAAAAGCAGTGCTGCAGCAATCAGCCGGAGGCCGCTCCTGGTCTCCGGAGAAATCAAAGACCCTCCCTCATCTGTCTTGCTAGAAGTCAATGAAGCCCTCGTTGTTGGCTATTGTAACCCCTGACCCTGTTATTGAGCCTTCGTCAGGAACGCATGATTTATGCCGCATTGCACTTTGAATGCCCGGCAACGTTACC
>Ga0187770_10001014_pt1 | contig 14464 bp, 13 predicted proteins | sample 0116_SJ02_MP02_2_FD_133154 | JGI IMG/M metagenome (GOLD analysis project Ga0187770, IMG submission 133154) | Tropical peat soil microbial communities from peatlands in Department of Meta, Colombia - 0116_SJ02_MP02_20_MG | ecosystem: Environmental > Terrestrial > Soil > Wetlands > Peat | place...
AAGGCCAGCCCCGGTCGCACGCAGGGAGCCCGAGATCCGATGGGTAGGCTAGGCGGCGTCGAGCGCCGGGTGGCGGCGCCATTACCTTGCTATCCGCACGGGCAAAATGCCGGTCGCGTTTGGCGCGCGGCGCACCTGCCGGCCCCGGGGCAAAAACCGTGACTGGATTTCTACCAATCGATCCGTGAGGCGAACATGAGGCACCTGATTGTGGTTGCGCACCCCGCAGAGGACAGCTTCACGATGGCGCTTGCGCGCGCCTACGCCGCGGAAGTGGAAAAGCTCGGGCACAGCCATCGAATGCACGATCTCTACCGCCTGGACTTTGACCCCGTACTGGCCGCGCATGAGCTCGCTCCCGCCCCCAATCAGGCTGCGAGCTCCGATGTGGCCTGGGCCCAGGAAGACATGCGCGCGGCCGATGTGCTTTGTGTCGTCTACCCGCTCTGGTGGCTTGCGATGCCAGCCATGATGAAGGGATATATCGACCGGGTTTTTGCGCAAGGTTTTGCGTTCGATCTGGTCGATGAGGAGGTGCAAGGACTTTTGGCGGGCAAAAGAGCGATCCTCATCACGCTCTCAGGTGCCTCGCTACCGGTACTTCAGCAAGACGGCGGCTGGGGTGCGCTGCAGCTTCTGCAGGACTCGCACGTGTTTCGTGCGACCGGCTTCGAGATTCTCGAGCACCTGCACTGTGACGCCATCACGCCCACGCTCGCGCAAAGCATTGCCCAGGAGCATCTGGCGCGCGTTGCGGCCTGCGTGCAACGACACTTCGGCGCTTCGTGACGCGCCGGGGATGAGAAGCCGGCTGGCCGCGCGGCGGCCGGGCGAGGGCGATGGCGCAAATCGGGCAATCGAATAAACAACGGGCGTCCCGCCATCACCGGGAGGCGCAGCACCCCGGCATCGAACTGCCGCGTCCTTCGCGCAAGGACCGCGGCTCGCTCACGAGGGCGCTGCAGCGTCGCAAAACCGTGCGGCAGATCGCGCCCAAGCCGCTGCCGCTGGCGATCCTCTCCGATCTGCTGTGGGCCGCGTGCGGCGTGAACCGCCGCAAAGGTCCGTTCGGGTGCGCCGGCAAGACGGCGGCATCCGCGAGCAACTCCCAGGAGGTCGACCTCTATGTTGCTCTTGCGCAGGGGACGTACCGCTACGAACCGCTGTCCCACCGACTCGATTGGCTCACGGACGCTGACTTGCGTGGGCACGCGCTTGGGCGCGGCCAGGTCGATAGCGGTGCCCGTGCGCCGGTGCGCCTGATTTTTGTCGCGGATGTCGACAAGCTTGTGCACACCCGTGGCTACATGGAACCCGGCCTTCGGGATCCAGAGGTACAGCGCTCCTACTATTACGTGGACACGGGCCTTATTGCGGCCCACGTCTACCTCTTTGCGGCAAGCGCCGGTCTGGGCGCGTGGTTTCACCACTGCGAACAGTCGCGCCTGGCTGCGAAACTGCATCTGCGCAAAGACCAGCGAGTGCTCTTTGCGCAGACGGTAGGCTACCCCGCGCGCAAACCGCGTTGATTGCGGCCGCGCGTCAGCGGCCCGTGCCGACGTACTGCACGCGCCAGATCGTATTGGAAGCGTCTTCGGTCACGAGCAGCGACCCATCGGATGCCGTGGTCACACCCACAGGCCGCCCCCAGACCTCGCCACTGGGAAGCACAAACCCGGTGAGAAAGTCCTCGTACTCGCCGCTCGCCGTCGGGCTGTGGTGCCGAGGGATACGAATGAGCTCGTAGCCGGTGCGAACCGAGCGGTTCCAGGAGCCGTGGGACGTGACGAAGATATCGCCCTGGTAGGCATCGGGGAACTGCCGGCCGTCGTAGAAGGCAAGTTGCAAGGGCGCGTCGTGCGGCTGCAGCAATACGTCGGGTACGATCACCTGGCTTCGCAGCTCTGGATGCTTGCCCGCGAACTTCGGGTCCTGGTGTGGTCCCAGATACCACCAAGGCCAGCCGTAAAACCCGCCCGCGCGCACCGAAGTGACGTAATCGGGCACAAGATCGTCGCCCATGCCGTCGCGCTCGTTGGTCACGCACCAAAGCTCCCCGGTCTGGGGATCGACGGCTATGCCAGAGGGGTTGCGAATCCCCCAGGCGTAAATGCGCTGGTGCGAGCCGTCCGGATCGAAGGCCAGGATTGCGGCCCGATTTGTCTCGGCGGGCGAGGTATCCGGATCATCGCTGTTAGAGGCCGAGCCCACCGCTGCGTAGAGCGTCTTGCCATCGGCGGAAAACCGCAGGTCCCGGGTCCAGTGGCCGCCGCCGTGCGGCAGATCCGCAAGGTGCTGCGGGGGGCCGGAGGCCTGCAGGTCACCGTTGTGGTAGGAAAAGCGAAGGATGGCATCGGTTGCACCGACGTAGAGCCACTGCGGGTCGGGTCCAGGCGGATAAAACGCAATGCCGTAGGGGTGGTTGATCTGGCTCGCGAAATTCGCCGATTGCTCCGGCGAGCCGTCGGGTTTGACGCCCCGGAACACACGGATGCGTCCCGCGCCACTTTCCGCGACGAAGATGTCGCCGTTGGGCGCCGTTCGGATGACGCGAGGCATGCCGAGGTTTTCCGCGAACAAAGTGACCCGAAAGCCCGGTGGCGCCAGCGGCACCAAGCCCGGCGGGCGCGCGACAATGGTCGGCCCGTTTCCGTAGGACTTCGTCGCGTACGGCGGGGGCAGGTCGAGAACCGTGATTTTGTGCGTATTGCCCGGCGCCTCGGAGCGATAGTCGCTAAATGGCGCGCGCGCGGCCGGGGTCGACGTGGCCGTGGGGTCGGGTGGCGCCGGATGGCAAGAGCAAACCAGCAGGCAGCAGAACACCGCTCCCAAGGCTCGTTGATTCATGTGTCAGTCCCTCTGGCAGCAGCACAAAGCGCAACGCACAGGTTACCCGATCGGTACAACCGGGGACGCGTTGTGCCGGCGCAGCGCTGCCAACCCAGGCCGCGGGCACCGGGTTGAGCCCCGCGCGCGCGCCTAAGTTTTTTGCATCAGAAATTAGCGGCCGGATGGCCGGACGATCTCGCTCGTCTTGCACTGCCCTTCGGGGGAAAACTGCATGACTTTGCCGTTTTTGATGGTAAAGACGTTGTCACAGCCGCTCATGTTCTCCGAGCAGGTGCGAAAGGCCTTATAGGTGCCGGGGTTCATCGTGAAGGTTTTCGAGCCCGCACTGGCCGGCGGCAGGCAACCGGCGACATAGCGCTTGTTCACGTAGTCGCGCACTTCCACTCCGCTTTCGGGGAACACACGCACCATGGGCAAGGTGCCAAATAAGGGGTGCGTGTCGAGCGCGGACACGGGAGCGCCGACCCACGTGTCCAGGTCCTGCTGGTGCACGGCCGGTGGCGCGCTTTCACAGCCGGCAAGCACCGCGCCACAGGCAAGTGCCGCAAGCCTCGCTTTGGAAAACCGAGGAACGGGCGCAAGCACGCGCCACGTCGCAACCGCGGCGCAATCGCGCGCATTGCCACCCCGGTCGGATTTTGATTTCAGAGGAACGCTCGGGCGCAGCCGTGCCCACAAGACCGTGCTCATTGATCTATGGCCCCCAACTCTGTTGCCGCGGGACGCAAAATCCGCGGCCGGCCGCAGCCGCTCTGAGGCATGGCGCCGCGGCGTTCTGTGTTGCTGCGGGGGTCCATCGCGCAGTTATTTGCACGCGGCCGCTCGCCGCTGCCCGCGCGCCCCGGGGTTGCGAGCGACGAGAATATCAGCGCAGCGTCCTGCGCGCGGGTCGCTTTTCTGCGGGGGAGCGCAACTTTCGCTTTCCCATTCATCCTAAAGGATGCCGTTTACCCAAGAACCCGTTACCCCGAAGCTGCGCCGAGGGGTGAGACAAAAAATTAAGATTAGTCATTGCGCATCGCCGGCCGGACGGCGCGGAAACCCGCCCACCGGGGCAACGGGTTGGGAGGAGCGCTTCTCATCTCGAAGATGCACGCCCTCGTTTGCATGTGGGCTTTCCGCGGTGCCCGGCGCTGGCGCGCGCAATGCTTGAGCTCCCGCAATTGCTTGGGGGCGATTGCTTGGGCGGGTTTCGCAGACCTGCGGACCGCCAATCCACAAAACTTCCTTTTCGGGGTATCCCTATGAAGACCTTACGACGCATTCTTTTGGCATTGCCCCTTGCCGCCATCGCTGCGTGCTGCCTGGGCGCATTATCGGCAAGCGCCAACGCCGCTACCGCGGAGGAACTTACTCGCGACTCCAATGAGGCGCTGCAAAAGCTCTACCGCGCGAACCCGAACGCCACGGAAATCTCCAAGCGCGCCAAGGCGATACTGGTGTTCCCCAACATCATCAAAGGCGGGCTGATCTTTGGGGGCGCCTATGGCGAAGGCGTTCTGATGAAAGACTCCGCGGTCGTGAACTACTACAACTCGGTGAGCGGCTCCTGGGGCCTGCAGGCCGGGCTGCAGACCTACTCGTACGCTGTGTTTCTCGTGACGGACGACGCGGTGCAGTATCTTCAGAAGTCTCACGGCTGGGAGTTGGGCGTCGACCCCAACGTTGTGATGGCCAAAGAGGGTGTGGGGAAGAACCTCTCCACCTCCACCCTGAGGCCATCGGCCTATGGTTTTATCTTCGACCAGCAAGGCATGATGGCGGGCTTGAGCCTCGAAGGTACCAAGATCACTGAGATCAAGCGCTAGAGGCGCGCGGCAGCCCCGAGCCTCGCGCGGCAATCGCGTCGCGCGCATCCATCGGCAATCGAATCGATAGCGCGAAGCCGCCCCAATAGCGGCTCCGCGCTATTGGGGCTTGGTCCCATCGCAGAATTTGGGTCGACCCATCAGGCGATTGAAGGGCTTTGGCCTAACGACGATCATCCGACGCGAAAGCCTGCGCTAAAACGAACGGGGCGCTGGCTACCGAGCACAACACCTGGCTCTTGAGACCGGGTACCTGCTTGGTTGGCCCCGTTTTCTTGCTGCGCTGTTTGTCAAACAAGAGGAACTTGCGCAAAACAATTAGAAGGGCACGCCGGCTCGGGAACGCTTTGACGAAGTCGGCCGAGCCATTGCAAGCGGCCACGATTGCAGTGCCTCCGAACGCGGGTTGTGGCCAATCCGTTTGTCCCAATGCTTTGCGGCCTGCCAGGTCCGTGGCGGCGTAGCGCGACGCCTTCGACCGACGCAATTGCCGCAGGCCAATTGCGAAAGGGTCCATGGCCTTGGTGCCGGAGTATCCGCTCTCGATCGTCAGGCAGGCCTTTGCGTCGCCGCTGGTCGTCACGGCGATCCTTTTGTTTGGCGCCTTGCTCCTTGCCGAAGGTGCTGTGCGCGCAATCCGGGTTCCGCGCATTGCGGCATTGATCGTTGCGGGCGCGCTTGTAGGCTGGCTGCGCAAGGTATTTCCGGCCGCCGGATCGATGCCTGTGCCCGGGACGCTGCTCGAAGCGCTTGCGATGGTCCTTCTCTTCGAAGTCGGTCTGCGCGTACCGCTGGACTGGATTCGCAGCAATCCGCGGCTGCTGCTGGCGAGTGTCGCCGAAACGGGTCTGGCATTTTGCCTCGTGTTCGCGGTTCTCGCCTACGGATTCCGGTTGACCCCGATCGAGTCCGGATTTGTCGGCGTCGTCTGCATGTCGGCTTCCCCCATCGTCATCATGAGTGTCAGCAAGGATCTGCGGGCGCGCGGGCAGGTGGCCGAACGCTCGCTGCTCTTTAGCACGCTCTCGAGTGTTTACGCGGTGCTTGCGATGCAGCTTCTCACCGCCGGCTATCTTGCCGCCGCGCACGCGCAACTGCGCGTTGCCCTGCAACCCGTCTTTCAGCTGGTGGGCTCGTTTCTGCTGGGAGCGATTGCCGCCGGTGCGTTGCGCTTGTACGCCCTGGGCACGCGCGCGCACGGCGCGGTACTCACCATTGGCGTCATCTGTCTGTGCGTGCTCTTGTTCGGTTGCGCCCCGGCGCTGGGCTTATCCCCGACCCTGTCCGCACTTTTTTTCGGGCTGGCTGTGCGCATAACCGACCGCTCGCACCGACTGCTCGCCTACCAGAGCTCCGAGACCGGAGCGGTGCTGACGCTGGCCTATTTTCTCCTGCTGGGCGCCTCCTTTGCGGGGTTCGACTCGGGCCGAATCGCCCTCATGGCCGTCGCGCTGGTTCTCGTGCGCACCGTGGCCAAGGTCGCAAGCAACGCGGCGCTGGCCGGCACCACCGCGCTGCATCCGCGCAAAGGCCTCCTGGTCGGTCTTGCCTTGAGTCCGCTCTCGAGCCTCGCGCTGGGCCTGGCCGCGAGCGTATCGACTCTGGCGGGGCTGGCGCAGGCCGCCCAGATTGCCACGGCGGCGGTTCTCGTCATGGCGGTCGTCGGCCCCGTCCTGACCGAAGTTGCGTTTCGCGTCTCCGGTGAGCCTACACGCCACGAACCATGACACAGGAACTGGACTTCAAGGGCTCAGAGCCGCTCACCATCGGTGTCGAGCTCGAACTCGAACTCGTCGATCCGCGCGATGGCGACCTCACGCGCGCGGCCACCGATTTGCTGCGGATCGTAAAAAAGCGCCATCCGGAGCTCGACGTCAAGCTCGAAATCACGGAGAGCATGATCGAGGTGGCTACCGGCGTGCGTCGCGACTACGACGGACTCCTCGCCGACTTGCACAAGCTGCGCGACGCGGTCTGCGAGGGCGCGCGACTGCTGCACATCGGCGTGTGCGGCGGCGGCACCCATCCGTTTCAGCTTTGGACGGAGCGACACATAGCCGACGGTCCGCGCATGCGCTACCTCTCGGACCTCTACGGGTATCTGGCCAAGCAGTTCACGGTTTTCGGGCAGCACGTGCACGTGGGCTGTCCCGACGGCGACGCGGCCATTCGACTTGCGCACGGATTGTCGCGCTACGTGCCGCACTTCATTGCGTTGGCCGCCAGTTCGCCTTTTCTCCAGGGCGAAGACACGGCGTTTGACTGCGTGCGCATGAACACCGTTTCCTCGTTTCCGCTGAGCGGCCGCATGCCCTTCGTACGCGACTGGGCGGAATTTAAGGCCTACTTTGCGAAGATGCGCGCAACCGGCGTCGTCGAGAGCATGAAGGATTTTTACTGGGATATCCGACCCAAGCCCGAGTACGGAACGGTGGAGGTGCGGGTCTTCGATGCGCCTCTGCGCGTGGAGCGGGCCGCGGCACTGGCGATTTACGTGCAGTGCATCGCGCGGCGCATCCTCTCGCAGCCGTCGCTCGGTCTGACGGAAGATGCGTACCTCGTCTACAGCTTCAATCGGTTCCAGGCTTGCCGCTTCGGGTTGCGCGGCGAGCTCATCGATCCGCTGACCCGCGAGCGGCTGCCCATCGTGCAGGACATCCGCAACACGGTCGCGGCATCCTGGCACCGCTCCACGCCCTCCGAGCGAATCGCGCTGCGGAACATCATCGACTGCGTGGAAAAGGGCAACGACGCGACATGGCTTCGCGCCCGCTATGCCGAATGCGGAGCGCTGGGAGTGGTCGTGCACGCGCAAACGCGCCGCTTTGCCCAGCGCGAAGATGCCGAGCACGCGAAACTCCGCTGACTTGCGCGACAAAGCCCGCGCACACCTCTGCGCGCTCGTGACGCCCGGCTCCCGGCCGGCGCGTGCCGCAGGGCGAGGCAGTGTGTTTGCGCGCGCGCACGCGCGCGCCCCAAGTCCCAAAGCTTCGCGTCCCGCCGTCCGGGACGGGGGCCGCTTGCGCGTCCCCCCGTCGTGCAGCGGTTAGCCAGGGAGAGCTACTGGCCTATCACGTTGCCAAACCGCACCCATTCCTTGCCGTCGAATCGCATCAGCTGCATCGCCCGGATGGGCGCGTAGTTGGTGGGACTCGTGCTGACGAGGATGCCGGGCAGACCCGTGCCGGTGTCGAAGCTCTTGAGGTTCGCGGCCTGCTTCATCACGTTTTCACGCGTGAGGTCGTTGCCGCACTGCTTGAGCACTTGCACGAGCACGCGCGCCTCCGCGTAACCGAGGACATTGTTCACGTCCGTGAGACTGCCATCCGGGTAGTACCTCTTCATGAAAGCGCGCCAGTCGTTCATCTGCGGGTCGTTTTGCCACTGCGGGTCCGTCGGGTCCTTGCCGTAGATGCTCGAGATGATTCCCTTGGCTTTTTCCGGCCCGGCAGGCGTGATCACCGAGGCAACGGAGATCGAAACGTTGGTGAGGAATTGCTCGGGCTTCCAGCCCACGTCGTAGGCCTTGCGGATCGCCATCGCCGCAAACTTCGGCGTGGTGACGTTGACAAAAACGTCGGCGCCCGAAGCCTGCAGTTGCAGAATCTGCGAGTCGATCGTGGGATCCGTGACCTCATAGCTCACCTCGGCGACGATCATCTTTGCGGCCTTGTCGCCCAAGCCCTCCTTGAGGCCCTTCAGATAGTCCTTGCCGAAATCGTCATTTTGGTACAGCACCCCGATTTTTGCGTCAGGTTTCGTCTGCGAAATGTAGCGCCCGTAGATCCCGGCTTCCGTCTGGTAACTGGGCTGATAGCCCATGGTCCAGGGATAGTGTTGCGGGTCGTTCCATTTGGCCGCACCCGTGGCGACAAAAAGCTGGGGGATCTTCTTCTCGTTGGCGTACTTGTGGATCGCCGTATTGGACGGTGTACCCAGAGTGCCGAAGAGGAAGAGCACGCCGTCTTGCTCTACGAGCTGGCGCACCATCTCGACGGTCTTGGGCGGGCTGTAGCTGTCGTCGAGACTGATGAAATTGATTTTGCGTCCGTTGACGCCGCCCTGCTCGTTGATCATCTTGAAATACGCGGCCTCGGTTTTTCCTATGGTTCCATAGGCGGATGCGGGGCCGCTGTAGGGCATCGTGTTACCAATCTTGATTTCCGTGTCAGAAGCGCCTGTGTCATACATTTTCTGCGCCAGCGCGCAGGGCGCCGCAAAGCCGAGCAGCGTGATCAGTACAGCACTTGCGATGTTGTTTCTTGTAAGCATGGTCTGTCTCCGGTTGATCGCGGCCGGTGTGTCATCGGCTGCGCGACTGGGCAGGTGCTGCGTGCAGGCTTCGGGCGATCCGCGCCCAGCCAAGGCGGATCGCCCAGTTGATACCCATCGGCATCAAGAAAATGAGGCCGATCAAAAAGACCCCGTAGATCGCCCACGGTGCGGATTTGGATATCTGGTCGGCGATACTCGGGACGAATTCAATGAATAGGGCTCCGAAGAACGCGCCGCCGATCGACGAGAGTCCGCCCACGACGATGCCGACGAAGAGACTGATCGAAAGCAGGATCGTAAAACTATCGGGCGCGACGAACTGCACCGCGATCGCACCCAGGGCGCCCGCCACGCCCGTGTACATCGCGCTGATGCCAAAGGCGAGCGACTTGTAGCGCGCGGTGTCGATGCCCATGGCGCAGGCCGCGATCGGATGATCCCGAATTGCCACCAGAGCTCGTCCGATGCGGCCGCGAAGCAAATTGGCGCCCAGCACGAACATCGCAATTGCGATGGCCAGCGTGAAGTAGTAAAGCCATTGATCGGCACTGACGGGCAGACCCCAGGGCGGGTCCGGTTTGACGATGACGATGCCTTGAACGCCCCCGGTCCAGGGTTCAAAGGGTTTGTACTTGAGTAGCTGCGGCATCGCGACGCCCAGAGCAAAGGTGGCAAGCGCAAGGTACAGACCCTCGAGGCGCAGCGCGGGAAGGCCAAAAAGAAAACCCACCACCAGGCAAAGCGCGCCGGCCACCGGCACCGTGACCCAGTACGGGACGCCAAAGCGGTCCATGAGAACCGCGGCAACGTACGCTCCGATCGCATAAAAAGCGCCGTGCCCGAGCGAAATCTGGCCGTTATAGCCTGTCAGGATGTTTAGCCCCAGCAGCGCGATCGCATAGACGAGCACCAGTGTGAGCTGAAAGATGTGATAGTTGCTAAGAACGAAGGGTGCGGCGCACGCCACTGCGATCGGCATGCCGACGCTCAGCAGGCGTGGCGGGGCGCTCGCCATCATGGCTTTGCGTGACTGCACAAAGACGAGGCTGCGGGGCGCTGCACGAGCGTGCCGCGGTCCTTGCGTTGTGCGCTGCGGACTTCTTTTTCTTCTTTGCCGCTCATACGCGCGTCACCTGTACGCTTCCGAAAATGCCCGACGGCCGCAACAGCAGCACCCCGACGATGACTACGAGTGCGACAACCAGCTTTAGTTCGTTGCCGACCACAAAGGCACCGAGCAGATTTTCCAACACGCCGACCAGAAAGCCGCCGAAAACCGCGCCGCCGGGACTGTCAATGCCGCCCAGCAATGCGCCAGCGAAGGCGTACAGGAGAATGCCCGACATCATGTTCGGGTCAAGAAAGACGATGGGCGCAACCATCATGCCGGCAACCGATCCGACGGCTGCCGCGAGCCCCCAGCCCAGCGCGAGCATCTGGCCGACCCGAATGCCAACGAGCCGGCTCGATACGGGGTTTTGCGCAGCGGCGCGCATGGCAAGCCCCAGCGAGGTGAAGCGGAAAAACGCCCACAGCAGGGTGATGAGCACCAGTGTGACCACGGTCGCGCCCAGTTCGTGGGCGGAGATGTAGTGCTGCCCGAAGGGCGACTCGGCCGGGAAGGGGCTTGGGAAGACCTGAATGGTGGAGGTGAAGATCCAGCCCGCCAGACTGTTGAAGATCACGAGCAGCCCGATGAAAACCACTACCAGGGCAAGTACGGGCTGGCCGCGAATGCGCTGCAGCACGAAGTACTGGATCGCCGCCCCCATCACAAAGGAGATGCCAACCGTGAGGAAGAACGCGATCCAGTACGGCATCTGGGCCTGGATCATCGCCCATGCGACGTAGGTCGAGAACATCGCCATCTCGCCCTGCGCGAAATTCACGAGCTGCGTTGCCTGGTAGATCATGACGAGCGCCAGTGCAACGCTGGCATAGATGCCGCCCGTGGCGAGGCCGGCGAGGATCTGGCTCAAGAGCTGCTCCATGCCTCAAGATCCCAGGTAGGAGGCGCGCACGGCCTCGTTGCGTTTGACCTCTTCGGCGGCTCCGCCCAGCGCGATGCGGCCGACTTCGAGCACGTACGCATGGTCGGCAATCTCGAGAGCGAGCGCGGCATTTTGCTCGACAAGCAGCACGCTCACGCCCTCTTCGCGGTTGATTTTGGCCAGAATGTGGAAAAACTCCTGCACCAGCAGCGGCGCCAGCCCAAAGGAGGGCTCATCGAGCAGCAATAGGCGGGGGCGCAGCATCAAGGCGCGCGCCAGCGCGAGCATCTGCTGCTCGCCGCCGGAGAGCGTTCCTGCCTGCTGGCGCCGCCGCTCTTTGAGCCGCGGAAAATAGCCATATACGCGCTCCATATCGTCCGCGACCTGCCCCTTGGGCTTGCGCACGTAGCCGCCCAGACGCAGATTCTCTTCGGTGGTGAGGTGCGTGAAGGTCCCGCGCCCTTCGGGCACGTGGGCAATGCCCAGGCGCACGATGTCCTCGGTTGCCATGCGTTCAATGCGCCGGCCGTCAAAAGTGATTGCGCCGTGCGACCGGGCCATCGCGCACAACGCACGCAGCGTGGTGGTCTTCCCCGCGCCATTGGCGCCAAGCAGTGCGGTCACTGAACCCTGCTCCAGGCCAAAGCTGATGCCGTGCAGCACCCGCATGGCTCCGTAGGCGGCTTGCAGTTCTACGACCTCGAGCAGCATGGAAGCCATGCCCTTATGCCGTGGTGCCCAAATAGGCCTGGATGACGTCCGGATGCGTGCGCACCTGCTCCGGGGTACCGTCGGCGATCTTGCGCCCGAAGTTCAGCGCCACAACCTTGTCACAGATGCTCATCACCAGGTTCATGCGGTGCTCCACAAGGAGCACTGTGATCCGAAGCCGGTCCCGGATTTCAAGAATCAGGCGCCCCAGCGCAGCGGCCTCCTGGTGGTTAAGTCCGCTGGCAGGCTCATCGAGCAGCAGGAGTTTGGGATCCGAGGCCAGTGCGCGCGCGAGCTCCACGCGCTTTTGCACTGCAAGGGGCAGTTCGCACGCTGCCGCCCGGGCAACGGAGTCCAGATCAAGAAATTCCACCAGTTCGCGCGCGCGCTCCCGGGTTCGTAGGGATTCGGCCCAGACGCGGGGCAGCTGCAATGCATTTGCGGCAAACCCGCTCGACGTGCGGCAATGCCGCCCCACCATGACGTTGTCGAGCACGCTCATCGTGCCGAACAAGGCGAGGTTCTGAAATGTGCGGCCGATGCCCAGGGCGGCAATCCGATGTCGCGCAACCGCGGATAGCGGCGTGCCATCGAAAACGATCGTGCCGTGTTCGTACTCGTAGAGGCGGGACAAGCAATTGAACAGAGTCGTTTTGCCCGCGCCATTGGGGCCGATCAAGCCCGCAATCTGACCCGTTTCGATGCCAAAGGACACATCATCGAGCGCAACGATGCCGCCAAAGCACACACGGATTTGCGATACCCGTAACAGTTCCGATGGCGGAGCGGCCGCGTCGCTGCTGGGTGTGCCCGCGTGGGACATCGCATAGATCTCCGAAATCTACGTCGCGATCCAGCAATCTCGCGGCGCAGCAACCTGGGTTGCGAAAATTGAACGACCGGGTCCGAGGAGCGATGCGCACTCGTGCTCCGGCCTCCACAGCCAGTCTACCGGCTCGCGACCGATAAATCGATGCGCGCGACGGTAAACACACGCCGGGGCAACGCGTCGGCGTTGATGCGCGCCGCTGCGGCGCAACCAAACCGCTGTCCGTGATCGCTGTTGGGCACGCATGGGTAGCTCGCAGGGCGTTGGGGGAGTGTGCCTCTCGGGATCAGCGACGCGCAACGTCTGCGGGCATCCGAAACCCCGGACACGGGCTTTAGTGCGGATTTCCCGAAGCATCGCCCTTCGTTTGAAGTAGGGCGATGTTCTGCGGCTTGTCGCGATACAAGGCGCGCACGGCCGAGACCACCGCCCGCACGGCAACAGGGTCGAGCGTGAGACCGATGTGGCCTACGCCGGGCAGCAGCGTTACGGGTACGTTCGTGCCATGAGACTGGAATACAGGAGGCAGTTTGACGGTGAAGAAGACCTCGTCCTCGAGGCCGGCCACGACAGCCATAGGCCTTTGCACTGCGCGGATGTTTGCGAGATAGTCTTGCTCGGGTCGGAAATTCTGGGCAAGCGCAAAGGAGTACTGCGGCGTCAAATCCGCTCTGGGATCATCGACCACGGCAAAACGCAAGACCGGCAGATGGTCGAACAGCCGGATGCCCCAGCCATGGAGCGTTGCGATCGCCACGTAGCGCGCAAGGCCGATGCTGACCCACCCGCCGCTGCCGGCGCGCTGCGTTGGCGCTTCGGGCCCAAGGAAGGGCGAAAGGAGCACGTAGCCCGAAAACAACCGCTGTCGGGAGCTGCCGGCAAACCGAAGCACGAAGCCGCCACCTGAGGAAAAGCCAACCAGGGTTGCAGGCTCTACGGGGCGAGTGGCCCGAACGAAGTCCTCCAGGTCGTCTTCCAGCTGCCCGATGTACGCGATATCGCCCCTGGGGCCGGAGCGCCCGTGGCCGCGCTCATCGAGCGCGTAGGTCGAGAATCCGGCCGCGGCAAAGCTCTTGGCCAATACGTGCATGCTGGCACCGTTGCCGGCCGAGCCGTGCACCAGAATCACGCTGCCTGCGGAAGGGACGCCCGGCGGCATATACGCTCGGTAGGCCAGGCTCGTACCGTCGCGCGCGGTAAAGAAGCTCGTAGGCGGAAGATCGGAAAAATCCACCTGCGCAAAGGGCTCATTGATGCTCTTCATCGGCGCCGGGTGGTGCGGTCCGCCAAGCGCGATGGCAAGCGCAAAGCCAACGACGGCAAGCGCGGCAAGACACAGAACAACGAAGAGGAGCAGTTTCACGTGCAAGTCCGCATAAGACGTCAGGCGGCCTAATGGTAGTCAATGCAAGGTGGTGCAGTACACCCGCGGCGGCGCCGGCAATGCGGCGAGCGTAGCGCTCGCGGGTGCAAAGCCCCACGGCTCTGCCGGTGGACGTCCCGCGGGAGGCGAGAGCGCAAAGAATGACGCGCGTGCCATTGAAGAGCGGGCAAGACGAGGTCGGAGGGGTGCCAGCGCGGTTCTAGGTGCCGGGCTTCACGTTAAAAAGGGCGGCCTCGTCACGCAGCGCCAGCGGCAACGCCATGAGGATATCGTCCGGTGGGCAGGCTCCCTGAAATTCGGCCGAGACGAGGAGTTGCTTGGGCGCGTGCGCTTTATCGACGGCGCGAAAACCCAAACCCTCGAAATACCGGCCCGCGCTCGCCGTCAAGAGGTAGAGCGTTTTGACGCGCTCGGAGGCCGCATCGCGGATGACGTGCTCGATGAGTGTCTTTCCAATGCCTTGATTTCGTCTTTCGGGCAAGACCGCAACCGAGCGCAAGAGCGCGACCTCGCCGTAGGTTTCGCGCCCCGCGCAGCCAACGATCTTCTCGCCCGATGCCGCGATCCAGAACTGCTCGAGATGCTCCGCCACACCTTCGACCGGCCGCGCGTTTGC
>Ga0187770_10001015_pt1 | contig 14463 bp, 9 predicted proteins | sample 0116_SJ02_MP02_2_FD_133154 | JGI IMG/M metagenome (GOLD analysis project Ga0187770, IMG submission 133154) | Tropical peat soil microbial communities from peatlands in Department of Meta, Colombia - 0116_SJ02_MP02_20_MG | ecosystem: Environmental > Terrestrial > Soil > Wetlands > Peat | place...
CAAAGACGGAAGACAAAGATTCAACACGGAGGGCACAGAGACACGGAGATCACGGAGAAGAGAGCCGCGGAGAAGAGCGCGCAGAGAGTCGCAGGGGATGTTCTTCTCCACCGGTCACCCGTCACTCCCGAAGTCTCGGGATCACCAGTCACAGCGTTGATGACAAGGCAGGGAAAGGCCACTAGGATAAGCGGTCCATGCGCCTGCCCTGGGTGATTGCGCACCGCGGCGCCTCCGCGGTGGCGCCGGAGAACACGATGGCCGCCTTCCGCCGCGCGCAGGCGATGGGGGCGGACTGCATCGAGACGGATCTGCATCTCTCCCGCGACGGCCGGCTGGTGATCGTGCACGACGCCACGCTCGAGCGCACCACCAACGGCTCCGGCCCGGTAAAGAACCACACGCTGGCGGAACTGCGCGAGCTGGATGCGGGCCGCTGGTTCGGCGAGGACTTTGCGGGCGAGCGGTTGCCCAGCATCGACGAGTTGCTCGAATTTGCCGGCCCTGCGGATTTGAGTCTGTACCTGGAAATCAAGGGCGGTGCGGGCTATGGCGTGGAGCGCGCGGTGATCAGCGCGCTGCGGGGAAGAAAGGAATCGAAAGCGGCGGTCGTGCTGTGTTTCGATCCGTCGGTGCTCGACCGGATCCACCAGCTCGATCGGCTGCTGATGACCGGGCTGCTTTTCGATTCCGATCCGGCGGAAAACGTGCGCGAAGCGGTGCGGGTGGGCGCGCGGCAGATCGGCCCGCGCGGCGACTGCATCACGCCGGAGCTGATTGCCGACGCGCACCGCCGGGGGCTGAAGGTGGTGGCCTGGACGATCAACGAACCGGCACAAATGCGCGCGCTGGCTTCCGCGGGCGTGGACGGCATCATCACGAACCACCCGGACCGGCTGGCTGCCGTGCGCGATACGTTGCCCCCGAAGTAGCGGCTGCGCGCCAGACGGCGGCGAGCTGGGCGAGCGTCAACTCCTCGGCGCGTGCGCCCGCCGGCGCGCCCGCAGCCTCGAGCCAGCCCAGCGCCTGGGCGCGCGGCGCGAGCGCTTGCAGATTGTTCAGCAGCTTCTTCCTCTTCTGCGCGAAGCAAGCCTGGGCGAAGGCCAGGAACTCGGCGGGATCTTCGAGCGCCAGTGCGGCACCGGCTCCGGGCGCGCGCAAGAGCACGAGCGCTGAGGTGACTTTGGGCGGCGGGCGGAAGGCGCCGGGCGGGATGCGCAGCGCAATCTCCGGTTGCGCGTAAAACTGCGTAGCAATCGAGAGGTAGCCGTAGTCGCGGCTGCGCGGCACAGCCACCAGGCGCTGGGCGACTTCCCACTGAATGATCACGGCGATGGAGGCGAGCTGCGCCGCTACAGGGAAGAGCCGGTGGAGAATCGGCGAAGTAATGTAGTAGGGCAGGCTGCCGTAAACCGATACGCGTGCTCCGGCAGCACGGTTCGCGGCGTCTCGAATCACCGCGGCGAGGTCCACCTTGAGAATGTCGGCTTGCAGGATGGAAAGATTGGGCGCTTCCACGGCCAGCCGGCGGAGATGATGGACGAGCGGAGGATCTTTTTCGATGGCGATGACGCGCCGCGCGCGCCGGGCCAGCTCCGCGGTCATTTCCCCGCGCCCTGCTCCAATTTCGGTCCAGGCGTCCTCGGACGAAACGTGGAGCGCCTCCAGCACGCGCGCGCGCCACGCCGCATCGACCAGGAAATGCTGTCCCAGGCGCTGGCCCATGGCGCGGGAGTGTAGCAGGGTTGGTTGGGAAGGTGTGGGTGATGGGCGGCTAATCCGGCTTCACGCCAGTTCGTTAATAGGGTTCGACTGAGTGCTATTCTGCAGGTGATCTCCATCGGGAGAGCGCGGGCAGTTTTATGGCGAAAAGGCGAAGGCTGACGGCCGAAGAAATCGCTGACCGGATGACGGCCATTGTGATGAATCATTTGGATACGCTTCCTGCTGTGGAGCGCGAACGCAGAATCCGGGCATTTGAAAGCCATTTCCCGAATGCGTCCACGCGTAAAGGCTTACGTCCCAAACTCAAGTCCAACACCTGATTGACCCTGACGCGTACTTCCTTTACCGTGGGGGCCTCGTTCACGGGTGATGAGAATCCTGTTCGCAGCTTCGGAGGCGGCGCCCTTCGCCAAAACGGGGGGACTGGCGGACGTGCTGGAAGGGCTTCCGCGGGCGCTGGCCGGCATGGGCCACGACGTGGCCGTGGTCATGCCGCGCTACCGCGGAGTGGGCACGCGGCAGACGGCGATTTCCAGCCTGACCATTCCCGTGGGACCGCGCATGCATTTTCCGGTCGTCCGCGAGGGCGACCCGCTGCACGGTGTGCGCTACTTGTTTGTGGATGCCGGCGAGTTTTTCGAGCGCGGCGGCATCTACGGCGAATGGGGCGGGGAGTTCGGCGACAATCCGGAGCGATTCACGCTGTTCAGCCGCGCGGTCATTGAAATCGCCAAACAGCTCTGGCACCCGGATATTCTGCACTGCCACGACTGGCAGACGGCACTGGTTCCCGTCCTGCTGCGCGGGCTGTATGGCTGGGATCCGGCATTTTCGCACGTGCCCGTTGTGTTTACCGTGCACAACATGGCCTATCAGGGGCGGTACGGACGCGAGGTGATGTGGCGCACGGGGCTGCCCGGCGAGCTGTTCAATGTGAACGCTCTGGAGTTCTGGGGCGACGTGGATTTTTTGAAAGGGGCGCTGCTGTTTTCCGATTATCTGACCACGGTCAGCCGGCGCTATGCCCTGGAGATCCAAACTCCAGAACTGGGCTACGGGCTGGACGCGGTGGTGCGCGCGCGGGCGACGCGGCTGGTGGGCATCCTGAACGGGGCGGATTACTCGACCTGGAACCCGGAGAATGACCGCTGGATCGCCGCGCATTATTCCTCGGTGGACCCGGCGAACAAAGCCATCTGCAAGCGCGATCTGCTGCGCACGCTGCGCCTGCCGGCGGAAAACCAGGGGCGGATGGTGGTGGGAATCGTCTCGCGGTTCGTGGAGCAGAAAGGGCTGGGCCTGATCGCGCAGGTGCTGCGGGAATTCCTGGATGAAGACGTGTGCATCACGGCGCTGGGCTCCGGCGACCACGCGTATGAGATGTTTTTCCGCATGCTGGCGGACGCGCGGCCGGACCGGGCGGCGGTGCGCATCGGATTCGACAACGTGCTGGCGCACAAAATCCAGGCGGGCGCGGACCTCTTCCTGATGCCCTCGCGCTACGAGCCGTGCGGACTGAGCCAGATGTATGCCATGCGCTACGGCACGATTCCCCTGGTGAGGGCCACGGGGGGCCTCGACGATACGGTCGAACCCTTCGAGCTGGCGGGCCAGGAGGGGACCGGGTTCAAGTTCTGGGATGCCACGGGCGCGGCGCTTCTGGATACGCTGCGCTGGGCGCTGCACTGCTTCCGCAATCAGCGCGCCTGGGCCAAGCTGATGCACAACGCCATGGCGCAAAATTTTTCCTGGGAAGTTGCGGCGCAGAGTTATCTGGACGTGTACGAACGGGCGCGGGCGCTGCGCGCCTGAGCACGCAACCGGAATTTGGGTGTAACATCTAACGGAAGCTCAATCGCGCTGGCTCGAGGCGGCGCGCAGGCGAATCCGCGGCGCGCGAGCCGGCCGACGCAGAGAGAAATCGAGGGGAACCATGTCAGAAGCAGTTGGTCGTGTGGACGATACCAGCTTCAAGACGGACGTGATTGAAGCCAGCAAGACGCAACCGGTGATGGTGGATTTCTGGGCGGAGTGGTGCCGCCCGTGCCTGATGCTGGGCCCCACGGTGGCCGAAGTCGCTCAGGAGAACGCCGGGAAGATCAAGGTCGTGAAGATGAATGTGGACGAGAGTCCGACGACGCCTTCGCAATACAACATCCGCGGGATCCCCACGCTGCTGCTCTTCAAGGGGGGCCAGGTGGTTGGCCAGCTCGTCGGCAATGTGCCCAAAGACGAAGTGACCAAGTTCGTCACCACTCACGTTTCGTAATGCCCTGAGCAAGCAGCCGGCAGGAGCACTGCGCACCCCTTGCGCATAGCGGTGGAGAATCATCCGGATGTTTTCCCGGAGAACGGTTCCCAACAACTGGAGTGACAGGCGCGAAATAGCGCATGCGAGGTAGACTTTGCGCATGGGGGCTCCCCGTGGAACCAGCCGAGCGCAGGGGGCCTTTTTGTGGGGCCTGTTGCTGCTCTATCTCGGCGGGCGAATCAGCCTTCTATACGCGGACACGCTTCCAGGGTTCGCGATTATCATCCTGCACGTTGTCCCTCCTGCCCTGTTCGCTCTGGTCCACGGCAGCATGCTGTACCGGTGGAAGGGAATCGCGATCTTTGCCGCGTTTTGCCTCAGCTTCGGAACTCTGGCCGAAATCGCCAGTCTTCGGACCGGCTTTCCCTTCGGGCATTACTACTTCACGGAAGTGATGGGCCCGAAGATTCTCGAGGTGCCTTACCTGCTGGCACTGGCCTATCTGGGTATCGGTTACGTCTCGTGGATCCTGGCCCTGCTCATCCTTGGCCAGCTGGATCAACCCATCACTGGAATGAGGGTCTTCGCGCTTCCGCTGCTGGCCAGTTTCATCATGGTGGCTTGGGACGTTTCCATGGACCCGGCGTGGTCCACGCTCGAGCACGCTTGGATTTGGCAGCAAGGGGGAGCTTACTTCGGGGTTCCCATCACCAACTTCCTCGGCTGGTTTCTTACGGGGTATTTCTATTATTTGGGGTTCACGCTCTACAGCAGAAAGCAGCTGGCGGTCTTGGTGGAAATGCCGGCCAGCTATTGGTATGTAGCCATTGGGTTTTACGCGGTATGCGCTGCTGGGAATCTCCTGCTCCTCAAAGTACCCGCGGCACCCGGCATGGTCGCGGACGCAGCAGGAAAGCAGTGGGTGACGGCCGATATCGTCCGTAGCTGCGTTCTTGTGTCTCTCTTGCTTATGTTACCGATTGCCGTCCTCGCGGCGCTCCGGGTGCGAGGCGCAAGACCTGTGCGCTGCGGGCTAACCGGGATGGGTTGTTAAGTTTCCGCCACCCGCGGTGGACCGGGCTTCCTGCTACGTATGCCGCGGCATATGACCGCCCGACGGCAAGATTTAACATTCTCTGGGTGTCCATTCATTCCTCGCTCTTCTCTCCGTAAGGTGAAGGTTATAAAGGGCTTGAGTGGGAAGGGAATTCGATTTGGGTTTCGTGTTCCGTCACAACCCTAGGTGAGCGACATCACGCGACTCATGAGTGCTTTGGACTTAGCCTGCAGTTGAAAAGCGCAATCCTGCCGTTTGGGGTTTATCCATGGACAAGAAGACCAGGGTTTTGTTCCTCTCTAAAGGGAGCGCTTCGCGGGGACTAATGGCAGAGGGATTCTTGCGCGCGCTGGCGGGAGACCTATTCCTCCCTTCCTGTGCGGGAACGGAGGCCGCGAACGCCAGCCCCCTGGCGACAGAAGTCATGCGGGAAGCGGGGATTGATATCTCCTCTCTTCAACCGAATGGGATCACTGCTCTTTTTCGGGAAACGTTTCACTGCGTGATTTCCCTGTGTGATGAGCCACGGGAGCGGTACCCGCTGTTTCCATTCACCCGGAAGTTGCTCCGCTGGTCGGTGCCTGATCCGGAGGCTGCGGTCGGCGGACTGGAAGCGACCAGAGAGTCTTTCCGGGAGGTTCGCGATCAACTCAGACACCGGGTGGAGGAATTCGTAGACACCATGCATCCAAAGCAGCGCCGCTTGGCAGGAGCGCGGGCGGCGGCTGACTGAGCAGTTCCCGTGTCCTCCGGCCCGCCCACTGGTGAAGTGCCGCGGGGCGGAATATTACCGGCGCCGAGAAAGGCGCCAGCGGGAGGGTACGCCCCATGAAGCCCATCCAAACGTTCAGCGCTGTTCCCAGCTTGCCTGAAAAGATCGAGGGGCTGCGCAAGGTCGCTTACAACCTCCGCTGGTGCTGGAGCCACGGCTCGGTGGAACTGTTCCGCCGGCTGGACCGGGACCTGTGGGAGACCTCGGGCCATAATCCCGTGCTCATGCTGGGCACCATCGAGCAGTCCAAGCTCGAGGCCGCCGCCAAGGATGATGCCTTTCTGGCGCATCTGCGGGGCATTGAGTCCAGCCTGGAGGCCTATCAGGCCGCGGATGCCACCTGGTTCCGCCGCACTTATGCAGGCTCCGGCGACCTGCCGCTCATTGCCTACTTTTCGGCAGAATTCGGGCTGACGGAATGCCTTTCGATTTTCGCCGGGGGCTTGGGCATTCTCGCTGGCGATCATCTGAAATCGGCGAGCGATCTGGGAGTGCCGCTGGTGGGGGTGGGGCTGCTCTATCAACAGGGCTACTTCCGCCAGTATCTGAACCAATCCGGATGGCAGCAGGAGGCCTACACGGGAAACGACTTTCACAATCTGCCGGTGAGCGTGGTCTTGGGCGCGGAGGGCCGGCCGCTGCAGGTGGACGTCAATCTCGCGGGGCATGCCGTGTTCGCCCAAGTTTGGAAGGCGCAGGTGGGGCGCGTGGCGCTCTACCTGCTGGATACAAACGTGGAGGCCAATGCACGAGCGGAAGATCGCAGCCTGACGGACCAACTGTATGGCGGGGACCGCAGCACGCGCATCCGGCAGGAAATTCTGCTGGGAATCGGCGGCTACCGCGCCCTGCAGAAGCTCGGACTCCAGCCGACCGTCTTTCATATGAACGAAGGCCATTCTGCGTTCCTGGCTCTCGAGCACATACGGAATCTAATGCGCACGCGAAAACTCAGCTTTGCGCAAGCCCGCGAACTCGCGGCGGCGAGCCTGGTGTTTACCACCCACACTCCCGTGGAAGCCGGGCATGATTACTTCGCGCAGCATTTGTTGAACCAATATTTCGGCGAGATATGCGCCGAACTGGGGCTTTCTCTATCCGATCTCCTGGAGCTGGGGCGCGCCAAGAACAGCGGGGAGTTCTGCATGACGGTGCTGGCCTTGCGCCTGGCGGGGCGGGCAAATGGAGTGAGCGAGCTCCACGGAGAAGTCAGTCGAAGGATGTGGCAATCGTTGTGGCCCAGTGTTCCCGTGGAAGAAATTCCCATTGGACACGTCACCAATGGAGTCCATTTCCCCAGTTGGATCTCCGCCGAGTTCAATCTGCTTTACGATCGGTATCTGGGTCCGCAGTGGCGCGAAGAACCGGCCGACAACGGCATCTGGAACCGCGTTCAATCCATTCCGGCGGAGGAGCTCTGGCGGAGCCACGAGCGGCGGCGCGAGCGGGTGGTGGCGTGGGCCCGGCAGCGGGTGCGCGATCAGCGGAAGCGCCGGGAGGCTCCGCAGGCGGAAATCGAGGCCGCCGACGAGGTGCTGGACCCGGAGGTGCTGACCATTGGTTTCGCGCGGCGTTTCGCAACGTACAAGCGGGCGACCTTGATCTTCCGGGACATGGATCGCCTGCGCCGGCTGCTGACTGATCCGGCCCGGCCCGTGCAGCTCATCTTTGCAGGAAAGGCACACCCGCAGGACAACGCGGGCAAGGAGCTGATCCGTAGAATCACCGAGGTCAGCCGCGATCCAGTGCTCGGCCGCCGCGTGGTGTTCCTGGAAAACTACGATATGGCCGTGGCCCGCACGCTGGTGCAGGGCGTGGACGTGTGGCTGAACACGCCGTTGCGCCCCAATGAGGCTTCGGGCACCAGCGGGATGAAGGCCGCTGCCAATGCCGTTCTGAACCTGAGCGTGCCGGATGGCTGGTGGGATGAGGTTTGGCATGATCCCAGCTACTCCAGCAAAATCGGATGGGCCATCGGAAAAGGCGAAGAATACACGGACTCGAATTACCAGGATCAGGTCGAGGCCGAGGCGCTCTACGACGTGCTCGAGCGCGACATCATTCCGACCTTTTACGAGCGGGGCGCCGACCGCACACCCCGGAAATGGATTGAACGGATGAAAGCGTGCGTCGGATCTCTGTGCCCCTTTGTGAATACCCATCGCATGGTCCGTGACTACGTGGATGAGTACTACATCAAGGCCCACGAGCAATTTCGGACGCTGGACGGCGAGAATGCGCGCCGCGCCAGGGAACTGGCCGCGGCCCTCGAGCGCATCCGCAGAGAATGGGGGGAAGTCCGGGTGGAAGACGTCGAAGGCGGGACCGCTGTGGTCCCGGTCAATTCCTCGCAACAAATCCGGGCGCAAGTGCATCTGGGACGGCTCGGCCCGCAAGACGTGGCGGTGGAACTTTACGTCGGGCGCGTGGACATGAACGGAAATCTGGTGGAGAGCGAGGCCATCGCCATGCGGCCGGAGGCCCAGCGCTCGGACGGCAACTATGCGTACCTCGGGGAGGCCGCGATTGCACGGAGCGGACTCCACGGCTTCACGGTGCGGGTACGGCCAAGCCATCCGGACATGTCGGCAAAATTCATTCCCGGCCTGATTTCCTGGGCCACCCGGTCCGCGGTTGCGGCGATGGCTGCGTAAGGCGATTTCCGGGAAACGTAGGGCAGTTTCCTCGAGGGAAGCGATTCACGGGGGGACGGCGATCAAAAGGCCGCAACGCAAGGTCTGGGCGCATTCGCACCCGGGAAATGCAGTACCCTATTTGAACCAGCCTGTTCGGGCGAAGGAGGGGGACCATGGCACCCGTGGCGGCAGCGGAAAAGGCCGGCGAATCCATAACGGCATACGGCACGGCGCGATCGACGATTTCCGGAACGCCTTTGAGCGCCGATGAATTGCGCAAGACGCACGCCTACTGGCGCGCGTGCAACTACCTGATGTTGGGGATGATCTATCTGCAGGAAAATCCCCTGCTCAAGGAGCCGCTCCGGCCGGAGCACATTAAAAACCGCCTTCTGGGGCACTGGGGAGCGAGTCCCGGCCTGGCGTTCACGTACATCCACCTGAACCGCCTGATCAAGAAATACGATTTGGACATGATCTTCCTGGCGGGACCGGGCCACGGCGCGCCTGGAGTCCTGGCTCCCGTTTATTTGGAAGGGGCTTATTCCGAGATTTACGCGGATAAGAGCCAGGATGAGGAGGGGCTGCGCGAGTTTTTCAAGCAGTTTTCCTTCCCCGGGGGCATCGGGAGCCATTGCACCCCGGAAACGCCGGGCTCGATCCACGAAGGCGGGGAACTGGGCTATGTGCTCTCGCACGCCTGCGGCGCCGCATTTGACAACCCGGACCTGATCGTGGCCGCGGTGGTGGGTGACGGGGAAGCGGAAACCGGCGCCCTGGCAACTTCCTGGCACATCAATAAATTCCTGAATCCGGTTCGCGACGGGGCGGTGCTGCCGGTGCTGCATCTGAACGGCTACAAGATCAACAATCCCACCCTGCTCGCCCGCATCAGCCACGAAGAGGTGGATAGTCTGTTTCGCGGCTACGGCTGGAAACCTTATTTTGTGGAAGGGTCGGATCCCGCGAGCATGCACCAGGCCATGGCGGCGACGACGGAGCACTGCGTTTCGGAGATCCGCGCGCACCAGGAGCACGCGCGCAGGACAGGCGCGGCCGAGCGCGTGCGCTGGCCCATGATCGTGCTGCGCACGCCCAAGGGGTGGACCGCTCCACACGAGGTGGATGGGCACCGGCTGGAGGGCTTCTGGCGCGCGCACCAGGTGCCTCTCCCGGACGTGAAAAAGAACCCTCAGCGGCTTCAGCAGCTTGAGGCCTGGATGCACGGGTACAAACCGGAAGAGCTTTTCGATGCCCGGGGCACGCTGATCCCGGAGTTGAAGGAGCTTGCGCCCAAGGGCGTACGCCGCATGGGCGCCAACCTGCACACGAACGGCGGGCGGCTGAAGAAGGCCCTGCGCCTCCCAGACTTCCAGCAGTACGCCTTAAAGGTGGAAAAACCCGGGACCGCGCAAGCGGAAAACACACGGCCCCTGGGAACATTCCTGCGTGACGTGATGAAGCAGAACCTCGGGAACTTTCGCGTTTTCGGTCCCGACGAAACCACCTCCAACAAGCTGGACGATATTTATGCGGTCAGCAAGAAGTTCTGGATTGAAGAGTCGTTTCCAGAAGACGCGGACGGCGGGGAGCTGGCTGCGGACGGGCGCGTCGTGGAGATGCTGAGCGAGCACACGGTGGAAGGAATGCTGGAAGGCTATCTGCTCACCGGGCGCCATGGCTTCATCTCCTCCTACGAAGCTTTCATTCACGTGATCGACTCGATGTTCAACCAGCACGCCAAATGGCTTTCCATCTGCAATCACCTGTCGTGGCGGGAAAAAGTGGCCTCCCTGAACATCCTGGTGACCTCCACGGTCTGGCGGCAGGACCACAACGGCTTTACGCACCAGGATCCGGGGTTTCTGGACGTAGTGGTCAACAAGAGTTCTGCGGTGACGCGGATTTACCTGCCTCCGGACGTGAACTCTTTGTTGTCGGTGGCCAATCATTGCCTGCGCAGCGAGAACTACGTGAACGTAATCGTCTGCGACAAGCAGATGCACCTGCAATATATGGACATGCCGGGGGCGATCGCCCACTGCACCAAGGGGATCGGCATGTGGGATTGGGCATGCAACGATCAGGGTAGCGCGGCGGACGTGGTGATGGCGTCCGCCGGGGATATCCCCACCCAGGAAACGCTGGCGGCGATCGTGCTGCTGCGGGAGCAGTTTCCGGACCTCAAAATCCGCTACATCAACGTGGTGGACCTCTTCAAGCTACAGCCCAGCACGGAGCATCCACACGGCTTGTCGGATGCGGATTTCGATTCGCTCTTCACGGTGGATAAGCCGGTCATCTTCAATTTCCATGGGTATCCGTGGCTCATCCATCGCCTAGCCTACCGCCGGACGAACCACAGGAACCTGCACGTGCGCGGCTACAAGGAGCACGGCAACATCAATACGCCGCTCGAGCTGGCCATCGAGAACGAGATCGACCGCTTCAGTCTGGCGATGGACGTGATCAAGCGCGTGCCCAAACTGCAGGCGGTGGGAGCGCATGCGCGGGAAAAATTCCTCAATGAACAGATTGCCTGCCGGAATTACGCCTTCCAGCATGGGACAGATAAGCCGGAAGCGGCCGAGTGGAAGTGGCCGTATTAGTGGCTCCGGACCGTGCCGTTGGGGCGGGCCCGGCGATGGGGCGCCGGGCGCCGGCCGGATGGATTGCCCTTCAAGAACGCGGCGGTTGTTGTGAAATCTTATGAACGTCCTGGTGCTCAACGCGGGAAGCTCGACGCTGAAGTTCCAGCTCATCGCCACAGATCCGGAGCGGATGGCGCAAAACCAGGATGAGCGTCTGTGCCGCGGGCTAATCGAGCGGATCGGCGGCGAAGCGATCCTTACCATCCGGGCCGGCCGGAACTCCCCCCAAAAGTTTACTGCTGCGCTTGCCGGCATTCCGGCGACTTTGGATTACCTGCTGCGCTGGATCATCTCGGACGCATCGGGAATCACGGCGATTCGAGGGGTGGCCGATATCCACGCCGTCGGGCATCGCGTGGTCCATGGGGGCGAACTGTTCGCGGAATCCGCGGTGATTACGGATGAGGTGCTCAAGGGAATCCAGGATTGCATCGACCTGGCGCCGCTGCACAATCCGAACAACGTCCAGGGGATCCTAGCGGCTCGGCAGACCTTCGGTCCCAAGCTGCCGCAAGTGGCGGTGTTTGACACCTCGTTTCATCAGTCCATCCCGGAGCATGCGTTCCTCTATGCGGTGCCGTATCACCTTTACCGGCGGCATCACATCCGCCGCTACGGGTTTCACGGCACGTCGCACCGCTATGTGGCCTACCAATACCGGGCGCTGCGCGGGCTCTCCAAGGAACAAACCAACGTGGTCACGCTCCACCTGGGGAACGGCTGCTCGGCGGCGGCCATCCGCGGCGGATGCTCGGTGGACACTTCAATGGGAATGACCCCGCTGGAAGGCCTGGTGATGGGGACGCGTTCAGGGGATCTCGATCCGGCCATCGTAAACCTGATCGCCACCAAAGAAGGCCTGTCCACTCCGCAAGTCGATGCGCTGCTGAACACCCAGTCGGGATTGCTGGGCCTCTCCGGGCTGACCAACGATATGCGCGTGTTGCTCGAGGAGCTCGCCAAACAGGACGACCGCCGGGTGCGCCTGGCCATTGAGGTCTTTTGTTACCGCGCCAGAAAATACATTGGAGCGTTTCTTGCGGCTATGGGTGGCGCGGATGCGCTCGTTTTCACCGGAGGGATTGGAGAGAACTCGCCCGAGATCCGAGCGAAAATCTGCGCAGGCCTGGAATGGGCAGGATTGCGGCTGGATGAGGGAAAGAACCGTGCGACGGTTGGAGCGAGCGGCCAGATCAGCACGGAGGAATCCAAACTGAGCGCCTTCGTGATCCCGACCGACGAGGAGCTGCTCATTGCGCGCGACACTGTCCGATGCATTCTCGGTCTGCCGCATCCCTCGTAGCGGGAGCATTCCTTTTGCGATTGCCACGCGCGGTGTCTAAGAGTACGATAGGTTTCCGTACCGAATCTCCTGCCTGAGTCTGCGCTTCCGGTTCAACGTGTGCGCGGTTTGAATGGGGCCGGGGAGCGTGCGGGCGAGGGGGATTCTTCGAATCCCGGAAGCGCGACTGGAGCGCAAAGCAGATCCCTCACCCCGATGAAAAACATCGGGGTTCGGGATGACAGCAGCGGATGAACCGGCACTGGTGGGAGAACGAGAGATCACATGTCTGTGGTGGTGATAGTCGGGGCGCAGTGGGGCGATGAAGGCAAGGGCAAGGTAGTGGACTACCTGGCCGCGTCGTGCGACGTGGTGGCGCGTTATAGCGGTGGGCACAACGCCGGGCACACAGTGATCTTCAACGGCCACCGCTTCATCCTGCAACTCGTTCCGTGCGGCATCCTGCGGCCGGGGAAGCGCGCGGTGATCGGCAACGGGGTAGTGGTGGATCCCGCGGCGCTCGTAGGGGAAATGGACACGCTGGCCAAAGCGGGAATTGACTCGGCGGGGCGGCTATTCCTAAGCAACCGCGCGCATGTGATTTTTCCTTATCACCGGCAAATGGAAGTGGCTGCCGAGACGGCGCGCGGGGCCTCGAAAATCGGCACCACGTCGCGCGGCATCGGCCCAAGCTACGAGGACAAAATGTCGCGCCGCGGCCTGCGCGTTTGCGACCTGATGGACGGGGCGTGTTTCCGGGCGAAGCTGGAGCGCCTGGCGGCGGAAAAAGACGCGGTGTGCCGCGCGGCCTTCGGCCAGTCCCTCCAGATCGAAGGGCTCGTGGCGCAATACGAGCAGTATGCCGAGCGCCTGCGGCCGTTTGTGGCGGATACCGGGGCGCTGCTGAGGGGCGCGGTGCGGGAAGGGAAGTCGGTGCTCCTCGAGGGCGCGCAGGGCACCATGCTGGACATTGACCACGGCACTTATCCTTTTGTCACCTCGTCGAACTCGACAGCCGGGGGCGCATCGACCGGCTCCGGACTCCCGCCGCGGAGCATCACCGGCGTAGCGGGAATTACGAAGGCCTACACGACGCGCGTAGGCGGCGGGCCCTTTCCGACAGAGATGCCGGACCTGGAAGCGAACGCGCTGCGCCAACGGGGACAGGAATTTGGGGCGGTGACCGGGCGGCCGCGGCGCTGCGGCTGGCTGGACCTGGTAATGCTGCGTTATGCCGTGGAGATCAACGGGATCGATTCGCTGGTGGTCACCAAGCTGGACGTGTACGACGCGCAGCCGGAAATCCAGGTGTGCACGGGCTATCGCTACAAAGGCACGCCGCTCCGGGAGATGCCGCCGGACGTGGAGACGCTCGAGAAGGTGACGCCGGAATACAAATCGCTTCCCGGGTGGCTGGCGCCGACCAGCAGCCTGCGGGATTTTGCCGCGCTGCCGCCGGCCGCGCGCGATTACTTGAAATTCATCTCCGACACGCTGGGCGTGGAAATCGGCATGGTTTCCACCGGACCAGAGCGCGAAGCCACGTTTCTCCTGCCGGGAAGCAAGCTGGCGTCGTGGCTGTAAGAGGCAAATGCGCAGCCTCTTTTGGCCGACATACCGATGCCCCGGGTTTTCTGCGGGGCTGAGGAAATTCCTTTTTCGATTCTGCAAAGCCGGCAAAAGCAGATCTCTCACCCGCGCCGACCGTGGGTTGGGGATGATGTCTGCACTCAATTCCGGGCGAGTCGCCAGTTTCAAGCTCCCATGATTTCCTACACTGAGGCGCGGCATATTCTCATCGAGGCCGCGGAAGCGCGCGCGGGCGCGGTGCCATTGCTGCACGAAAGGGTGCCGCTCGAGGAGGCCGCGGGCCGCGTGCTGGCAGAATCGCTCGCCGCGGACCGCGAAGCTCCTCCGTTTGACCGCGCGACCCGCGATGGGTATGCGGTGCGCTCCGCGGACGTCGCCGCTGTTCCCGCTACGCTGCAACTGGCGGGTGAGGTTCGCGCGGGCGAGAATTTTGCCGGCAGAGTGGGGCCGGGCCACTGCGTGCAGATTATGACCGGCGCGCCACTGCCTTCCGGCGCAG
>Ga0187770_10001016_pt1 | contig 14447 bp, 16 predicted proteins | sample 0116_SJ02_MP02_2_FD_133154 | JGI IMG/M metagenome (GOLD analysis project Ga0187770, IMG submission 133154) | Tropical peat soil microbial communities from peatlands in Department of Meta, Colombia - 0116_SJ02_MP02_20_MG | ecosystem: Environmental > Terrestrial > Soil > Wetlands > Peat | place...
AGTCGGCGGTCCCGGCCATTGCAAGGGCTGGTCACCGAGTCCTCCAGGAGGAGCGATGGCGCTGATCTGGTCGCCACCGAGTTCGAGGAGCCATTGGTCGTCGAATCCGATGGCGGCCGTTTCCCCGCCGCTCACTTCCTGATCCCCGGCCTGGACTAGGAAATGGGCGGTCCGAGCCAGCGAGAGTCGTCTGACATGAGTGCCACCATCGACCATCTGGCGGTGGAGCCCGTCAAGGGCGGCAGCCGCCGCCAGGTAGCCCGTGCCGTGGTCGAGAAACTGGCATGGAAGAGCTCCGGGCGTCACCCCGTCGACCGACTCTCGTAGGGCGATCCCCGTGGGTGCCTGCACCACGCTGTCGAACCCTCGGCGGTCTGCCCACGGCCCGTCATGTCCCCAGGCAGCGAGCGCGACAACTACCAGACCCGGATAGCGCTCCATGAGGTCATCGACCCCGAAACCGAAGCGGTCGAGGGCTCCTGGCCGATACCCACATGTCACGACGTCGGCTCCTTCGAGGAGCTGGTGCACGGTCTTCTGGGCATACCGGCTGGTGAGGTCGAGGCAGGTACTGCGCTTTGCCAGCAGCGTGTCGGCGACGCCCCCGACCTCAAGGTCCGGCTTGTTCGGGGGGTCGATGCGAAGGACATCGGCCCCGAGGGCTCCCAGGTACCGCGTGCACACAGGTCCGGCGATCACGCGCGTAAGGTCAAGGACTCGGACGCCGGTGGCCGGAAGCGCCGCGTCAGGACGACTGCGTGGGGGAGCCCCCAGCAAGACGCTGTGGCCGATGAGTGGCTCAGCCGCTACTGCCAGTCCTTGGGGATGAGCGCGCCACTGGTCCACAGATCGAACAGCACCGGCCACACCGCCCGCCTCCATTACGACAGCTTCAACCACCTCGGCAGGCAACGAGGCGATGGCAGCCCCCAAGGCGTCTGCGTTGGCTTCGGGGACTTCGAGTGCCCGCAGTAGGGCCGCTCGATGCCATGGGAAGTTGGCGTGGGTTCGGACCCAGCCATCGCTCGCAGGCCAAAACCGCGATAGGGCCGCGAACCCAACAGCCGCAGGGCGACCACGGACACGGAAGTGGCGCTCGCTGGTCATGGCTGCCGCCACTTGGCCTCGGTCGATCCGCACCGACAAGTCGATGCCAGTCCGAGCACGATGCAGAACGGATGCGGCTGCCAGGGCCGTCCCCACGCACCCGATCGCCGCCTCGGTAACCCGCAGGCGCGACCGCAGCTCCGGGGCGGAACCCGTCACGAAGACCCTAGGACGACCTCTAGGATCGGTGCGTCCTTGGAGGAGGCCGTCCCACGCATCCTGTAAGAGGGCCTCACCGTCCTCGGGCACAATGAGAGTCTGTCCGGCCCCACACGGAAATGCCGGATCATTCGCCCCTGGGGATACGTGGCAGGACCAGCCAGCGGGCCGGGACCGCCTGGATCGCTCACCACCATGACTCGACGGGCAGACTGCCGCCCACGCCGACCGACCTCACCCGGCATGTACCGGACGACCGGTAAGGGGCGTCGCCACTCGTCGACGGGTGCCGGCGGTACGATCAGACCCCTCACGACAAGTCGCCCTGCGTGGCGCACAAGTGCAGAGGCGACGCTCATGTCAGCCAAGGAACGCAAGCAAGCACTACGCCAGATCGAACTCCTTCGCCAGCGGATCGGACAGTTGAGCGAAGTCCTGAACTACCTGGACCAGTCGGTCGTCGTGCTCGGGAAGGGAATCGAGCGAGGAGCCCCGATCATCGAGGCCTTAGAGGAAGTCGGAGGCACGCTGACGCTCCCGGCAATGCTGAATACCTTCGAGGAATTTCACGCTGCTCGCCAGGATCTTCGGATCGCACTGTTGGTGATCGCACGTAGAGAGGGAACGACCGCCAGTGAGTTGGCTCGGACGCTGGGGATTTCCCGACAGCTCGCCTCTCGCCTTGCGGCCGAGACGGAAAAGGGTCGGTGAGCATCCGCTCCCTCGATGCGTCACCTTGCGCACTTCGGGAAGATCTCGGCATGGCCCCGGAAGTCCAACCGATACGGCCTCCGCCTTCCGTATCGATTGGGTTCCGGGACCCGCCTTCGACTCCCGACCGCTGGGGGATCGGCCAAGGAGACCAAACGGAAGTCTGACGCCGTCGTCCTCTTGCGTCAACTGCTGTAGACAGGAATATCAAGAATGACGACGCCCGCCTTGGTCCAAGGGCCCTGGTCAGGGGATCGAGTGCCAAGCACAATCGCTTTTATGGACGAATCGGCGGATCCTCGGACCTGTGCGCACTGGAGACTGGCGGTCTGGGGACTTCGTGAGATGTTCCTGGGACTTGCCGTCGTCGTCGCAGGCCTCGTCACCCTGCTGTGGTCGACTGACGCCGGGCAGTGGATCCTGGCCGTCGGTATGGGCATCTACCTCGTCGGGGTCGTGATCACCGTCGTCGGGGTCATCCTCGTGTACCGGGAGGCACGTCCGGCACGGCCCCACTTCATCGAGCTGCGCTGGACCCTGCTCTATGACGCCGTACACTCCCGAGCGGCGGCCACCGCGCAGCTCGATGGCGGCCCCAGCGGTCGCAGTGAGGCGTCGCGTGGCGAGGACGCGGAGGTGCTTCGCCGCAGTCCCCACTGGAGGCGGGCGGTCTGGGGACTCCGCGCGCTGGGCCCGGGCCTGGCCGTCGTCGTCGTCGGCCTCCTCGCCTCCCTGTGGTCGACGCCCACGGCCACGGTGATCCTGGCCGTCGGCCTCGGCATCTACTTCGGCAGCATGGTGTTCTCGTTCCTCGAGGTCCACTGGGCCTACTGCGACGTCCGGCCACTGCGGCCCAACTATGCACGGGCCCATCGCAACCTCTTCCACGACGCGCTGCACGTCCGGTCGTAGGTCGCGACGACCGCCCTGCTTTGCCGGGACCAGGTCGGCCGCTCCGAGCCCCCGTCAAACCCAGACCGATTCGGCCAGCGAGCCGCGTACAGCGAATCAGAGGACTTGGGGTCGTGTTCACCCAACATACCGCCCAACGATCGTGCGGCTGCCCTATCCTGAGGCGATGACAGCGATGCGTGCGATCATTACGGGCTGTTCGACCGGGATTGGGCGTGCGACCGCCCTCGAACTGGCAGCCCGGGGCTACGAGGTGATAGCGACCGCTCGTCGAGAAGAGAGCCTCGTCGATCTGAAGGTCGCACAGACACTGGTACTCGACGTCGATAGTGACGAATCCGTTGCATCGGCGAGGCGGCAAGTGGGCCCGGTGGACGTGCTCGTCAACAACGCAGGGTTTGGAGTCGACGGGCCAATCGAGACGGTGCCGCTCGTGGATGTGCGCCGCATGTTCGAGACCAATTTCTTCGGCCCGGCCCGAATGATCCAGGCGTTCCTGCCAGCGATGCGCGAGCAGGGGCGAGGCGCGATCGTCAATGTGACATCGGTGGCCGGGATCGCCGTCGGTCCTCTGAGTGGTTACTACTCGGCATCGAAGTTCGCTTTGGAGGCACTTTCGGAGGCGCTGCGTCTCGAGGTGGAACATTTTGGCATCAAGGTGCTGGTGATCGAACCGGGTGCCATAGAAACGAACTTCGAACAGAACTTGGTCGACTTTCGCGGGGAGCCAGGTCCCTATCGGCCATTGGCGCAACAGTGGGATGGCTCCCTGGAGGTTCTCCGGGGTGGTCAGCCCGCACCGGGCCCCGAACTGGTCGCGTCGGTGATCGCCGACGGCCTTTCCTCCGATGCCCCTCGTCTGCGTTGGCCCGTCGGGTCTGATGCCGAACTGGTGACCTCGACCCGCCAGAGTCTGGGTTATGAGGAGTTTGTTTCCACAACTCGAGACCTGCTCGGTATCGACTGGTAGCAGGCGATGCGAACCGCCTGAGCTTGCAACAGACGGCCTGATCGCAACCAGCGGCAAGAGAAACGGAACTCGGGCAGCTCCGGCGAGCCCGGTCCGCCGCAGCGGCCGAGGTCACGTTCAAGATCGACGGCATCGATCACGACTGAAAGCGCCGGGCATCCTCGGCCCCGCCCGTGGCGTTGCCGGCGCTATAGGAGTGAGCACCGGTGCCGGCCAATCGGCCCCCTTCGACGATCAGGTACTCCTGTCGGATCGGCCTTGCCTCCAGCCAGCACTCGAGGATCTCGCGGGTGCCGGCGGCATAGCGGGCCTGCGCAGAGAGCGACGACCCCGAGATGTGGGGCGTCATGCCGTGGTGGGGCATCGTGCGCCACGGGTGATCGTTGGGCGGAGGCTGCGGGAACCACACGTCGCCGGCGTACCCGGCGAGCTGACCGTTCTCGAGGGCCTCGACCACCGCGTCCCGGTCGCAGATCTTGCCCCGGGCCGTGTTCATCAGATACGCGCCGCGCTTCATGGTGCCGATCAGCGTCCGGTCGAAAAGGCCCTCTGTCTCGGGATGGAGCGGGGCGTTGATGGTCACCACGTCGCAAACCGGCACGAGGTCACGGGCCGATGGGTGATACGTGAGACCCAGCTCCGCTTCGACCTCGGCCGGCAAGCGATGACGGTCGGTGTAGTGCAAGGACACGTCGAAGGGATGCAGGCGCCGCAGGACCGCCGAGCCGATCCTTCCGGCGCCGACCGTGCCGATCACCATGCCCTCGACGTCGTACGACCGGGCCACGCAGTCGGCGATGTTCCACCCGCCACTGGTCACCCAGTGGTAGGAGGGGATGTAGTTGCGGACAAGCGACAGGATCATCATGACGACGTGCTCGGCCACGCTGATGCTGTTGCAGTAGGTGACTTCGGCCACGGTGATCCCGGCGTCGATGGCGGCTTGCAGGTCGACGTGGTCAGACCCGATACCCGCCGTGATGGCCAGCTTCAGATCGGGTGCCTCGGCGATGCGCTCAGCGGTCAGATAGGCGGGCCAGAATGGTTGGGAGATGACAACGTCGGCGTCGGCCAGCTCACGGTCGAAGGTGGAGTCGGGCCGGTCCTTGTCCGACGTGACCACCAGTGTGTGACCGGCTCTCTCGAGGAACGGCCGCAGGCCCAGCTCTCCCGACACGCTCCCCAGCAGCGCCCCCGGTGTGAAGTCGATCGCCGCGGGACTGGGCATCGTCTGACCTCCGGGATAGGAGGTAAGCACGGGTAGGTCAGCCCGTGGGTAGGTGGTGGGATAGCCCTCGACGGGGTCGTCGTAGAGCACACACACGATTTTGGCCATGGTCCCCTCCTTGCTGTTCGCGGTTGCTCATAGCACGACGACCGAGCGGAGGACCTCTCCCCTCTGCATGCGGCCGAAAGCCTCCTCGACCTGGTCGAGCGCGATGGTCTGGGAAACGAATCGGTCCAGGTCGAGACGACCGCGCTGGTAGAGATCGACGAGCATGGGGAAGTCGCGGGATGGAAGGCAGTCTCCGTACCAGCTGGGCCGGAGCTGGCCCCCTCGACCGAAGAAGTCGATCATCGGCATGTCGATCCGCATGTCCGGCGTCGGCACGCCCACCTGCACCAACGTCCCGGCCAGGTCACGGGCGTAGAAAGCCTGCTCCATCACCTTGGCGTTGCCGACCGCCTCTATGCATATGTCGGCACCGTTGCCGTCGGTCATGGCTCGGATGGCCTCGACGGGATCGGTCTCCGACGCCAACACGGTGTCGGTGGCCCCGAACTCGGTCGCCAGCGCCAGCTTGCGAGGGTCGAGGTCCACCCCGATGATGCGTCGGGCCCCCGCCAACACTGCCCCGGCGATCGCCGCGCATCCGACCCCGCCGCATCCGAAGACGGCGACGACATCGCCCGGGCCGACCTCCCCGGTGAAAAGTGCGGACCCGAGCCCGGCCATGACCCCGCATCCGAGCAGCCCCACTGCCTCGGGACGAGCGCCGGCGTCGACCTTGGTGCACTGGCCGGCCGCGACGAGCGACTTCTCGACGAACGCGCCGATGCCGAGGGCCGGCGTCAAGGCCGATCCGTCGCCGAGGGTCATCTTCTGGGAAGCGTTACGGGTTGCGAAACAGTACTGCGGCCGCCCGCGTCGGCACGCCCGGCACTGACCGCACACCGCCCGCCAGTTGAGGACGACGAAGTCCCCCGGAACGACCTCGGACACCCCCTGCCCGACGACCTCGACGATGCCGGCTGCCTCGTGGCCGAGCAGGAACGGAAAGTCGTCGCTGATGCCGCCCTCCCGGTAGTGCAGGTCCGTGTGGCACACGCCGCAGGCCCTGACGGCAACCACCGCCTCGCCGGGGCCGGGATCCGGCACCGTCACCGTCTCGATGGTCACCGGCGCCCCCCGGCGGTGAGCGACGACGCCCCGCACTTCGTATGGCATGGCTCCTCCTAGGGTCCCCCGTTTGGGCCATTCAAGCGCGCGCGGCCCATGCCGCCGGGGGCAGGTGCTGGTGCACCCTGACCGGACCGGGTCTCGATGGTATAGACAATCCGATATACTATTTGCTGATGGTTCCCTCTGAGCTGCTGAAGGAGGTTCGGCGTCGACACGGCTTGACCCAGGCCGAGCTGGCTCAGCGGGCGGGCACCTCGCAGCCGGTCATCTCCGCCTACGAGCGCGGACTCCGAGACCCAACCTACGAAACGCTTCGCAGGCTGGTCGAGGCCGCCGGCGAGCGCCTCGAGTTGGACGCCGTCACGGCAACGCCGGACCTGCCCCCGCCTTCGGAACCCGCTGAGCACGCGCGTCGCCTGGTCGACGTGCTGTCCCTCGCTGACGCGGTCCCCGCTCGCCGCCGTTCGCCCACCCTGCATGCGCCACGGCTCGTCTCACGGTGAGCGGTCTCTCCCTTGCCGAGCGGATCCTCGCCATCCACGAGGCCTTGACCACGGTTCCCCACGCATTCGGCGGTGCGATCGCACTCGCGTACTACGCGGAGCCCCGGGCGACGATCGATATCGACCTCAACGTGTTCATCCCGGCTGCCAGGTACGCGGAGGTGGCGACGGCCCTGGGGCGAATCGGCGTCGCGACGGACGACCCTGAGATCGCTCGCCTCGTGGATCGTGACGGCCAGGCGAGAGTTCTCTGGGATACGACGCCGGTCGACCTGTTCTTCGCGTACGACCCCTTCCATGAGGCTGCAGGTCGGGCCCGGATTGTCGTGCCCTTCGGTGAATCGACCATCCCGATCCTGGCGGTGGAGCACTTGATCGTCTGCAAGGTGGTCTTCAACCGTTCTCGAGATTGGGTCGATATCGAAGCCGTCCTCGCCTTGGAAACGCCCGTGGACGCGGCGGAAGTCCTGCGTTGGGTTGGTCGCATCGCTGGCGACGAGGATGTCCGCTACAACCGGATCGCGGCCCTCCTGACTCATCGATGAAGTAACGTCCTCGACCGGCCACCGGCCGGGTTGGTGGGCCTCTCCGCAGACGAGCTGGAAACCCTGGTGCAGATTCTGGCGCGGGTCCGCCGGGAGCAGGAAACCAGTCACTGAGCCGACGACCGCTCGGTGCCCGGCCGCCCCGCTCGCATTCCGGGGAACCGCCGGTACCGCATCCCCATCCCGATCCGCGCCAGCGAAAGCGGCAAGCTCAGGAACAGCACCAGGTACTGCAGCAAGGGCAGGAGCTGGACCGGACTCATGGTGCCGGGTGGTGCGGCGCCAGTAGCTGTGAGCGCACGAACGGCACGACGTGATCGGCGACGCGTTCGGGGGCTTCGAGCCAGGCCCAATGCCCGATGCCAGGGAGCACGACGACCGTCGCTCGCGGGAACGACCGTCGCTGTCGCTCGGCTTGCGCCAGCGGGATGTAGGCGTCGCGGTCGCCCCACAGCACAAGGGCCGGGATGTTCCGGCTTCGCATGCGTGCGCTGAGCGCCTCGATCGACGCGGTGGACGTGGACCGATACAGCCTGAGCACGGCGCGCTTGGTCTCGCCGGGCCGGAAATGGGCACCGATCTCCGCCACGTGCTCGCGTCCGAGCCCGGGGTTGTCGTGCCCGAGCAGGTGGCGGACCATCGACGGCGTGGCCCCCCGCATGACGAGCTCACCGACGACCGGCAGGCGCCAGAGCCGGGCGAGACGATGCCAGCGGTAATCCAGCAGCACCCCGGTGTTGATCAGCGTGACGCTGGCGACCTGGTCGAGGTGGGCGCTGGCCCAGGTCAGCGCCCAAGGCCCTCCGAAGTCGTGCGCCACCACGTGCACCCGCTGGGCGCCCAACTGGTCGAGCAGCCCGGCCAGGTGCGTCGCATAGCTGAGCACCGAGTAGGAATGCTGGGCAGGCTTCTCCGCACCACCGAAGCCGGGCATGTCCGGCGCGATGACCCGGGCGAAGGGGGCGACCGCGCCCATCAGCGCCGACCAGTCCCGGCCCGCTCCCGGGTTGCCGTGGACGAACACCACCGCCTCGTCGGCGTGGGCACCGGCTCCGCCTGTCAGCACCGGCGACCGGATCCCGTCGACGACGAGCTCGACGCGCTGGAACATCGCGGCCCTCAGAGCGGGAGCTGCCAGGGCGAGGTGGCGATGAGCTTGGAGTCGACGAGCGCGCTGGCGCGGTGGACGGCGACCTCCTGGTACCCCGGGCTGGTGGCCATGGCGACGAACGCGGCGCGCGAGGGGTAGCGGACGACGACGATCGCGTCCCACCAGGCCGCCGGCTCCTCCCCGATGACGACTTCGGACGCGTTGCCGGCGTAGACGACGCTGGCGCCGACCTTGTCCAGGTGGGGCTGCACCTCGGTGCCGTAGCGCTCGTAGCTGGCCACGCCGTCGCGGGCGAACTTGAGCAGGTTGATCATCACGACGGGGGCGGGGTCGTCCTGGGCGGCCGCGACGAGGGCGGCGACCTGCTCGGCGGTGGGGTCGATGGCGGCCATTTCCTCGGAGCTCCTGGTGGTCGAACGCGGGTGGGGCTGGCTCGAACGGTAAGAGACCGGCTGACCGGGTTTCTCAGCGTGGTGCGACAAATCCGGCATGCTGATTGTCGCCGAATGCCAGATGGCTAGGTCGTTCCTGGGGCGCCGCCCTCGACCGGAGGGCCGGCAACAAGGCCAGGGCGACGCGAAGGTCCAGCGTGTCGGTGGCGAGTCCGCGACCGAGCAGCTCCTCCGCCTGGAGCACCCGGTACCGGACCGTGTTGGAGTGCACCCCGAGCCGCTCGCCGGCACGGGTCCGGCTCCCCTGCTCGTCGAGGTAGACGGCGAGCGTCTCCGCCACGCGGGATGTCGCCTCGTCGCCAGCGGCGAGCCGCCCGAGCACGCGGTCGACGAAGACGGCGGCCTGGTCCACGTCGGCGGTGGCCAGGGCCACCACGGCGATGTCGCGATAGCGGGTGGCACCCGGCGCGTCGGCGCCGAGCATCGTCGCGATGCGGCGGGCGTGGCCGGCCTCGATGTAGGTGCGGCGAAGGCCCGCCAGTCCCGGGGCCGGCTCACCCAGCGCGAGCCGGACGTCGGCGGGAACTTTGGACAGCGCACCGGCCCGGTCCAGGTCGCCGGCCGAAAAGGCGGCCGGGCGGCTGATCCACCGGACCGCCGAGCCCAGGCCGGTCGTGTGGGGCAGGCCGGCCTCGGCGTCCAGGGCCGCGGCGGCGCGCGCCAGCGCAGCGTCGAGCACCTGCTGCACATCGCCCTCGAGGGCGGTGTTGGTCCAGGCGATGACCGCGACGTGGTGCCAGGCGATGGGGTGGCGCAGCCGCTGCTCGGCCCTCCGGGCATCGGTCTCCAGACCCTCCATGATCTCGGCGATCGCTTCGGCGCGAGCGGCCTCCAGAGTGCGAAGCCACACGTCCTGCTCGGCCAGGTGGATCTGCTCGGCGGCGGTCACCGAGGCCCGGACGAACGCGAACAGCCAGGACGACATGAGCTCGATGGCTTTCTGCAGTTGGCGCTTGTCACGGGCGTGCTCGGCGATCCGTTCCAGGAACCAGCCCCAGAGGAACTCGTGTGCCACCCGGTACGCATTCGAGATCGCAGCGAGTGCTACTCGCCGTTGCACCTCGGTGCGGGCGTAGGCGGCCGTCGCCGTGGGCAATTCGACCCCGGCCGGGTCGGCGGCACGTTCGAGCAGCTCGGTGATCAACCGCAGGCTGGCCTCGGCGCTGGCCCGGTTCTCCGACACGCTGTCGGCGTCGACCCCTAGCTCCGGCATCGCCACCCGCATGGCCTCGGCCAATTCGACGGCCAGCGCCGGGGTGGCGTCGCGCAGCTGCACGGCGACTGGTCGGATCACCTCCGCCCACACACGCTGGGAATAGGCGTCCTGCGCGGCCGGCCATCCGATGTCCACGGTCCGACGCTAGCGCCGGCGGATCTCCCGGACCAGGGAAAGTTGTCGCCTCGCGACAGACAGCGCCCTGCAATCGTCACTAGACGATGAGATTCGAGGGGTCGAGCCTCCTACTGTTCCGTTCATGAGGAAGTTGTCCACCACCGACCTGACCGGCCGCACCGTCGCCATCACCGGCGCCGGCTCCGGCATCGGACGTGAGCTCGCCCTGCTCTGCGCCCGCCGAGGGGCGCGGCTGGCCTTGTGCGACCTGAACGAGTCCGGCCTCGCCGCCACCGCGGATGGCGCCAGGGCCAACGGCGTCGCCGTGTCGACCCGCCAGGTCGACGTCGCCGATGCCGATGCCGTGAGCGTGTTCGCCGAGGCCGCCTGTGCCGAGTTCGGTGCACCCGATCTGCTCGTGAACAACGCCGGCGTCGGGCTTGTCGGCGGCTTTCTCGACACCAGCCGCAAGGACTGGGACTGGTTGGTGTCGATCAACCTGCTCGGCGTCGTCCACGGGTGCCAGGCCTTCCTCCCGGCCATGATCGAACGGGGCCGGGGCGGGCACGTCGTCAACCTCTCCTCCGCCGCCGGCCTGCTGGCCAACCCCGAGCTCACCGCGTACAGCGCCACCAAGTTCGCCGTCTTCGGGCTGAGCGAAGCGCTGCGCATGGAGCTGCGCCCGCTCGGGATCGGTGTCACCGCCGTCTGCCCGGGCGTGATCGACACCGCGATCACGCAGACCAGCCCGATTCGCGGCGCGGCCGACGTCGAGGAGCGGCGAGCCACGCTCAGTCAGCTCTACCAGCGGCGCGGCTACACCCCGCAGCGGGTCGCGGTCAACGTCCTGCGCGCGGTCGAGGCCGACAAGGCCGTCGCCCCGATCGCGGCCGAGGCGCATCTGATGTACGCCGCCTCGCGCCTGGCGCCGCCGGTGGGAAGGTGGCTCGCCGCCAAGGTCGCCTCCATGTCGAAGTAGGCATCACAAATCGAGGGGGAACAGCGACATGTCACGTGAGCACTTCACCGAAGCCGAGCTCGCCGAGTTCAAGGCGGCGCAGCGACTGGCCTACGAGGCCGTGGCGGCCGTCCAAGCCCAGCTCTACGAGGGCATCACCGAGCAGCAGGCGGCGCACGCCATCGAGGACTGGTTGTGTCGCCATGGCGTGCGTCGGTTCTTCCACTACGGGTATGCATGGTTCGGCGACCGCACGCGGTTCTCGGGATTCGAGCGTCCTCGCGGTGGGATCCTCGGCGTCTTCACCAATCCGAAGATGGCGCACTTCGGCAGGCAGTTCCTGCCCACCGACCGGCCCTTGCGCGCCGGGGAGGCCGTCATCCTCGACGTCGGACCCGTCGTCGGCCGCGTCGCCTGCGACATCGGCTACTCCTGCGGCTTGGGCGGGGAGGAGAACGAGGAGCTCCACGAGGCCCGGATGGCCCTCGAGCCCTACCGCGCCATGCTCCTCGACCTCGTGCGACGCGGGGCAGGGCAGGCGCAGATCTACAAGCAGGTCGACGAGTTGATCGCCGACCAGGGCTACGAGAACATCCACGGCTACTACCCCGGCTCCGTGATCGCCCACAAGGTCGGCCGGGTGCCGGGCAGCCGGTTGCCCAGCTTCAGGTACAAGGGGTTCAGCCCACAGGCACTGGCGTACCTGTCCGGCCATCTGGCGGCGTCGGCGCTGGCGCCGCAGTCGAACAACGCCCCGATCTGGAATCTCGAGTCGGATCGCCCGTGCGAGCCTGGGTTGTGGTCCGTCGAGCCGCACATCGGCAAGGGTCCGATCGGCGCGAAGTGGGAGGAGCTGCTGGTCGTCACCGAGGATGACGCCTACTGGCTCGACGACGACCTGCCGCACGTCCGCTACTGGGCCGAACACGCACGCGCGACGAGCTGAGCGACGATTCCGAACTCCGGTCTGGCTGGCCTCCGCTGCCGACCTCGCCGGCGGGGGCCGAGTAAGGCCCTGGGGGGATCAGCGTCCCAGCAGTCTCCAGCACCATGCACTGATCGGAAGGCGTCCCGATGCCAGCAACGCGAGACCCAACACGAGCAGCGTGCCGGCCACGGCGAGCAGGACCACCGTGGAAGGGGCGAGGCCCGTGAAGGCCAACGCCGATGTCACGGGCTGGGGGGAGACCGTCGGAGCGACCGTGGACGGAGCCGTCTTGGGGGCGGGGGTTGTCGCGGCACTGGATGTCGCAGGGACCGAAGCGGCAGCCAGACGACCCTTGGTGGTGTGATGCCGGCCGGGCGCCTTGGTGCCATCGTGCTTTGTCTTCGACGACGTTGGGTGCCCTGCCGGAGACGGCCTCAGCGACAGATTCGCAGTCTTCTCCCCGTGTGATGCAACCGCAGTTGCTGGAGCTGCGAGGAACAGCAAGCAACACACGACAAGAGCCGAGATACGTGCTGCGCATCGCACGCCCGTCATCGTCAGATTCCTCATCTGCGGCCCCTATGGTGTCGACGTCGGTGTCGGCATCAATGTCGCTCCTGCCGGAACGCTCACCTCCGAATCCGACACGCCGGTCGAGTGTGTGGTGAGGTGGAAGGCCGCGATTTGCGATCCGACGTAGGTGAGCAGGCCAGCCGAATCGATGCAGTACTGCACGGTCTGACTCTGAAGCGGATATGAGATGCACTGCACGTGATCGGGCTCGCTCTGGAACGTCACTGCGGACGACTCGCCGGTCGCCGACCTGATCGCGCTGGCTGCGGCCGCCGGATTGATCAAGCTCAGGACGCCCGTGAGCGGCGCTGCTCCCGTGTAGCAAGCCGGCGGTGATTGGCTCGTGTCGCACACCGTGTTGGTGGCAGCGTCGGTGTAGTAGGTGGTCGTGCCCGTGGCGAGGGCCGATTTCGAACCGAGTTGCGTGAAGGTCACCGTCGTATTCGAACCGCTCGCCTCGTACGTCGCCGTAAAGCTGGCGTCGGACGCGCCTGTGACTGCATTCAACAGCTCGCCGAGGTAGACGCCTGCCTTCTTGTTGCCCTTCCCGGACGTCACGCTGGGTATGTGGAACGATGCGACGCCGGAGCCGGAAGGCGATCCCGAGCCGGACAGAGACGGATTGCCGACCACGAACTCCTGAGCCGGCGCGGTGCTGCTGTTATCGCTGGTTCCGCACGCCCCCAGCAGAACGACGAGGGGGACCATGGCCAGTCCGGCGAGGACGGCCGGAACGGCCGACCCCACCCTTCGGCCTCCAGCCCTGCTGCTTCGAACCATCGCTACCAGGATCCTCGTTGCCTTGACGACGAAACGGCCACCAGCGGGCGGCCGTTTCGTCCAGGTTGCCATGTCCTTGCCAAAGCCGCAGGCCCTGGCCCGATCGGCGCCCGTGCTAGGCGCAAGTGAAGTAGACGTCGACGGTCTTACCGTTGATAGCCGGGTCACCGGCCACTGTGACGGTCGCTGTCACGAGGACCGGCAGGGTGTTGGCGGTCACGGCAAGCGTGCAGGCCTTGGTGATCATGGTGCCGGAATAGGTGCAGGCCGCACCCACGACGTCCGACGTGCACCCGGTCACGGCGGTGATGTGGTGGAGCGCCGAACTGATGTTGAAGTGTCCGACATGGACTGTCCTCACGGCGGCTGGGGAGCAATTGACCGTCAGCGCCGTGGACGGAAGAGCGGCGTTGGCACCGTCAGGCACATACGCCACCGTGGCCGTGACGCCGCCGACACCGGTCGGGCCCAGGCACCAGAACTGCACCGCAGGCTTCGCATGCGCTCCAGGGATCGTGTCACATGCAACCGTATTCGGCGAGGCCGAAGTACACGTCGCCACGTCGAACTCCACTCCCTTGCCGAGCGCGACCCTCGTCGACTGCCCGACGGTGAGGTTGACGGTCGTGCCGACGGTCTGAGCAGAAGCGACCAGCGGGGCCGCTACAGCGATGCCAGCGCAGACCACCACGGTGCCTGCGAAAGCGCTCAAGAACTTTCTCACTTCGCCCCCCTACGCCCAGCCGCCGCCCTTTGGCGCGTGGCAGATTCAAAAAGGCAGGCTATGGCTGGTCCGCGTTCGGCCGCAACCTCAGAATTGATGACTTCCCCGGCAATTCCCATATGACTTCCATATGACGAAACTGGCTTCACTGGGACGCCAGGATGGCGGCCACCTCGGCCACGGGGTCCCGGACCACGGGTCCCGTGGCCGTCACCTCCGCTCGAAGGATCCTCCCGTTGAACGGGAAGGGGGCGACGTAGCCCTCACCGACGGCCGG
>Ga0187770_10001018_pt1 | contig 14428 bp, 5 predicted proteins | sample 0116_SJ02_MP02_2_FD_133154 | JGI IMG/M metagenome (GOLD analysis project Ga0187770, IMG submission 133154) | Tropical peat soil microbial communities from peatlands in Department of Meta, Colombia - 0116_SJ02_MP02_20_MG | ecosystem: Environmental > Terrestrial > Soil > Wetlands > Peat | place...
AAGTACAGAAGCGAGCCCATTCGCTTAATCGCCCACCCATCCTGCCACCTCCCACCGACACACGCTCCGGGCAATCCGGGAAAGGCGTGGGCCAAACACAATGACACTCGCGGCCATCCCCAGCAGCCTGGCGAAGTTAGTTGCCTTTGCATTTGTGTTTATCGGTTTGCTCGTGCCCGCGGCCGCCGCCCAGCAGAAGGACTGGCAGGCGTTAGCTGGGGCAGATCCCGTCCTGCAGGCGATGCGCAGCGAGTTGGAGCGATCCAAGTCGGAGCTGAAACTGGATCAGATAGCAGCACCCTATTACGTCGAATACCGGGTCATCGATACGGATCAATACTCGGCGGAGGCGGCCTTCGGCGCTTTGCGCGGGGATGTCCGGACACGGCTCCGGGTCCTGCGCGTGGTGGTGCGCGTGGGCGATTACAAGCAGGACAGTTATTTCGGACAGGGTCAAGGTTCGCTTAGTTTCATGCCGCTTGACGATGACATGCTGGCGTTACGACACGAGCTCTGGCTGGCAACGGATCAGGCTTACAAGGCTGCGACCGAGTCCCTGACCGCGAAGCAGTCGCAACTCAAGCAACTCACTGTCGACCAGCCGGTCGATGACTTCGCCCGTGCCGATCCCGTGCAATGGGTTGCACCTGTGGCCAGACTGGAAGTCGATCCGCAACCCTGGACCGGCATGCTGCAGGATGCGTCCGCACTTTACAAAACCGATCCTCAGATCGAGTCTTTTGAATCTTCGCTGAAGTTTCAGGCCATCAACCGGTTCTTCGTCAATTCGGAAGGCACGGTCGTACGGAGCGGGCAGAATCTTTACGAGATGACCATCTCATGCACTACTCAGGCCGCCGATGCCATGCGTTTGGACCGCACGAACAGCTTCGAAGTCGCTAGCCTGAAAGAGCTGCCATCGGCCAAGGAGTTCGTCGCTCGTGCCGCCAAGCTGGCCGCCAGTTTGAAGGAACTCCGCGACGCGCCGGTGGTGGATGAGGAATACCGCGGTCCCGTGCTTTTCTCCGCCGACGCTTCCGCCACGGTTTTTGCCGATCTGGTGGGAGAAAACATTCTCGGCAACAAGCCTGAACTGGGCAAGAACGCTCGCACCACCGGCGCATTTGCCGCCAGTTACAAGACTCGAGTTCTTCCTGATTTTCTATTCGTGGTGGACGATCCCACGATTTCCTCATACCGCGGTCACTCCGTGCTGGGCCACTATGAAATCGACGACGAAGGCGTTCCGGCACAGCGCGTTGCAGTGATTGAGAAAGGCAACCTGGTAAACTACGTCGTCGGACGCGCGCCGATCCGAGACTTCCCGGCATCGAACGGTCACGGCCGGGCCCGCATTCCCAACTACCCTCCGGGCCCCAGTGTGAGCAACCTGATTGTGAGTTCCGCCCGGCCTGTATCCCAGCAGGAACTGAAACAAAAGCTCATCGACCAGTGTCAGCAGCGCGATCTTGCATACTGTTACCGCGTGGAAACCTTTGGTCCGAAACTCACCCCGCGCTTGCTCTACAAGGTGTGGACCAAGGATGGACACGAGGAACTGGTCCGCGGCGCAAGCTTTGGAGATCTGGATACGCGGGCCCTGCGAAGCGATCTGGTCGCCGCCGGAGACGATGTGTACATCGATAACCGCGCGCTGAACATCCCCCACAGCATTGCCGCCCCCTCCGTCCTGTTCGACGAACTGGAAGTGAAGCGGGCAAACGTCAACAAGGAGAAGTTACCAGAATACCCGGCGCCAGCCGTGCTCCCCACACGTTAACCGACGTAACGGAATAAGTATCTCTCCCATTGCGGACAAGCCTGCGCGCTCTCGCTGCGATCAATGCAGAGGGGCGGCGCTGCCGAGCGTGATGACGACTGTATTCGGATAATAGTGGGCTAGGATTTTGCGGAAGTCTGCACCCTCTTCGGCCATCGCCTTGGCCCCAGCTTGGCAGAGTCCAATGCCGTGTCCCTGGCCGATTCCTCGCAGGACGATCTGCTCGCCTTCTTTTTGCATAACAAAGTTATTGCTCGGAACGGCGCTCCAGCCTATGCGGCGGCCGAGGCGCAGACGGGAAGACTCGTCGGAGATGCGGAGGGTTGCAGCATCCTCAGCCGAGAGTCGGCTCTCCCAGCGCGATGGGTGCTGGCGGCAGTAAATGCACTCGACCGAATAGTACGGGTAAGCGGCCGTAGCCAGGCCGAGGTCGGAGGGAGCGTGAGTACGCCCGCTGCAACTGCGGGTGTACATGGCGGCTATGGGCTGAGATTGGTAAGCGAGGACCAAATCCCGGGTGGCGGAGGCGGCTTGGGCGGCGACGCTGCTGCTCACCGGCGGCTCGCGCAGAAACTGGCAGTGGGTGGTATCGCAAAAATCGAAGTCGCGGTGGCGGCCTTTGCCGGCGACGAAGTAGGAACGGGCCGCGACAGCCAAGGCTTTCAAAGCTTCAGACGGCGTGTCCACCGGGCTTTCGGCAGCCACGACGGAGGCAACGGCGGTTTCCATATCCATGGTCGCGACAGCTGTCAGGAATCGGGAAACTGGTTTCAATTCGAGTGTGCCGCGATAATGCCGCGTGATCTTACCGGGGACGGCAAGATTGAAGTCCACGGGACCGTGCTCACGGCTGGTCACGGTGAGTTCAGACGCACGGAGGACACGGGCTCCAACTGTCAGAACGAGGTTGTTTCCGCGGATGCAGATGTGGGCGATGTTCGTACCTGAGCTGGCTTCGAGCGCCACGGACTCGGCTCCGACATGCACGATCAGAGCAGAACCCGGCACAGGGCTCAATGTGAACTGCTGCGGGCGAAAGAGGCCGAGCACCCCGATGCGAACGTCCTGGGCGTGTACGCACACACCCAGGATCAGGGTAACGAGGACTGTAGTCCGTATGCGCACGCGGCGAGTCACCATTCGATCCGGCTCAACATCTGCCCCGCGGTTTTGGCGGCCTGCGCTCCCGGAACGCCGTGCACGCGAACCATGAGCAGAATCTGTGGATCGTTGGAGGGCGACATGACTATGGTGAAACCATCGCCGGGAGCACGCTTGGCGTGAGTGCACATCGCGGTGCCAGTTTTAACCAGAGCGTCGGGGAATGGGAGAGCACGATCGACCTCGGCACCAGTTCCCTGCTTTGCCGATTGCGCCATCCCGGCAAGAATCTGGCGCACGCCGGGCTGATCGCGGCGGCGAACGAATTCGAGATAGGCACGCGCCATGTTTAGCGGCGAGATCAGCCAGCGATTGCCGAGACCGGCGAGAGCGGGTCCAGCGGTCTGCGGAGGCGGAGGCTCGAGGCCGAAGCGCATCGCCGTGGGTGAGACGTCAACCGCAGTCATGTTTGTCGTGAGCGCTCGGAAATAGGAGTTGCAGGAGTAAGCGATTGCGGATGGAAGATCGACGTTGCCATGGCCATGCGGAAGCCAGCAACCGGTGGCCGTTCCGCGGCAAATGTGCGCCGGATAGCGGAACGAGTGATGCTCGCCATAGGCCAGGGCAGTGAACGGCTTCACGAGTGAGCCGAGAGGAATCGGCGCCTGCGGGTTATGCCAGCGGGAGGCCAGCACTCTGCCGGTGCGCGCGTCGAGCAGCAGAAATGAAATAGCGCCGCTGGGAAAATCGTGATTCAGTATCTGGCTCGCCGACTGCGCAAAAAGCGAGCTTCGGAGAGGGTTCGCGCCATCCGGTGCAGGGACGCCAGCGCCGCCGCTGGCCGGCGACAGTACGAGCAGGCTGACGCACAACAGAAGCACGAGATTGCTTATTGCGACCATTCGTAAGTAACCGTCTGCAGGATTCTGTCGCCCTCGGTGCGAACCCTGATGCGCTCTGCGGAGACACCAGCGAGCGTGGAACTCAGGCTCGCCAGGTTCTCAGAAAAGAATTGTGGTTGACGCTCCATGCCGGGCGCATGGGACTGCACCAGGTTGGGCCGGTCGACCAGGTCCGAGAAGCGCGCGAAATTCGCTTGTTCACGCGAGTGATTGAGGCCGGCAACGAATACCGCGGGCTTCACATCCGATTTGCGGTTGAAGTTGGAAAGAATCGCCGTGATTAAGTTCGGGTCATCGGAAACCAGAAGATATTTCCCGCGGACAGAGGCCAGGAGCGGCCAGAGGCCATCAAATTCCTGGTAACCCGATTTCTGCTGCCAGGTGACGCCGAGCTGGCTGGCGGTGAGTCCTGGACGGACGAACTCGGCAAGAGCGGATTGAATGCTTGCCTCGTCCCAGCCGGAGGATGCGGCTAAGACAACTGCCGAATGAATTCTCACGAAGACCCCTGCTTTCTCGCGCTCGGTGGATTGCACCTGCAGAGAGGCGAGGAGCTGGGTTTTATCAAGGAGCTCTTTCAGCGCGGTTGTGTTCTGCGAAGTGACGGGACGTTGTACGGCTGGCTGATCTATGCGGGTCTCCAGATCGGAGGCCAAGCCCGTTTCTCCGGAGGTGAGTTGGACCTGCGGAGCGATTTGCGAGGGCCGCACTGGGCCCAGATGGGGCGCGAGCAGTTTGGTCCCGAGCAGGTCGAGGCAGGAATCGGCCGAGGGATGTGCCTTGGCCTCATAGAAGCCTGCGCTATCGGGCGCGAGGCGAACAAGATCGGCGGCTGCTTCGAGTCCGTCGGCGGACGATGCAGCAGTCGGCGGAGCTTTTCGTAGCAAGACGCGCTCTTCGCGGTATTGCTGGTCGGAGCGGAATAAATCGGAAACCGCTGCGGAGTACTGTGTCAGATCCGTGATGTTTTGTTGAACCCAGTAAGTGCGGAAGTATGGACTGGGAACAATCTTCTCGAGATTCAACACCATGCGGAGATCGCCCGGCGCTCCGGCCGAAGCTACTGACTGCGCCCACCACTGTTCGCGTTCGACTGTGCGGTTCTGGCTGCCCGACATTAGTTGCAGAGCGCCTGCCAGGAGGTCTTCCCGGGTTGCCAGCAGGAAGTAGTCGCCGGAAACCGCGAAGGCGACTTCCCTTTGCGACTCAGCATCGCGACGCACATAGAAATTCACGCCGCCGGCGCTGCGTGGCTCAAACTTGGCACGAGTTTGCCAGAGCGTGGTCTGCATGGATTGAGCGGACGGCAGGTAAGTAATGTAGAGGAATTGCAGGTTGCCGATGTCATAGAGAGCAACCGCGCTGCGGGTTCCAGCCACCTGTGAAAAAAAGTTCATATCGGGCGGAAGTCCGGCGGCGGCCGCGAATTGATCGCCGGCAGCGTGGAGACGCAGGAAAAGACGCGATCGGGAAAAGACCTCATAATTACTGCTCTCGACCCATCGCTTCTTCTGCGGAGAAGAGTTCCAGTCGGCAAGGAGTGCAGAAAGGTCCTTGGCCTCCAGATAAAGGAGCGGTCCGGCAGGAATGTATTTCGAGAGCGGCGTCCCGGAGGGTGCCGCAGCCTGATAGGCCGCCCAGACAACTCCAGCGCAGAAGAGTGCCGTGAATGACAATAAGAAGATAGCAGTGCGTTTCATGGCTTCACGCCTCCTTTCGTACTTGCGGTCTTAGGCACGGGAGCGGCATGGGCCAGCAGCCGCGGCTGCACGATACGATCCTGCTCCAGCGCTTCATGCAGCAGCGGCTGGCGAGCGGCATTCAGATGTTGTATTCGCAGTGTGGCCTTGAGATCGGCAATCTTGTGTGCCAGATCTTTACGGGCGGCTGGCGAGGCCTGGAAACGACGGGCGATTTCGAAATAGGAAACAGCATCCGACAACCGATTGAGGCGCGCCATCGTTTCGCCAATTATCTGCGCCACCTGCGCCTGTTGAGAGCGAGAGAGTCTGAGCGACAGAGTAACCGGGGTGCTCGAGTCGTCGCTTTCAGTTCCTTCCTCGTCGTCGGAGCCGATGATCTGTTCGTCCTCGGAATCGGGAATGGAGCGAGCAGTGCTGCCCATGAATCGAGCGTGCAGCAGTGGACCGAGAACTCCCATCGCAAATTCGTCGGAGTGCATGCTCGCAGCTACCTGGAACAGCGGAACGCGGGCTTCGTCTCGCCGCGGGAAATCGATGACGCAATGGCTGAGCAGCGGCAGCTTCATCTGCGACTCGGCCGCGTTTTGCGCGGCTTTGATACGGGCTTCGTAGAAGTAGAACTTATCAGCCTCCGCGGGCGGAATGTTTTCGTGATATTGGGCAAGCAGGTTTAGCTCGCCGCTGCCCAGATTTGGGACAGTTCGACCGGGGCCAAGGCCGAGCGCCGCCTTGATGCGGAGATCGTAGGGCACATTGGATCCTGAAGCAACGGAGGCAAGCATCTCCCGCGAGGCCGGAGCATCCTGTCCCGCGGCAAGCCGGGCTTTGGCCAGTCGCAGACGATAGGAGGGGTCCCACGGCGCCGACTTCACAAGCTGATCGAGGAACTCGATGGCTTCCGCATTGTGGCCGGTTTTCTCGAGCAGGGCCGCGGCTGGATCGAGATTCTCGAAGGGATTTCCGACGGCCACCACTAAACGGCGGAGCAGATCAAGGGCCCCGGGAGTGTCTTCCGATGCCAAGCGAATCTCGGCGAGGCCCAGGAAGTTGGCGGGGTTGAGCTGGTGCTCATCAATTTCGCGGGCGAAAACGAATTCCAGAATCTTGCGCGCCGACTGTTTGTCCCCGGCCTCGAACAGCTGGCGAGCCGCGTTGCGGAGCAAGTTCGAAGCGGGAGTATTCTGCGGCTCGGCGCGATATCCCGCAATTTTGGAATCCAAAGTTCCGAGTCGCGCAGTCACCCGCAGGTCAAGCGGGACCAGAGCGGCCGCCTGCGCCTCGCGGGTTTCTTTGGACAAGGCGGCGATGCCGTCCGCCGCTGGCGCATACTGCTTAATCCGGATGAGGTACGCGATCCAGCGCACTTGCCAGGAGCCGAGATACTGCTCGGCGTTATCCCGCTCAAGGCCAGCAAGCTTGCCGAGCGCGTCCTGCTTCGATTGGAGAATGCGTTGGTAGATTGGCGCGCGTTGAGCCAGGGGAATCCAGGGAACGTCGACCACATCGGCCAGAATCTGCGTAGGGTCCTGTGCCGCGGAAGAAACATCCAACAGCCACGTTGTGGCAGACGAGGGATCGCCGATGGCCGCATAAGCCGGCTGCAGCAGAGCGTTTGAGCGATAGTTGCCGTTGTGGCGAAGATAAGCGCGGACAATGCTGTCGGCGTCGGGCTTGAGGTCGGCAAAGAGTTTGCGCGCGCGGAGCTGATCGCAAGTGCGGCCGAAGTCCATCCAGAAGCTCTCCGGCACATGCGCGCTGTTGAGCTGCTTGGAGAGTACGGCAAAGGCCTGCTTCCACTGGGCGACGGCGGCGGCGCGATCACCGCGCTTGTAATAGGCGACCGCGAGCATATCATAGACATCGGGACGATTGGGAGAAAGTTCGAGCGTGTGGTTGTAGTCGGCGATGGCGCGCTCGGTGTCGCCTGCTCCGGCGTAGTAGTCGGCCAAAGTCAAATATCCGGAGGACGACGCTGGACTCTGCTCGAGCATGGCAGGCAGAAAGTCCTCGGGGCTGCCCTGTTTGGTTGTGCCGAGATACTCTCCGTAGCGCGACCCGTAGTAGAACCAGGTGTTGCCGGCAAGTTGCTGCGTGCGGTCGACTGGTTTCGCGAGGCGCTCAGCAATCGTGTTATCGCCAAGCGCGCTGAGGAAAGCATTGTTCACCTCCGCGGTGGGCTCGGCATAGTACAGGCCAATGAGCGCGTTGTATGACTTAGACCAAATCGGCGGGCGACCTCGTCCGCGGGCCGCCACCACGCTGTGTGATAAGGCAGCACCCCCGTTCGCAATCACATAGCTGGCAGCCTTCTCGCCGGCCGGATGGTTCCAAGTCGCAGTGGTTGCGACGAGTTCCTGCGGTCGTTGCTCCAGCAGCAATTGGAAGAGACGCTGCAGGTGGGAATCGTCAAGGTAGTAGGCGGAGATGCTCGAGAGCAGCCGCAACTCGTTTTGTTGGTCGCCGGCGGCGCGGTAAGCCTCCGCCGCTTCAAGCAGAGGTGTGGAGCGGACCATGTAGGGGACCGCGCTTGCGTATTGCTCTAACTGTGGTCCCAGTTCAGCGAAGCGGCCGCGCCGCCGCTGCAGATCGATGAAGGGCCGCATACTGCTATAAATGTTGGGGAGCGCTGCCCGCTGCATCATCGCCTCGAAGCGCCAACGAGCTTCCTGCTCGGAGAGCGCGGCACTTTGGGCGAGCGGAATCGCGAACTTCTCGAGCTCGTCGAGGTTCATGCCCTTCCGCTTCGAGTCGGCGAAGCTTGCGAAAGTCAGTCTCTCTTCGGGAGTGAAGTAGGCGTTGACTGCGTTTCCCATTTCTTCGAGCCCAGCCGCCATGCCATTGCGCGCAGTCTCGATGCGGTTCTGCCGCACTCTCTCGCGCCACTGGGCATCGGTCACGGCGGCAATTCCCTGCTTCTCGACCTGTTCTTTGATGACCGGCAGGTTGGAGGACGCATCCGCAAGAGCGCTTTGCATTGCAGAGTAAGCCTGCTCGTGCTGGCGGAGGCGCGTCATGACGCGCACGTAGGTCTTTGCGCCCGCTTGATTTTCCGAAGCAGCCAGCAGGTCAGCTCCCGCAGTCTTGATTCCCTGCTCGGCGAAGGTACGGGCTTCCGTCGGCATGCCCCACAATTCCAGACGGCGCGCAACCTCAAAGTAATTCGCGGCGTTTTCGGGACGGCCATCGATCAGTGCGGTTTTGAGGGCGACGATGGTTTCACTCGTCTTGCCTTGGCGCGCACGCACGGCTGCGACCTTCTCCATCCACTGCGGATCTTTGTACGCGAGCTGATAGATGTGTTCGTAGTCAGAGACAGCTTCGTCAAAGCGCATCAAACGTTCTTCGAGCCCGGCACGCGCGGTGTAGAGATCGACGCGATCCGGGCGAACGGCAAGGGCCTGGGCGTAGGTCCCAATCGCAGCCGGATAGTTCTCGAGATTGCTTTGGATGCGGGCTAGCGCCATGGACCAGTGGTAGTCGCGCGGTGACTGGGCGACGGTCTTCGCGTAGAAGTCGACCAACTGCTGCTGGCGCTGGTAGCGGAGTGCATAGAGCGCGGCCTCAGTGACGAGCGTGTCGTCTTCGGGGAAGTTGTTGATGAGTTCAATGTACTGGTCGACCCCGCCCGAGTAGTCTTTCATACGGGTGAGCGCCGGAATGAGGCCGCGCCGCAAGGTAGCGATCTCTGCCTTGCGCGTATCCGCTGGCAGGGACGAGGCGCGGAACAGCGCGATCTTTTCGGTGTAGAACTGCTTCAGGCCCTGGTCGTCTCCGGCCTGCGCGTAGGTGTCCGCCATGGCAGCGAGGTATTCACCGTTGTACGCAGAATCTTTCAGCAACTGCGCGAGCAGATCTCGTGCCTGTTGGTACTGCTTCGTATCCGTCGACTTGCGAGCGGCCTCGTAGGTGAACTGCACGCTCAGGCCGGGGTAGGCGTCTTTGGCAGCCTGCAGCAGAACAGAAATCGCCTGCGGATAATTCTTGGTCCGCCAGTAGAAATCAACCGTCGAGCGCACCACGCCCAGGATCTTAGGATTCTCGCGGTAGAGCGCTTCGACATTTTTCTGTGCAGACTGGAAGTCCTTGCGCCCTTCATACAAGCGAATCAGCGCATAGCGAAGCTGCAGGCGGGCTACGGGATCCGCCGTGAGTGCGGCTTGCCTCTCCAAGGCGTGCTGGCGAACGGCTTCCAGCGATTTCTGCTGTGCCAGGCTTTCGATGTCTTCGGCTTGCTCGATGGAGGTTGCGCTGTTCGCAATCGCATCGAGGAAGATCTCCATTTCCGGCTTGCGGTTCTGCGCTTCCATAACCTTTACGCGCAGATAGATCGCAGGCATCGAGGAGGTTGACGGCGCCACGATTTTGGCAGTGCTCTGATCCACCAGGTCGCGGAACTTCGCGCGGCGGGCAAGTGCGAGCAACCGGTGTTCGGCAGGCGAATCGCTGGAACCGGCGAGAGCCCCCTTTACATATTCTTCGATGGCCTCAGGATACTCGCGCTTGTTCTCGTAAATCGCGCCGGCTTCGTATGCATAGAGAGATGGATCTGAGAGGCGATCGCGACCTCGGTTCAACAGCCGAAGCGCGTTGTCGAAATCGTAGTAATCCCAGTAGATGGTCGCCGCCTCGAGGTATCCGCCGGACTCACCGGGAGCGACCTGTGGAATGCGTTCCCAGTATGGAGCCGCTTCTGCGAACCGATCGCGGTCCGCATAAATGTCGCCGATCCGGGCGAGAATTTCGGTATTGCCGGGATTGGCCTGTAGCAGGTTTTCTTCGATCTTGGCCGCGACCGCCGTATCCGCGGCATCGCAGTACGCCAGCGAGCGATAGACCGACGAGGCGGTGCGGGCGATTTCCCCTTCCGCCGGGTATTGTGCGGCGAGCGACTTGAGCACTGGCGCGCTCTCTTCAAAATGCGAGCGCCACAGGTTCGCATTTGCCAGGAAATCGGCGGCGGCAGGATTGCTCTCCCAACTCGCGGCATCGGGCGCACTCTGGCGCAATGTGCTCAACTCCGATTCCAGTTTGCCGGTGCGCGAAAGGAACTCAAAGAACTGGTTGCGCAGGCCGGTTTCTTCAAACCAGTGCTGGCGCAACAGCGCTTCCCACGCAGCCAGATCGAGGGTGGGGGGCATCTGGTATATCGCCAGTAGATTGTGAACGAACACAGAATTGTGCGGGAAACGTTGGTTAGCGTACTGGTTCAACCGCAGGGAGAGCGCGGCGCCGGTGCCAATGACGTTGCCGAAGTAGCGTTCAAGGTCAGTGCCGCTGAAGCTTTCCACCGCGTCGCGGGACAACTGTTCGAACTCGGAGTCTCTCCTATAGCGCAAGTAGAAACGCGCCAGCTTGTCGTACCAGGAGCGGTCGTTGAAGCGGGCAATCGCCCGGCGGTACACTTCTTCCTGTTCCGTGCCCAGCCGGTTCTGATCGAGAAACACAGCTAGGCGCTCGTAAAGGCCGGGGTCGTCGGGGTTGCGGTCAATCTCCTTCCGCAGCACGCCCAGCGCCTGCGGAATTTCCTTCATCTCCGCTAAGCGCGCCAGATAACGCTCCAGAACGCGCGCGTACTCCGGCGATCGAGCGCCCACCTGCGCGGCCGCTGAAGCAGGAGTGTTGACCTGGAATGCTGGGTTGGTCCTGCGGTGTAAGCCGGCGTTTCCTTCCGGCGCACCCGCCTCCTGGTCCTCCCCTCCTGGTTCTGCTTCTGTTTCCGCCGTGTTCGCCGCTACGGGCGAGTAGTTATTGATGGATCTCAATCCCTCTGCCGCTGATCCAAGCGGCAAGTTCTGCGCCTGCAACGCCAATTCCTGAAGCACAGAATCGTAGATAGCGAACTCATTCGCCGAGTCGCCTTCGCGCGCATAAGCATCGGCCATGAGCAGTGCAACTGCCGTACGCTGCGGAGCCTTCGGGAAATTCGCAAGAAATTCGTGGCCGCCCTGAATGACCGCGTCGCTTTCCGCCGCGCCAGAGTAGAACTCGAGCAGTTTGGCATGAAGTTCGGGGCGACGAGAAGAACCCGGAAATTTCGCATCGAGCAAGGCCAGTAATTCGGCGGCCCGAGACCGATGGAAGTAGGGTACCGCGCGCCGCTCTTCTTCTGAGTAGTGAGAAGCCGGCTGGGTGGTGTTCAGGAGGAGAGAAAGAACGCCGTTCAGATAACCCGGCCCCTGATCCATGGTGGCGATGTCGCGATACATGGAGAGTTCGCCGGAACCGAATCGGATCGGCGTCTCCGGAGCGGCCAGCAGCAGGTTCGTCAGACCGGCAATTGCCTGCTCTTGCGCGTCAGGCATTCCCTGGCTGTTGTAGAGGGCGAAGTAATAGCGCGCCGACTCGGGATAGTTGTGAATATCTTCCAGCAGCCGCGCGCAAACGTAAAGCTCCTGCGAAGTCCACAGCGACTTGCCGGCTTCCTTGCGCAGACGGAAGTCCGCGATAGTCTGCTGGGCCACATCGAGCTTGCCCTGTTGCTGGTAGTAATAGAAGATACGCGCCGTGGCGTTCAAGTCCCCGGGATTGGCGTTGAGTGAGGCACGAGCCTGGTCAAGAAACTTGCGGAGATTCTGCGTATCGCGCAGGAGATCGAAGTAGCTCTTGACCAGTTCCGGATCCCACAGCGGCTGGAAGCTTTGCTCATACACCGCCAGCCCTTCGCGAACGGAGCCGTGACGGTAATCGACCATCGCTTTCGCCTTCACCGGGAAAATCTGGTCGTTGGGAAACTGTTTACGGTAGTCGGCGATGAGCTGTCCGGCGGCAACGTATTCCTTCTGCGCGACCAGATACTGCAGAAACCGTACATAGAGCGATTGCTCCTGCGGATAGCGAGCGATCCAGGCCCGGTACTGGGCCAGGGAGTCGTCTTTCGCGAGGCCCTGGGCTTGAATCACACTGAAGATGCGCTCAAACGCCTGCCAGGAGCGCTGCTGCGCCGGCGTAGTGAGTCTTTCGGCTAAGACGGGCGCGGCATTCGCAACCAACAATAGGGTTTTGATTTCGTCGGCCGGCCGCAGGCGGCGGTGGTAGAAGCCGGCGAGGGCGAATTGCGCCCCGATCTTGTCGGAAGAATTGTCGACGTAGGATTTCCAATCAGATTCGGCTGCCGCGAAGTCAAGCTGCTGTTCGTCCTCCATGGCCCGCAGAGAATAAAGGTCGGCGCTGCGGGGCTGACTCTTGATGAGGTCAGCCAGCGCAGCCCGCGTCTCACGCGGAGGACGGCGAAAGGGTACAGCGCCTCCGGGGAGGGACATCATGCGGAAAAAGGCGGCCTCCAGCGCGCTCGAGGCCTCGATGTTGCGAATCCAGGAAGGCAGTTCGCCGAGTGCGGAGACGGCATATCCGAGGGCAAAGACAAACACCGCAGAGGCCAGCAGACGTGTGCGCCTGCGGAATAAATCAAGGAAGTACTTCAATCTGCACCTCCCCTACTCCAATATTGTGGGCGATGTCCTCGCCGGTGACGGTCAGCTTATAAGCTCCGGGAATCGTCCGCTGGGGAATGATCAACTCGCCAGTGTTGGCGGCAGCTTGTGGATTCCACCGCAGTTCGACGGGCGCCGCCCCTTCCAACCGCGCGACCAGCGTGCGCGTGCTCTCGGAGGCGTGGACTTTGAGGACAATCGCCTGGCCGCGCTGGAAGCGCTTGCGGTCGAGCTTCACCTCGACCACGGGTGGCTTGCTGGCGATGACAAACGTCTTCGACTCGCGATACGTCTGTCCCAAGCGATCGCGCAGAATGAGACGCACGGTGTAGGTTCCGTCCTGCATGTCGGAGGGGGCTAGAAAGCGAGTCTGCCAGACGTCTTCCGATGAGAGATACCGCAGGGGTTGCACCAACCCGAAGGGAAACAGCGCAATGACGGAGACGATCGACTCATCGGACCTGACGCGCAGTACGGGATCGCCCGGCCGAATGACGCGCGGACGCAGCAATGCGCGCGGCACAGCCAAAAATGAGGTGTAGGGCGTGACAAACTTGTACTGGCGTGCGAGGCGGATGATCTCGTCAATGCTGGCTTGGTCTTCGCCTTCCCGCTCGATTTTTTCGAGCAGGGCGTCGACCCGGGCGCGCGCCCAGAGCCGCGGCAGTTGCGGGTGATCGAAAGACTCACGCGGGAAATTAACCTTACCCGTCATCTCCACGGGAGTTCCATCGCGCACACCGTGGATCTTGAAGCTCACGTTTTCCTGCGGTTTCTGGTAGCGCCCGGCCCACGAAGCCAACGACCCCGAGAACGTTGCCGCTTGCAGCGGGTAGACCGTGTCAACGGCACCTTCCGGCACGACCGTAACCTCGAGCTGGCCGATGGGGCTGCGGCCGATCTTCGAAAGGAACGAGTTCAGCTTGAACTCCATCGGCTCCGTCGAAAGCACGTGTTCGAGGAGTCCATCCTGGCGAGCGAGCAGGCGGAACAGCGGCAAGTTGGCGTCGTCGCCGACGGCAAGGATGTAAGTGCGCGGGCGCTGCGTCTCCGGCAGTTGCTTCCATGCGGAGGCGTACCAGGTGGCGAGTTTGCTGTTCGTGATCGGACCCCGAGTCGCGCCACCGTCGCTCAGAATGACAAGATACGAGTTGGCCGTGCCGGGAGCGGCCGCTTGTTGCAGTCCGGCCTGGAGGGCGCGTTGAACATCAGTGCCCCCGCGCAGGCGACTCGCCCGTACGAATTCGATAGCGTGCTGAACGCTGCTCCCATCCGCGGAACTGAGTGGCAACGCGTGCGTCTCAATATCGAAGAGGACGAGGCTAAAGCGATCGCTGGGACGCAGAGTCCGCAGCAGCGTCTCCAGAGCCTGGTAGCTGCGCTCCAGCTTCTCCCATTGCATGGAGAGCGAAGTATCGAACAGAACAATCACCGTCTTGGGAGCGCCACTGGTTGCGTTCGCAGCGGGAGCGGAGGCCGTGCCATACCCGAGCAGCACTTGCGCTTCAAAGA
>Ga0187770_10001019_pt1 | contig 14424 bp, 12 predicted proteins | sample 0116_SJ02_MP02_2_FD_133154 | JGI IMG/M metagenome (GOLD analysis project Ga0187770, IMG submission 133154) | Tropical peat soil microbial communities from peatlands in Department of Meta, Colombia - 0116_SJ02_MP02_20_MG | ecosystem: Environmental > Terrestrial > Soil > Wetlands > Peat | place...
AAAAAGTGAACTCCGAAAAATCGCCGCGACCGATTTAGGGAGAAATGGTAAATAGCCAACGACGAGCCGCCTCGGCATGGTAAAGCCGCCGGTTCCAATTTCATTTGACAGCTTCAACTTCTCGGTTGAAGAGATAGAGGGCTATCTGGGAGGGATCCCGGACGACCCCGCCTTCCAGAAGCCGATAGTGCCGAGATCCTACACCTTGAAGAACGGGGAGACGCTCATAATCAGAACGGCCGAGAAGAAGGAGGCGCCTGCGATACTGCAGTCGCTGAAGCCCCTCATCGACTCCAAGTACGATAAGGACTTCTACCATCTTGTCGGGACAAGGACATATGCGGAGATACTTGCGTGGCAGCAGAAGAGGCTGAAAGACACCTACGTCATCGTGGCCACAAAGAAGGACGGCGAACTCGCTGGCGTCGTCGACCACAGGTACTGGGACAAGAACGTGGCGATCAGCCTGCACACACTGGTCCTCAAACGCGCAGAGAGGCTGGGCGTCGTCCTGTACCTCTCTAAGATTGAACACGCATTTGACATCGTAGGGGTGAACGAATGGTGGGCGACGTTCGAGAGCCCGTTCGGCTTCAGGCTGGGCTTCAGGTTCAATCACGTGACCAAGCCATGGCCCGAGATGCAGCACGAGCTGGGCGGCGCGCGAATCTTCTACATCAACAAGCAGCAGTGGGAGCAGTACGTCAAGCCCTTCGCCAAGGAGCACGGTTGGTTGGGCAAGACGCCGGTGGACAGGAAGGTCGTCGACGCGACGAGGCCGCTGAAGCCGACCACGAAGCTCGAGATAGAGTTCTAGGCGAACTCCAAGCAGTGGCTCGCGGGTTCCACCCTGGCGCCTAGTGGGAGCGCTGTGTGAGTTCTATCAGCACTCGCCCTGTGTCCCTGGGAAGGATGAAGTTGACGAGGGAACCGAACTTCCCTGGCGCCGGCTTGTCGTAGGTGAAATGGAAACCCTTCGCGCCGTACTCTCTCATGCTGGCCTCGATGTCCTCCACTTCGAAGGCGATGTGATGGATTCCCTCTCCCCGGTCAGCGATGAACTTGGCAAGGCTGCTGTCAGGACCGGTTGGCTCGAGCAGTTCGAGCGAGATGTCGCCAATCGGGACCAACGCGATCTTCGCTTTCTGCGACTCCACGACCGTCCTCCTTTCTTGGAAGTCCATCATCCTTCGATAGATGTCCAGAGTCGCGTCAACCGATTTCACGGCTATTCCGATGTGGTCAAGTTTCAATCTCTTCACCTATACGGGCGAACCCGGCCTGTATTCGCCGAAGACGCTTCTAAGGGCGTCGCTGATCTCGCCAACGGTGCACCCTGACTTCACTGCGCCGGAAATCTCCGGCATGGTGTTTCGCGTCGACAAGGCGGCGCTCTTCACTTTCTCCAGTTGAGCTTCGATCGTTGACCTGGCCCGCAGCCTCTTCAGCCTTCTCAGCCGGGCAATCCTGGTCCTCTGGATACTTTCGGGCAGGGCGAGCACCTTGTAGCCGTACCGCTTCTCGGGCTTGAACTTGTTCACCCCGACGATGACCCGCTTGCCCGCCTCTATCTCCAGCTGCTTCTCGTAGGCGGACCGAAGAATCTCGCGCTTGACATAGCCACCCTCGATTGATTTCAGCATGCCTCCCATCCTGTCGATGGTCTCGATTTCCGCCATTGCGAGCCCCTCGAGCTTCGAGGTGAGGTGCTCGACGTAGTACGAGCCCCCCAGCGGGTCCGCGGTGGACGCGATCCCCGACTCGTTGGCTATTATCTGCTGGGTTCTCAGCGCGACCCTCACCGCCTCCTCCGAGGGAAGGCCCAGCGCCTCGTCCTTCGAGTTGGTGTGCAGGGATTGGGTTCCTCCCAGGGTGGCCGCCAAGGCCTGTAGCGCGACCCTGACCACATTGTTCTCCGGGTCCTGGGCGGTGAGCGTCTCCCCTGCCGTCTGGGTGTGGAATCTCATCTTCATCGATTCCTCGTTCTTTGCGCCGAACCTCTCCTTCATGAGGTGCGCCCATATCCTCCTGGCGGCCCTGAACTTCGCCACCTCCTCTAGGAAGTCGTTGTTGCTCGCGAAGAAGAAGGAGAGGTGCGGGGAGAAGTCGTCCACGGCCAGTCCTCTCTCCCTCGCTGCATCAACGTAGGCGATGGCGTCGGCGAAAGTGTAGGCGAGCTCCTGGACTGCCGTTGCACCGGCCTCACGTATGTGGTAGCCGCTGATGCTTATCGGGTGCCACTTCGGGTACCTCCTAATCGAGTACTCTACCAGGTCTATGGCCAAGCGCATCGAATGCGCCGGCGGGAAGATGAACGTGTTCCTCGCCAGATACTCCTTGAGGATGTCGTTCTGAACCGTACCTCGCACCTCCTCCGCCTTTGCTCCCTGCCCCTCGGCGATGGTCGCGTACATCGCGAAGAGGATGGGAGCCGTGGCGTTGATCGTCATCGAGGTGCTCACCTGGCTCAGGTCGATTCCCTCGAACACGTCGCCCATGTCGTCTAGCGTGCTGATGGCGACGCCAACCTTCCCGATCTCGCCGAAGGAGCGCGGGTTGTCGGAGTCAAGGCCCAGCTGAGTGGGCAGATCGAAGGCGATGCTGAGGCCAGTTTCGCCCTGCGAAAGGAGGTATCGGAGGCGCTTGTTGGTCTCCTTCGCCGTGCCGAAACCCATGTACTGGCGCATGGTCCAGAGGCGGTTCCTGTACATTGCTGGATAGATTCCCCTGGTGTACGGGTACTCGCCGGGCGTTTCGGGCGGCCCGGGCCAGTCACTGGCACCGAAGAATGGTTTGGGTTCTTGCTTCGCTGGGCTCTCTGTCATTCTCCTGCCTCCAAGGTTGGCCCACCTTCGTTCACTTAGGCCTATCGGCAGGAGCGGACGCCGAGAGGTCCGGCTTGCTCTCTTCAGCTGAACCTCATGATCAGCTGGCCCTTGGTCACGCCGTCGCCCTCCTTCACGAGGACCTCCTTGACCACGTGCTTCCCGTCCGCGCGGAGGACCGACTCCATCTTCATGGCCTCGAGCACAACCAAGGACTGGCCCGAGTCGACTGAGTCACCTGACTTCACGTCCACGGAGATCACCTTCCCGAAGAGGGGGGACAGCAACGCGTTCTGCTCGGCAGCAGCGGGGGGTGGCCCCGCCGGGCTGGCCGACCCGGCCCGAAGCTGCGGCTGTGCTCGTCCCAGGGTTATCTGTCTGCCACCCATCGTCAATCTCAGAGACGTCTCAGTCTCCTCGTCGAAGACGACGCTTACTTCCTTGCCATTTACGGTGGCCGCGATTCGATTGTCCGAGTCGGCTCGAGCTAGCTGGACCTCGAAGTGCTTCCCTTCGAATGAGACGTTTATCGTCTCGCCCATCGCTGCCACTTCGACGTCCACCTTCCTACCTCCGTTGAAGAGTTCAAACTTCATCAAAATACCTCGCCTCTCTGTTTCCCGGATACGTGGTCCACCACGAGCGGCCGCCAGCACTCGCTTCCATTGGCACCTCCCTGTGGACGCCCTTGGCGAGTATCGCAGCGCCAACTGCAACGGCCTGTTCGTCTAGGCTCCTCCTCTCTTCCTCGGCCCTTTTCACCATCTGATCGACGATTCCTGTCCTTTCGATGAAGTCGGTGCTAAAGTCCCACTTCATGAACGGAACAGATTGGAGCAGCGCTTGATGGAAAGGTATTGTGCTCTGGATTCCGGAGATCGAGAACTCCGAAAGAGCGGCCAGCATTCGCTGCCGGGAGTCCTCAAGGTCCGACCCGCGCACGATGATCTTTGCCACCAGCGAGTCGTAGAAGGTCGGTATGTTGTAGCCTTCGTAGAGCGCCGTGTCCACCCTGACGCCTGGCCCGCCCGGCAGCCGAATCTTTCCTACCACCCCTGCCGCTGGAGCGAAGCCCGCAAGCGGATCCTCGGCGTTGATCCTGCACTCCATCGCGGCTCCAGTTCTGACTATCTCTTCCTGTGAGAGAGGAAGGTTGCCAGTCGACGCGACGATGAGTTGCTGTTTGACCAGGTCCACTCCCGTCACGGCTTCCGTTACTGGGTGCTCTACCTGCAGCCTTGAGTTCACTTCCATGAAGTAGAAGTTCTGGTTACGGTCCATGAGAAACTCCATGGTCCCAGCGTTTTCGTATCCAACAGCCTTGGCCACCTTGACGGCGTAGCCACCCACTCTCCTCCTGACCTCCTCGGAAATCGCGGGGCACGGCGTGAGCTCCACGAGTTTCTGGTGCCGCCGCTGGATGCTGCACTCCCTCTCGCCCAGCCAGACCGCGTTTCCTCTCCTGTCCGAGAGCACCTGGATCTCCACGTGCCTGGCGGGAGCGATGAGCTTCTCGACGTACATGCCGGCCCTGCCGAAGGCACCCTTCGCTTCGTTGGTCGCCCTCGTGAACCCCTGTTTGAACTCGCTCTCGCTCCCCACCTCCCTGATGCCCCTCCCGCCGCCGCCGAAGGCGGACTTGAGCAGGACCGGGTAGCCCAGCGAGTCGGCGATGCTCTTCGCTTCCTCCACGTCCTCGATGATTCTTTCAGTTCCCGGGATCACTGGTACGCCCTGGGCCTTCGCGAGCCTCTTCGATTCCGTCTTGTTCCCCGTCGTCAGGAGCGTCTTTGCGGTGGGGCCGATGAACTTGATTCCCTCCTTCTCACAGGCGGAGGAGAAGTTCGAGTTTTCCGCGAGGAATCCGTAGCCGGGATGAATGCCTTCGGCACCCGTCTTCTTGGCTATGGAGATGATGGACTCGATGTTGAGGTAGCTGTCAGCGGGGGCTGGTCCGCCCACCCTGTGCGCCTCGTCGGCTATGCTGACGTGAAGCGCCCTGTCATCCGCGTCCGAGTAGATTGCGACAGTCTTGACACCCATCAGCCTGCAGGCCCGGATGACCCTGACCGCTATCTCTCCCCTGTTGGCTATCAGAACTTTGTTGAACATCTGCCAAGACTTCAGAGTTGGATGTTGCCGTGCTTCTTCGGGGGCCTGAACTCCCGCTTGCTCTTCAGGGTCCAAAGGGCAGATATGATCTTCGAACGAGTCTCTGCCGGGTCGATGACCTCGTCCACGATTCCGTGCGCGGCGGCTGCGTATGGGTTTGCGAACTTCTCCCTGTACTCCGCGGCGAGCTTCGCCGCCGTGGCCTTCTTGTCGGTCGCCTCGGCTATCTCCTTCCTGAATATGATCCTGATCGCCTCCTCCGGGCCCATCACTGCGATTTCGGCAGTGGGCCAGGCGTAGTTGATGTCTGCCTTGCTGTACTTGGAGCCCATCGCGCAGTAGCCCCCGCCGTAGGCCTTCCTGGTTATGATGGTCACCTTCGGAACCGTGGCCTCGCAGTAGGCGAAGAGGAGCTTCGAGCCGTTCTTGATTATTCCCCTGTGCTCCTCCTCGGTGCCGGGCATGTAGCCGGGCACGTCTACGAAGGTTATGACTGGTATGTTGAACGCGTCGCAGAACCTGATGAAACGGGCGGCCTTCGCGGAGCTGTTCGAGTCGAGGACGCCGGAGAGAACGAGGGGCTGGTTTCCCACGATGCCGACGGTGTCGCCATCGAGCCTAGCGAATCCCACTGTGACTGTCGGGGCGAAGGCTGCGTGCACCTCGAGGTAGTCTCCGTTGTCGACGACGCTCCTAACTACGTCCTTCATGTCGTAGGGCTTCTTCGGATCCGTGGGGATTATCTCCCTGAGTCTCTCGTCGCGCCTCTCTGGAGAATCTCCGGTCTTGACGTGCGGCGGGAGTTCGGAGTTGTTCTCCGGCAGGAAACTCAAGAGCCTCCTGATCAGCGTGAACGCATCCTGCTCGTTCTCGGTGACGAAGTGGGCCACCCCGCTCTTCTCGGCGTGGACCGCTGCACCGCCGAGCTCCTCGAAGGAGACCTCCTGGCCCAGGGCCTCCTTCACCACGTCCGGGCCAGTGACGAACATGTGGCTGGTCTTGTCAACCATGAGGATGAAGTCGCCTATGGCTGGCGCATACACCGCGCCTCCGGCGCACGGGCCTATGATGGCGTTGACCTGAGGCACGACGCCCGATGAGATGGTTGTCCTGTAGAACACCTGACTGTAGCTCGCGAGGCTTAGGACACCTTCCTGTATTCGCGCGCCGCCAGAGTCGTTTATCGCGATTATCGGGGCCCCGTTCTCGAGTGCCATGTCCATCACCTTGTTGATCTTGTTCCCGAAGGTCTCGCTCAGCGAACCTCCGAAGACCGTGAAGTCGTGGGCGAAGAGATAGACGAGTCTTCCGTTGACCTTGCCGTAACCCGTAACCACACCGTCGCCCAGTGGATGGCTCTTGTCCATGCCGTAGTCGGTGGCCCTGTGCACCACGAACTTGTCCAGCTCGTGGAAGGAACCGGGGTCGAGCAAGTAGTTAATCCGCTCCCTCGCCGTCAGCTTTCCCTTCTCGTGCTGTGCGTCGATTCGCTGCTGCCCGCCGGCTGCTTCGGCAGACTTGTTCAATTCACTGAGTTTGTCTAGACCATCCAAGTCGGCTTCGGGAGGGCGCCAAGATTCATTTCTTATAAGGAATCGCCACGTTTCTCGTCCAAGGAAATGACACAGCGACACCTGCCGAATTAGTGTGGTGTCAGTTAGGTTTCTATTCGGTTGCCTTGTGAGACAAAAAGCCCGACAAGATTTTTATAATTCTCGGGGACGTTGCTTTACCTTGAACGAAGGTACCGTAGGCAAACCGATTCCGGCCCAAGACGCCGTCCTCAAGGTGACGGGCACCGCCATCTACAATTTTGACTGGGAGGTACCGGGAACTCTTCACTCCAAGCTCGCAACGAGCACGATGCCCCACGCGAGGATCGTGAAGGTCGACACCTCGCGAGCACTGGCCGTTCCGGGGGTGGTGGCAGTCCTCACGGGAAAGGACATGCCGTTTCACGTGGGAATGTACGCCGGGGACAGAGACCTTCTCGCAGTCGACAAGGTCAGGTGGGTCGGTCACCCTGTGGCTGTGGTCGTCGCGGAGAATCTCGAGAGCGCGGAACGAGCCTCGGAGCTGGTGGACGTGGAATACGAGGAACTGCCTGCGGTCTTCGACCCGCTGGAGGCGCTGAAACCAGACGCGCCCCTCCTGCACGAGAGAATGGAGGAGTACAAGCACGCTCCTGTGTTCAAGCCTCAGCCCGGAACCAACATCGCCAACAAGTTCACGCTGATTCACGGCGACACCGAGAGGGGCTTCCAGCAAGCTGAACTAATCATCGAGGACGAGTTCAGAGTCTCGCACGTAAGTCATGCCTACATGGAGACACAGAACGTGGTCGCCCAGTGGAAGCTGGACGACAGCATCGAGGTCTCCACAAGCTGCCAATCGCCATTCATGGTGAGACAGATAATCGCCGAGTGTTTCCACCTTCCGTACAACAAGGTAATAGTGAAGGCGCCGTACGTTGGCGGGGGATTCGGAGGGAAGGCGGGTCTCGGCTGGGAGGCGCTGGTCGCGATGGCTTCCAAGTGCGCCGGCTACAGACCGGTGAAGCTCTCGCTCTCGAGGAAAGAGAACTTCGCCTCGTCGGCCTCGAGGGAAGGCGTGGTCGCGAATGTGAAAGCAGGGTTCACGAGGGAAGGCAAGTGCGTGGCGTACAAGGTGAGGTTCGTCCTCGACGCCGGCGCATACGCGGACTACACCGTTAACGTCTCGAGGGCGATGGGCTACTCCGCCGAGGGGGTCTACGAGATTCCAAACGTCTATTGCGAGTCCGTGGTCGCGTACACCAACAAGGCACCCACTACTGCGCTTCGAGGTTTCGGTTATCCCGAGAGCAACTGGGTCCTTGAGCAAGTGTTCGAGAGGGCTGGGAAGAAGCTGGGAATCGACTCGGCCAAGATGCGGAGAATCAACCTGCTCAGACCAGGCGAGTCGCAGACCGGCACCGGCGAGAAGCTGAGGGAAGACGCCGGCGACCCAAGAAAAGTGCTTCAGGGCGTGATGGAGGAGATGAAGTGGGAGGAGAAGACGCGGCCCCCGTCGAGTCCTTGGAAGATAAGGACCAGAGGCATGGCCCTTTGCGCCAAGGGACCATCGCAGCCTCCCAATGCGGGGGCGTCGGCGATAGTGAGATTCAACGAGGATTCGACCATAGACCTCCTGGTCGGGACAGGCAACTTCGGCCAGGGCACCACGACGGCCCTGTCTCAGATGGTAGCCGACCAGTTCGGCCTGCCCGTGGAGAAGGTCAGGGTAGACGGCATGAGGGAGACAGCGAAGACCGCCTACACGTGGCAGACCGTCGGCAGCAGGGGCCTGTTCTCCGACGGCGTCGCGGCACTGCGCGCGTGCGAGGACGCCAAACGGCAGATTCTGGACCTCGCAGCAACGGTGCTGAGGCTGCACCATTCGGAGCTGTACATCGAAGAAGGAGAGGTCAGGGCCAAGGGGATGCCGGAGGCAAGGGTACCTCTGAAAGACCTGGTCTATGGCTACGTCTATCCGAACGGCAACACGATTGGAGGACCAATCATAGGCAGGGGGCAAATGACACCGAATCTCAACTCGTTCCTAGACCCAGACACGGGCCAGGGGGTGCCAACGATCTTCCACACCTTCGGAGGAACCGGGGTGGAGGTAGAGCTGGACTTGGTGACTGGCACGATAGAGATAGTCAGGGCGGTGTCGGTCTTCGACGTGGGCAAAGTGATCAATCCGCTCCTGCTGAAGATGCAGCTTTCCGGAGGGTTCGTGATGGGGATGAGCATCGCCCTTTTCGAGAAGATCAAGTTCGACGAGCAGGGCTGGATGACCAATCCGAACTTCACGAGCTACTACGTCGCCAGGATGAAGGATCTCCCAAAGGAAATGGCGACGAGATTCGTCGAGACGCCCCAGTCCGACGGCCCTCTCGGTGCCAGGGGCATCGGAGAGATGAGCATGATATCGGTCGCCTCGGCCATTTCGAACGCAATCTTCAGCGCGACGGGCATCAAACTGAACGAGCTGCCCATGAGCCCCGAGACCGTCTGGACAGAGATAGTCAAGCAGAGGCCGGACCTGCTACGGGAGGCGATGGAGAGTTACTCTAGGCTGGGCATCTCGAAGGTGGTGTCCAGATGAGCTTCGGCTCGCCCTACACGACGCTTCCCGACTTTGAGTACCACAGGGCGTCGAGCGTCGACGACGTCATCCGCCTGTTGAAGGAGTTCGGCGACGAGGCCGAGGTCATGGCCGGAGGAGTCGGACTGATGGCCTTCATGAAGGAGAGGCTGCTTTCGCCGGGCCATCTCATCGACATCAAGGACGTCAAGGAACTTCGCCAAATAGCATTCTCCGCAGGAGACGGGCTGATCATCGGCTCTGCGGTGACGATTGAGGAAGTCGCAGCCAGCCAGGACGTGAAGGCGAGGTACCAGGCGCTTCACGAAGCGGCGACGAAAACAGCCGACCCCATGATCAGAGCGCGCGCGACCCTGGTGGGCAACCTTTGCGAGGCGATTCCTTGGGTCGACAGCCCTCCCGTGCTGATGGCGCTCGACGCGACGGTCGAGATCGCGGGTTCCGGAGGGAGACGGACCGTCCCAGTGGGCAGCTTCATCAAGGGGCCGGTAGAGGTCGACCTGGCTTCGGACGAGTTCGTCACGAAGATCCAGGTCCCCGACCGAGGTCAGGCGAGCCGGAGCGCATTCGAGAAGTTCACCGGTGGCTCGGAATTCGCACTGGCCAGCGTGGCTGTGTCGGTGGGAGTCGCCGACGGCAAGAGGAAGGCGAGGGTAATCTTCGGTTCGATCAACTCGACCCCCGTGAGGTGCGTCGAAGCGGAGCAGGTGCTGCAGGAGGCGGAGCTGGGCCAATCCAGCATAAGGAAGGCGGCCGATGTCGCGTCCGAGAAGGTCGAGTGCGTCAGCGACGTGCTCGCGAGCGCCGACTACAGGAAGCATCTGGTCAGGGTGATAACGACCAAGGCACTGGGGAGGCTCGCTCAGGCATGAGAGAAGTAGCCGTCAAGGTGAACGGAGCGATTAGGAGAGACTCGATGAAGGACAACGAATTGCTCCTGGACTTCCTCAGAGACAAGCTCGAGGTAAGGAGCGTCAAGGCGGCGTGCTGGCGTGGAGAGTGCGGGCTCTGCACGGTTCTCCTGAACGGCAGGCTCGTGAAGTCGTGCCTGGTTCTCGCGGTCGAGGCTGACGGTGGGGACGTGAAGACCGTCGAGGGGATCTCGGAGAACGGCGAGCTCGCGCCGATTCAAAAGGCGTTCATCGAACACGGGGCGAGCCAGTGCGGCTTCTGCACTCCGGCCTGGGTCCTGGCATCGCACGAGCTGCTGAAGAGGAATCCAGACCCTACAGATGAGGAGATAGAAGTGGCAGTGGCCGGTCTGCTCTGCAGGTGCGGCACCTACGCGCAGACGAAGGAAGCCATTCACTCTCTAGCCAGGCCGGGCCAGAGGAGGCAGCTAGAGAAGCTTGTCAAGAGCGTCGGATAGCTTCTTCTCGAGCTTCGGGACTTGCTGAAGGTCCACCTGGGCGCACCTCACCTTCTGGTCCTCCAGCGCCTGCCTGAAGATATCCAAGCCCAGACTCAGGGCGACCAGCTCGGAGTTCAGGAGTTCTTCGCTCTTGCTAGTTTTCGGCAAGCAGACTCCTCCATTTTCTCTTCATTACGGACCGCGCCCCAGCGCCACCCACTAGGAGAGCGGAGGCCAGCGCCATCTGGGCGTTGGTCGGGAAGAGAACCACTCCTGCCTTTGACAGCTTCCTTTTCTGGTCGCCGAGTGACTGGGGGTCAGCCTCGGTCCCACACACGTGCGCCATGAAGACGAGACCTCTCTTCGCTCCCTCCGCGTTCTGCTTGGCCTGTTCAATCGCGCTCACCAGCGAGCCTCCGGGGTCGGAGGATGAGCCGTATCCAAGAACGATGTCCAGTAGAATGGCCGCGACTGTCGGGTCGTTCGCCTCCCGGACTATCCTGAGCCTCCTGATCGTTGGGTCAATCATGGGATGGGGCCTGCCTGCCGTGAAATATTCGTCGCCAAGGTCCACGATGCAGTTTGCCTTGCTGGTCGACGGGTCCTTCAGTTCGAACTTCGGCGACAGCGGAGAGTTGCTGTAGGCTTCCCCAATCAGCTCTCGGTAGACGAGGAGGGTCTCGTGGGCGAGGGTTCCGCCACTGTAGAGTCCTCGGCAGAACCGCTGCTGCTTCGCGAGCCCCTTCGAAAGCTTCTCCGAGAGCTTGACCAGCTCGATCGGACTCATGGAGATGCTCGACTTGAAACGCTTGGCAGCCGGTCCCCTCGACACCTGCGAGACGACGGAGACCGCGGCGTGGAGCGTCTTCGCGTATCGTATCCTCGAGCCCGGCCCGCCCCGGTAGCCGAGGCCGAGAAAACAGGCTACGACTGGCTTGCTGGTGTTCCGCTGGGCGAAGGTCATTATGCTCTTCATCACGCTCGCTGTGGGCGTCTTCGCGACTATCATGAGCGTCCTGGTGCCCTTGTCCTTTTCAAGGAGAGACAGGCAATCCCTCATCATCAGTCCGCCTATTGCCTTCGAAACGTCGGAACCTCCGACACCCAGTCCATGAGACACGCCGAGGCCAATCCCGTCAAGGAGGACAGAGACTTCCTGGAGCCCAGTCCCAGCTGCCGCGACCACGCCCACGCTTCCCTTCTTCACGACGTTGGCGAAACCGAGGCCGACGCCTCCAAGTAGCGATGTCCCTGCGCCCGGGCCGAGGAGTAGCAGCCCGTTCGAGTGGGCGTATTCCTTCAGCTTCGCCTCGTCTTCGAGGGAGACGTGGTCGCTGAAGAGATGCACATTCACGCCCCTCTCGAGGAGCTCCATCGACGGTCCGAAGGCCTGATTCCCTGGAAGCGACACTATCGCGATGTTGGTCCCCGGAAGCCGCTTCAGAGCCGAGCCGACGCTGTGATAGGTCTCGGTCTCCTCGCCCTGCGCTTCGGACCTGGGCGGGGACAGCACCATCTGCTGCACCTTGGCCAGAGTCCCTTCGGCGTCGGCCCCCTGGGCAACGCTTAGCGCGATGACCATGTCCCCGTCGCCCGCGCCCCTCCCCTCCGCCATCAGGAGCCCGAGCTGTGACAGCAGGAGCTTGTTGGTCTCGGTGCCCATGGAGACGACTGCGTCGAGCACCCCGGGGAGTCTCTTGGCATCCTCCGACAAGCGCATGAGCTGAATCGAATCGCGGAAGAAGTTGCGCCTGACAACGTTCAGGACCGGCAAGGAGGCGAATCGTGACTCTGATTATGATAAACGTTGTCCCGAAAGAAATGATTCTGGCAGAATTTCTCCAAACATGTTTGGAGTCTTTCTTATTAACGTGGAATCGGGCCGACACGCGAACCGAGATGGGTGTCTCCAAGGAGGAAGTCGAGGGCGCGAACGCAGAGTCTGTCAAACGAATGATGGAGTCGGAACCGGTGTGGGTCGACCTGGCTTCAGCAAGGGAGAAGATGGGCCTGACCGGCAGGAAGCTACTCCACGCAGGACCGCCAATCAAGTGGCCCGAGACCAGCGGGCCTCTGAGGGGGGCACTTATCGGCGCTGCGATCTACGAGGGCTGGGCGGAGGACGAGCGCTCGGCGACCAAGCTGCTTCAGGAGGGGGAGGTCCAGCTCGAGCCAGACCACCACCACAACGCCGCCGGCCCCATGGCAGGCGTAATCTCACCGAGCATGCCGGTCTACGAGCTGGTGGACAGGAAGTTCGGGAACAAGACGTACTCCAACATGAACGAAGGGATTGGGAAGGTGCTCAGGTACGGCGCCTACAGCGAGGACGTGCTCAAGAGGCTGAGATGGATGTCAGAAACAGCCGCGCCGGTGCTGAGGGCAACGGTGAAGGCGATGAACGAAGGGCCCGGCCTCCCTATCAAACCGATGATAGCACAGGCTCTGACCATGGGCGATGACTGCCACAACAGGTACGTCGCGACCACTTCGCTCTTCGCAAAGCAAATCGCGCCCTACCTGCCCCTGACGGGCTTCGATGCGAAGACCATCTCGGAGGTAAGCAGGTTCATCGATGTCAACAACTTCACCATGCTGAACGTGGGGATGGCGGCTGCGAAGGCGATGACTCTGGCAGGCCACAACGTGGAGCACAGCACCATAGTGACGGTGATGTCCCGCAACGGGACGGACGCGGGAATCTGGGTGAGCTCCCTCGGAAACAGGTGGTTCACCGCCAAGGCGCCGGTTCCGAAGGGTCTTTGGTTCCCCGGATTCTCGGAGACGGACGCCAATCCCGACATAGGCGACAGTTCGATCACAGAAACCGCCGGCTTCGGGGGATTCGCCATGGCGGCGGCCCCCGCGATAGTCTCGTGGGTGGGGGGGAGCGTGCAGGAAGCAATCAGCGTCACAAAGAGGATGTACGAGATTACCCAGGCCGAGCACAACCAGTTTCAGATACCCTTCCTGAACTTCAGGGGCACGCCGGTGGGAATCGACCTGAGGAGGGTGCTCAAGACAGGAGTGGCTCCCATGATAAACACCGGAATAGCCAACAAGAGGGCTGGCGTGGGCCAGATAGGAGCCGGAACGATAACCTTCCCCATCCAGGTCTTCAAGGACGCCTTCGAGGCATTCGTAGACAAGTACGGACCTTGATCCTCGACGCTATCAGCGTCGGAGAACTCGCGCACGCCCTATCGACAGGTAGAGCGAAAGGAATCGTACGGAGAGTCTTCCACAGTTCGGTCTACCTTGAGTCAAGCGGCGGGCTCGTCCTTCTTCTGCGTGGAGCACTCAAATCTCCCATGACGATCAACGTCGTCGAGGGTCCCGACTTCATACAGGCGCTCAAGGTGGATGAGGCCTTCCAGACCGGAGACGGCGTGCTCCGTCTTGGCGAGACGGAAGTCAGACTCGACGCAGCGGACGTGTTCAGGAGCGCCCTGCTAAATCCCCGCCGAGCCGATCCAATCTCCGGTGCCGAGATTGTCAGGGGGGCAGCATCGCTGAAGCTGCTCTACTCCGCATCAGAGGCAGCGCTGGACTTCGCAAGCGGTCGGGCGTTCAGAGCCTTCGCCGACTCCGTGCTCCGGCCCCTGGCCATGGGCAGGACGGAACAGGCGCGCTCGTTCTCGAACTACGTCGGCCTCCTGGGTAGCGGGACGGGCTTCACGCCCGCAGGCGACGATTTCGTGGCAGGGTTCACGGCTGCCTTCAACTACCATGCTAGGGGAACCGGCGAAGCCACCATCCTTCTCTCACTCGCGGAGCTTAGGGGGAGAACGGTCCGAGAGAGCGCCGCGCTCGTGGACTACGCGCAGCGCGGCTACGTGGATGAGGGATTGCAGAGTCTGATACTCGCGGGTCTTGACGGCGAGCCGCTCCAGTTTAGGGCGCACCTGTCTGAGCTGGCGAGCAGAGGTCACACTTCAGGACTCGATATGTCGTTAGGGGTCCTGATGCTCCTGGCCTCCGTGAGCGACCGCACGAGAGAGGGTC
>Ga0187770_10001021_pt1 | contig 14420 bp, 10 predicted proteins | sample 0116_SJ02_MP02_2_FD_133154 | JGI IMG/M metagenome (GOLD analysis project Ga0187770, IMG submission 133154) | Tropical peat soil microbial communities from peatlands in Department of Meta, Colombia - 0116_SJ02_MP02_20_MG | ecosystem: Environmental > Terrestrial > Soil > Wetlands > Peat | place...
AAGTTGGAAGTGGGATCGCAACCTGCGACGTTTCCCGGAAACGCGCTATCATGTGCGGTTGCCTTAACCAATATAAATATTATGACGAACGAGAAAGATGAACTGATTAGAAGAGCAGAGGTTGTAGGTGGAGAAGTGAAAAATAAATTATTAAGTGCTGTCGAAAAGAGTCCATTGATAGGCGAAGTAAGAGGCAAAGGGTTCATGCTCGCTTGCGAATTAGTGAAGGACAGAAAGACAAGGGAACCTATTGCTGCTGAAAAATCATTTGGGATTATGATCAAACTTAGGGATAATGGCGTTCTTAACTTTATCTGTGGTCGCTACGGAAATGTCTTCAGATTTATGCCTCCTTTGGTAACGCCAAAAGCTTATTTTGAGAAGGCTATAGATATATTTCTAAACATCCTGAAAGAGGATGAAAAGGATTTAATGAGGTGACCGAAAATGAAACCTGGTTCTTGGTCCTCTCTATGAAATCTCTCGGGAGGGTTATATGGCACAAACGCTGGCTGATTTGGTTATCATGAATGGGAAAGTTATCACTGTGGATAAACGCTTCAGTATCGAACAAGCAGTGGCTGTAAAGGATGGTAGAATCGTGGCCGTCGGCAAGGATAAAGAGGTTAAGCGCTTCATCGGCGGGGCCACAAAGGTCTTGGATATTCGGGGAAAACCAATGCTCCCGGGAATCAACGACTCCCACATGCACGGAGTTTTCTTGGGAGGAACCATGCCTCCCCTGGCACTCGATCTCCGTTATCCAACAGTGAAATCGATTCGCGATATTTCAGAGGTCGTTCGTAAGAAGGTTGAATCGACTCGACGCGGTGAATGGATCCGTGGGGTTGGATGGGATCCCGGGTATCTGGAGGAATGTAAAGAAAATCTTAATAGGCTTCCCACAAGGTGGGATATTGACCCTGTATCTCCAAACAATCCTGCCTTTTTCATCGACTTCTCCGGTCACACGCTTCTGGTCAACAGTGAGGCCATCCGATTAGCCGGGATCACAAGAGCTACCCCGAATCCTCCTGGAGGCGAGATCGAGAGACATCCTAACACAGGAGAAGTGACGGGCATATTCAAGGAGCTGTCAGCACAGGCATTGGTGAGCAAGGCTGTTCCACTTTACAGCAAAGGACAAAAACGCGAAGCCATTCTTTCTGCGATCAAGTGTCTCAATGCCGAAGGAATAACCAGTTATACCGATGCTGCTCTTGGCCCTGGAGGCGACAACTATGCTGGAGGGGTGATGGGAGCTGATTGTATCGACTTTTATAGGGAACTTTATGAAGAAGGGAAATTGACGGCGAGAGTGACCATCATGATGCTCTTCGGGGAATATGGAGCGTTGAGATTCGAGGACTTGAAAAGGGGTTTGGCTTCTTCCAAGCTTCCCGAAGGGTGGAAGAATGAATGGCTCCGTATTCCTGGAGTAAAGATCTTCGCTGATGGAATACCTCCGACAAAGACTGCCTGGATGTACGAGGAATATGCTGGTGGAGGACATGGGTCCCTTTGCGTCCCAGGAAAAACGGATGAGGAGAAATATAACGAATTGGCAAATATGATTGTCTATTCCCATAAACGTCGCGTTCAAGTAGCGGTTCATGTTACGGGCGAAAGGGCTATCGACGTAACCGTCGATGGTTTTGTTAAAGCGATGCAGGAAAAGCCTGGAGAAGACCTTCGCCACTATATCGTCCATGGCGATTTTATATCAGGCCAAACTGCAAAACGCATGGCTGAGTACAGCATCGGTGTGAACGTGCAGCCTGGGATTAAATGGACTATTTCGGATTATATGGACACCTTGGTAGGCAAAGACCGATCAGCAAGGCAGTGGCCTCTAAACATGCTGACCAAGACTGGAGTTCATGTGACTGCAAGCTCCGATTCGCCGGTCACCTATCCTAACTGGAGGCAAGGGGTTCAGTCCGCTATTCTGAGGGAAGCGAAAGGTTCAGGGAAAGTCAGCGGTCCGGAAGAACGCATCACGATTGAAGAGGCAATCCGAATGTATACGATTAACGGTGCTTGGCAAGACCATATGGATGAAGTCAAGGGTTCCATCGAAGTGGGTAAATTGGCCGACTTTTGCGTTTTGGGCGATGATCTATTGACAATCGACCCCCAAAAAATAAGAGATATCCCTGTTTTGATAACCATTGTGGGAGGCAAAATCGTCTACGACGCAAAAGGGAACTTTTCTAAGTGATTCAATCAAACAGCTCTTTTGGATTTTTGGGCAGCAAGGTTATCTCGTCTTGTCGTTAAGGGCCTGATGCAGCCTGCTGCGAATGAAACCAGGCGGGGTACCTACTTTAATTACACAAGGAGGAGACTTATGAAAAGAAGAAAAAAGAGTTGGATCATGGTTGTAGCAGTGGCTTTACTATCGGCTGCATTTGTTTTGGGTTCCCAAGGCGTGACTCAAGGGGCGACGAAAACTCTCAAGGTAGGAATGGTCATGCCCCTATCAGGGCCGATCAGCATTGTGGGTGTCGGTTTGACCCGGGCGATCGAGCTTTACTTTGACAAGGTCAATGAGGGAGGAGGCCTTCAGATTGGCGGTGACACGTATAAGCTCCAACTAATCGCGGAGGACAGCAAGCTTGATCCCTCGGTTGCTGCCACAGCAGCCAAAAAACTGATATACAAAGATGGAGCTCAATTTGTCTTTGGTGCCATCACACCTCCGGAAGCGGCAGCCATCTACCAGGTCTGCGAGAAAGCTAAAGCTCTGCACCTCATTGACTGGATCGACGCGCCCGGAGTTCCTGGGGACATCAGCTCCAAGAAGCCTTTCGCTGTAAGGCTGGTTTCCACTTCTGACACAAATTGGGCGATGAATTATGATTTCTTGAAGAAGAATTACCCCGAGGCCCAAAAAATATTCATGGTTATGCCCGATGTGGGTCTTCCTCTTGAAAAGGCCAAGAAGTTGGCCCAGGAGAAGGGTCTAACCATACTCGGCCATGAAATCTGGAAGCTTGGCACCGAAGACTTCCTGCCTTATTATACAAAGGCCTTGGCTACCAAGCCAGATGTCATTCAGGCCGGGAATAGTGCGCAAGCGGGTTTCCAACTGAGAACCGCGCGTCAGCTTGGTTTCAAAGGCGTTTTCATCTCAGATTCACCACTCGCACCTGGAATCATCCTGTCGATCGTCGGACCTGAGGGTTCCAATGATGTGATCACGAACGGCATGGATTTCGCTAACGCCACACCAAGCATGAAGGAAAGCATGGATCGATGGGCAAAGAAATTCAAAGAGCCCTATTTCGAGGACACCCCCCTGACCTGGAGCGAAGCGGAGGTTTTTGTTCAGGCACTTAAGAAGGCCAACAGTGTGAAACCGGAGAAGGTGGCTGCTGCCTTTGACTCCATGACTGCCCCGGGGAGTTTCCAAACCTGCTGGGGACCCGGCCACATGGGTGGCATCAAAACTTTCGGCGTGAACCGGGTGTTGGTCAGGCCCGTCCCCATTACCCGGCTGATGAAGGGCAAGATAGAATTTGTGGGCTTTAAAATGCCCGCTGTCGAATAACAACCTAAGTTGTTGTCCACTTGGCGCACCCTCTTCACCCTTCCGCCTGATCCTGTTTTTGAAAGGAGGGGCGGAAGGGAAAAGAAGGTTTTATATTCCATCCTCCCCCCGAACCTGGGACTTATGCCACGATGACACGGTGTGGACCGGAGCGCAGTGATGCCAACCTCAGGCGCTTAGAATGAATTTGTTCGCAAGATGGCAACAGAATGTTATTCATTGAAGGGGTGCTAAATCCGAACCACGAAATCCGAAATTCGAAACAATCTCTAATGTCCTAAATCCGAAACATCAAGACTTTCTTGTTTGGGACATTTGAGCATTTGGATTTCGAATTTGTTTCGGATTTCGATTTCCGAATTTCGGATTTCTATAATTCCGAGACCTGGTTGGTTCCGGCTCTGCCGGGTTAGGTAGGAGTTCGTTTTGAATCTACCGGTTGAAGCAATCTGGCAAGGCCTGATGAACGGGCTGGCCCTTGGATGGATCTATGTCCTAATGGCCCTTGGTCTGACTCTCATTTTCGGTATCATGCACATCATGCAATTCGCTCATGGCGAGATCTACATGCTGGGGGCGTATGTCGTTTACTATCTGACTGCCTCATTCGGGCTGCCATTGCTGGCGGCAATGGCTTTGAGCATGGTGGTTATGGCTGGGGTAGGCTTGGTTCTGGAACGCTTTCTGTTCCGGCCCCTGAAAATGGACTGGGCGTCTGCGGTCGTTGGCGCGACTGGCCTGACCCTTATTCTTCAGAGCGGCTCAGTGGTCATGTTCGGCCTTTACCAGCGGAATATCCCCCTGCTGGCTCAAGGCCCTTTCAATATCATGGGTACCGTGGTGCCAAAGGATAGGATCGCGGCCGTTATGGCAGCAGTGATTTTGAGTCTGGCCCTATATCTCTTCCTCAAGCTGACTGAATACGGACAGGCCATGGTAGCGAGCGCCCAGAGTTCCGAGGGGGCCATCCTTCAGGGGATCAACCCGAATAGGATGTCCGCTTTATCCATGGCCATCGGCTGCGCCCTTGCCGCTGCGGGGGGAACCCTGGCCGGATCATTATTCACCCTGAGCCCCTATATGGGCCTCGTGCCGCTGGTTAAGGGCATCACCATTATCGTCCTGGGCGGTATGGGAAGTCTGCCTGGAGCTTTCATAGCAGGGATGACCTTAGGACTTATCGACGGATTGGTGCCGATTCTTTTTGGTGCTGCCTGGGCATCCATAGGGCCTCTGCTTTTAGTCATTGTGGTCCTGGTTATCAGACCGCAAGGGTTCTTCGGACATGCAGAATAAATCGTCTTTAATCAGTCCTGTGGGATGGGCCCTCGGAGGTGTCCTTGCAATTGCGTTTCCGCTGGCCCTGTCCAGTATTTATTGGACTTCCGTACTGACCAATATTCTCATCTACATTCTCATGGCCGTCAGCCTACGAACGATCTACCTTGTCGGTGAGTTCTCGCTGGGTCATGTGGGATTCATGTGCATCGGGGCCTACACCTCAGCCCTCTTGACGATGAAAGCCAGTCTTCCTTTTGCTCTCACTTTACCGGTAGCGGGGCTCCTGGCAGGGCTTACGGCTTTTTCGTTGGGCTATCCGTTCATGCGTGTTAAAGGTATTTACTTCGTGATTTTGACTGTTGTGACATCGGAGAGCTTCCGGCAGCTCGCCTTGAACTGGAAGAGTCTCACCGGTGGGATAGATGGTCTAATTGGTTTCCCCGGAGCTGGTACCTTATCCTTCGTGGGCATAGGTCAAGTGGATTTTGGCGGACCTAATGAGTACTACTACCTGACACTATCTATTGTTTGCGTCTCACTTTACATTCTGAACCGGATAGAAAAATCAAGGCTCGGATTTACCTGGTTAGCGATTCGTGAGACTGATAAAATGGCCGGGGCTGTGGGAATCAATGTCTTGAGGTATAAGGTCGTCAACTTCAGCATCGCTTGTTTCTTTGCTGGTATCGGCGGCGCTCTGTTAGCCCACTCTGAGCAGGCCTTGAGCGCAATGGAAGGCGCTTCATTTGGCATCATGACCACCATTTATTTATTGGTGTATATGGTAGTGGGTGGGAAGAGGAGGTTCGAAGGACCCATCGTGGGAGCAGTTGTTCTAACACTGGTGTCCGAGTTCACCCGGCCGGTAGAGGAATACCAGCCGATGATCATAGGTGCCATTGCGGTTGCGATTGTGATCCTCTTGCCAGATGGGTTAGTAGCGTTGCACACACCTTTTGGTAGGTTTGCTGGTTTGCTTGTGCCGATTAGACCGACCAAAGATCGTCCTTGAAGAATAGCGATATTTTTGTGCTGCATAACTATCGATCATACCTGAAAGGTTAGGCTTTTGGAGATTCAATTCTCTTGTATTCTAAAACTGACCTGAATCTCAAGACACAGGAGGGGCTCTAACTGGGTTTCCTGGAGATTACAAAACTGACCAAGTTCTTTGGCGGCTTGGCTGCGGTCACGAACCTCGATATGAACGTAGACCGGGGGCTGATTTTCGGTCTGATAGGCCCTAATGGAGCGGGGAAGTCTACGGTACTCAACATGATTGGCGGTACTCTGCCCCCGAGCCAAGGAGAGATCTTTTTCAACGGGAAGAAAGTCACCAATCTGCCGCCACATACTCGCGCCGAGTATGGGATCGGGCGCGTTTTCCAGGAAAACCTGCTTTTTACAAATTTTACGGTACTCCAGAATGTTCTCGTGGGTTATCACCTGCGGTCAGCGATCGGTCTTGCCAGCATATTCCGGAAAACGTCCGGTACCCGAGGTCAGGAAGAAACCTTAATGAAGAGAGCCCTCGATACGTTGGAGTTCGTGGGGCTATTGGGATACTCGGAAGAAATGGCAATCAACTTGCCGCACGGAAGACAACGACTACTCTCCCTTGCTGTTGCCCTGGCGACCCAACCTCAGCTGCTTCTCTTGGATGAGCCAGTCACCGGGATGAATGCCGAAGAAGTTGAAGGTATGGCATCTATGATAAAGGCTCTGAGGGAAAAAAAGGACATCACCTGCATTGTCGTAGAACACAATATGAGAGCTGTGATGGGGCTTTGCGACCGGATCGCAGTACTTAATTTCGGCAAGAAAATTGCTGAAGGTTCACCCAGGGCGATTGTTGAGGATAGAGCTGTGATCGAAGCTTACCTCGGGGCTGAAGAAGATGTTGCTTGAAATTAGTGACTTGGTCGTTCGTTACGGTGGAGCAGAAGTACTGAAGGGTATCTCATTAGGAGTTTCGCAAGGGGAGATCGTGACCCTTATCGGAAGCAATGGAGCAGGCAAAACGACGACCCTAAGGATAATATCCGGGCTGAAAAATGCTGTCTCAGGACATATCTGGTTTGACGGTCAAAGAATCGATCGAATATCACCCCAAGAGATCGTGAAGAAGGGTATCGGTCACGCACCACAGGGCAGAGCCCTCTTCCCTCATATGTCTGTATTGGAAAACCTGAGGCTGGGCTCTTTTTTGAGGAGAGATAAAAACGTCGTCAATAAAGATTTAGAAGCAATTTTTGAAAACTTCCCCAAGCTGAAAGAGAGGAGACAGCAACAGGCACGGACATTGAGTGGGGGAGAGCAACAGATGCTTACCATTGCCCGTGCATTGATGGGCAAGCCGAAGCTGCTCCTGCTGGACGAACCTTCCCTTGGGCTTTCCCCTCTCCTGGTCCGAGAGATCGGTCGAGTCGTTGTCGATATTAATCGAAATGGTACAAGCGTTCTTCTGGTAGAGCAAAATGCTCAACTGGCTCTTAAGCTTGCTCATCGAGGATATGTCTTGGAAACGGGGACTGTCGTTTTGCAAGGGAAGACCGAAGACCTATTGCAGGGTGAAATTGTCAAAAGAGCCTATTTAGGACATTAACTGGTGTACTTTATTCCAATTCATAGAATTATTAATCTATAGTATGTAAAGGTAAGTAAAAACCTATTTTAAGGAGGAATTAACTATGGGAAAGATAATGCGAGTCAATATGTCAGAGTTGAAAGCCCATATTGAAGAAATCCCAAAGGAATATCAAGGATTGGGAGGCAGGGGTTTAACTTCTGCAATTATAAGCAGGGAGGTCCTTCCTTTAACCGATCCCGTGAGCCCTGAAAACAAGCTGATTTTTTCTGCAGGAATTCTGGCCGCTACAACCGTCCCCAATAATAGCAGATCGTCAGTGGGTGCAAAAAGTCCTTTAACGAATACCATAAAGGAGGCCAATTCAGGAGGAGCGGCAGCCCAAAAACTTGCGAAACTGGGTCTTCAAGCAGTCGTTGTTGAAGGTCGTGCAAAAGAGCTGACATCACTAAAAATAGACAGAAATGGGGTGACCTTTATTTCTGCTACTTCTTATAAGGAGCTCGGGAATTATGGAGTCATCGATAGATTAAGGAAGGAGTTCGGCAATAATATTGCGATCATATCGATTGGACCAGCCGGAGAATGGGGACTGAAGATTGCTTCCGTGATGGTTACAACGCCTGATTTCTATCCACGGGTGGCTGCCAGAGGGGGATTGGGGGCAGTTATGGGTTCCAAGAATTTAAAGGCGGTTGTAATTGACGACACAAACAGTGATAAAGTCGAAATAAAGGATAGGGCGAAATTCAGAGAAGAGTCTACGGCCCTTTCAAAGGGTATATTGTCTCATCCTCTTATCGGGGTATTCAAAGAATTGGGGACTGCTTGCTTAGTGATGATGATGAATGCCTATGGATGTTTATCCACGAAGAACTTTTCGATCGGGCAGTTTCAGGGGGCTGAGAAGATCTCTGGTGAGCATATGGTCGAGTTGATGAAAAAGCGACCCAATGGCCAACATGTTCATCGCTGCATGGATGGTTGCATTATCAATTGTTCCAATATTTTTACAGATAAAAAAGGAGAAATTATCGTTTCTGGTCTTGAGTATGAGACGATCGGGTTAGTGGGATCTAATTGTATGATTGATGACATTGATATAGTGGCTCAGATTAATCGAGTCTGCAATGACGTGGGAGTAGATACGATGGATGTGGGTGGGGCGATTGCGGTAGCTATGGAGGCTGGCTTGCTGTCATGGGGAGATGGCAAAACCGCATTGAACTTGGTCAAGGAGATAGCTAAGAGAAATGACAGAGGATTGATGATTGGTAATGGATGTAAGTTTACCGGTGAGAAGTTGGGAGTGAAGAGGATTCCTCATGTGAAGGGTCAGTGCTTGGCCGCTTATGATCCACGAAGCTTGAAAGGCACGGGAGTGACTTATGCAACTTCAACGATGGGAGCTGACCATACATGTGGGAATGCCATCCCAAATCCTGCAAATCCTGCATACAATCCAAGTGCTCCCACCGGGCAGGGCCCTGTCTCGCAATTTTTGCAAGCTTATTTTGCTGCCATCGATAGCCTTGGGATGTGCCTTTTTGCTTCTCTGCCCCTTTTGGACATTCCTGAATTGCAGAAAAATCTTATCGCTTGTGTTTCTGCAAAGTTTGGGACTCCTCTGGATGAAAATTACCTTACCAATTTAGGGTTTTCAGTCCTAAAAACTGAGAGGAAATTTAATGAGGCCGTTGGCTTTAAGAAAGAGGATGATCGGCTACCAAGATTCTTCTTGGAAGAAAAATTGCTACCTAGCGGAAATGTCTTTGATGTTCCCGTGGAAGAGATAGATAGCATTTATAATTTTTAAACGTCTCAAGGGCTGCCAAATGGTACTGCTATTCTTGGTTGAAATTTAAAAAGTGGCTCCTAAAATGGTGGCATCTCTTATGGTTGGCAGAAGAGTATTTGCTGTTTGAAGTTTTGATATATACAGCCAACGGGCATAAGCGATGTTCAGTCCCGAAATTTGGGGGTCATATGAAGGATGGTTCTGAACTTCAGATGATCAGCGCTGGATGTTTTTGCCGAGAAGGTAGAATCACTCGAGAAACGTGGACGCCCCATCACTGAATCAAAATCAGAACCTGCTCTTCTAAAACCTGCAGTTAGAATTCAAAAGCGGTACCACACGGTTCAGAGAGAAGAGACCCTATTCAAGATCAGCAAGAAATATGGATCACTGTAGAGTAACTCCGAAAACTAAACAGTCTTTCTGGAGGCCAGTCAGTCCGGACCGGACAAAAATCCTTATTTCTGCGGAAAGGTAGCTTAACTGCGCTCCTTTACTTCACGGGGGTGTCAAAATGGAGAAGGATCTTTGGCGTTTAGGTGTTAGGGATCTTGCTCGAGCGATCCGAGAGAAGACGGTCTCGAGCCACGATGTTGTACAGTCCCATCTCAACCGCATCGAGGCGGTGAACGCGAAGGTCAATGCAGTGACGGTGGTGTTTGCAAAGGAGGCGCTGCAGGCTGCCGACGAGGCGGATAACGCTCTCACGAAAGGGGTTAGCCTTGGCCCCCTTCACGGAATCCCGATGACGATCAAGGAGAATATTGATCTCACGGGATCGGCCACTTCCCAAGGCGTCGTAGCTATGAAGGACGCCCTTCCTCTTCAAGACGCTCCACATGTCTCACACCTGAAGCGAGCAGGGGCTATCCCGATTGGTCGCACGAATCTTCCTGATTTGGGTTTACGATGGCATACGGACAATGCCCTGAGAGGAGCAACCCGAAGCCCTTGGAATAGGTTACGAACTCCCGGGGGGTCGAGTGGAGGAGAGGCGGTGGCCATCGCCACCGGGATGAGCCCTCTGGGGATCGGCAATGATTATGGGGGATCGCTGCGGTACCCCGCGCAGTGTTGTGGCATTGTGTCGATCCGGCCGACTCTGGGTCGAGTACCGCAGGCGTCTTCTCTCGATCCTTTTGAGATGCCAATTACTATGCAACTCTTCGCGGTCCAGGGGCCGATGGCGCGGCATGTGCAGGATCTGCGGCTTGCTCTGAATGTGATGATGGCACCCCACCCCCGCGACCCGTGGTGGACCCCGGCACCTCTGCAAGGACCGGTTCTCCGGAAACCGATCCGGGTTGGCGTCGCGATGAACCCCTGCGGTCAAGGAGTCGACCGGGGTGTTGCAGCGGGAGTTCGCAAAGCAGCGCAAGTGCTTTCCGAAGCTGGATACGAAATCGAAGAAGTGGAGCCTCCCTCGATTGAGCAAGCTTCGCGACTCTGGGCGGAGTTAGCATTTACGGAAATTCGAGCCGTTTTCTTGCCTCTTTTGAAGGCAACTGCTTCCCCGGCTGCTATCGACTCTCTCCTGCTTACAGAGGCGTTGGTTCCGAAGGGAGATTTGGTCTCATACATGAATGGATTGGCCGAGCGTAACCGCATCGCCCGTGAGTGGGCACAGTTCGCCGACCAGCACCCGCTCATCCTGGGACCAGTTTCGACAATGCCTCCGTTCGAGGTAGGCTACGATCTCGCCGGGGTGGCCGAGGCCGGTGAACTGCGTCGTTCGATGCGATTAGTGACAACGGTAAACCTGCTTGGCTTGCCGTCCGTTGCTTTGCCCGTCGGCGTGACCGACGGCTTACCGCAAGGGGTACAGATTATTGGTCCACGCTACCGGGAAGATCTTTGCCTCGAAGCAGCAGAGGCGGTTGAGGAAAGGGTGGGGGTGCTAACCCCGATTGATCCAAAAAGCTAAGAGTCGGAGGAGACGGGAAGGAAGGCAATTTTACCAGCACTCATCTTAGAATGAACCCATTCCAACTATCTGAACCCGCACTATTGGTAATCTTGAGAGCTTGTATTGTGCGGTCAGGTGTTCTGGATGATCTACATTCAAGTGGCAGGTAAAGCCCTAAATAAGCAGCTAAAATTCTCTGCTGACTTCTACGTAAAGAAGCGACATTCTTATTTTCTTTTCCCCGTTATTTTTTTGGCTTTCTTGCTTTCCGGTTGATTTGCGACATCCTGTCGCATTATTGCCCAATATGCGACATAAATTTCTACAAACCAATACCAAACTAACACTCCCTTTCTTATAGTAACCCTCAGTCTATTCCCGTGATCGGTTCTGCGGAGGTGAAACCAATGACTGAGGGGGGACGAGGCAGCATCGGTTTTTTAAAGGTTTCAATAGCTGCTGGTAATTTCGGAATTTGAATCGGTAACCCACTGATTACAAAACAATAACCTTGAGCTTCAAAACTCATCAAAATAAATGAAAAATTTAAAACTATTTAATTTTAGCTTTTCCTATTTTTCTGATTTTCGAGTAGAACTCCCAAAATCAAATCAGGATCAAAATAAATGTTATTGATTTTTGTCTCTTCTCTTCCAAATACCTCCGAAATTTAGTTTTTCCCCTCTTTTATGATAATATTTGACAAAATAATCTTTTTTTCTCTAAAACTCTAAACACACGAGATTGGAAAATACAAAATGGATAAAACATTAGCCCATCTATTTAATCAAACATTTCTTCGGTTGGGAACAAAGGAAGCAATCCTTTTCATAAGAAAGGGGAAACTGGAAAGCCAGGTCTCTAGCTCCCACCTTCATCAGATTTCCAATCGGGTAGCTTGGAGACTGATGGAAATTGGTCTTAAGAAAGGCGATAGGGTCATTCTTTTTATGCCAAAAAGCATTGAACAGGTGATCCTTCATCTCGGTATCCAGAAGGTTGGGGCAATCTCCGTGATCCTAAACCCAGGATTTAAAAAGGATGAGATGGAATTTTTTTTAAAAGATACCGGTGCAAAAATTGTCTTTGTTGGGAAGAAAGAGGAGGCCTTGATCCGATCAATCGATGATAAGATACTCACCTTCTTCACCGACACGGAGACTCCTTTTATTGAGGATAAATTTTTTCCAAAATCTTCTAATCAAATATGCGAGGCAGAGGGAAGTATTCATGATCCTGCCATCCTTATCTACACCTCCGGGACGACAGGCAAACCTAAAGGAGCGATTCTCACCCAGCAGAACCTCATTCAAGATGCAAAGAACATCATCCAGATTTGGGAGATTACGGAAAGGGATGTTCTCTGTCATGCTCTTCCACTATTTCATATCCACGGTTTATGCTTTGCCCTGCATACATCGTTGATCGCTGGAGTTAAAATGGTGATGTCCGATGAATTCTCTCCGGATACCGTCATTGATATCCTCTCCCGTCAGAAGGGGGAACTGGCCTGCACTATATTTATGGGTGTACCAACAATGTATTTGAGGATAATCGAGAGGATGGGAGGGGAGAAGGGTGATTTCAGTCACATTCGACTGTTGGCCTCTGGCTCAGCTCCATTGCTTCCTAAAGATTTTGAGAGGATCAAAGAGGTATTCGGGAAGGAACCTGTGGAGAGAGAGGGAATGTCCGAAACTGGAATGAATTTTTCGAATCCTCTCCAAGGAATAAAAAAGCCTGGGTCCATTGGTATTCCACTTCCCAATGTAGAAGTAAGAATCGTGAACCCGGATACACTCCAAGATGTAAAACCGGGCAACGTAGGGGAAATTTGGTTAAAGGGTCCTAACGTCAGTCCGGGTTATTGGAGAAAGCCCCTGGAGACAGAGGCTTCCTTTGTGAATGGATGGTTTCGTACCGGGGATCTAGGCAAGAGGGATGAGGATGGATATTACTACATCACAGACCGTTTGAAGCATATCATCATCTCCGGAGGAGAAAATATTTCACCTAAAGAAATCGAATCGGTGATCAATCATTATCAAAAAGTTTTAGAATCCTGCGTTGTAGGAATTCCTGATGAGAAATGGGGGGAGAAAGTGGTTGCCGCAGTCGTATTAAAACCGGGGGTGACTCTAACAGTACAAGAGATACAAAATCACTGCAGACAACATCTCCTGGCTTGGAAATGCCCAAAGGAGGTCTTCTTCTTAGAGGAACTCCCCAGAAATAAAATGGGGAAAGTCATGAAAGAGATAGTGACAAAATTCATCCTCAACAATTCTCTGCCTTACAGGGCAAAGCCTTAAACATCCGAACTCATAGAATTGAGTTTGGAATATTAGTGGAACCCTCATTGAGCCATAACCTCCCCTTCTTGGATTGTTTCTGGGGTACCTTTAACCCTTCCTGCCTCCAGATTCTCTCCACCCGGTTATGGTTCACTCGCCACCCCTCTGCCCTGAGCAGAGCCGTAATCCTCCGATACCCATACCGGCCATATTGAGTGGCCAAGGCGATCATTCGTGTCACCAACCTCTCTTGTTCCCCTGAAACGCCTCTCTCCTGGCGTTGTGTCGATCGGGCCTGCCCTAACACCCTGCATGCCCGCCGTTGGGAGATCCGAAGGCTTTCGCAAACCCAAATCACCGCCTTCAGCCTCCTCAGCGGGCTCAGAAGTTTCCCCGGGCCACCTCCTTAAGCATGGCATTGTCCGAGGTTAGATCGGCCACCAGTCTCTTGAGCCTCCCGTTCTCCTTCTCCAGCCCCTTGAGCCTTCGGGCCTGATCTACCCGCATCCCCCCGTACTCCCGTCTCCAATGATAAGATAATAGGTCTGTTCCGTAATCGAGAGCTTGCGGTTCACTTCTCCCGCTGTGCTCCCCTGACTGAGAAGAACCTCCGCCTCTCTCAGCTTCCCGATGATTTGCTCTGCAGAAAACCCCTTCTTCTTCATTCTTACCCCCCATGCTCATTCTCAGCCCATATTCTAACTCATTCTCTGGATCGGTTTTCGGGGGACAGGTCATTATGCCCACATTTAAAAATTGAACTTTCCGAAAAAATGCCGCATTCCCTATTACTTTTTCTTTTAATCGTCAATCAACGGACTTTATCGCCGATCATTTCGCACTCTTCCTAAAATAACCATTCTTGAAAAGTGCAAATATCTGCTAGTGCGCCACGAGGCTGCACAAGAGATGAGGGGAGGTCCCTCGGAGCCGGTTTGCAGGAGCAGGCTTCAAACTACCTTAAGCTGCGCTGGTAAAGAGCCAGGGTGGTAAGCGTTAAG